>ENA-UONY01001493-UONY01001493.1-human-gut-metagenome-genome-assembly--contig:-CS9-NODE-1493-length-19530-cov-4.646521_pt1 | contig 19530 bp, 20 predicted proteins | sample MGYA00242465_ERZ724012 | MGnify/ENA metagenome assembly ERZ724012 | reverse complement strand
CGGGGACTGGACCATGGGCGATTATAAGAACCGGGCCATTGCCCAAATCCGGGAAAAAGTAGGAACCGGCAAGGTCCTCCTGGCCCTGTCCGGTGGCGTGGACAGCTCTGTGGCCGCTGCCCTCCTGGCCGAAGCAGTGGGTAACCAGCTCACCTGTGTGTTTGTGGACCACGGCCTCATGCGCAAAGATGAGGGCGACGAAGTAGAAGCCGCCTTCTCCAGATGGGACATCCATTTCGTCCGGGTGGACGCCGAAGCCCGGTTCCTGGGGCGGCTTGCCGGAGTATCTGACCCGGAAACCAAACGGAAAATCATCGGCGAAGAATTTATCCGGGTCTTTGAGGATGAGGCCAAGCAGCTGGGCAAGGTTGACTACCTGGTCCAGGGCACCATCTACCCCGATGTCATCGAATCCGGCACCGGCAACGCTGCCGTCATCAAGAGCCACCACAATGTGGGGGGCCTGCCTGACCACGTGGACTTCCGGGAGATTATCGAACCCCTGCGTCTCCTCTTTAAGGACGAAGTCCGGCAGCTGGGCCGGGAGCTGGGGCTGCCAGAGTACCTGGTCATGCGTCAGCCCTTCCCTGGCCCAGGTCTGGCCATTCGGGTCATTGGAGAGATCACCCGGGAAAAGCTGGATATCCTGCGGGAAGCGGATTTCATCTTCCGCGACGAAATCGCAAAGGCCCATCTGGAGGGCTCTATGAACCAATATTTCGCCGTCCTAACCAACATGCGCTCCGTAGGTGTCATGGGTGACGGCCGCACCTATGACTACACCCTGGCCCTCCGCTCTGTCACCACAACTGACTTCATGACTGCCGACTGGACCCGAATCCCCTATGAGGTCCTGGACCGGGTCTCTGTCCGAATCGTCAATGAAGTACCCCACATCAACCGGATTGTGTATGACATCACCAGTAAACCACCAGCGACGATAGAGTGGGAATAAGAAAATTTTATCCAAATGCCGAAAAATACGGCTGTAGAGCCGGAAAAGTAGCGTTTTTGGATGGGTTGCTTCCCCGTTTGATAGCAGATTGATAGCACTTGTCAAAAGCACGTTTACTGATTTATTTTCAAGGTAACGGGTGGCTTTCAGGTACGCTGAAAAACTTATTCTAGAAAAAAGGTCTTACCGATTTTTGCAAGTCGGTAAGACCTTTTTATTTGTCCTTCTTCAGTTCCTCTATCAGCATATCGCTCAGCCCCTGCGGGATGACCTTTGCCCAGATGCGGGTGGTGTCGTACGCCGGGTAATGGTAGCGCCAGCGGTCGTACTCCTCTTTGGTGATCTCTCCGGCTTCCAGCTTAGCGGCCTGTTCCCGCCAGGCCCAAAGCATCCGGTGGAGCTCTGCGGCATCCTTACTTTTACGGAAGTCAACCTTCAGGCAAATCTCGCCATCCTGTTCCTGAATATTCACGCCGTAGTTATCCTCCAGGGTAAAGAGGGTGTGCATCAGGCCGAGATAGGAGTCTATATCCGGCACAGACAGCGCCAGCGGGGAGACATCCAGGATGTTTGCCAGGGCTGCGGTCATATCGGCTTTTGGGGTTCTGGTGCCAGTCTCATACTGGGCAAGACGCACATCGGCGGACTTCTCGGGAAACCCCACCTGAATACCGAGATATTTCTGTGTCATGCCCCGCAAGGTGCGGAAAAAGTGAATCCGTTCGCCAATCGCCATATCAGCCATCTCCTATACAATTTTGTATAAGTAAAGCATATCAGAAATGCCTAATAGAGTCAAGAGAAAACTAAATAAAATTATTTAATATTATCTTGCAAACCACTTGACTTAAACATTTATGTATAGTATACTACGAGTGAGCTAAGCTAAAATGTTTAACTCCAAACAAAAGGGGGTGTGTTATATACTGATATATACCGGAAGTATCCGCCATCAATGAGGAAAGGAAGGTATTTTACCTATGGCAGGACAAATTTTCATGCGGGTCGATGAGGTAGCCGAAGAGCTGGGTGTATCCAAGCCCTACGCCTACAAGCTCATCAAGAGAATGAACGAAGAATTAGCGCAGACCGGCTGCATCACGATTGCCGGCCGGATTGACCGCAAATTCTTCTACGAGAAGTTCTACGGGACAAGAGGCCAGTCTGAAAGGAAAGGTGATTAATGATGGCAGCATTCAAAAACAAGGACAACGGCACCTGGTATGTGCAGTTCCGGTATACCGACTGGAAGGGAGAGCGCCAGCAAAAGCTCAAGAGGGGCTTTGCCACCAAAAAGGAGGCGCTGGCATGGGAACGAGAGTTCCTGATGGAGAAGCAGGCGGATGTGAATATGACCTTCGAGAGCTTCGTGGGGCTGTACGAGAAGGACATCAAGCCCAAGCTCAAACTCAATACCTGGCTCACCAAGGAGAGTATCATCCAGAAGAAGATCCTGCCCTATTTCCGTAAGCGGAAGCTCTCGGAGATCACGGCCAAGGACATTATTGACTGGCAAAATGAAATCCGGGGCCTGACGGATTGCCACGGTAAGCCCTTATCCAAAACTTATCTGAAAACTGTCCATAACCAGCTTAGCGCCATCTTCAACCACGCTATCCGCTATTATGGCCTGCAAATCAACCCGGCCCAGCGGGCAGGCAATATGGGGACGGAAGAGCGGCAGGAGATGCTGTTCTGGACACGGGAGGAGTACACAAAGTTTTCCGAGGCCATGATGGACAAGCCCATTTCGTACTACGCTTTTGAAATGCTCTACTGGTGCGGCATCCGGGAGGGCGAGCTGCTGGCGTTGACTCCGACGGACTTCGACTTTGGACGCGGCACCGTCAGCATCAGTAAGTCCTATCAGCGACTCAACAAGCAGGATGTAATTACAACCCCGAAAACAAAGAAAAGCAATCGTGTGATTCAGATGCCGCAGTTTCTGTGTGACGAGATCCAAGACTATTTGAAGCAGCTCTACGGTGTTGAGCCGGACAGCCGCATCTTTCCCATCAGTAAGAATTATCTCCACCGGGAAATGGATCGCGGCTGCAAGGAAACCGGGGTCAAACGCATCAGAATCCATGACTTGCGCCATAGCCATATCAGTTTGCTGATCGATATGGGATTTACGGCACTGGCCATAGCTGATCGTGTAGGTCACGAAAGCATCGACATCACTTACCGTTATGCCCACCTGTTTCCCACTAGACAAACGGAAATGGCAACAAAACTGGACGCACTAAAAAAATGAAAAGGGAGCATAAAACTATGTCGCTGAAAAATTATGACAATCACAACCGCTGGCGGAACAAAACCGTGGCTTTCCGGGTATCGCCGGAGGAGGATGAGCAGCTTGAAATCTTTGTGAAGCTGTCTGGTCTGACCAAGCAGGACTACATCACCCGTCGTCTGCTGTGCCGGGATGTGGTGGTGCAGGGCAACCCCAGAGTTTACAAGGCCCTGCGGGATCAGTTCGCTGCCGTCCTGGATGAACTTCGGCGCATTGAAGCCGGGGCTGGCGTGGATGACGAACTGATGGACACCATTCAGTTTATGGCGGTAATCATGGATGGACTGAGGAAGGAAAATGCCCATGGAAATTGACGCAAAAGAAAAGACTGCCCTGTTACCATCTGTTGGCGCAGATGAAAGGCAGTCAATTCAAACCAATTCTGAGGATAGTATAACCACTTTCGGCCCGGAAATCAATGAGGAATTTGAAAATTCCCCGGAAAGTCTGGAGGAAATGTATCGTAGGATACAGCGTATGACAGACCCCCGATACCTGCATACACTCTCCATGACTGAACTGTACCAGACATCCTATAAGAGCAGGCCACCGATTATCGAGGGTTTGCTCTATGCAGGGGCATATATCCTTGCTGGTGCTCCGAAAATCGGCAAGTCGTTCCTGGTGGCGCAGATTGCTTATCATGTCAGCACAGGTAAAAATCTGTGGGAGTATAAAGTCCACCAGGGGACAGTGCTGTACCTCGCCCTTGAAGATGACTTCCAACGCATCCAGAGCAGAATGTTCATGATGTATGGCGTGAACGACACCCCCAATCTTCATTTTGCAACTGCTGCCGAGAAAATTGGGAACGGGCTGGACGAGCAGCTTGAAAATTTTGTACGGGAGCACCAGGATACCAATCTCATCATCATCGACACAATGCAGAAAATCCGGGAAGTTGGCGGCGAGGCGTACAGCTATGCCAGCGATTATGAAATCATCGGCAGGCTCAAGCAGTTTGCAGACAGGCATTGTATCTGCGTGCTGACCGTGCACCACACCCGAAAGCAACCCGCCGGAGATGCCTTTGAGATGATCTCTGGCACCACGGGACTGTTGGGCTGTGCAGATGGGTCACTGCTGATGCAGAAGAAAAAGCGAACCGCTTTGGACGCCACCATTGATGTGGTGGGACGGGATCAGCAAGACCAGATCCTCTATCTGGAAAAAGACCCGGAGACACAGATTTGGAATTTGGAACGGACGGAAAATGAGTTGTATCAAGAACCACCGGACCCGGTGCTGGAAGCTGTGTCCAAGCTGGTTTCCCCCGATTGTAGGGAGTGGACCGGCTCACCATCCGAGCTTGCCGAAGCTGTTACTACGGGCATGGCGGCAAATGCACTCACCAAATATCTGAATGTCAAGTCCGGCAGATTGCTGGATGAGTACCATGTGTGGTATGAGAACAAGGCAAAACATGCGGGACGGCGGGTAAAGCTGACCTATATGATGGTAGATGCCCCGGCCTATGAAGTGATCGAATGAATCAGGGTGCGACGGTAGCGACGGTCGCAACGGTGAAAATGATGCCGTCAAAACAACTGTCGCTATCGTCGCAACCGTCGCGGAAAGGATCGGAAGCGAATGAAGAATATACAGATCCCCTATGAGCTGTTTGTCGATCTGGTACTGTATCACCTGAACGGCGAGGATGATTTCAATGAAGAAATCCGGCAGGGCTTAGAGCAGAAGCTGGACGCCATGCTGAACAGACAGCTCTATTCCCAGTACAAGACAGCCCCACTAGGGAACAGCGTGAACAGGCAAGACAGGAATATCTTGATCGCCGTGGAGTGCCGCAGAGCTATCGCTGGACTACTTCTCCCTGGGAGCTATGACAGGAGCGTGCCACGCTCCTGTGGATGGCACAAGGCAACGCATTGGCTGCCAAAAACCCCTCCGCATCTCCCGTCCCCATCGAAAAATCCGCAGATTTGAGATGGATGGGCAGAGAGGATTTGCAAAATTCTCTCTGCTTGTGGGCGGCAGCATTGAAGCACATACGGTTGCGGAAAGGCTGTCGGTCACGCCGAATTTTGAGGATGTGGGTACTACTGCCCGCAAGCCGAAAAAGGCGGCGGAGGCTTCCGCAGAAGCCGCATACCCCCTCGGACACCGGAACGCAGTGGAGGCGTACGGCCTCGCAGAGCCCACGGTACTTTGCAGCCTGTAAGGATGAAAGTATCATAGTGGGTTATTACACTTCCCGCAGGAAGTGCTTCCCCTAAAACGTTACCCTATACTATGAACCGAAAATAGGAGGTAAATGTCTATGGCAAGAGGCGATGGTGTCCATCGTACCAGCGCAAGAAATATGAGACTGACCACAGAAAAGGTCGGCAACGCACAGCGCCACAATGAGCGTGAAAAAGAATCATATACCAATCAAGATATCGTCCCCGAGCGAACCGGGATGAACGTCCATTTCAAAACGCCCGCCGCTGGCTACACAGAACTGTTTGATCAGATGGTAGCCGATGGAGTGATCTCCACCCGGGGCCTGAAAGCAGATGCGGAAAAGTTTGGAGAATTGATCTTCGATGTCAATTCTGCTTACTTCTTCAATCATGGCGGCTATGACTTCGCAAAACAATTCTACACCGATGCCTACAAAGCTGCAATCAAAATTGTGGGTGGTGAGCAGTACATCCTCTCAGCGGTCATGCACGCCGATGAGCGCAACCGGGCAATGTCTGAGGCGCTGGGGCAGGATGTGTACCACTATCACCTTCATGTTGTCTATGTCCCGGTGGTAGAAAAACAAATCCTATGGACAAAGCGGTGCAAGGACAAGTCTCTGGTTGGAACGGTCAAGGAGACTATCATGCAGGTCAGTATGAGCAAGAAATGGGATTCCAAGCCCGCCCTGGATGAAAACGGTCAGCCGCTTCTGACGAACCGCGGCAAGAAGGTTCTCAAGAAGTCTTATTCTGTTCTGCAAGACGATTTCTTTCAGTATATGCGTTCTGCCGGATACACGGATGTAGAACGTGGAGAGCGTGGAAGCTCGGAAGAGCATCTGACAGTTACGCAGTTCAAGGTAGAGAAAGAACAGGAACGGCTGGCAGACCTCACAGAAAAAACGGAGCAGAAAGCACAGGAAGCAGCTTCTCTGGAAAAGAACATTGAGAAGTACAAAAAACAGAAGATTGCGGTTCAGGCTGTGGAACAAATCGAAGCAAAACCTGTCCCACTGTCCACGTCCAAGGTCATGTTGGAACGAGCAGAATATGAGTCGTTGGCAGCGGCGGCGAAGAAGTATATCGCACAGGAGAAGAAAGAGTCCAAGCTGCAAAAAGCTCTGGATGCAGCAAACAAGCTGATAGCGGAACTCAAAGCGAAAGTGGCTTCGCTGACCAGAGAGCTATCTGAGTATAAGTCCGTTCGTGGCAAGATCCGGACAGCAGAATTGGAGCAAGAAAACGATAATCTACGGAGCAAGCTGCGCAGTTATGAAGCGGTTATTGACCGGAACAATCTGTGGGGATATTTCTCCAGACACAGAGCAAAACCACATTCAAGGGACGATGTCCGGTAGTTCCCGTGTAGAGCTGCAAAAAGCTGAATTTTTCAAATGGGAGCATCCAGATCATACAGCATATCATTTGGGCGCTTTCCGTCAAAAAATCAACTCACTTTTACAGGTGATAAGCTGAGAAAAACTTGCAAGATTCAGGAGGTTTTATGAAAACAGGCATTTCCAAGAAACAGAAAGCAACCAATATCTACTTCAACGAAGCCGATGATATGATTGAGGTCAGTACCTATAATACTGCACTGAAGAACAGACTGACGGATTATGCCAGTAAATATCCATCCGAGTGTAGACTGATCGACGATGATGAAAATGGCTGCCTGATCTTTGAAATCAAAAAGGGGCGTTTTGGCTTCAAGCTGACTGCTCCGTATAGTGAGGAACGTCGGAAAGCTGCAAGCAATCTGGCGAAGAAGCACACAAGAAATCTGAGGAGGAATGGCAACGAAAATCCTGTCCTGTAAGTTCAACATCGACACCACTGCCGCCCGTGGGAGAAATCCTGCGGGCGACTTTTTGTGCGTAAAAGAGAAAAGACTCCGGTATCAACTACCGAAGTCTTTAGGGTTCCAGATTATCTTCATTGAACAGGGGCGAATCAAAAAACGCAGGGATGCCGATCTCCAAGCCCTGGCACATTTCGTGAATGATTCTCAACTTCACAGAATCATAAGCACAGTTAATCACATTTCCGATGGTGGATTTGGGAACACCGCTTTTCATATAGAGCTGATACTGCGTCATGCTCTTTTCCTGAAGCAGCTCGCTTAATCGCTGGCTGATCGCTTGGTTCAGTTTCATTCTTATCACCGTCCCTGCTACTGTACTAATTATAGGAACGGTTCTCGCGATTTTAGTCCCCGTACCTGTACTAATATGCTTTTTTGTGCTAAACTACTCTAAATACAGGGGGGATGGAAATGATTATAACATTTTGCGGCCATGACAATGTTCCGGATTCTGATAAAGTCCGGGAATGGCTGAACCAGGTGCTGGAACAGTTTATTTACGATAATGAAATTATATTTTATCTTGGTGGCTATGGTGGGTTTGATCGAATGGCTGCATCGGTTGTCCGGCAGAAAAAGCAACAGAATCCAAACGCAAAATCTGTTCTTGTGCTCCCTTATTTGAATCGGAAATACGATGAGGAGGGCTACGACTATACGGTGTTCCCTCCTCTTGAATCTGTACCGCCAAAGTATGCCATCTCCAAGAGAAACGAGTGGATGGTGTTACAGGCCGACATTGTCATTGCCTATGTTACTCATGGTTGGGGTGGCGCTGCAAAAACACTGGAGTATGCATGTCTAAAAAAGAAGCGAATTATCTTATTCCCGGAATCTCTATAAAAAAAGTAATCTTCTCATAGAATTGGCATTACTTTATCCGCTTGTGAGTTAGACAAAACGAAAAGTCATGTTGACAAGGCGGTGATTTTTGCGTATAATGAGAATGCATTAGTTTATCCGCTTCGCGTCCTGCTGAAGCCAAAAGGATGTAGGGGTTTTTATATGAAGGGCATTGAAGAATACAAGAAAATATTTGACCAATACGGCGGTATGATGCGGACAAAGCAGCTGCAGGCAGAAAACATCCTGTATCGTCCTCTGCAAAAACTGATCGAGCAGGGCTGCGTGGAGAAGGTCCGCTACGGTTACTATCAGTGGGTCGATCATGATGATTTCAGCGAAGTCAGCACAGTGATTCGCCTGTTTCCGGATGCGATTCTCTGCATGGATACTGCCCTGCGTCACTATGGTTACAGCGACCGCACGCCGGCGGATTGGCATCTGGCCGTCAGCAAGGATTCCGGCAAATCCCGTTTTAAGATCGATTATCCCTTTGTAAAACCCTATTATATGGAGCCGTCGCTTCTGGAACTCGGACTCACTACCGGCGAGATTGACGGACACAAAGTCCGGATTTATGATAAAGACCGCGTCATCTGCGACTGTCTGCGGTATCGCAACAAAATGGATAAAGAGATCTTTAATAAAGCAATTCAAAATTATATTGCAGACCCTGGAAAGAGCGTTCCCAAGCTGCTGGAATATGCCGAGGCGCTGCGGGTCAAAAAGACCGTAAAAGATTTGATAGGAGTGTGGCTGTAAGCCGCTTGAAGGAGGACTAATTATGCCTAGGGGTAAAAGCATTAATTTATTATTGATGGACGGAAAAGCGGACGGGAGGGTTAAGTGTACTTTAGCAAACTGGACAGGTATTGCATATAAAATTCCTCGTACAGATATTGATCTTTGCAAAGGTCGTGACGATCTGAAGCAGAGCGGTGTTTATTTTCTGTTTGGCATATCCGACGACACCGGAGATAATGTCGTTTATGTGGGACAGGCAGGAGAACGAAAAAATGGAGAAGGAATTCTCTACCGGCTGCAAGAACATAAGCGTAATCCGGATAAGGATTATTGGACAGAAGCAATCGTGTTTACAACGGCCAATAATTCCTTCGGTCCAACAGAGATCAGCTATCTTGAAAACAGGTTCTGTAATCTCGCTGTAAATGCAAAACGGTATACAGTAAAAAACGGAAACGAACCATCACTTGGACATATCACAGAAGAGAAGGAATGCGAACTAGAAGAATTTATCGAATTCGCACAGATTGTCATGGGTACTTTAGGTCATAAAGTATTTATTCCAGTACAAGGTGGACCAGCTTCCCTGGTTGACAACACCAATGATACGGTTGTTGAACAGGTATTAAAGTTGAAGCATTCCAAGGTGAGCGCCACCGGTAAGCGTACCAGCGATGGATTCGTCCTACTCAAGGGGAGCCGGATTGCATTGAAACCGACACCAAGTTGTCCTGGGACAATCCAGAATTTGCGGAAAAAGCATGCGGAAAAAATTACTGCGGATGGAACGGTTAAAGAAGATATTGGCTTTAGCAGCCCCTCTGCGGCAGCAGGATTTGCAGTTTATGCAAGCATAAATGGCATGACAGCGTGGATAACGGAGGACGGAAAATCATTAAAGCAGTTGGAGAGCAATTCGTGAAAGGATACATGAAGCAAGGAGAAAACCATGGCAGATATTGCAGCGTCCGTACTTGCAAAACTGAAGAACAAGGCAAAGTCTTCCGGCATCAGCTATCAGCAGTGCTTGCAGCTGTTCTTCCAGGAAGAGTTCCTTCGCCGTCTGGCGGGCTCCAAGTATGCGGAGAATTTTATCCTGAAAGGCGGCTTGTTCATCTACACCCTGACCAACTTCGAGAGCCGTGCCACTGTGGATGTCGATTTCCTGATGCGCGGTCTGAACAATGACCTTGCCCGTATGGATGAGATTATCGCCGAAATTCTTTCGGTGGACACTGGAAACGGTTTTGTGACATTCAAGGCAGGAAAAACGAAGCCTATTGCCCTTCAGCGAAAATATCATGGTGTCAGCACGCAAATCACCGGATATATCAAAAATGTCCGCGTTCCCTTTAATGTGGATATTGGCGTCGGTGATGTGATCGTACCGAAAGCCGAACGCCGGAATATTCAGACACAGCTGGACGGCTATGAAAAGCCGGAGATACTCACCTACTCTCTGGAAAGCACCGTCGCCGAAAAGTTCGATGCTATCCTGCAGCGTTTTGAGCTGACGGGGCGTATGAAGGATTTTTATGACATTTACTACCTGTCTAAAACTTTTGATTTTGACGGTCTGAAACTGCAGACGGCTATTCAGGAAACTCTGCAAAACCGTGGCACAGCCTATGAAAAGGATAGCTTTGACCGTGTCCTTGCTCTGGCTGATGATGGCGATATGCAGACCAAATGGCGGTATTTCCTTAAGTCGCTGGGCAATCCAGAAATGGAGTTTGCCGAGGTTATAGACGGCATCAGTAATTTCCTGCAGCCAGTGTGGGACGCAATGATAGTTGAGGAAGAGCATCTTGGCTGCTGGAAAGCAGCCGCTGGCAAATGGTAATCAGGCAGAAAGAGGACATACCTATGATCAATATAAGGAAACTGGAAAACGAATTATGGGAATCTGCGGATCTGCTTCGCTCGGGGTCAAAACTGACTTCCAATCAGTATTGCATGCCTGTACTGGGATTGATTTTCCTGCGCTATGCGTACAGCCGATTTAAGCTGGTGGAAGCGGAAATTTTGAAGGATCGTCCTGTACGCCGTGGCCGCGTTATGCCTGTAGAGGCCAGCGACTTTGCGTCCAAGAGCGCCCTGTTCCTGCCCAGAGAGGCGCAGTATGAATATCTGGTCAATCTTCCGGAAAATATCCAGTCCGCAAATCTTCTGAACCAGAGCGGTCATGTGATGAACAGCCTGGGCGAGGTGGTCAATAACGCTATGGAGCTGGTAGAAGCCCAGTCTGAGCAGTTGGCTGGTGTTCTGCCCAAGGACTACACCATGTTCTCAGACAGCCTGCTTGCGGAACTGCTGCGTATTTTCAATAACAGCGCGCTGGATGAAGTGGGCGGTGATATCATCGGCCGCATTTACGAATATTTCCTCAATAAGTTTGCAAAGAACATCGCCCAGGACGATGGCGTGTTCTTCACGCCCAAATCTCTGGTCAAGATGATTGTCAATGTGTTGGAACCCAAGGGCGGCATTCTGCTGGACCCCGCCTGCGGCAGCGGCGGTATGTTTGTTCAGACCGGTGATTTTGTGGAGCACGCAGGGCTGGAGGCCAACTCCGCCATGACCTTCTATGGTCAGGAAAAGGTGGAGTATAACGCAAAGCTGTGCCTGATGAACATGGCTGTCCACGGCCTGAATGGTATCATTAAATCCGGTGACGAAGCCAATACCTTCTACCATGATGCCCACAATCTGGACGGCTGCTGTGACTATGTTATGGCGAATCCGCCCTTCAATGTGGACAAAGTCAATTCTGAGTCCGCCCAAAGCGCGGGCCGACTGCCCTTTGGTATGCCTGCGGTGAATGCGAAGAAGGAAGTGGGCAACGGTAACTACCTGTGGATTTCCTACTTCTATTCCTATTTGAACGAACATGGCCGGGCTGGATTTGTAATGGCATCTTCTTCCACGGACAGCTCCGGTAAGGACCGGGATATCCGCCAGAAGCTGGTGGAGACCGGCCATGTGGATGTCATGGTCAGTGTAGGCAACAACTTTTTCTATACCAAGAGCCTGCCCTGCTCTTTGTGGTTCTTCGATAAGGGAAAGTCCGAAGAATTGCAGGACAAGGTGCTGTTCCTCGATGCCCGAAATTACTATACCGTGGTGGATCGCACCCTGAATGAGTGGAGCGAGTGGCAGCTGAAGAATCTGAACGCTATTGTGTGGCTGTACCGCGGTGAGCGGGATAAGTACAAGGAATTACTTGATTCTTACTTTGAGACGATTATCCGCAGGGTTAAACCGCTGAAAGAGGAATTTGAAAACCTTGTCCACAGCGAGGAACCTGTCTATGAGGATATGGCGCAAAAGGTAAAGGTTCTCTCCTGGAAGGTGGACTCTCTTTCTCAACTGACAGATTGCGATGATATTCCGGATATGGTCAATGCCGTTTATGCAAGCTGGAAGAAAACCATTGAGCGGATCATTGATGATGTGCCCACGTTTGAACGGATCAATCAATGGCTGGCTGTGCGTAAACAAGGCTATAAAAATGTCAGAGAGTATAAAAAAGCAATGCTGTTCAGCATAGAAGAAGCACAGAGTTGGGTAAAGGAAGCAATTCAGTTAATTGATGAAGCTAAGTGGCTTTACGAAAAATTCGGTGAAGGCGAGTATCAGGATATTCCCGGATTGTGTAAGATTGCAACGCGAAGCGAAATTGCACAGAAAAATTATTCCCTGACCCCCGGCGCCTATGTAGGCGTTGCAACGGTAGAGGATGACGGCGTGGATTTTACCCAGCGGATGGGTGAAATCCATCGGGAACTGCTGGCCTTGCAGGCGGAGTCCAATGATTTGATGGCGACCATCTCGAAGAATTTGAAGGAGATGGGGCTATGAGATGGGAACGGATTAAGTTGTCCGAATGCTGTATAAGTATTGCTGATGGCGATCACCAACCGCCTCCAAAAGCAGAAACGGGTATTCCATTTGTAACGATATCAAACATCAATAGTACAAATAAGTTTGACTTTGAAAATGTAATGCATGTCCCACAGGCATATTACGACAGTCTGGATTCAAAACGAAAAGCACAACCTGGAGATGTGCTGTATTCTGTTGTTGGCTCCTTTGGTATTCCTGTACTGATTACGGATACTGATCCGTTTGTCTTCCAACGCCATATTGCAATACTGCGTCCCAACAACAGAATTGACCCACGCTTTCTGTACTATACGATGTTGAGCCATGATTTTTATATGCAGGCAGATGCTGCAGCTATTGGTGCTGCTCAGAGAACTGTTAGCTTAACCGCCCTTCGCAATATGAAGATTGTATTACCGCCTCTCGGCATTCAGAGACGTATTGCAGACATTCTTTCTTCCTATGACAATCTGATTGAAAACAACCAGAAGCAAATCAAGCTGTTGGAGGAAGCGGCGCAGCGACTGTATAAAGAATGGTTTGTAGACCTGCGCTTCCCAGGTCACGAAAACACCCCTATTGTGGATGGAGTGCCGGAGGGGTGGAAGAGAGTTACTGTTGCAGACTGCTTGGCGCATTACGGAAATGGTGGGTGGGGCAAGGAAACATCTACCGGAAAAAACTCGCATCTGGGCAGTGTAATTCGAGGAACAGATATATGCGACATTAAAGCTGGACAATTTAGTGGTGTACCGATGAGATATCATACGGATGCAGACATACAGAAGCGAAGATTGCAAGTGAATGATATTGTATTTGAATTGTCGAATGGTAATATTAACAACATTGGTCGTAGCCTGTTAATAGATGAGCTTATACTTGAACATTGTGGAAAAAACACTATCTGTGCAAGTTTTTGCAAATTGCTTTGCCCCAAAAGCAGACTGCATGCATTGATATTATATTGGGAAATCCAAGATATGCAAATTAGTGGTCGATTGCTTCCGCTAAAAAAACATGGGGCAAACGGCATCAACAATTTTGATTTTGATGGCTTCTTAGACCATAAGTTGTTGCTGCCTGCGAATGCGGCATTGCTTGAAGCAATCGAGACAATTATGAAAAAGATTGCTGTTATTCAGGGGCAATTCGCTTTACTAACAGAAGCCCGAGACCGCCTGCTCCCCAAACTGATGAGTGGAGAAATCGAGGTGTGACTATGATTTTCGAGAGCTACCCATGGAAACAGGATTTATGCAGACGTAGAAACCTAATTGTGAAATACAACACAGCAGAACATTTTGAGAAGGATGATGAAGCGACATACACCGTCATTGAAAAAGCAATATTCTATTCTGCATTCATCATTCGTAAGCTGATTGATTGTGGAGGCAAGCTCAGTGATGAAGCCGAAAACTATTCACTGAGAGTCTTTTCGATTCAGCCGTTAAAACCGGTAGACCTTCTCCATCGATGGCCGGAGGAAGATAGCCACGATTGGAAAAACGAAAAAGAGGTTACGGTTGCAGGAAAAAATGTCTGCAACTGGCTGATACATTCCTATATGTTTTTTGTTGTACATAACGAAGACGGAGTCATTGATAGCTTTAGCGTCACTTCAGATTACGATAGAAACAAGGTCATTTATCGGATTCCCTTAAATGCGTGGATTGCATATGTAGACTATATCGTATCGGATGATACAGTAAGCATTTCATTTCACTATGACAAAAAGGCAGGCGACTATGTTTATAGTCGCAAAGTTCGAGGTGCAAGGTAAATATAATGAATAGTTTCCTGATTGTCAAAGATGTAGATGTAAACTTCCTCTGGGATACTATACAAGAGCAGCAAATCATATTCCATCCAGATATTGCGCCGGACGGGAAAGTTGATTACAGAAAGTTCTTTGCCTCCAAGGAAAAGAAACCCTTTATCCTGTTCATCGATAGAAATATTCTGAGCAGTCTTCTGCGCTTTTGTGAAAAGGGTTCCTTGAAGAATAAAGGTGAATCACAGCTTGTTGGTCTTATCATGACTTGGGCCGAGCTAAATGATATTGCAATTAGCGCCGGACTAGCAGTTATGGAACGGGCAACCCAACTGCATTCTCAGGAAGAAGGCCTCATAGAACTGCAGAAATTTCAGGAAGCATTCAATGCATATCCAGGCCAAATGTGGTTGCAAGTAGCCGAAGGCAGGATGACTGAAATCCCGCCAATCACCTTTTCTCATATACCTGCACAAAACGTAACCGTGGACTATGCTTCTGGCGGTGACCACTACGACATGGCGGTTGCTTCCTTGCTTCATGCCGTGCGCCTGTACAGGGACACAACAATGAAACCCGTGGATAAGGTGCAGGAATTCTTCCAATGGACATACGATCATTTGCTGGTTGGCGAGTATCTGCTGGTGTATGTAACTATGCTGTTTACTGGTCAGGACGGTATTAAAGCACCTAAAAATGCCAATTCCAATGATCTTAAGAGAATTGTTGCGGGCTGTGAAAATCAAGCCTGGGATATTGCGTATCTAACTAATTGGAGCACCTTGTACTCGGACACCGACAAGTACAACGCGGAATTTTTGTTCGCAACAAACGATATCCTATTGAAACGCATTTTTATAAACAAAAACGGCCCTTATGGATTCAATGGTTTGCTTTTTGATGTGTTTTCGAGAAAAGAATACAATCAACTTATGGATTACATGGAAGATAAGATGCATAATAGAGTGAAGCCTGTTTTTGGAGATGATCCGCACGCCTATTTCCAGAACATTATTGATGAGGAAAAACAGCAACTTTCTGTGCAATTAAGTAATGAAAGCAGGTAATACTACTTTTTGATAAAAACTTCAATGCTAACGAATTAAATTTTAATTGAGAATCAGTATAAGATAGATTGAGGTGAGTTTATGAGCTACGATTATTCTGAAAATATTCTCGTCCAGGAGAGTGCCGGGCATTTATTGCAGAACGAACTGGGCTGGGAGGTGGCCTTTGCCTATAACAAGGAAGTCCTTGGGGTAAACGGCACCTTTGGGCGCAAAAGCTATAAGGAAATTTTGCTGACCCGGTATTTTCGGGAGGCTCTGTTGCGCCTGAATCCGTGGATTACGCCTACCCAAATCGATGAGGCGCAACGTACTCTGGAACATCGGTTGTCCACATCCTCTTTGCTCCAAATCAATGAGGAAAAATACTTTCTGATTCGGGACGGCATCCCTGTCACCGTGAAGAAGCCCGGCGGGAAGACGGAAATCAAGCATGCAGCCGTCATTGATTTCCAGACTCCCGGCAACAATCACTTCCTTGCCATCAAGGAGCTGAAGATCCATGGCGACCTGTACCGCCGCCGGACGGACATTGTGGGCTTTGTCAACGGTATTCCGCTGTTGTTCATCGAACTGAAAAAGAACACTGTGGATGTGCAGGATGCCTACACCAACAACTACACCGACTATCAGGACACCATTCCCCATCTGTTTTACTACAATGCTTTTCTGATTCTCTCCAACGGCACAGAGGCGAAGGTTGGCACTCTGGGAAGTAAGTATGAATTCTTCCACGAATGGAAGCGTCTTTCTGAGCAGGAAGCCGGAAGTGTGGCGCTGGAAACTATGCTGCGCGGTATCTGTAAGAAGGAGAACTTTCTGGATCTGCTGGAGAACTTTATCCTTTTTGACCACTCCGGCGGCCATACCGCAAAAATCCTTGCCCGGAACCATCAGTATCTGGGCGTTAACGAAGCGGTGAAAGCCTATGAAGCCCGGAAGCTGAACAACGGTAAGCTGGGCGTATTCTGGCACACACAGGGTAGTGGCAAGAGCTACTCCATGGTATTCCTCGCGCAGAAAATTCGCCGCAAGTTTGCCGGTTCTCCTACCATCGTGATTCTGACTGACCGTGACGAACTGAACACCCAGATCAGTGATACCTTTGAGAACTGCGGTATCCTTGGCAAAACAAAGGCCAGCCAGTTTATTGCCTCCAGCGGCAGCGATTTGATTGGCAAGCTGAAAGGCAATCCCAGTTTCATCTTTACGCTGATTCAGAAATTCAACCAGGCAGACGCAGAGCCAATCTACCCCGACCATGATATTATCATCATGTCTGATGAGGCGCATCGAAGCCAGTATGGTATCTTCGCGGATAACATGGTGCGTCTGTTGCCTGCGGCAGCACGTATTGGATTCACCGGCACACCGCTGCTGTCCAGCGACAATATCACCGAACGTACTTTCGGCGGTTACATATCTGTCTATGACTTTAAGCGTGCCGTGGATGATGGCGCAACGGTACCGCTGTACTACGAAAATCGCGGTGAGAAAATTCTGGATATCAAAGACAATCCTGAAATCACTGATCGAATCCTGGACGCTATTGAGCAGGCGGATCTGGATGCAGATCGGCAGGACAAGCTGGAGGCAGAATTTGCAAAAGAGATCCATCTGTTGACTGCCCAGCCTCGGTTGGAGTCCATCGCCAGAGATTTTGTGCGCCATTATTCCGACCTCTGGACCAGCGGAAAGGCCATGTTCGTCTGCCTGAATAAAGTGACTTGTGTCCGCATGTATGATTTGGCGCAGAAGTATTGGGCAGCAGAGATTGATGCGTTGAAAATTCAAATCAAGCATGCAACCCAACAGGAAGCGCAAGAGCTGGAGCGCAAGTTACAGTGGATGCAGGAAACTGAAATGGCCGTGGTCATCAGTCAGGAACAAAACGAGATTCAGACCTTCAAAAAGTGGGGACTGGATATCCAGACCCACCGTGCCAAGATGGAGAAACGGGAACTGGATAAGGAATTCAAGGATTCCACCCATCCGCTCCGAATTGTATTTGTTTGCGCCATGTGGCTCACCGGCTTTGATGTGAAGTGCCTGTCCTGCCTGTATCTGGACAAGCCGCTGAAGGCCCATACCCTGATGCAGACGATTGCCCGCGCCAACCGTGTGGCCGAGGGCAAGAGTAACGGCTTGATCGTTGACTACATTGGCATCGTGAAGGCATTGCGTAAAGCCTTGGCCGACTATACCGCAAATATCAATGGCGGAAGCGGCTCTGACCCCACAGTGGATAAGGACCAGTTGATCGCCCGGATTCATGAGGTGATCGCCGAAACGGAAACATTTCTTGGCGGCTATGGCATCTGCCTGGAAAGCCTGATTCAAGCGAAGGATTTTGAAAAGCTTGCTTTGCTGCAAACAGCGGCGAATGCAGTATCAGCTACCATCGAGGAGAAGAAAACATTCCAGACCTACGCTTCCGAACTGATTCGCTTGATGAAATACACCAACCGCGAGGACATTGACGTAGATGTTCGCAAACGGTACGAAGCGATTGCAGCCATTTATGGCGAATTGAAGAAAAAACGCAAATCTGTTTCCAATGTGGACTTGATGGTTGAGATTAACAATATCATCAGTGAATACGTCCACATTGAGCAGGCGGCAGAAGGACTTACGCCGTCCAGGCAGTTTGACATCAGTAAGATCGACTTTGATTTACTCCGGCGCGAATTTGCCAAAGCGAAGAAAAAGAATCTGGTGATGAAGGATCTGCAGGAACTGATTCGTGTTCGCTTGGATGCTATGCTATTCAACAATCCCGACCGCATTAAATACCATGAGCGGTATCAGGAGATTATAGAGGACTACAATAGTCAGCAGGATCGCGCTAATATTGAAAAAACGTTTGATGAACTGATGCAACTGGTTCAGAGTATGGATCAGGAGGAGCAACGCTATGTCCGGGAGGGATTCTCCAGCGATGAGGAGCTGTCCCTGTATGATATGCTGTTCTCTGAAAAACTGACCAAACAGGATATTCAGAAGATTAAGAAGGTGGCAGTTGACCTGTTGCAAAAAGTCAAATCTAAGATTGCTGAACTCGACCACTGGACGGACAAACAGGAAACAAAGGCAACGATCGACAATCTCATCCGTGATACGCTCTGGGCGGAGTTGCCAGAGTGCTATGACGAGTTGAGCATATCCAGTTATCGTCAAAGGATCTATGAGTATGTTTATACGCGTTATCCAAATGTTGCGTAATGAGAGCCCGATGCAAAGGGGGAATTAATAAGCTTATGTATCAGCACTTACCATTGTATGGAAAAGCTCTAAAATAAAAAACACACAATGTCTGGTAAATTAACTGAGGATGTGCTATAATACATACAAGCCAACCGAATCGCTCATCAAGGATTACCGTTGATAGTTCGAGGCTGATAGATTTTTGATAGCAAAAGTTCGGATAGACCACAGGATAAGTATAATCCGTATCAAATGGAATCACTACGAATGAAATCCTCTATACAAAAAAGTTTAGAAACGAATTTCACTCGGCGAGTGGGAATGATTGAGCGGCCTCTTCGATCCTTTCTGGAACACAGGAGGCCGGCTATGAGATTGCCGTTTAAACTGGATACTGGGACCACTTGATACCACCCGATTTTGTATTACAATATGGTTCTGAGTTGGCCCCTCCGGACCTACCTAGCCGATCTTTACGAACAAACCCAAACACGTCTGGATACTATCATTTTCTATCTCAAACTCGCCGAGAGTATCACCGAAAAGTTTAAAGTCCGCGACCAGCTGGCCTGGGTTGCAGCAGATGAATAGCATACACCAGAGCGAGAGAAATCGCGCTTCATAAACTGATCTTCACTGAATAGAACCGGCAGAGGCTCCCGGTTTCCATACAGGAGCCTCTTCTTTCACTATTTTCCACCCCTTTGCAAACAAT
>ENA-UONY01001492-UONY01001492.1-human-gut-metagenome-genome-assembly--contig:-CS9-NODE-1492-length-19538-cov-5.070061_pt1 | contig 19538 bp, 16 predicted proteins | sample MGYA00242465_ERZ724012 | MGnify/ENA metagenome assembly ERZ724012 | reverse complement strand
ATAGAAATCCGGGTCGATGGTGCCGGTGGAGTCCATCTTGTTCACCGCCAGCACGATGGGCTTGCGGCTGCGCTGGAGCATACCGGCCACCTCCTGATCGGAGGCGGTGAGGCCGGTCTTGATATCCGTGACGAAGATGATAACGTCCGCGTTGTCGATGGCGATCTGGGCCTGCTCCCGCATGAAGGCGAGGATCTGGTTGTCGGTGTTGGGCTCGATGCCGCCGGTGTCCACCAGACGGAACTTCCGTCCGGCCCACTCGCTCTCGCCGTAGATGCGGTCGCGGGTGACGCCGGGGGTGTCCTCCACGATAGACAGGCGCTTGCCGATGAGCTTGTTGAACAGCATGGACTTGCCCACATTGGGGCGGCCTACAATGGCGATCAAAGGCTTTGCCATAAGTTTATACCTCCTTTTCCAGCATGGCGTCCAGCAGGTCGCCGCCGTCGATCCCTACGATCTGCACGGGGCAGCCCAGCTCGTCCGCCAGACGCGCCACGGTGTAGTCGTCCAGAAACACCGTTTCGCCGTGGCGCAGCATATGCAGCGGCAGCAGCACTCGTCCCAGAGACGGTACCTTTTGCAGCTGTGCCGACAGATCCTGGCCTGTCAGCAGACCGGCCACGTCGATGGTGTGGCCGAAGAAATCATTTTCTACCGCGATGACCTGCCCCTCCAGCTTGGGGAAGTACGCCTTGGCCTGCTCCAGCAGTCCCCGCAGGAACGGGGCGGCGGCAGTGCCGGTGGCGATGGTGAAGGGGGACGGCGCGGCGTCCGGCTCCTCCAGACGCATGGCGGAGAGGAAATCCTGCTCCAGCGAGCGCAGCATCCCCACGCCGTTTTCCAGCTGGCGGTAGCCCTCGTAGTAGTCCTCCTGCGGCAGAGGCAGCCCCGCCCGGAGGTACAGCTCATCGGCACAGAAAAAGCGCCGTGTGCCGAAGCGCCGCAGGTTCTCCTGCCCGAACTCCTCGGCGATGGCGATGATGTCCCGCGCGTCCTCGGGGCTGACGGGGCGCAGCTTGGCAAGACCCTGCCGGTACTTGGTGATGCCCACCGGCACCAGCGAGCAGCTGGAGAACTGCCACTCCGTCAGGTCGCGGAGGGTGCGGCGCAGCTGATCGCCGTCGTTCCAGCCGGGGCAGATAACGATCTGCCCGTTCATGACGATACCCGCCTTGCAGAACGCCTGAATGTAGTCCAGCGACCGCTCGGCATTCTTGTTGCCCAGCATGGTGCAGTGGAGCTGGGGATCGGTGGTGTGGACGGAGACGTTGATGGGGCTGATGTGCAGGTCAATGATGCGCTGGGCCTCCCGCTCCGTCAGGTTCGTCAGGGTGATGTAGTTGCCCAGCAGGAAGCTGAGCCGCGCATCGTCGTCCTTGAAGTACAGGGTAGAGCGCATTCCCGGCGGCATCTGATCCACAAAGCAGAAAATGCAGTGATTGGCGCAGCAGCGCATCTCGTCCATCAGATAGGTGTCGAAGTTCAGGCCCAGATCCTGCCCCTCCGCCTTGCGGATGGTGACGGTGCGCACGTCGCCCGCTGCTGTTTTCAGCTCCACGCGGGACAGGGGATCATAGCCGTAAAAGCGGTAATCCAGTACGTCCACAATGGGGTGGCCGTTGATCGTCAGAAGCTGTTCGCCCACCTGTATACCGGCTTTTTCCGCAGGGCTGTGCCGGTCAATGGTGGTGATGATGGTGCTCATAGCTGCATCCTCTCTCATAAAAGGGCATACGCCCACATAATAACCATCCTATTATAACGGATTTTCCCACGGGACGCCAGCTATTTGTCCCGTAACACCGGTACAGTATCACCGGCGCCAACGCATTGGTAAAACGCATCATTTCGATGCTTGTCATGAAGAAAAGTGCGGGGGCATAGCTGCTTTGCGGAAGGGGACGGAGGCGGCTCGTGCTTTGAAGCGGCGTGATATGCCGCCGGCGGTAAAAAAAGCAGGAGGGAAGCGTAGCTTCCCTCCTGCGTGGACACATAAGAATTTACTTGTCCGCTGCCACAGACTTGACGACCTTGACTTCGCGGCCGTTGTAGGTACCGCACTCCGGGCACATTCTGTGAGGCAGATGCAGAGCACCGCACTTGGGGCATGCCACCAGAGCGGGAGCTGCCAGCTTCCATACGGAAGAACGTCTCTTATTGCGTCTTTGCTTGGATACTTTTCCCTTAGGGACTGCCATGTTGACACCTCCTTGGTATTAACTGCCTGAGCAGCAATTTATAATGGATTCACTCGTCCTTCTGCAACAGCTGCGCCAGCTTGGCCAGCCGGGGATCCACCGCCTTCTTGCAGCGGCAGCTCTCGCGGTTCAGGTCGGCACCGCAGCCGGGACAAAGTCCCTTGCAGTCCTCAGAGCAGAGAAATTTCGTGTCCATATCGAGGATAAAGGCGTCCCGCGCCAGTTCCGTCACATCCACCTCATCGTCGTCCAACAGCACGATGTCGTCATCCTCGTCGGACTGACGCTCCTCGGCCAGCACACAGGCGTAGTCCGTGGATTTCTCCTGATCGAACGCCTGAGCGCAGCGGTCGCAGATGCAGTGGAGCGTGGTGGTGATCTGAAGCTCACACAGCAACATACCCGCCTGATTCCGCAGCTGGCCGTCCACAACAACCGGTCGCGTTACAGGATAGGTACCGCCGAACTCCAGATCGGAAAGGTCCATCTCAAAATGGATCTCCTGCCGGGAGCCGGGGGTATGCAGCAGCTTGTTTACGTTCAGACGCATAGTACACCTCGCAATGACACGAGTAGTATTATAGCCGAGAGAAAATCCCTTGTCAAACATTTTCTCACAAATATTTTGACTTTTTTCCAAAACCGGATACAATGGACGGAGAACAGGAGGGAGGTACGCCTATGCGGGAGCTGATCATCGGGAAAAATGACGCCGGCGCGCGGCTGGATCGCTTTGTGTCCAAGGCACTGCCGCTGCTGCCGCCGGCACTGCTGCAAAAGTACATCCGCATCAAGCGCATCAAGGTCAACGGCGGCCGCGCCCAGCGGGACCAGCGGCTGACCGAGGGCGACGTGGTGCAGCTCTATATCAACGACGAGTTCTTTGACAAGCCTTCGGAGGAGAATATGTTCCTGACGCTGTTCAAGCCGCAGGTGGACATCGTGTACGAGGACGAGAACCTGCTGCTGGTCAACAAGCGTCCGGGTCTGGTAGTCCACGCCGACGAGACGGAGAAGGTGAACACCCTCATCAACCACATTCAGGCGTACCTGTACCAGAAGCGTGAGTGGAACCCCCGGTGGGAGAACGCCTTTGCACCGGCGCTGTGCAACCGCATCGACCGCAACACCGGCGGGATGGTCATCGCCGCCAAGAACGCCGAGACGCTGCGGATCATCAACGAGAAGATCCGGCTGCGGGAGATCGACAAGCGCTATCTGTGCATCACCGTGGGGCGTCCCAAGCCGCCGGAGGGCAGGATCGAGTGCTTCCTGCTGAAGGATGAGCAGAAAAAGCAGGTGTCCGTCTACCATAAGCCGGTACCGGGCGGCAAGACCGCCGTCACGGACTACCGCACGCTGGAGACGCGGGGCGGGCTGTCGCTGGTGGAGGTGGGTCTGGAGACGGGGCGCACCCACCAGATCCGGGCGTCCTTTGCCGATCTGGGCTGCCCGCTGCTGGGGGACGGCAAGTACGGCCGGGGCGACGTGAACCGCCGGTACGGGGAGACGCGGCAGGCGCTGTACGCCTACGAGCTGACCTTCGACCTGCCCACGGACGCGGGACTTCTGAACTACCTGCGGGGGCGGACATTTACGGTGGAAAACGTGCCGTTCCGGGCAAAATATTTCGGCTGAAAACGTCGTGCGGGGCTGTTGACGCGGCTCCGCACGATTTTTTTCTAAAAAACAGGAAAATCCATTGACTTTCCCGGCACTTTTATATATAGTGTAGCTGCTTTCTTTCGACGAAAAAAGCGGCGTGGGAACAGACGCCGGCGATTTTCACCGGGGGGAGGTTATTTTATGAGTGAACGGGGGAGGATAAATGTCCAAAGAGTTGATTCGCCTGCGGAACCTCTGCATGGCGTTTGACGACGAGCTGGTTCTCGATAACATCAACCTTTATATCAACGATTCCGAATTCCTCACACTGCTTGGGCCCAGCGGCTGCGGCAAGACCACGACGCTGCGTATCATCGGCGGGTTTACAACACCCACATCCGGTGATGTGACCTTTGACGGGGTGAGGATCAACGACGTTCCGCCTCACAAACGGCAGATCAACACGGTGTTCCAGAAATACGCGCTGTTCCCGCATCTGGATGTGTTTGAAAACATCGCCTTCGGCCTGCGCATCGCCAAAGTGCCGGAGGAGGAGATACGGCAGCGTGTCACCGAAATGCTGGAGGTGGTCAGCCTGAAGGGCTTTGACCGCCGCCGCATCGACCAGCTGTCCGGCGGCCAGCAGCAGCGGGTGGCCATCGCCCGCGCACTGGTGAACCGTCCGAAGGTACTGCTTCTGGACGAGCCGCTGGGCGCGTTGGATCTGCGTCTGCGCAAGGATATGCAGAACGAGCTGAAGCGTATCCAGCAGCAGATGGGCATAACGTTTATATATGTGACCCACGACCAGGAGGAGGCGCTGACCATGTCCGACACCGTGGTGGTGATGGACAAGGGCCGCATCCAGCAGATCGGCACGCCGGAGGATATCTACAACGAGCCGAAGAACGCCTTTGTGGCGGACTTCATCGGCGAGAGCAACATCCTCAACGGCGTCATGGTCCGGGATAAGGTCGTGAAGATGTACGGCAAGGAGTTCCCCTGCGTGGACGTGGGCTTCGCCGAGAACGAGCCGGTGGATGTGGTCATCCGCCCCGAGGACATCGACATCGTCCCCGTGGAGCAGGGCCAGCTCATCGGCACCGTCACCAACGTGACGTTCAAGGGGATGCAGTACGACATCATCGTGGACTTCCGGGGCTTCAAGTGGCTCATCCAGACCACCGACCACTCGCCGGTGGGCGCACGCATCGGCGTGAAGATCGACCCCGACGGCTTCCACATTATGAAAAAGAGTGAATACTCCGGACTGTTCGGCGACTACTCCTCCTATTCCGAGGAGTATGAGGAATTGGCGGACGCCAGCGTGGAGCTGGAAGAGGAGGAGAGCGAGGATGAAGACTAAGCTCTCCCGTTTCGCCGTACCCTATGTGGTATGGATGGCCATTTTTGTGGTGGCCCCCATCGTCATCATGGTCATCTACGCCTTCTCCAACGGGGAGGGCGGCGCCACGCTGGACAACTTCGTGCAGATGGGCGGCTACGCCGCGGTGTTCGGCCGGTCCTTCAAGCTGGCGCTGATCGCCACGGCCATCTGCCTGCTCATCGGCTACCCGGTGGCGTACCTCCTCAGCCGGGAGGGGGCGTCCTTCCAGCGGACGGCCATGGTGCTGATCATGCTGCCCATGTGGATGAACTTCCTGCTGCGGACGTACTCGTGGATGACCATTCTGGAAAACCACGGCCTTTTGAACCAGTTGCTGCAAAAGATCGGCATTCTGGCGCTGTATAACCACCTGACCGGCAGCAATCTGGAATATTTTACCCTCATCAACACCCAGGGCGCGGTGGTGCTGGGCATGGTGTATAACTACCTGCCCTTCATGATCCTGCCCATTTACTCCGTCATCATCAAGCTGGATCACTCTTTGCTGGAGGCCGCCCGTGATCTGGGCGCCAACAGCCTCACCGTGTTCCGCAAGGTGGTGCTGCCCCTGTCGCTGCCGGGCGTGCTGTCCGGCATCACCATGGTGTTCGTCCCGTCGGTGTCCACCTTCGCCATCAGCCGGATGCTGGGCGGCGGTACGGAGCTGCTGCTGGGCGACCTCATCGAGCGGCAGTTTCTGGGCGGCGCGTACAACCCGCAGCTGGGCGCGGCCATCTCGCTGGTGATGATGCTGGTGGTCGTGGTGTGTATGCTGGTGATGAATCGCTTCGGTGAGGGCGAGGAACAGGCGGTGATGCTATGAGCCGTAGAAAGACCAACAGCTTCGGCGACCGTCTGCTGATGGTGCTGGTGGGCCTTTTCCTCTATGCGCCCATCATCATCCTCATTGTATTTTCCTTCAATGCCGGCAACAGCTCCAGCGTGTGGAAGGGATTCTCCCTCCACTGGTATCAGCAGCTGTTCCACAACCGGCTCATTATGCACAGCGTGTATACCACGCTGATGGTATCCCTGCTGGCGACGATCATCGCCACCATCGCCGGTACCTTTGCCGCCATCGGCTTTTTCGCCATGCGCCGCAAGCCCCGTGAGACGCTGATGGCGGTGAACAATATCCCTATGATGAACGCGGACATCGTCACCGGCGTCAGCCTGTGCCTGCTGTTCGTGGTGTTCTTCAACGGCTGGGGCGCCTTTGCCGGCTGGGTCAACAGCTGGCAGACCGCCGTGGTGCTGCCGGAGCGGCTGACCATGGGCTTCGGCACCCTGCTCATCGCCCATGTGTGCTTCAATATCCCCTACGTCATTCTGGCTGTCGGCCCCAAGCTGCGGCAGATGGACCGCAATCTGGTGGACGCGGCCCAGGATCTGGGCTGCACATGGATGCAGGCGTTCTGGAGGGTCATCATCCCGGAGATCAAGCCGGGCATCGTGTCCGGCGCGCTGACGGCCTTCACCATGTCCATCGACGACTTTATCATCAGCTACTTCACGGCGGGCACCTCGTCCTCCACGCTGGCGATGACCATCTATGGCATGACGAAAAAGCGCGTCAGCCCGGAGATCAACGCCGTGTCCACGCTGCTGTTCGTCACGGTGATCCTGCTGCTGGCGCTCATCAACATCCGGGAGAACCACCACAGCCACGACCACGTCCGCCATCCGGCCCGCGCCGAAGCGCCGGCCCCGGTGAAGCCGCCGAAAAAGTATCCCGGTCTAGGGAAGAAGATCGCCGCCGGCGGTCTTGCCTGCGTGCTGCTGGCAACCCTGATCGTCACCGGTACGGCGGCCCGCAGCGAGCGCGTGGTGAACGTCTGTTCGTGGGGCGAGTATATCGACGAGTCCCTCATCACGGAGTTTGAAGAGCAGACCGGCATCCGCGTCAACTACCAGACGGCGGAGAGCAACGAGGCTCTGTACTCCCTCATTAAGATGGGCGGCGCGGACTTCGACGTCATCGTACCCTCGGACTACATGATCGCCCGGCTCATTCAGGAGGATCTGCTGGCGGAGCTGAACTATGACAATATCCCCAACTTCCAGCTGATGGATCCCCAGTTTACCCACCTGAGCTTTGACCCGGAGAACAAGTACACCGTACCCTACACCTGGGGCAGCGTGGGCATCATCTACAACACGACCATGGTGGACGAGCCCATTACCAGCTGGGGCGCTATGTTCGACGAGAAATACGCCGGACAGGTGCTGATGATCAACAACTCCCGCGACGCGCTGATGGCGGCTCTGTGCTATCTGGGCTACGATATCAACACCACCGACGAGGCGCAGCTCACCGAGGCCTTTGAGTTGGTGAAGAACGCCAAGGATAAGGGCGTCTATCAGGCCTTCGTCATGGATGAGATCTTCGGCAAGATGGAGGGCGGCAACGCGGCCATCGCCATGTACTACGCCGGCGACTATCTGACCATGCTGGAGAACAACGAGGATCTGGCCTTCGTCATCCCTGAGGAGGGCAGCAACTGGTTCGTGGACGCCATGTGCGTCCTGAAATCCAGCCAGCATATGTCCGAGGCGGAGGAGTGGATCAACTTCATCGCCGGAACGGACGCCAATCTGGCCAACATGGACTACATCTGGTACGCCTCCCCCAACGCCGAGGCGCTGGCGGAGTATCCCGCGTACTACGAGGAGACGTATGGTGAGCCGCTGGACGAGGAGCTGTACCACATCATGGCCATCCCCGACGAGGAACGGGAGCGCTGCGAGATCTATGTGAACCTGCCGCAGGAAACGCTGAAGTTCTATGATAAGCTGTGGACACAATTAGGAGTATAAAGGAGGCAGCAATATGATCGAGATCGGCATGACTCATACCGTGGAAAAGACCGTCACCGCTGACATGACCGCCAAGGCCGTGGGCTCCGGCGGGCTGGAGGTGCTGGGTACCCCCTATATGATGGGCCTGATGGAGTGCGCCGCCATGTGGTGCGTGCAGAACGAGCTGCCGGAGGGCAAGGGTACCGTGGGCGTGGACATCGCATCCAGCCATCTGGCGCCCACCCCTGTCGGCATGAAGATCTCCGCCACCGCCGAGGTGACGGGCGTCTCCGCCAACGGCAAGATGATCTCCTTCAAGATCACCGCCTCCGATGAGGACGGCCTGATCGGGGAGGGGACCCATACCCGCGCCATCATCGACAACGCCCGCTTCATGCAGAAGTGCAGCGACAAGCTGCACAAGGACAAGTAACAAGCGCCAGGTAACAAGCGCATGGAAGAGCCGCCCCATCGGGGCGGCTCATTTGCAAACATCGTAGGTGTGCCTGCACCGGCGCAGGTTCTTTTTCGCCCCGGGTAGGCCCGTGTGCGCCCCGCCTCTTGCGGCGGGACATCGTATCTGCTACAATATACGGGTTAAGGACGCAGGATGAGACAGCTTGGAGGGGGGAGAGCATATGCGGGTATTGGCTACCATGGCGCTCTCCTTTGCGGCAGGGCTGTTTCTGGTGCTGGTGCTGCCGTGGAGCGGCTGGTATCTGTGGGCGGCGGCAGGCATCTGCCTGCTGGCGCTGACGCTGTGTCTGGTGGCGCGGCGACGCCGCTGGTTCCGGCGCAGCCAGCTCCTCTTGTGGCCGCTGGCGGCGGCACTGGCGTATTTTGTCGTCTATCAGGCGGCGGTACAGCAGCCGGTGCTGGAGCGCTGTGGAAAGGCGGGAGAGTTCACCGCCACCGTCTGCGCGTGGCCGGAGGAGGCAGCTCACGGCGGCAAGGTCACCGTGAGGCTGGACGGCTTTTTCGGCGCCAAGGCCGTGTACTACGGCGACAGCGAGGTGCTGGCGCTGGAGCCGGGACAGCGCTTGTCCGGCACGGCGTGGTGGCAGGACGCCGCCAGCATCCGCGGCACGGAGCTGACCCAGTTCACGGCGCGGGGCGTGTACGCCCTACTGTACCAGCGGGAGGACGTGACCGTTACCGACGGCAGCAGGGGCGGCGTCCAATGGCTGCCGCTGCGGGCCGTCAAGGTGCTGCGGGAGGAGATCGCCGCCGTGTGGGATGACCCATCGGTGCGGGGTTTTCTGCTGGCGGAGCTGACCGGCGACAAGTCGGAGCTGCCGGAGGGCGACGCCGTGGCCATGCAGGAGACGGGGCTGGCCCATCTGTTCGCCGTATCCGGTCTGCACTGCGGGTTTCTTGTCACGCTGTTGAGCCTGCTGGTACCGTCGGGCAGACGGCGGACGCTGTGCGCCGTCACCATCCCGGTACTGCTCTTCTACATGGTGATGGCGGGACTGTCGCCGTCTGTGGTGCGCGCCTGCATCATGCAGATCTTTTTGCTGATCGCGCCGCTGTTCCGGCGGAGCAGCGACGGGCTTACCTCTCTGTCGGCGGCGCTGGCTGTGATCCTTCTGGAGAACCCCTTTGCGGCGGGCAGCGTCAGCTTGCAGCTGAGCTTTGCGGCGGCACTGGGTATGGTGCTGCTGGCGCCACGGCTCTACCGGGCGTTTACCGGCGAACATGGCGGCCAACGCCGTATTCTGCACGCCGGGCGCTCCTTTATCGCGGCCAATCTGGCGGCAACACTGGGCGCCATGGTATTTACAGCGCCGCTTCTGGCGTGGTATTTCAACATTTTCGTGGTGGTAGCGCCGCTGGCGGGGCTATTGGCGGTGCCTGCCGCCGGATGGAGCTTTATGGCGGCATTTTTGTCCACGCTGCTGGGCTTTGCGTGGCTGCCGCTGGGCAGAGCGCTGGGCTGGATACCCTTTGCGCTGGTGAAATATATCCTGTGGCTGGCCAAGGGGCTGACGGCCCTGCCGTTCCACGCCGTTCACTTCGATAACCGCTATCTCATCTACTGGATGCTGTACACCTACGCCGCGTTTATCGGCTGCGCCGTGACGGAGGACAAGCGCCGCAAGTACGCGGCGGCTGCGGTGCTGTCGGCGCTGATGCTGGCGGTGTCCGTATGGCTGGGCGGCCAGCGGTACGGCAGCATGGGCGCGATGGCACTGGACGTGGGACAGGGCGAGAGCGTGGCGCTCTGGTCAGAGCATACGGCGGCGCTGGTGGACTGCGGCAGCAGCAACAGCTTCGTGGACGCCGGCGGCGTGGCGGCGGACCGGCTGGAGAGCATGGGTCTGCACCGGCTGCAATGCGTGGTGGTGACCCACTACCACGCCGACCACACCAACGGCCTGTATGCGCTGCTGGCGCGGCTGCCGGTGGACACGCTGTACCTGCCGGATATCGAGGACGAATACGGCGTGCGGGAGCGGCTGGTGTCGCTGGCGGAGGAGAAGGGGACGGACGTGGTGTTCGTAACGGATACGGAAAAGCTGACACTGGGGGAGATGACGCTGACGGTCTATCCGCCGGTGGAGGCGGAGGGCGACCTGAACGAGCGGGGCCTGACGGCACTGGCGACGGCGGGGGATTTCGACATCCTCATCACCGGCGATATGGCGGCCGCCACGGAGCGGCGGCTGGCAGAGACATACGCCCTGCCGGACGTGGAGGTGCTGGTGGTGAGCCACCACGGCTCCCGGTATGGCTCGGACGAGACATTTCTGCAAGCCATCCGGCCGGAGACAGCCGTCATCAGCGTGGGGGACAACAGCTATGGACACCCGTCCCAGGAGACGCTGGAGCGGCTGCGCCGTGTGGGGGCGGATATCTGGCGCACGGATGAGCAGGGAACGGTGTGTATCACCGTAAACGGAGGAGACTGATATGGCGAAGAAGGAAAGCCGCGGGCGAAGCGGCGGCTATGAGGCGCTGCGCGCCGCCATCAAGGCGGGAGTACCGGCCAATCTGTATATTTTTTACGGCGAGGAGCGGTATCTCCTCCAGAATATGGTGCAGCAGCTGAAGGAACTGCTGATCCCCGGCGGGTTCGAGGAATTCAACTACCACCGCTTGGGCGGCAAGGGGCTGACGGTGCAGGAGCTGGCGGAGACGGCGGAGGCCATGCCCATGATGGCGGAGCATACCCTCGTCACGGTCACGGATCTGGACATCTTCAAGCTGGACGAGGGACAGCGGACGGCGCTCATCGACCTGCTCAGCGATTTCCCGCCCTACTGCACCATGGTGTTTCTGTACGAGCAGGTGCCCTACAAGCGGGACGGGAAGATGAAGAAGCTGTGCGCCGCCCTGAATGAGCACGTGCAGGAGGTGGAGTTCGCCCAGCAGGAGCGCTCCGACCTGCTGAAATGGCTGAAGCGGCGGTTTGCCGCCACCGGCCACGACATCGACCAGACGGCGGAGGATCACCTGCTGTTCACCTGCGGCAGCCTGATGCGGGGGCTGATCCCGGAGATCGAGAAGATCGCCGCCTACGCCAAGCACGAGCGCATCACCATCGCGGATATCGACGCCGTGGCGGAGCCGGTGCTGGACGCCCGCGTCTTCGACATGACCAGAGCCGTCACGGAGCGGAAATACGACCGGGCTGCCGCCGTCCTCGGCGACCTGCTGCGGATGCAGACGGAGCCTATCGCCATTCTGGCGGTGTTGGGCAAGGAGCTGCGGAAGCTGTACACGGCCCGTCTGGCGCTGGACGGCGGCAAGGACAGCATCTGGCTCAAGGAGCTGTGGAGCATGACCAGTGACTATCCCGCTAAGATGCTGCTTGGGGCGGCGAAAAATGTGGATCACGACTGGTGCCGGCAGGCGGTGAAGCGCTGTCAAAGGCTGGATCGCCGCATGAAAAGTGAGCGCGGTATGGACGATGAGGGCGAGCTGAAGCTGTTCCTCATGGAATTGGCAGGTGAACGATGAAGCCACGCATCCGTGAGGTCATCGTGGTGGAGGGCCGCTACGACAAAAACACGCTTTTGCAGGCGGTGGACGCCGTGGTGGTGGAGACAGGCGGCTTCGCCGTATTCAACGACCGGGAAAAGACCGCCTATCTCCGCCGTCTGGCGCAGACGCGGGGGCTGATATTGCTGACCGATCCCGACGGCGCCGGCTTCGTCATCCGCAGCCATCTCAAGGGCGTCATCCCGCCGGAGAAGCTGAAGCAGGCATATGTGCCGGACGTATACGGCAAGGAGCGCCGCAAGCGCAAGGGCGGCAAGGAGGGCAAGCTGGGCGTGGAGGGGATGCCGCCGGAGGTGCTGGTGGAGGCTCTGCGCCGGGCGGGCGCCACGTTTGAGGACAGCGCCGACGTCCCGCAGCGGGCGGGGCTGACCAAGGCGGATCTGCTGGAAAAGGGCTTGATCGGCCCGGACTCCGCCGCCAGACGCGCCGCGCTCCAACAGCGGCTGGGACTGCCGTCCAGACTGACCGCCAACGGCCTTTTGGAGGCGCTGGATCTGCTGCTGACCCGGGAGGAATTCGACGCACTGTGACTTTTTTGCCGGAAGGACGGTAAACCTCTTGCAATTCCCGGCGGCGGCAGGTATAATTATAAACCGCTTTATGCACAATTTACGATTACGACAACAAGGAGTGTGAGAAAGATCATGGCCGAGGAAATCAAGACCCCTGAAACCGAGGAGTCCGGCAAAAACTTTATCCTGAATTTCATCGACGAGGACATCGCAGAGGGTGGTCAGTTCCAGGGAATGACCGTCCACACCCGTTTCCCGCCGGAGCCCAACGGCTATCTGCACATCGGCCACTGCAAGGCGCTGACCATCGACTTCGGCACCGCCGAGAAGTACAACGGCCTGTGCAACCTGCGGATGGACGACACCAACCCTACCAAGGAGGACGAGGAGTTCGTAGAGGCCATCAAGCAGGACATCCACTGGCTGGGCTTCGACTGGGGCGACCGGTTCTTCTACGGCTCGGATTACTTTGAGGAGGACTACCGTCAGGCGGTGCTGCTCATCAAGAAGGGGCTGGCGTATGTGTGTGAGCTGACGCCGGAGGAGTTCAAGCAGAACCGCGGCGACATCGGCATCCCCGCCGTGTCCCCCTACCGCGACCGGCCTGTGGAGGAGAGCCTGGATCTGTTCGCCCGTATGCGCGCCGGGGAGTTCCCCAACGGCGCTATGACGCTGCGGGCAAAGATCGACCTGACCAGCGGCAACTTCAATATGCGCGACCCGGTGATCTACCGTATCAACCACATGAGCCACCACCGGCAGGGCAACAAGTGGTGCATCTATCCCATGTACGACTTTGCCCATCCTATTCAGGACGCGCTGGAGGGCATCACCCACAGCCTTTGCTCGCTGGAGTTTGAGGCCCACCGCCCCCTGTACAACTGGGTCATCGACCACTGCGAGCTGCCCGCCCGTCCCCGGCAGATCGAGTTCGCCCGTCTGGGCATCGACCACACGGTGATGTCCAAGCGGAAGCTGCGCAAGCTGGTGGAGGAGCACTATGTCTCCGGCTGGGACGATCCCCGTATGCCCACGCTGTGCGGTCTGCGCCGCCGGGGCTATACCGCCGCGTCCATCCGCAATTTCTGCGAGCGCATCGGCGTGGCCAAGTCCCCCAACGTCATCGAGTACGGTTTTCTGGAGCACTGTCTGCGGGAGGATCTGAACGCCAACGCCGAGCGCACCATGGCGGTGCTGCATCCGGTGAAGCTGACGGTCACCAACTATCCCGAGGGGCAGAGCGAGACCTTCACCGTGGAGAATAACCCTACCGACCCGGCGCAGGGTACCCATGACATCACCTTCTCCCGCCACCTGTGGATCGAGGAGGAGGACTTCATGGAAGTGCCGGTGCCAAAGTACAAGCGCCTGACCCCCAACGGTCCGGAGTGCCGTCTGAAGGGCGCGTACCTCGTCACCTGCACCGGCTGCGTCAAGGATGAGAGCGGCCGTGTGGTGGAGGTGCTCTGCACCTACGACCCGGATTCCCGGGGCGGCGACCCCGCCGATGGCCGCAAGGTCAAGGGCGCCACGCTCCACTGGGTGGACGCGGAGAACTGTCTGGACGCCGAGGTGCGCCTGTACGACAACCTGTTCTCAGACGCTACGCCCGACGGCCCGGACAAGGACTTTCTGGACTGCCTGAATCCCGACAGCCTGACGGTGCTCACCGGCTGCAAGGTGGAGCCGGAGATGCGCAAGGTGGCGGAGGCCTTCGACAAGCAGGAGAACCGCACCGGCGTCAACGCCCCCACGTTCCAGTTCATGCGGGTGGGCTACTTCTGCATGGACAACCGGGACTGCACGGCGGAGCATCTGGTGTTCGACCGCAGCGTGTCCCTGAAGGACAGCTTCAAGAAATAAGAAAAAACAGCGTCTCCGGTCATGCCGGAGGCGCTGTTTTTTCACCCGAACCACCCCTTTTTCCGGCGGGGCGGCGGTGGCTGCCGCTTCTGGAACGGCTTGTCGATGAGGATGATGTCATCCCCGAACTTTCGGATGCAGTCCCATGGAATGTAGAAATCCTCGCCGCGTCCGAACAGACCGAAAAAGCGGCACGGCCCGAAGACGATGATGCCCTTCACCGTACCCTCCGGCACCTGTATGTCCAGATCGCCCACGAAGCCCAGTCGTGAGCCGTCGCAGAGGTTGATGACCTCCTTGCGCCGCAGCATGGAAAATTTGCACAGCATCGTACTCACCCCGTTGCAGTCTATGCGCCGCGCCGCCTGTCCCATACTGTCGTTTCCGGGAACATTCCGCCCTGCGGAATAGCCGCCGCCGCGCCGGGAAATACTGCCACTATCACAGTGGAAGGACGGGCGCTCATGCGGGGGACAGTGGAGATCTGCGGCATCAACACAGCCAAGCTGCCGGTGCTGAAAAACGACGAGATGATGGCGCTGCTGCGCCGTACCAAGACCGGCGACAAGGCGGCGCGGGAGCAGCTGATCTGCGGCAATCTGCGTCTGGTGCTGTCGGTGCTCCAGCGGTTTCAGAGCCGGGGGGAAAATGTGGACGACCTCTTTCAGGTGGGCTGCATCGGCCTGATGAAGGCCATCGACAATTTTGACATCAACCAGCCGGTGCGGTTCTCCACCTACGGCGTGCCGATGATCGTAGGGGAGATCCGGCGGTATCTGCGGGACAACAGCGCCGTCCGCGTCAGCCGCAGTATGCGGGACACGGCCTACAAGGTCTTACAGGCCCGGGAAAAGCTGCTGGCGGAGAACCAGCGGGAGCCTACGGTGGAGCAGATCGCCCGCTATCTGGATATCCCGCGGGAGGACGTGGTGTTCGCCATGGACGCCATCGTAGACCCGGTCAGCCTGTACGAGCCGGTGTACGCCGACGGCGGCGGGGACGCCGTGTGCGTTATGGACCAGGTGCGGGACGAACGGAACTCGGACGAGAGCTGGCTGGACCGCATCGCCCTGAAGGAGGCCATCTCCCGGCTGGACCCGCGGGAGCGCCATATTCTGGCGCTGCGGTTCTGCCAGGGAAAGACGCAGATGGAGGTCAGCAGCGAGATCGGCATCTCGCAGGCGCAGGTGTCCCGGCTGGAGAAGGGCGCCATCAACAGCATCCGGCGGAATATGTAGCAGAAAGCGCGGCAGGGAAGTCCCTGCCGCGCGTGGTTATTCCGTTTACTCCGCCACCGCATCGTCCGCCGGCGCATCCGGCTCCTCCCACCGCACCCTGGTGGCCCCGCCGCGGTTGATGTTCTTACCCTCGCTGAAGAACTTCCGCTCGTAGTCGGTCATGACGCCCACCGGGCCGTCCCTATGGAGATCGGTGGTGACCTCCGACAGCTGAAAGCCGAACTGGGGAATCTCCTCCACCGACCACGCGAACAGCTTGTCGTTGTCGGTCTTGAAGTGGAGCTGTCCGCCCTCAGACAGCACCTTGCGGTACTGCTTGAGGAAATTGCCGTGGGTGAGCCGCCGTTTTTTCTGGTTGCTCTTGGGCCACGGATCACAGAAGTTGATGTACAGGCGATCCACCTCGCCGGAGGCGAACATATCCGGCAGCAGCGCGGCGTCGCCGTCCACGAAGAATACGTTTTTCAGTCCCGCCTCCGTGACTCGCTCCATGGCCACCACCATGGCGTCCGGCACCTTTTCCACGGCGATGAGCAGCACATCCGGCTCCGCCGCGGCGGTGTCCGCCGTGAACCGGCCCTTGCCGCAGCCCAGCTCCACCCGCAGCTCCCGCGCTTGCGGCATCAGCGTCCGCCACCGTCCCCGCATGGCGAAGGGATCGCGGACGAGGCAGCCGCCGCAGGCCTCCATCCGGGGTACCAGGTTTTTCTTCTTACGCATACGCATGGCGCAGTGTCCTCCCAAATATGGTAGAGATTTTCAGATACTTATACCACATTTTCCGTTGGTTTGCAAACCCGAAATCCGGCGGGCGGGAAATTTCACACGAAACACCGCCATGCAACCTTAAAAATGCGCAAAGAACAGCGTTCACTTTTGTGGAAACTGCTAAAAAAGAGAAAGCGCAGCTGGTTGGACTTGATAAAATTCTAACGGTCTACTATAATACAGTATGTATGAGGAGGAGCCTGTCCAGAGGGCGCGTTCCTCCCCCTGACACACTGTCGCGGCCATGTGCGCCGCGGCGGACAAGGATGTAAGGAGGAATTGATATGACTCATGTTCTGCTGGAAAAGAAGGAGCATATCGCCGTGGCCACCATCAACCGGCCCAAGGCGCTGAACGCTCTGAATTCCGAAGTGCTGTCCGACCTGAACGAGCTGGTGGATATCGTCACCGCCGATCAGGATATTTATGCGCTGGTCATCACAGGCAGCGGTGAAAAGGCTTTCGTGGCCGGCGCCGATATCGGTGAGATGAGCACGCTGACGAAGGAGGGCGGCGAGGCCTTCGGCAAGCACGGCAACGATGTGTTCCGCCGCATCGAGACGCTGCCTATCCCCACCATCGCCGCAGTCAACGGCTTCGCACTGGGCGGCGGCTGTGAGCTGAGCATGAGCTGTGATATCCGCATCTGCGCCGATACCGCTGTGTTCGGTCAGCCTGAGACCGGTCTGGGCATCACCCCCGGCTTTGGCGGCACCCAGCGTCTGGCGCGTCTGGTCAGCCCCGGCATGGCCAAGCAGCTGATCTACACCGCCAAGAACATCAAGGCGGACGAGGCGTATCGCATCGGTCTGGTCAACGCCGTGTACCCGCTGGAGGAGCTGATGCCCGCCGCGGAGAAGCTGGCGCAGACCATCGCCAAGAACGCCCCCATCGCCGTTCGCGCCTGCAAGAAGGCCATCAACGACGGTCTGCAGACCGATATGGATCAGGCCATCGTTATTGAGGAAAAGCTGTTCGGCAGCTGCTTCGAGACGGCGGATCAGAAGGAGGGCATGGGTGCTTTCCTGGAGAAGCGCAAGCACGAGCCCTATCAGAATAAGTAACGCCGCACCGTATCGTTAATTGACAGGCGTGAGCCTGATAATTAAGCAATTTATGGAAAAATTTGAATTAGGAGGAACAATCATGAAAGTAGCAGTATTTGGCGCAGGTACAATGGGCAGTGGTATTGCTCAGGTTTTCGCAGCAAAGGGCCACACCGCCCTGATGTATGCTTCCAGCACCGCAAGCGCACAGCGTCATAAGGACAAGCTGGCCGCCTCCCTGAACAAGAAGGTCGCCAAGGGCAAGATGACCCAGGAAGCTGCTGATGATATCATGAGCCGCGTTCTGGTCGAGGAGTTCGAGGGCGCTGCTGATGCCGATCTGGTCATCGAGTGCGTCGCCGAGAACATGGAAGTCAAGAAGGAGCTGCTGGGCCGTCTGGATGCTCTGTGCAAGGATGAGACCATCTTCGCCTCCAACACCTCCTCTCTGTCCATCACCGAGATGGGCCAGGGCCTGAAGCACAACCTCATCGGTATGCACTTCTTCAACCCGGTGCCTGCCATGAAGCTGGTGGAGGTCATTGCCGGCGGCAACACCCCCGCTGACCTGGTGGACTACATCAAGAACCTCTCCACCGAGATCGGCAAGACCCCCGTGGTGGTCAACGAGGCCCCCGGCTTTGTGGTCAACAAGATCCTGATCCCCTATTGCAATGAAGGCGTTTGCGTTCTGCAGGAAGGCGTTGCCTCCGCAGAAGATATCGATATTGCTATGCAGCTGGGCTGCAACCACCCCATGGGCCCCCTGCATCTGGGCGACCTGATCGGTTGGGACGTGGTGTTGAACATTATGGACGTGCTGTTCAACGAGACCCACGATAGCAAGTATCGCGCAAACGTGCTGATCCGGAAGATGGTTCGTGCGGGCAAATTGGGTATTAAGTCCGGCGAAGGCTTCTTCAACTACAACAAGTAAAAATCAGGAAAAGGAGAAAAGAGTATGGATTTCCATCTGACTAAGGAACAGCTGCTCGTTCGCAAGATGTACCGCGAATTTGCAGAGAACGAAGTAAAGCCCCTGGCCGCCGAGATCGACGAGGAAGAGCGCTTCCCCATGGAAACCGTCGAGAAGATGGCAAAGCTGGGTATGATGGGCATTTACTTCCCCAAGGAGTACGGCGGCGCTGGCGCCGACGTGCTGTCCTATGCAATGTGCGTGGAGGAGCTGGCTAAGGTCTGCGGCACCACCGCTGTTATCGTTTCCGCCCACACCTCCCTGTGCGCCGCCCCCATCTTTGAGAACGGCACCGAGGAGCAGAAGATGAAGTATCTGCCCGACCTGTGCTCCGGCAAGAAGATCGGTGCTTTCGGTCTGACCGAGCCCGGCGCCGGTACTGACGCCCAGGGTCAGCAGACCACCGCTGTGCTGGATGAGTCCGGCGAGAACTACATCCTGAACGGCTCCAAGTGCTTCATCACCAACGGCAACGTGGCTGATACCTTTGTCATCATCGCCGTCACCGGCAAGACCACCGATAAGCGCGGCCGCACCATGAAGGAGATCTCCGCTTTCATCGTGGAGAAGGACGACAAGGGCTTCTCTCAGGGCAAGCACGAGAAGAAGATGGGTATCCGCGGCAGCTCCACCTGCGATCTGATCTTCGAGGATTGCGTGATCCCCAAGGATCGTATGCTGGGCAAGAAGGGCGAGGGCTTCAAGATCGCCATGAAGACGCTGGACGGTGGCCGTATCGGTATCGCTTCTCAGGCTCTGGGTCTGGGCGAGGGCGCCGTTGAGGAAGCCATCAAGTACACCAAGGAGCGCGTACAGTTCGGTAAGCGCATCTCCCAGTTCCAGAACACCCAGTTCCAGCTGGCCGATATGCACACCCGTATGCAGGCCGCTCAGTATGTGGTTTACGCTGCTGCCATGAAGAAGCAGAACCACGAGCCGTACTCCATGGATGCTGCCATGGCTAAGCTGTTCGCCGCCGAGGCCGCTTCCGATGTGACCCGCCGCGCCGTTCAGCTGTTCGGTGGTTACGGTTACACCCGTGAGTATCCTGTGGAGCGCATGATGCGCGATGCCAAGATCACTGAGATCTACGAGGGCACTTCCGAGGTCCAGCGCATCGTCATCTCCGCCAACATGG
>ENA-UONY01001490-UONY01001490.1-human-gut-metagenome-genome-assembly--contig:-CS9-NODE-1490-length-19547-cov-5.539196_pt1 | contig 19547 bp, 10 predicted proteins | sample MGYA00242465_ERZ724012 | MGnify/ENA metagenome assembly ERZ724012 | reverse complement strand
ATAGGTTACATCGTAGGTAGCGCCCCAGGGCACCACAGATACAGATACCTGGGCAGTGCCGCCTGCCATGAGGCTATAGGTCTCCATATCCAGATGTACATCTGTGGGGTCGATGACCTTCCGCGGAGGCTCTTGGTCACCCAGGTTCAGGAACATGCCCATAAACTCGCTTCCGCCAGGTGCACCCACAGTGCCCAGATCAATTTGGTCATAATTTGCCAAGCCGATCCAGTACAGCTCGCCCAGGGCGTCGGCCCAGTACAGCCCGTTGGTTTTGTTGGAATATACCAGCGAGCCAAAGCCCGAGCTGCTTCCCAGTAGCAGTTCCTGCGAATCTACTGTGACAACATCGTAGTATCCGTATTCGTCGTCCCAATCCAGGCGGAATTTGACCAGCGTTGTATTCTCGAACGACATGGGATCCGTACCAATTGCGTAGAAATTGCCGTCATAGTCCACGGCCATACCGCCAATTGCCACAACTCCAAGAGAATTGGTCAGGTTTTCCATCTTTGTGTAGGAACCGCTGCCTGGGTTGACCTTACAGAGGACTGTTGCACCGAATTGCCCGCTTGTATCGTAATTCATGGCATACATCGTATTGGTAGAATAATCATATGCCATCGTGCAAATCTGGGAGCTTGGGTTTTTCCCCAACCGGGTGCCGGTCAGGGTATCCGCCGCCAGCTTGTAGAAGTTGCCGTCATAATCATAGGCATATACGCTTCCACCCAGATAAGCCGCTGCGCTGACGCCTGTGGGATAGGTATCTGCACCGGCAACCGGATTCGCGGCAGCGGGGTTTGCCGCCTCCATGGACAGCCAGGACTTGGCGCGGTTGGCATCATAGACATGCAGGGTTTCGCTCAGGTTCTTCACGGTCACGGTGCAGGCAGCGGAATGCCCCTCATAGGAAACCGTGATGGTAGCGGTACCTTCGCTGATGCCGGCAACTATACCATTTTCCACCGTGGCAACTGCCGGGTCACTGGATGTCCAGGTGAACTGGTCGTTCTTGCTGGCGGCATAGTACGGAAGCAAGCTGACCTTCAGCTGCTGGCTGCTTCCTGCTGCAAGCGCCAGCTGAGACGCCGAAAGCAGCATACCGGTTACCGAAGTGCTGCCATCCGGAATTAAACCGGCAGTCTCCTGGGTGTCATAGGGCTTAAACAGCGCGCACAGCTCCGCATTGTTTTTCGTCATACCGACAGACTGGCATGCACCAGTTGCTTTGTCTACGGCAAACAGCTGGGCTATCTGCTTCGTAGACCAGGCGTAGTATGCCCAATACAGTGTATCCGTCTCATGATCCACCGTCATGGACTGGTTATACATGGGGATGTAGCCAGTATCTCCCACCTGTGTGGCAACGCCTGTCGCCGCATCCAGTGTGTAGAAATAGCCGTTGTACAGATCCACGGTGTAAAGCGTTCCACTGTTGTCGCAAGCAAGGGTCAGAGCCTGATTGGTCTTCCACCAATTGGGGGCTTCGGCCAGACCCGTAATCTCCACAGAGCGCTTCACTTCACCGGTCAGGTAATCTACCTCCAACAGAAGTGCGTCTTTCTCAATATCGCCATCCTCGTTTGCTAGGTTGTCTGTCAGAACATAGAGCTTACGATTGGCATAGTCAAACGCCATATCCAGAGCGGGATATACCGTGCCTTCAACCTCCAGCTTGCCTAGGGTAATCCGGCTCCATTCTCCGGGGCGAGTCGCAATCAGATTGCTTTCCACATCTACCCCGATCACATAGCCATCAATGTATTCTGCGGCATCGAGAGACGCCTCGTTGGCAGACTGCTGGTAGGTATGGTCCAACAGATTTTCTGCTTGTTGGAACGAAACCCATCCATTGTAAGCATTGGTAGGATAGTACATGTTGTTGCTCTGGATGACGCAGTACCGGCGGTAAGCATAGAATGCATCATCTCGGGTCGAGCTGCCTGTAAAGGTAATATCGTAATATGTCTCATGGCCGGCGTAATCACAAACCGCGATCCGGAAGCAGCTGTCATAGTCCGTTACATCTACAGTCAATGTACCATTTTCTTCCAGATCCTTGTGGTAGAAATAGGTCAGCGGGGCACCTGCCTGAGTCACTGGCACAACCGCCGCTACAGCGTGATTATCTTCCGCCTTGAGCGTCACCGTCCGGCGACCGTTTTCATCTGTAGCTGTCGAAATCTCTGTCAACTCCGGCGCTTCAGTGTCGATGTAAATAGGAAATTCTAACGTCTCATCTACCACATCATTCCCATCGTCCAAACAGGCTTCGATTTTCAGCATAATCTGATCGTTGTTCTTCAGACCATTCAGATTCCACAGGCCGTCTTTCAAATATTCCGCAACCACCTGTACCGGAATGCAAATGCCATACATGCTATTGTAGAAGCTCTTGCGGGCGTATTTCAGCGTCTGCTCTTCATGGAGCACATTTCCGCTGGAATCCAACCAAGAAATTTGAATGGACTTGGCGTTGCGCATCAAGCTCAGGTAGATTTCCGAAATATTGTCCAGATAGCCGTCGCCATCGGGGGACAGGGCATTGTGGGAAGGATCATAAGGGTCCTGGGTGTAATTGGACGCATAGGGATTGACACCCAAGCCAACGGCACCGGTACCGTAGTTGGTAAAAATGACGTTCCAGTAACGGTTATAAGGAGCATCTTCCTGATCATACCAGAATCCGGTATCAAATACCGGTGCGGCGCTCCAGTCCCCATAGAAGCCAACCAGCGGCAGGGTCAGATTGACATCTGCTTCACCCAGTGCCATGCAGCGAACAAAGCCGTCTACATAGCAGCCGTTTTCGTAGTTGTCATTAATATAGCGCTTGTCCTCCTCCGTCAGAGTGACTGTAGCACTCACGGTAGCGGTTTCGCCAGGCGCCACGGTGATGAGGGTACACGTCTGATCCAGCAGCTCATAGAGCAACTGCACATCGGCGGTATTCATCATACCATCACCGTTCAGATCAAACGCAACGCAGGTGGCCTCGTCCAGGGGAAATAGACCGTTCACCCCATCTAATAGGTATTGGACATCCTGCCGGTCAAATGTGCCATCACCATTGACATCATAGCTGACGCCTTGGTTGGTGGCCACCGCAAACCGGACATTTCCGCTCAAAGCCCGGGCCGTCTCACCCATATACTTTGTGCCGTCAATGGTTTCTACTTGATCCGTAGAAAGCGTACCCCACAGCATATATGTTTTGGCCTTCTCACCAATGTTATGGATGTCAAAGGTAAACGCATAGTTCCCCTCGCTGCTGTCTCCCATGGAGACCTTGGGGGTAATCTCGCCATTATCCTGCTGCACCGTCAGATAAGCGTTGCTGGATACGGCACGGTAGACATTCGCCAAACCGGCGCCCTGCCGGCGGGGTGAATAAGCAACACCGCCCTCTTCCAGAATGGGAACTGCAGTGCTCATGACGAGAGCTTCTGCGGTATTGTGCAGATCTTCGCCCTGTATTTCCGGATGCTTCTCCCGCAGGAATTGCAGAACCAGCGCACTCATGCCCGCGATGTGCGGCGTAGCCATGGAGGTGCCGCTCATCATCCCGTAGGTGCCATTGTTCAACGTGGAATAGATATTGCCGCCAGGTGCAGTCACATCAGGTGCCAGCTGCAGATCTGGTGTGACACCCCAGGAGGTAAACGCGCTCATCGTTCCGGACTGCGGATTGGATGTAACGGTCTTGTCCCCAGCGTCAGCCACAGTCAGGGCGCCGATAGCCAGGCCATTCTCACCTTTTACTGCGGCGGATACCAGCTTTTCACCGTCTTCCATGCTAACGCCAACATTCGGCAGCACACCGGCATCGGCCATACTCAGCATACCGCCATCCGGGTTGTTAGCGGGCTGATTGTTATAGATCACTGCTGCTACAGCGCCATATGCCTGGGCATTGGTCTGCTTTTCTGTGAATGCAATAGCGCCACGCTGTATGAGGGCAACCTTGCCTTTCAGGAATCCATCGCCAGCCATCGCAGCCAAGGCGGCAAATACCGTCTCTGTGCCGCCATCGGGAATCACAACATATTCCAGCGTTTGTCCAGCCAGTGCGGTAAACGGCATAGCGCCGTTGTCGCTGTATGCCAGCTTCTCTTCGCCGACGGTTATGTAATTAGCAACAATGGTGGCATTTTCCACACTGGCTACAGAGGTACCGCCAATCAGTGTGGAAGGAGTGGAGACAGTGCCAATATCTGGATCGGAAGCCAAGTTCAAATTGGTGCCAAGTCCATTGCCGTATGCGGCGGAATAGCTATTGCCTGCAGCAATTGCCAAAACGACCCCTGCCTTTTCTGCCACTGTCATAATCTTGTCATAGAGCTTGAATTCATCCACAGCAAAACCTGCTGGACTGCCAAGGCTCATGTTGATGACATCTGCATTCAGCCGGACGCTGTCCTCCATGGCGGCGATGATGCCATCCAAGGTAGAGCCGTTCTTACCAAATACCTTCATCACCAGCAGCTGCGCGTCCGGTGCAACGCCAACTACATCCGTGCCTTCCGTTTGGTTGGCCGCAACAATACCCGCTACATGGGTGCCGTGGTCGCTTTGGCTGTCATTGTTGTGGCCGACATCCAATGTGCCATCGCTGTAGTTAAAAGCGAATGGTACTTTCGCAGACCGGTAGAACTTGTCTGCCGTGGGATTAATTGAAGTCTTTTTCCGGTAAACATTGTATGCGTTCAAGTCGTGCAGAGCATCGCTCACCCCGCTCATCGTCAGGGAGTCCTCTGTAAGCTCCGGATCTGCCTGGAAGGAGGGGTGGGTCAAATCCAGGCCGGTGTCAATCACCGCTACGCGCATACCCGCACCGGTGTAACCATAGTTCTTGTTGTTCCAGACGCTGCTGGAGCCAAAACTGTCCTGTGTGCTAACCATACACAGCTCGGCATCCCCACTGCTCATATCCTCGGGGACTGTGTATGCAGGCGCTTCAAACGCATAAGCCACGCCTTCCACAGACTGAATGTCACGCAGCGAGCCATAAGGAGCCTCAATAGAAAAACCGTTCACCAATGTGTTGTACTGATAGAGCAACACAAACGGCTCTTGCTCCGTCTCGCCGTCATGGGTTCTGGCAGTAGACGCCTCACAATTGCGGACGGCTTGTTCCACCTGCGCAATTACAGCATTCTGCTGCTTCCGCAATGCTGCCGCTGCGGCAGACACCTGCGTATCCCAACTGGCAATTTCATATTTACTGAAGCCCTGCTCCAGCAAAGCCTCTCCATCCAGCACCACAATGGCGTGAATCATCTCATCGTCATCTGTGGCGGTGTCCAAGAGTTCCTGCGATGCGTTCTGCTTCAGGTTGGACTCTGCCGGTGCTTCTGTCTGGGTGGCTGTTACGCCGTCGCCTGTTACTGTTTTGGCTGCGTTCCAATCTGCTTCTGTTTCTCCAGGTGCCGCCAGGACAGAGGCCGGCGCAAGGGAAAGCGTCATGCACAGGGTGAGTACGAGCGCAATCCAACGTTTCATGTTCTTCATTTGCATTTCCTCCTTACAGTCCGGCGTAGCGGCTGAGGATTGCAGCGGTCTGGGCACGGGTGGCATTGCTCTTTGCCGCCAGCAGGCCGCCGGGGTATCCCTTCACAATCCCTTCCGCAACAGCCCATTCCATGGCCTCCTTCGCCCAATCAGAGATCCGGCTCACATCCTGGTAGCCGGACAGATCGGAGCGGCCTGCCACATCCTCGCCCATTACCTTCGCGAACCTGTACAACATGGTTGCCAATTCTTCTCGATCGATCAGCTTGTGGGGTGCAAACGCCGTCTTGCTCACACCTTTGGTTACACCATTTTCGGTCGCCCATGCCACGGCGTCCACATAATACTCCCCAGGTTCCAGGTCCGTAAAGCTGATGTCTGCCTCTTCCGCTGGCGGCATGCCAGCCATGCGGTACAGCACCGTCACAAACATTGCACGGTCCAGCTTCCTTTCCGGGGTGAATGTTGTGTTGCTTGTGCCTACAAACAGGCCTTTGTGGTAAGCTTTCAAAATGTCGTTCTTTGCCCAGTGCCCCTCTATATCTGTAAAGGGGTTGTACGCCACTGTGACTGTGCCGGATGCAGGATCCAGCGCTGTCGCTCCGGCATAAAGCTCCGTGGCTGCCGCCAGGTAAGTCACATCCTGGGCTGCACCTTCTACCGTCTGAAAGGTCAGCTTCCACATCAGGGTCTCCTCCCCGGTTAGTTGGCTGCCTACCCATGCCAGGGTTGCAGTACCGGCAGTGTTCCGGTTGACGCTGGATGTGCCACAGGAAAGGCACTCCTCGCTGTCCACTAGGGTTACCAACTTTGGGTCGTACGTTACGGCCAGCCGGCCGTTGGTCACACCCGCTACTCCATCCAAAGTCAGGGAAACCACTGTGGTCCCGGCTTTGTAGTCCGCTTCCACTGTCAGTTTCTGACTGGCCGGAGTGGCAAAAACGCCTGTGGTCATGGTCAGAACCAGGACCACCGCCAGGAGCAACGCTCTGATTCGTGTTTTCATTTTTTTCATCCTTTCTGCGTGAATATTTTTGATACAACTGGTAGCACATTATGAAACCAGAAATACCTGATTTGATATTGCCTGGGCCGAATGCAGCGCCAGGTATCCGACTATGGATGCACCTACTTTATGTGGATCTCTCAAGTTGTAATGAAATACAGTCAAACCGGGCATCCACAATGGGCACTATGATACATAGCGGGACATCCCAAGGTGGAAGCGGGAAACTTTTCATTAGGCCCTATCTACACTGGCAATGCTAGGAGGCTTTGAACCCTCTGCCATCGTGTGTACTCTGGTACAAAACGCACTTCACATCGGCGCTCTTTCAGCACGTCTGGGTGCTCTCCGGGCAATGGAAAAAAGAAAGCATTTATATTGTAACAGGAGGGGAACTTGAGTACAATAATTTGTACGTTGTAGAAAGTCGCGGAATTGTTGATATTACTCAAGCGATGGCCGCATTTTACTACTAGATGTTATGCATATTGCAGAATGAAGTTTTACATATCTTGCAAGAGAGGCCCAAATTGTGTATACTATTGGTACAGATTCCAGAAAGGGAGATGATGCGTTTTGAGCTGTGAGCAACTGAGCCAAAACATTGCCCGCTACCGGAGAGAGGCGGGCCTGACCCAGGAGGAGCTTGGAAACCTGTTGTCGATGTCCATGCAAGCGGTTTCTCGCTGGGAGCGGGGCGGCAGTCCGGACATCGGGACTCTCCCGGATCTGGCCGAGGCATTGGGTGTCACCATTGATGATCTGTACAGCTATACCAGCAAGAAGCCTGTAGACATTTCTGCACTGCTGCGGGAGGAATTGCGCAAAATACCTCCAGAGCAGCGGTTTTCCCGAGCCAATGAATTGGCATGGGAGCTGTTTAAATCCGTAATTGGATCTTATGATAATAATGGAGAAATTCTGTCGCAAATGGCGGCGATTCACAGCCAGGTGGACAGAAAGAATCTGAAGGACCCAGGCGCGGTGGCCTCCTTGATTTACTGTACTTCCAATGAGGGAATCATGAAAGCGTCTGTGGCAAAGGACTTCCAATATACGCTGATGATGCCAGAGCCGGAAGACGGATTTGCTGCCGTAATGAAGTATGAGGCGGAATATATTCGGCTTTTTACGCTGCTGGCAAAGCCCAATTATTTGAAAACCTTGGTTTTCATCTGCTCCGGGCGGAAAAATGCGTTTACTGCCGGCTGCCTTGCCAGCCACCTGCAAACGACGGAGGCGGAAGCAGAGGCAATTTTAGAGGAATTTCAGGATCACAATCTGGTGCAAAGTGCCCAGGTCGACATTCCCAATGGCAGTATGCAGACTTACTTTTCCCGCGCTGGGCTCTCCCTGGTGCCGTTCTTATACTTCGGGGCGGAGGTGATGCGAAATTACGGCCAGTATATGCTGGTCTATTCGTCCCGGGATAAACTGTTTTTTGATGCCCCGTTGGGCCAAGGAGGTTTAATGCCAGAATGGATTACGAAAGAACCGCGCCAGGAAAAGGGAGAGTTTCCATTTGGACAGATCGGGCTAGGAACTTTAGATAACCAAACCTCACAGGTTTGACCTGTTTGCAATGCCATTGCACGATAATTATGCGCCGACAGCCGACTCTTTTCCAGAGTCGGCTGCCGTTATTTTGGGGCTGCCTCACTTTTTTGTGAGACAACCCCTTTTCCTGCATGTTACTTAAAATATTTGCTTGCGGATTCAAAGAGCTTCATATCGAACTCACCCGGCACGTTTTTATACAGACCGAATCCCTTCCGCTCACTGTGTCCCATTTTGCCGAAGACGCGGCCATCTGGGGAGGTAATGCCCTCGATGGCGTAGATGGAGCCGTTGGGGTTAAAGCGAACATCTGTGGTGGCCTGGCCGTCCAGGTCGACGTATTGGGTGGCAATTTGCCCCTTTTCCCCTAACTGCTTCACCAAGGCTTCATCCGCCAGGAAGCGGCCCTCGCCGTGGGAAATAGGAACGGTGTACACATCGCCCACCTGGGTGCCGGAGAGCCACGGGCTCAGATTGGAAGCAATCCGGGTCCGGACCAGCCGGGACTGGTGGCGGCCGATGGTGTTATAGGTCAAGGTCGGGAAGGTGGCGTCAGCATCCAGAATCTTGCCATAGGGTACCAGACCCAGCTTGATGAGGGCCTGGAAGCCATTACAAATGCCCAGCATCAGGCCGTCCCGGTGCTCCAGAAGGTTCGTAACCTCCTCCCTCACCGCGGCGTTGCGGAAGAAGGCCGTGATGAACTTGCCGGAACCGTCCGGCTCGTCGCCGCCGGAGAAGCCGCCGGGGATGAAGACCATCTGGGCGCTCTTCAGCTTGCCCGCAAATTCCTCAACGCTTCTGGCAATGGCATCGGCGGACAAGTTGCGGATGACAAAAATCTCTGCCTCGGCGCCGGCATCGGTCATGGCCCTGGCGGAGTCATACTCGCAGTTGGTACCGGGGAAGACGGGAATCAGCACCTTGGGGCTTGCCACCCGGGTTGCAGGGGCAACATGGCTCTGGGCCACAAAGGACACATTCTTCACGGGGGTTTCCGCGTTGGGAATGTTACAGGGGTACACCGGCTCCAGCTTGTTCTCATATGCAGCCAGGAGGGCAGCTCCGTCCACCGCTTCACCGTGCCAAGTAAACGCGCCGTCCGCCGTGATGACGCCCAGGACTTTTCCCACCGGGGTGTGATCCCCCATCTCCAGAACAAAGCTGCCGTAGGCATAGCCGAACAGCTCCGGAAGGGTCAGATGCGCATCAAAGGCAAAGCCCAGACCGTTGCCGAAGGCCATTTTCATGACTGCCTCTGCAGGACCGCCCAAGCCAGGGGTATAGGCCGATACGGCTGCGCCGGACCGCAGAAGCTTTGTCACCAAATGGAAATGCTCCAGAAGAGACGCGGTTTCAGGCAGACCGTTTTCGTCATATCGAGGCTGAATCAGGCATACCGTGTGACCGGGAGCCTTGAACTCATTGGAGACAATGTTTGGAACCTTCTCCGTGGTGACGGCGAAGGATACCAGAGTGGGCGGCACATCCAGGTCTTCAAAAGTGCCGGACATGGAATCCTTGCCGCCGATGGCGGCAATTTTCAGGTTTTTCTGGGCTTCAAACGCACCCAAAAGGGCGGCCATAGGCTGACTCCAGCGTTTGGGGTCATGTCCTACCCGCTTGAAATACTCCTGGAAGGTGAGGTACACATCCTCATATGCCGCGCCGGTGGCAATGAGCTTGGCGGCGGACTCCACCACGGCCAGGTAGGCCCCGTGATAGGGGCTCTTTTCCGTAATGAAGGGGTTGTAGCCCCAGGACATGAGGGAGCAATCGTCAGTATGGCCCTTCTCCAGGCTCACCTTGTGCACCATGGCCTGAATGGGCGTCTGCTGGTGTTTGCCGCCAAAGGGCATCAGGACGGTTCCCGTTCCAATGGTGGAGTCGAACCGCTCAGCCAGGCCACGCTTGGAGCAGGTGTTGAGGTCCGTGGCAACCCGGTTCAGGTTTTCGGTAAAGGTGCCCGCTACAGGCTTTTTGTAATCCTTTGGCGCATCCAGGTCAATGGTGATGTGTTTTTCCGCGCCGTTGGAATTCAAGAATTCCCGGCTTACATCTACGATGGTTTTGCCGTTCCAGTGCATCCGTAGGCGAGGGCGCTCTGTGACGGAAGCAACCACGGTAGCCTCCAGGTTTTCATCCGCTGCCAGCTCCAGGAACCGGGGCACATCGGTTGCGGCTACAACCACGGCCATACGCTCCTGGGATTCGGAGATAGCCAGCTCGGTGCCGTCTAGGCCATCGTACTTTTTGGGAACCCGGTTTAGGTCAATTTCCAGTCCATCGGCCAACTCCCCAATGGCCACGGAGACGCCGCCAGCGCCGAAGTCGTTGCAACGCTTGATCATCCGGGTGGCTTCGCCGTTGCGGAACAGACGCTGGAGCTTTCGTTCCTCAGGGGCGTTGCCTTTCTGAACCTCCGCGCCGCAGGTTTCCAGAGAGTGGAGATTGTGGCTCTTAGAGGAACCGGTTGCACCGCCGCAGCCGTCCCGGCCTGTGCGGCCACCCAGCAAAATCACTTGGTCGCCAGGTGTGGGGCATTCCCGGCGTACGTTTTTTTCCGGCACCGCCGCGATTACCGCGCCAATTTCCATCCGCTTGGCGGCATAGCCCGGATGGTAAATTTCATCTACCATGCCGGTAGCCAGACCGATCTGGTTGCCATAGGAGGAATAACCGGCAGCGGCCGTGGTCACCAGCTTCCGCTGGGGCAGTTTGCCGGGCAAGGTCTCAGAGACAGGCTTCAACGGGTCTGCCGCACCTGTGACCCGCATAGCGGCGTACACATAGGCCCGGCTGGCCAGGGGGTCCCGGATGGCACCGCCAATGCAGGTGGCAGCGCCGCCAAAGGGCTCGATTTCCGTTGGATGGTTGTGAGTTTCGTTTTTAAAGAGCAGCAGCCAAGGCTCCTCTTTGCCGTCCACCGTGACGGTCATGTGGACAGTGCAGGCGTTGATCTCCTCGCTCTCGTCCAGCTGATTCAAATAACCGTTCTTGCGCAGGTACTTGGCCGCCAGGGTGCCGATGTCCATGAGATTGACCGGCTTCGTCCTGCCCAATTCTCTCCGGGTCTCCAGATAGTCGTTGTAGGCCGCCTGCAGCAGAGGATCTGCAAATTTCACGTCATCAATGGTGGTGAGGAAGGTCGTGTGGCGGCAGTGATCGGACCAATAGGTATCGATCATACGGATTTCCGTGATGGTGGGGCAACGGCCTTCTGTGCGGAAATAGGTCTGGCAGAAGGCAATATCGTCCAGATCCATGGCCAGTCCCAGCTTCGTCACCAATGCTTGCAGCCCTTCCCGGTCCAGGTCCAGGAAGCCTTCCAGGGTTGCTACCTCCCGGGGAATGGCGTAGTCCATTTTTAGGGTTTCGGGCTTCTCCAAGGCTGCCTCCCGGGCCTCCACCGGGTTGATGACGTACTTCTTAATGGCATCCACATCTGCACCGGACAAGTCGCCTGCCAACACGTACACTTTGGCGGTGCGGACGGTAGGCCGCTCCCCTTGGGAGATGATCTGGATGCACTGGGCCGCAGAGTCGGCCCGCTGGTCAAACTGGCCGGGGAGGTACTCCACGGCAAAGACCGCTCCCTGGGCCTCAACGGTTTCTGAGACCGTGTCCAGCTGGGGCTCGGAAAATACAGTTCTCACGGCGTAGTCAAACAGGTCTTTTTCGATGTTCTCCACATCGTAGCGGTTGATGATCCGGACCCCGGTGAGGCTCCGGATTTGCAGGAGCTCCCTGGCCTCATGAAGCAGATCCGCCGCCTCCTTCGCCAGGTTCTTCTTTTTTTCTACGTAAATTCGGTAAACCATGGGGTATCCTCCCTATTGCCACAAGTTTAGTTGCTTTTGTACAGCTCCTCCAGGGAGTCCTGAAGCAGCAGAGCTTGGATTTCTGCCAGGTTTGCAGGAGCATCGGGGTCACCGTGGCGGGCTGCCCGCAGGGTCCAGTACAGGGCTTTGCCCAGGTCTCGGGTGACCCCCTGACCCATCCAATAGAAGTAACCCACCTGGCATTCTGCCAGGGAATAGCCTTGCAGCGCCAACTCCATGCAGCCTTGGAAGCAGGTGGCTTCGTCACCCTTACAATAGTGGTTTTCAATCAGCTCATTGACCCGGTGCAGCTCCGGGCAGTCATCATAGTTCCATGTGGCGGGGGGGACCGGTGCTTTTAGCGCTCTGGCCCCGATGTCGCTTCTGCGGTAGGCGTTGTCAAATTGCACTTCACCGGCCAAACGGTAGGCCTCTGCAATGGCCTGCTCCAAGGTGTCTGCCACAGCGGTGGTGCCGGTGACCCGGCCCCCGGAGGTGACCAGCTTCCCGTCTACCAGCTTGGCGCCGGCCACATAGGTATGAGCGGCGGCCTCCGGGGTCATGGTGAGGGGGAAGCCCTTCTCATAGGATAGGGGATAACCCTGGGAGGCATTGATAACACAGCAGGCGGATTGCTCTGAAAACTTCACTTCCGTCTGTGCCAGTGTACCAAAGGTGGTGGCCTGCATCACGGTCAGAAGGTCAGACTCCAGAAGGGGAAGCACGACCTGGGTTTCCGGGTCACCAAAGCGGCAGTTGTACTCAATGACCTTGGGCCCGGCCTGAGTGAGCATCAGCCCAAAGTACAGGCAGCCGGTGAAGGGCCGCCCCTCTGCTGCCATGGCCCGAACTGTGGGCAGAAAAATTTCCTCCATACACTGCAGGGCTACCTGAGGGGTATAGTAGGGATTGGGGGCGACGGTTCCCATGCCCCCAGTGTTCAGCCCCTGGTCACCATCTTGCGCCCGTTTATGGTCCATAGAGGAGACCATAGGCTTCACGGTTTTGCCATCGGTAAAGGCCAAAACGGAAACCTCTGGGCCTTCCAGGAACTCCTCAATGACCACGGTGGAGCCGCTTTTGCCAAATTTAGCGTTAGCCATCATATCGGTGACGGCATTCATTGCCTCCCCCCGGGTCTGACAGATGAGAACGCCCTTGCCCAAGGCCAGGCCATCGGCCTTGACCACCAGAGGGACAGGTTGAGAGTTTACATAATCCAAAGCTGCCTGCATGTTGGAGAAGGTCTCGTACCGGGCAGTGGGAATGCCATATTTTTTCATTAGATCCTTGGCAAAGGCCTTGCTGCCCTCGATGATGGCGGCGTTTTTCTTAGGGCCAAAGCAAGGTATCCCAATTTCGTTCAGCCGGTCCACACAACCCAGAACCAGGGGATCGTCCGGGGTCACCACAGCATAATCTACCTGATTTTCTTTGGCAAATTTTACAATACCGTCTAAATCTGTAGCCCCAATGGGTACACAGGTGGCGTCACCAGCCATACCGCCGTTACCTGGCAGGGCAAAAATTTTTGTAACGGCAGGATTCTCCCGTAATTTTTTTATAATGGCGTGTTCTCTTCCTCCACCGCCCACAACCAATAGCTTCATTGCTACCTCCTAGCACAGCGTTTTGATACTAAGAAAATGACATGTTTCTGAAGATGCAGGATCAGGAATCCCCATTACAACAGGGACCGGATCTGCCGGCAGACTTCCTCCACCTGGCCTTTGCTGTCTGTTACATGAATGTGGTGCATCTCCCCGTCAAAGCATCCATGCTTGCGCTCCAGCATGGCCTTGACCGGCGCAGGCAGGTTTCCATGCATGCGGCTGGTGAAGCGCTCTAAGATGGTGCCCAGGTCTGCTGTCACCAAAATTCGAATGGCTCCCTCCGGCAGGAGGGCAAGGTGCGCTTTTTCGGAAATCACATAAAGGATATGATCCCCCAAGAGAGCCTCCTGCAGTTTTCTTTGAAACAGGGCCGTTGCTTCGGACTCACTTTTGGAAAGCCGCAAAAAATCCTTGCCGGTGATAATTTCTCCCCCGATTTCCTTTTGGAGTGCGGTAGCCAAGGTAGTCTTGCCTACACAGCTCTCCCCCAGAATTCCGATTACCAAAATCACCACTCCCTTGTTGGCTCGCAAACGCATATCTCAAGCACTGGCTTGGGGTGTCTGAAGCTCTGCGCTGCATTTCTTCCTGCGCCTTTGGGCAAAGCCTCTTAATGGTGGAACAGTCGCATACCGGTGAAGGCCATGACCATGCCGTTTTTGTCGCATTCTTCGATGACCAGGTCATCCCGAATGGAGCCGCCGGGCTGAGCCACGTAGCGGACGCCGGATTTGAGGGCACGCTTGATGTTGTCCGGGAAGGGGAAGAAGGCGTCGGAGCCAAGGGAAACACCCTGCCGGGAGGCCAGGAACTCCTGCTTTTCCGCCTCAGACAAGGGTTCCGGACGCTCCGTAAAGTAGTTCTGCCAAATGCCTTCGGCGCAGACATCCTCCTCGTTGCCGTTGATATAACCGTCAATCACATTGTCCCGGTTGGGCCGGCCCAAGTCCGGCTTGAAGGGCAGGGCCAGGGTTTTGGGGTGCTGCCGCAGGAACCAGGTGTCGGCCTTGCTTCCTGCCAGCCGGGTGCAGTGAATCCGGGACTGCTGCCCCGCGCCCACGCCGATGGCCTGGCCATCGTAGGCAAAGCAGACGGAGTTGGACTGGGTGTACTTGAGGGTAATGAGGGAGACGATGAGGTCCCGGGCTGCACGTTCCGGCAGATTCTTGTTGTGGGTGACCAGATTGGTCAGGAGCTCCGCGTCAATTTTAAAGTTGTTCCGGCCCTGCTGGAAGGTGACGCCGTAGACTTGCTTCTCCTCCTGCGGAGCGGGGACGTAATCCGGGTCTATGGCGACCACATTGTAGTTTCCCTTCCGCTTGGTCTTCAGAATTTCCAGAGCCTCTTCCGTATAGCCCGGTGCAATCACACCGTCGGAGACCTCCCGGGCAATGAGGGAGGCGGTGAGGGCGTCGCAGGTGTCAGACAAGGCCACCCAGTCGCCGAAGGAACACATCCGGTCGGTACCCCGGGCCCGGGCATAGGCGCAGGCCAGTGGGTTCTCGTCAAGCCCCTCCACATCCTCCACGAAGCAAGCTTTCTTCAGAGCTTCCGGCAGGGGTAACCCCACGGCAGCGGAGGTGGGAGAGACGTGCTTAAAGGAAGTGGCGCAGGAAAGTCCTGTGGCGGCCTTGAGTTCTTTGACCAGCTGGTAGGAGTTCAGGGCATCCAAGAAGTTGATATAGCCGGGCCGGCCGTTCAAAATGGTCACGGGCAGGTCAGAGCCATCGGCCATATAGATTTTGGCAGGCTTCTGGTTGGGGTTGCAGCCGTATTTCAGTTCAAATTCTTTCATGTTTATACCCTCAATTCTGCGGTTAGATTTTCGTTGCCGTATTGCTCCAGAAGAGGCTGCACCACATCCTGGAGAAATTCCGTCACCTGGCTGCTGGAACGGCCTGTGTAGGCCTTGGGGTCCAGCTGTGCCAGGATTTCTGCTTTGGTCAGGGGGAAGATGGGATCGGCTGCGATGCGGTCGATGAGGTCATTCTGGCCGCCCTCCAGCTTCACCCGTGCGGCGGCAGCGTGAGAATGCACCCGCAAAGCTTCATGCAGCTCCTGCCGGTTGCCCCCCCGCTTCACAGACTCCATCATAATGTTCTCCGTGGCCATAAAGGGCAGTTTTTCCATGACCCGGCGTACCACTACCTGATCGTTGACGACCAGGCCGGAGGAGACGTTCATATAAATGTTCAAAATGGCGTCCACCGCCAGGAAGGCCTCTGCCACGGAGATCCGTTTATTGGCAGAATCGTCCAGAGTCCGCTCAAACCACTGGGTTCCGGCAGTGAGGCCGGGGTTCAGGCTGTCACAGATGACATACCGGGCCAGGGCACAGATGCGTTCGGACCGCATGGGGTTGCGCTTATAGGGCATGGCGGAGGAGCCGATCTGGTTCTTTTCAAACGGCTCTTCCATTTCTTCAAAGGACTGCAAAATCCGAAGGTCGTTGGCAAACTTCATGGCGCTCTGGGCAATGCCGGACAGGGCGCCCAGGAAATAGGCGTCTACCTTCCGGGAATAGGTCTGTCCAGAGACAGGGACCACACCGGCAAAGCCCATATCCTGAGCGATAAGGCGTTCCATTTCTTTGATCTTGTCTTCGTCCCCCTCAAACAGCTCCATGAAGGAAGCCTGGGTGCCAGTGGTGCCTTTGGAACCAAGAAGCTTCAGGTTGGACAGCTGATAGGTCAGGTTTTCCATATCCTGGGTCAGCTCATAAATCCACAGGGTGGCCCGTTTGCCCACGGTGGTGAGCTGGGCAGGCTGCAGGTGGGTGTAGCCCAGGCAGGGCTGGTCCTTGTGCGCTTCGGCAAAGGCGGCCAGGTTTTTCACCACCTGGGCGCATTTCTGCAACGTCAAACGGCTGGCCTCCCGAAGGATCACCACGTCGGTGTTATCTCCCACGTAGCAGGAGGTGGCACCTAGGTGGATGATGCCCGCAGCCGTGGGGCAAAGCTGGCCATAGGCGTAGACGTGACTCATGACATCGTGGCGGACCAAGCGCTCCCGCTCCTCGGCCACAGTGTAATTAATATCGTCCTTGTGGGCCTCCAGCTCGGCGATTTGTTCCTCTGTAATATCCAGGCCCAGCTGCCGCTCAGCCTTGGCCAAAGCAATCCACAGCCGCCGCCAGGTGCGGAATTTAAAGTTTTCTGAGAAAATATGCTGCATCTCCCCGCTGGCATACCGGGTGGATAGGGGGGAGATATACGCGTCATGATTTCGTTCCATAAAATAAAGCACCTCATTCCCAAATTTAGATGCTGCAATTTCTGCCGTAGGGGCGGACACACAGGTCAATGTCGCGAACTTAAGAATGGACACACAACTTCGCTTTTTTGTAGGGGTGCTTCCGTGCCGGTGCTGGATCCAAGCATTTTACCGGTCTTAAGTTCGTGGCATTGCACACGGGTCCGCCCCTACAGACAACACTGAAATCTCTCCCAAAAGAGGAAGCCGGTTCTGTGTGCAGAATGTGACAAAATAGACGTATGCTCCAGTGTAGGTAAAGTTGGCAAGACGCAGTTGCTGCCGCTGTTGTATCACTGCCCTTGGTGCCGGTTTACAATCCGGCTCTCCGCCTCACCGGTTTCCAAGCTCACAAAGCTTGTAAACAAGGAGACCTTGTTCTCCTCATTCAGGCTCTCCCAGACCAGCTTGGTGAAGGAATCCAAATCTCCTGTCACAGCAACCCGCCGGGGCTCACCCTGGAAAGAGGGGAGGGGATTGCCGTCTGATTCATAAGTGTGAATCAAATGTCCCAACCCGGGCTGCGGGGCGTCGTAGGTAAAGAAGTTGCGTACACAGCAATCCGGATTGCCATTCAGGGATTTCAAGATGGACAGCACATAGCTGCCGCAGGGATAGAGAATGCCGGAAATTCTGGGGGTATAATTGGGGCCGTCCGGTTCAAACTCCCGGGTGTTCAGGGCCTCCACATAGTTGTCCCCTTCCAGCATAAAGTCCCGGAGGGTATCGGTCTGGTCGCCATTGGTGACAATGGTGGTGACGCCGTCTTCGTCAGCAATCCGGCGAACCGGATGATAGATGATGAGAGAGGGGTCCGTCATTTTGGCCGGATCGAATGCCTGGGTACGGATGCCATCTTCCGTTTCAACAAAGATCCGGTTCCGGCTATTCTCGCTGCGTCCCATGATAAAGTAGGCGATGACGGCGAACTTTCCGTCTTCGCTCTGGCCCAGCAGAACGCCGCGGCCGGGATATGTGTTGCCCTTTAAGAGGGCGGACAAATCATGCATAATAGACCTCCTTAAATATGTGGATTGCCAGCTCGGGATGTGGTAATTTGCTGAGCGACCATTTCGGCTGCCTGGGGCAGGAGAACCCATTCCGCTTGCTCCATAACCCGGCGCTGCAGGGCTTCCGGCGTATCCTCCGGCAGGACCTCTACGGCCTTTTGCAGGAGAATTGGGCCGCCGTCGGGAATCTCGTTGACAAAATGAACCGTCGCGCCGGTCACCTTCACGCCCCTGGAAAGGGCTGCCTCATGGACATGCAGGCCATAGAAGCCTTCTCCGCAGAAGGCGGGAATCAGGCTGGGGTGAATATTCAGAATTCGATTGGGCCAGTGGTCCGTAAACCGTTGGGACAAAATGCTCATGAAGCCCGCCAGAATGATGAGGTCAATGCCGTCCAGCTCCAGGATACCCTGGAGCCTGTTTTCAAAGGCGGCCTGAGAGCCACACTCTTTTTTGGATACCACGGCAGCGGGAACGCCGGCCTTTTTGGCCCGCTCCAGGGCATAGGCCCCAGCGTTGTTGGACACCACCAGGGCAATCTCACCGTGAGGGATGCGTCCGGCGGCCTCTGCGTCCAGAAGAGCCTGGAGATTGGTGCCGCCGCCGGAGACCAAAACCGCGATTCTCGTCTTCATTCCAAAATCACCTGATCCTGAGAGGCAACGATCTCACCAATGAGATAGGCATCCTCCCCATTTGCCTGAAGAATAGACAGGGCGGCTTCCACGTCCTCCTTGGCCACAACTACGCTCATGCCAACGCCCATGTTAAAGGTATTGAACATATCCCGCTCCGGGATATTTCCGGTTTTGGCAATGAGATCAAAAATGGGAAGAACCCGGACGGCGCTCTTTTGAATCTTTGCGCCCAGGCCATGGGGGATTGCCCGGGGGATGTTTTCGAAGAAGCCGCCGCCAGTGATGTGGCTGACGCCCTTGACCCGCACTTTGTCAAATAGGGCCAGCATGGGTTTCACATAGATTTTGGTGGGGGTGAGCAAGGTCTCGCCGATGGACTTGCCGCCCAAATCTGCCTGGGGGGCCTTCAGCGCCGGATTGTTCTCCACGTCGAATACCTTCCGGACCAGGGAAAAGCCGTTGGAGTGGACGCCGGAGGAGGGCAGGGCAATGACCACGTCACCGGGGGTCATGGTGCTGTGGTCCACGATTTTCTTTTTATCCACAATGCCCACAGAGAAACCGGCCAGGTCGTATTCATCCACCGGGTAGAAGCCTGGCATTTCCGCAGTTTCGCCCCCAATGAGGGCAGAACCCGCCTGGACACAACCTTCTGCTACGCCGGACACCAGCTCGGCAATCCGCTCTGGCACGTTCTTGCCGCAGGCAATATAATCCAGGAAGAACAGAGGCTTGGCCCCGCAGCAGATCACATCGTTGACACACATGGCCACGCAGTCAATGCCCACGGTGTCGTGCTTGTCCATGAGAAAGGCAAGGCGCAGCTTGGTACCCACGCCATCGGTGCCGGAGACCAGCACCGGTTCCTCATAGCCCTTGAGGTTTAGCCCGAAGAGACCGCCGAAGCCGCCGATGTCATCCAGGCAACCCTCGTTTTTCGTCCGGGCGATGTGAGATTTCATCAGCTCCACTGCCCGGTATCCGGCGGTGATATCCACACCGGCTGCCTTATAGCTTTCGGAATAGCTTTTTTCGTTCATGCCTTTGGCTCCTTTTCAGAGAGTTTCCGCTCAAAGCGGAGTTTTCTGGTATTTTCCGGGACCTGGGTGGGATAGCAGCCGCTGAAGCAGGCGGTG
>ENA-UONY01001488-UONY01001488.1-human-gut-metagenome-genome-assembly--contig:-CS9-NODE-1488-length-19561-cov-5.431457_pt1 | contig 19561 bp, 13 predicted proteins | sample MGYA00242465_ERZ724012 | MGnify/ENA metagenome assembly ERZ724012 | reverse complement strand
CGGATTCCGTCTGGAACACCGCGGAGAAGACCCAGTACTCCTCCGGCGTGAACGCGCCGATCGCCCGTTCCCGCTCGACCACCAGCCGCAACGCGACCGACTGGACCCGTCCGGCACTGCTGCCCTTTTCCACCCGCGACCAGAGCAGCGGACTCACCTGATAGCCGACGATGCGGTCCAGCACCCGGCGGGCCTGCTGGGCATCGACCAGATTGCGGTTGATCTCCCCCTTCTCCTGGAGCGCCCGCTCGATTGCACCGCGGGTGATCTCGTGGAAGCTCACCCGATAGAACGGCGCCTTGGTGCTCTTGTCGAGCACTTCCTCCAGATGCCAGGCGATCGCCTCTCCTTCGCGGTCAGGGTCGGGGGCGAGGTAAATTTCATCGGCCTTCTTCGCCGCGGCGCGCAGGTCGCGAACCACCGCCTTGCTCCGTGCGGTATCGACATACTGCGGCGCAAAGCCGTGTGCGATATCGATGCCGAACTCCCGCTCCGGCAGGTCGCGAATGTGCCCCATCGAGGCCATGATCGCATACTCTTTCCCCAGCATCCGCCCGATGGTGCGGGCCTTGGTCGGGGACTCCACTATCAACAACTTGGACATTCTGTATCACTCCCGGGAACTGACTCCCCTCCTGAAACATTCACAACGCGTTTCTCGCGCGCGTACGCACATACATAGGAATACTCTAGCGCCGAAATGCCTGCCTTGTCAAGTCCCATCCGCTTTTTTTTGCCAATTATCATTCGCACACGGGAAAATCCGTGCTATATTATTCGAGTAAGAACAGGAGGAGAACGCAATGAATCCAACCGCAGACATCGGAGTGATCGGGCTGGCCGTCATGGGCGAAAATCTCGCGCTCAACTTTGCGAGCCGCAACTTCATCACCGCCGTATACAACCGTACCACCGCCAGAGTCGACGCCTTCATGGCGGAGCGTGCCGCAGGGAAACCGCTGATCGGCTGCCGTTCGATCGAGGAGTTTGCCGCCGCACTGAAACGCCCCCGCAAAATCCTGCTGATGGTCAAGGCGGGCGAAGCGGTCGACGCCTGCATCTCCTCCCTGCTGCCGGTGCTCGAACCGGGCGACATCGTGATGGATGGCGGCAACAGCTTCTACGCCGACACCGTGCGCCGGGAAAAAGAGCTGGCAAAAGCCGGTATCCGCTATCTCGGCGTCGGCATCTCCGGCGGCGAAGAGGGCGCCCTCCACGGCCCCTCGCTGATGCCCGGCGGCGACGCCTCCGCCTGGCCGGAGGTGGAGCCGATGCTGAAGGCGATCGCCGCGAAAGTGGACGGCAACACCCCCTGCTGCGAATGGATCGGCCCCGGCGGTTCCGGCCATTACGTTAAAATGGTGCACAACGGAATCGAATACGCCGACATGCAGCTCATCGCCGAAACCTACGGGTATCTGCGCGACCGGCTCCATCTGGATGCCGAAAAAATTCAGGCGGTCTTCGAAGCGTGGCGGCACGGCCCGCTCGCCGGCTACCTCATCGACATCACCGCGGAGATTCTGAAGGTCCGCGACGCCGGAAGCGGCAAACTGCTGCTCGACCTGATCCTGGACGCCCCCGGGCAGAAGGGCACCGGCCGCTGGACCAGTGAGACCGCGCTGGAAACCGGCACGCCGGTGCCGACGCTCACCCAGGCGGTCTACCAGCGAAACCTGGATGCGGCCAAGGAGCTCCGGCAAACCGGCAGCCGCCTCCTCGCCCCCCCGGAAGAGGCGGAACCCTACCCGGAAGAGGAACAGGAAGAGGTCATCGACGCTCTGGAATCGGCCCTGTACTGTTCGAAAATCTGCGCCTACGCGCAGGGATTCGAACTGCTCAAGGCGGCGGAACAGCGGTTCAACTGGCCGCTCCACTACGGCGAAATCGCCCTGCTCTGGCGCGGCGGCTGCATCATTCGCGCCGATTTCCTCGGGGAGATCAAAAAAGCCTACGACCGCAATCCGGAGCTGGAAAATCTGATGTTCGACGACTACTTCCGCACCGAACTCGACAACGGCCAGGAGGGGTGGCGGCTCATCGCCGCCGATGCGCTGCTCTCCGGCGTGGCCATGCCGGCCATGTTTTCGGCGGTCGGGTATTACGACAGCCGCCGACGCGCGGATTCCCCGAGCAACCTCATCCAGGCGCAGCGCGACTTCTTCGGCGCGCACACCTTTGAACGCAAAGACCGCCCGCGGGGCGAATTCTTCCACCACGAATGGAACCAACCGGGAGCTGAATTATGAGATCGATGCTGTTGACCACCCTCGCCTTCTCCGCCGCGCTGGCATTTCTCGCCGGCTGCGCCACTGCGGAGCCGGAGATGGAATCCCCCGCCGACATCACCGTCGCCGAACTGGAGACGAAGATGCGCCATGCGATGGATCCCGACGGCCGCTACGCCAAAGCCAAAACCTTCATCCAGCGTCAGATCGTTCTGACCGAACGGTTTCTCGATGACCCGGAAGAACAGGTTGCCGAAGTAAAATTCGAGCGCCCCGACAACTTCCGCCTCACCACGCTGGAAGACAACGTCCCGGTCACCGGCCTGATCGTCAACGGCAAAAACGGCTGGGTGGTGGATTATTCCGGGAAAAAGATCACCGAACTCACCCCGGAACAGCTCGACCAGCTGAAGGTGCTCTCGGGGACCTCCAATCCGGATAACTCGCTCACCCGCGCTCTCCGCGACATCCGCCTCACCCTCTGCCGTGTCGGGGAGCAGGAGTATTACAAGGTGACCGGTCTGAGCCAAAATGGCGGGAATCCGGTCGAAATCTACATCGACAAAAATGATTTTCTCATCCGCCGGATCAAAGCGGTGTTCCAGATCGGGGCGCGGTCACTTCGCTACGATTCGACCATCCAGCGCTATTCCCTCTACGAGGGGGTGATGATTCCGGCGGAGACCACCGTCGTCCAGAATGGCTTGAAACAGACGACACGGGTGGTTTACTACAAGCTGGATGCAGTGATTCCGGCATCGGATTTCCGCCCGCCGGTACTCTGAGCGGAAATCCCTGCCCGACGCCGTTTCCTCCTGCTGGAGAAACGGCGTTTTTTCTACCGGTGAATGTCGACCACCTTGCCGTCGAAGAGATCGACGATCTCGTGGATGAGCGGATCCTGCAGCGCCTCCACCAGCGCCTGCGGCTGATCGTTGGCGATGCTGTGACGATGTTTGCGTCCGCCGGGAGCGGTCCGGGATTCCGCGATCTCCGGCGCAGGAGACGGCGACACGAGAGCCGCCGCATCGGAAGGAATCTCCGGATATGAGCTGCCGGCCCCGACACCATCTGCCGCGGGCTCCGCGGGAATCTCCGGATACGGGCTGGATTGTTCCGGCTCCCCCTCTTCGGGAATCGGTTCCGGCGCAACCTCCGGCTCCGCGGGGATCTCCGGATACGAGCCGGTTTGTTCCGGCTTCTTCTCTTCGGCAACCGGCGCAGCTTCCGGTTCCGGCGCAACTTCCGGCTGGGGGGCCGGCTTCGCCTTTTCCTCTTCCGCGGGCGCTGTCTGCGGCACCTTCTCTTCGGCAACCCGTTCCGAGACAGACGGCAACGGCTCAATGGAGGGAGCCGCAACCGGCACTTTTCCCGCCGGGAGCTGATCGAGAAACTTGAGTTCACCGGCCGTGCGAAGCTGATTCAACCGCGCCAGCAGGTCGTCAATCCGCACCGCGTGCGCCTCGCGCATCGCCTTGAGCAAAACCGTCTCCAGATAGACCTGTTTGTTCAGGGCGTCGTGCAGAATACGCCCCACCGGAGCAATGGTTTCAAGCAGAATCTGGATGGTATCCGGCTTGACCAGCGCCCCGAGGCGGCGAAACCGTTCGATCATCTCCGGGCTCTCATCGAGCAGTTCGCCCGGGTCGCGCAGAATCGTACAGAGCTGTACCGCGCGCACCGCGCTTAAGAGATCGTCGAACAGCGTCTCCAGATTTTTCCCCTTCTTCGACAACCGGGCGATGATGGAAACCACTTCGCCGGGCTGATTCCGGAGCATCGCCACCAGCAACGCATCCAGATCGGCATGGTCGGTCAGACCGAAGAGCGACAGCACCTGTTCGCCGGTGATGGTCGAGCCATCCCCCTGCGAGAAAAAGGCGATCATCTGGTCAAGCAGTGACTGCGCATCGCGCATTCCGCCTTCGGCCGCCCGCGCAATCGCGTTGATCGCGCCGTCGTTGATCCCCACTTTTTCGGTCTCGCAGATCAGCTTCAGCCGCTCGGCGATCAACCGGGTCGGAATCGGAAGAAGATCGAAACGCTGACAGCGGGAGATGATCGTCGGCAGCACCTGGTGCACTTCGGTGGTCGCGAAGATGAATTTGACATGCGGCGGCGGTTCTTCCACCGTCTTGAGCAGAACGTTCCACGCCTGCTTCGAAAGCATATGGACTTCGTCGATGATGTAGATCTTGTAGCGGCCGTTGACCGGCTGGGTAAGCACATCCTCGGCGAGTTCGCGCATATCGCCGGTGGTGTTGCGGCTGGCGGCGTCCACCTCCAGCACATCAAGGTTGCGCTCCTCGGCAATCGCCCGGCAGGATTCACACCGGCAGCACGGCTCCCCCTGCTGCGGATCGAGACAGTTCATCGCCTTGGCGAAAATACGCGCGAGTGTGGTTTTGCCGACGCCCCGCGGCCCGACGAAGAGGTAGGCGTGCGCAGTCCGGTCGCTGAGAATTTCATTGCGCAGTGTCCGGACCACATGTTCCTGCCCGACCACGTCGGAGAATCGCTGCGGACGCCATTTGCGGGCGATGACCTGATATTCGCTCATGAACGGGCCCCTTCCCGCGCGGCTTCGACCGCCTGGCGCTGAATTTCAAAAATCTGCCGCAGTCCGTGTTCGGCAAGGTCGAGCAGTTCGTTGAGCTGCGCCCGCGAGAAGGGTTCCCCCTCGGCAGTGCCCTGCACCTCGACCAGCTTCCCGGAAGCGGTCATCACCACATTCATATCCACCTCGGCCCGGGAATCCTCGGCGTAGCAGAGATCGAGCACCGGAACGCCGTCGACGATGCCGACGCTGACCGCGGCAACGCTCTCCCGGAACGGATTCTCGGGGAAAACGCTCCCCGCCCCGCGCTTCCCGGCCAGAGCCAGCGCCACCGCCGCCCCGGTGATTCCGGCACAGCGGGTGCCGCCGTCGGCGTCGATCACGTCGCAGTCGAGCGAAACGGTGTTCTCCCCGACCTTCAGGAGGTCGACCGACATGCGAAGCGAACGGCCGATCAGCCGCTGAATCTCCACCGTGCGCCCGCCCTGCTTGCCCGCGCTCGCCTCGCGGCGCATCCGCTCGTGCGTGGAGGCAGGCAGCATTCCATACTCGCAGGTGACCCAGCCGCCGGGAACCTTCTGCGCCTTCATCCACGGCGGAACCTTGGCGTCGACGCTGGCGGCACAGACCACCCGGGTGTTGCCGCAGGAGATCAGTACCGAAGCGAGCGGGTGCGAAAGATAGTCCGGGGTGATGATGATCGGCCGGAGCTCATCCGGCGCACGTCCGTCGATACGGGTCATAAAAAAATCCTCCCTGCCACTGCGGCCCGGCTCTGCCGGGATAAAAAAAGAGTCGCCCGGCCAGATGACCCGTGGCCTGTCAAAAAATCGCGTAGAGCTGCTTGGTTCCCCACCTGACTCGGTTGGCACTTTTGACAACGCACGGGGTCCGGCCCGGCGACAACTGTTGATTCGATTGTCTTCTTACAGTACTCTATTTTTTGAAAAATTCAAGCAGCAAACCGAGTTCTTTGCGCAAATTTTTCCGCTCCACCACGCGGTCGATCAATCCCTTTTCCAGCAGAAACTCCGCCGTCTGAAAACCTTCCGGCAGTTTCGAATTGGTCGTCTCCTGAATCACCCGCGGACCGGCAAAGCCGATCATCGCACCCGGTTCGGCGATGATCACGTCGCCCACCGCCGCAAACGAGGCGGTCACACCGCCGTAGGTCGGGTTGGTCAGAATCGCAAAGTAGGGCAGCCCCGCTTCCGCATGACGCTCGAGAACAGCGCAGGTCTTCGGCATCTGCATCAAGCTGAGGATCCCCTCCTGCATGCGCGCGCCGCCGGATGCGGTCACGATCACCACCGGCAGTTTCTCCGCCGTGGCCCGCTCGACCATCCGGGCGATCTTTTCGCCGACCACCGAGCCCATCGAGGCGCCCATAAAGCGGAAATCCATCACGCCAAGCATATAGGGATGTCCGTCGAGCCGGGCGGAACCGCAGACGATCGCGTCGTTGAGCGAGGTTTTCTTCGCATTCTCCTCCAGCCGGGCGCTGTAGGGCTTCGAATCGGTGAACCCGAGCGAGTCGATCGACTTGAGGCCGCGATCCATCTCAACGAAGCTGTCCGGATCGGTGAGCGAAACAATCCGGGCATGCGCGCTCATCGGCAGATGGCAGTTGCAGTACCAGCAGACCAGAAGATTGTCATGAAGCCGGTCGGTATAGAGCGTCTGGCCGCAGTTCTTGCACTTGACCCACGAACCATCCGGGATCACCATTTTGCGCTCACCGCTGGTCGGCATGCGCAACGTCGAATATTTCCCGCTGCTGAACAAAGACATAAAAAACGTAACTCCCGTTAACCGCGATTGAATCCGTCGGCCTTGACTCTCTCCGCCGACACCAGTTCCAGATGCAATATCCAATTGTTTAATATACTCTTTGTCCGGAAAAATTCAATTGCTTTTCTGCAATATTCCAGGGATTTGCTCCGGCGGCAGGGGGCGTTTCCTCTCCTCAACCGATGAGCGACGTACCGATTCCCAGCAGAGAACCGAGCTGAAAGACGACCAGTGTGACAAGGTAGGCGAGCGCAAACAACCCGCCCGCTTCCGCCACCGCCATCTTCCAGGAGTTCATCTCGCGCCGGATGATCGCCAGCGTCGCCAGACACGGTACCGACAGGAGGCAGAAGAGCATGATGCAGAACGCCTGCAGCGGCGTGTAGTTCCGGACCAGCTGTTCCCGGAGCGGCACCGACTCCTCATCCGCCTCCCCCTCCGCATAGAGGATGCCGAGCTGCGAGACGAACACCTCCTTCGCCGCCAGCGCGCCGATGCAGGCGGTGGTCAGCTTCCAGTCGAATCCGATGGGCCGGAAGAACGGTTCCAGCGCATGTCCGACCCGGCCGGAGATGGTGTACTCCATCTGTTCGGCCAGCCGGGCATTCTCCAGTGCGGCGGCCGACTCGGCATCGTGGTTCTTCTGTGCAAGCTCGATTGCGGCGTCGTAGTTCCGGGAGAACTCCCGCTTCTCCGGCCAGGTGTTGCAGAAATAGAGGATGAGGCTGGTCAGAAGAATGATCGAGCCCGCCTTCCGTACATACATCTTCCCGCGATCCCACATGTGCAGAAGCAGACTGCGCAACGTCGGCATCCGGTAGGGAGGCAGTTCCATGAGATAGATCTCCCCCTCCCCCCGGAAGAGCGTCGACTTCATCAACCGCGCCGCAACGAGCGCAATCACCACGCCGATCAGGTAGATCAGCCACATAACGAACGCCTGGTACTTCGCGGCAAAGAAGGCCGGCACGATCAACGCATAGATCGGCAGCCGCGCCCCGCAGCTCATCAGCGGCAGTACCATGATCGTGGTCTTGCGGTCCCGCTCGGACTCGATGCAGCGGGTCGCCATGATCGCCGGAACCGTACAGCCGAAACCGAGCACCAGCGGCACAAAAGAGCGCCCCTGCAGCCCGAACCGGCGCATCACGCCATCCATCACGAACGCCGCCCGCGCCATGTATCCGGAATCCTCCAGAATCGCAATCGCAAAGAAGAGAAAGAGAATGTTCGGCAGAAAAACCAGCACCCCGCCAACGCCGGCAATCACCCCGTCGGTGAGCAGGGAGCGCAGATAGGGAAACGCCGATTCCGGCCAGATGCTTTTCACCGCGTCGGAAAGCATGGCAAATCCATCTTCGATGTATCCCATCAGAGGATCGGCGCAGGTAAAGGTGAACCAGAAGGTGAGGTAGATGATCAGAAAAAAGAGCGGCAGACCGAAATATTTGTTGGTCATCACCACATCGATCCGGTCGGAAATTTCGCGCCGCCGCTCGCTGGTTGCGGAAATCGCCTCACGGCAGGCGCCCGCCAGCATCGCATAACGGCGGTCGGCCAGAAAGGTGTCGGTGTCAATCGCGTGTTTTTGCCGGAGATGACGGATCTGCGTTTCCACTTCGTCGCGGACGGGGGCGAACTCCTCCATCCGTCCGACGCAGGAATCGTGTTCGAGCAGTTTGACCGCGAAGAAGCGGGAGGGAATGTGGCGGTAACGCTCCACGCCGAGCGCGTCGATCCGGGCGGCGACCGCGGCCAGCGCCTGATCGATATCCTGCCCGTAGGAGAGCCGCGGAGAACCGTGCTCATCGAGTTTCGTCAGCGTGTCCGCAAGTTTTTCCAGCAGGAGCGTCACCCCGCCGGAGCGGTTGCCGACCGTCCGGACGATGGGCGAACCGAAACAGGCCTCCAGCTTCGGAATGTCGAACTTCATCCCCTTCTTCTCCGCATCGTCGCTCATGTTGAAGACGAGCAGCATCGGGATGTGCAGCTCAGCCAGCTGGGTGGTGAGGTAGAGACTGCGCCGGGGAATCGTGCTGTCGATCACGTTCACAATGAGATCGATTCCCGGCCGGGTCAGTTCCTGAAACACCACCTCCTCTTCGGGCGAACCGGAGGAGAGCGAATAGACGCCGGGCAGGTCGATCAGTTTGATTTTCATGCCGTTGAGGACAAAACTGCCCGACTTGCTCTCCACCGTCACGCCAGGGTAGTTGCCGACATGCTGGCGCGCGCCGGTGAGCGCGTTGAAGATGCAGGTTTTGCCGCAGTTGGGATTTCCGGCCAGGGCGATGGTGAACTCCTGTTTCATCGTGCGGCGTCCTTTTCTTTCATCATGATGCAGGCGGCGTCATCGCGGTGGAGCGCCATGCTGGTATCCATCACCCGGATGCGGAGCAGACCGCCGAAGGGAGCGTGAGCCTCCATCAGCAGCTCCACGCCGGGAATCAGGCCGACGTCGGCGAACTTTCTTCGCCCGCGCCACTCCGGCAGCACGCGTAGAATGGTGGCGGTGGTTCCGACCGGCAGATCCGCCAGGGTCATCGGCCGCGTACCGGTGCGGTACTCCCGGAGCTTCCCCGGGGCGGAACCGCATCCGCAGGAACACTTCTTCGATTCAGACATGTTTCACTCTCCTGTTTCTGAATTGGCAATCGATTTATCCGGAACCGGCTCCATTCCGGCAAGCATCTCGTGCAGATGATTGCGCAGCGCCGCACAATCCGGCCGGGACTCAATCGCCCGGGTCAGAGTCCGGACGGCCTGAACCGCCCGCTCATCCACTTCATGTTCGATCCGGCAGGCCAGCCGGTTGGCCGCCCCGGGCGGCAGCAACAGAATGTGCTGAAAAAAATGGCGCAGAATACGGTGCTTTTTCAACACATTCTCCGCCAGGCGCCGCCCCAATGGCGTCAGCAGTACCGGCATGTTCGGCTCGTAATCCAGACAGCCCCGGGCGGCAAGCAGTTTCAACGCACTGGTCACTGACGGCATTTTCACATTGAGCCGCCGGGCGACATCCCGCGCATGGGCATGACCATGCTCCTCGATCAGAAGGGCGATGGTCTCAAGATAATCCTCCATGTGCGAGCTCATCGGTTCGTTCGACATGATTTCTCCCTTAAAAATTAGAATAAGCTAATTTTGTACTCAAAAAAAATTCCGCCATCGCAGATTGACAACACTAATATAGCCGCAAAACGGAAGTTTTCAATTAGCCAAATCTAATATTGTGGCTTTTTCCTTCTTTCTCTGTCAAACTCCAGTTCTCCGGATGGATGTCAGGGCCGCCCCATTGCCGTCAGAGGTCCCAGTAGGAATTGGGCACTCTTTCTGCGACGGGAAGACTCCGGCAAGCCGTTTCCAACCCGGAGTACCGGTACGAAACGGCCCCTCGGTGTCTCCTTACAGCGTCATCGGCTCCCTTTCCTCCGTCCTTGATGCCGCCCGGCAATCATTTTCCCAGTCCGGCCTGAATATAGCCGAAAATGTTGTGCCCGTCATACAGAAAAGGAACGGGAGTGCTTCTGCAAAACGTTCCGCCAGAGAGATCCGTTCGCACCAGAATGAAATCGAACCGATCTCCAGGCTGCGGCATACGGCGGCACCAGATGCCGTGAAGTTCCCGCAACGGAATTGACAGTTCGATGGAATATCCCCCCGGAACCGGCTGTGCCGCAGTCTCGGAGGCGGTCTCTCGTTCCACATCCAGAATGCAGAAACCGCCCCGCTCACGGCTCCAGTGCTCCAGACTCCACATCTGCCTTGCCGGATTGACAATCCATTCGTAATAGTGGGGACGCCGGCAATCCGGACGCATGAACAACTCCAGAGAATCGGCTTCATGCATTTTTCGCCCGGAATTCCTCGCCGCACCGTTGAAAGAGATGATCTCAGAATCGCAAAAATATCCTGCTGCATAAAATCTGTCATCATACCAGCCGACGAGCCAGAACGAGCCATTCTCCGCCACCTTTTGCATGGAATCCAACGGATACTCTCCGGAGAAGCGAAAGGCCGCCGCGACTTCATCTGCGGAGAGAACGCCGTCGATGACAGGCGCCTTTTTCAAGCGCGGCACCTCCAGGGTACGGCGAGGTTCCCGCCAGTGAAGGCCGCGTTGAATTCTGGCGTGATATTCGGCCAGAACTTTGATCGCAGCCGCTTCATCCCCGGGAACCTTTCCCCGCAACACCTCCTGTTCACGCCGGCACTGCCAGAGCCAGTTGCCGGCAAATTCGGCCGGAATTCCCCGGCATCTGCGCCACCAGAACTCCGTATCGAGCATCTGCCGCGCCGCACATTCTTCACGGGTCACACCGAGCAGATCATGATAGCGGAAGGGAAGAATGTAGTAGCGCATGGCGTGAATTCCCGCGGGAGAGAGCGCGCTGCCCCTCCAGCTGGTTTCCGTCAGCCACGGCGCAGACAATGGATTGGGTTTGTCGCTCCAATGGCTTTTGCGGCGGGAGCCGACGGCCGACTCCCAGTACCGGTCATGCATGTGAAGCCACGGGCTGGATGCACCTTCCAGCGACTGGTAACAAGATTGCTGCATCTCAAGCACCCGCAGATGGCGATCGTGATTCGGCCAGCGATGCACCCGCCCTTCTTCCCATCGATAGTCGGCGGGGAAGAGCGACGATAGGAACGATGAGGTGCTCCGGTCTCCTGCATGCGCCCCCCATACCAGGAGATCAGCTTCTGCACCTGCGGATGAAAGCCTCACGCTTCGAGCTGGAAAAGCGCGAAGCGCGGGAACTCCGGCAACCGCAGAGAAACGCCGCCCGGAACCGGTTCGGCGCTCCCCTCCCCCGCGGCCAGACGCCAGCGCCGCCCCTCCGCTTCCGGAAAGTGCGTGAGAGCGAATTCCCCCGCCTCCGGCGCCCCCAGCTCCCGGAAGGCGATCAGCCAGCCGCCGGTGGAAACCAGTCCGGTCAGCGCCTTCCCGTCCGGCGCCGCGCCGACCGGATAGATTTCGCCGCCCAGAATCGTGTCGCGGTGGCGCCGCCACAGCTCCAGTAGCGGACGAATCCGGCCGCAAATCTCCTCCGGCACCGTCGACGGCGCAAACCAGAGCAGTGGATTGGCGAAGAACGCAATCGCCACCCAGTATTCGACCGGATAGAGGTCCGGCTGCGGCATGCCTTTCTTTTCGTAGAAGGAGCGACGGATGTCCGACGGGCTCGGAATCTCCACCTGCAGCAGCTGCGGACGCATCACCCGCGCCAGCTGCCAGAGGCTCCGCAGCGTCTTCTCCGGATGGTACCCCAGCCCCCACTCGTGGCAGACGTAGCGGTTCTCGAGGAAAATGTTGCCGTACTCCACCATCCGGAAGTATCCGGGCCGCTGCCCGGCGGTGGTGTCGAGGTTGAAGTAGACCCGCCCGCCGGTCGCCTCGCGCACCGAACGAAGCAGTGCCTCCAGATTGCGCTCCGCCTCGCAGGTGCGGATCTTCACGCCGTCGATCTTGAAGAAGCGGAAGTTCCACCTCCGATGGAAGTCGAGCAGAAATTCCCGGAACTCCTCCCAGTCGCGGAACTCCACGTTGCTCGACGGCGCACACCAGAGCGCCAGCTCCACTCCGGACTGCTCCGCCACCGGCAGAAGACCGGCAAAGGTGCCGTGCAGCCGCTCTTCGGAGATCTTCCAGAACGCCGGGGTCAGATGCTCGTTGACGTTGATCAGCCGCCCCAGCCCCTCCCCCTGCTGCCAGGTGTCGTCGATCTGGTAGCATTCGGCTCCGCAGACGGCGGCGGCGGCGATTTCACGGCGCAGAAACTCCTCGCCGACCAGCTCGCGGAACCGGCCGCACCCCCACGGGTTGACCATCGCCACATGGGTTTCCGGCGCAGTCGGGAACCGCCCCCGCAGGTAGGCTTTGAGGCGGCAGTCGCGCTCGACTTCGTCGGCGGCAAGGATCGTCACACTGCGGCCGGATTCGATCTCCACGCCGGGTGACAGCTCCCACGGCGCCGCATTCCACACGCAGGAGCGGAGCCGCCGGTCACGCACCTCGAAATCGAACTCCGCCCAGTCGCGCCGCTCACTGCTCGGTGAGCTCTCCTGCAGAACCAGCACGCCGGCTCCCGCTCCATTGCGGCACCAGAGCAGATTGCCGCGGAAGAACTCCTCGCCGGGCAACGCCGGGTGATCGAGCAGAAGATCGTCGTGAACATCGGTCCGGGCAACCGGTTCCAGCGAACGCTCCGGCGCGAAGCCGAGCGCGAGCCGGAATCCATCCACCGCGCCGGAACGCTGTTCCACCGGCAGAAAATCGTTGGCGGCACGCATCTCATCGCGGTACGACCAGTAGAGGTTCGGCATCACCCGGCTCAGAATCGCGGCCCGCACACCGACCGCCGGAACTCCCGGGTAGAGAAAGTAGGTCAGCCGGAACCGCACCTGCTGAACCGGTTCGAAGAGCGTCACCTCCGCCTCCAGATGGGCCGCCTCCGCCCAGCCTGCCGGAACACACTTCGCCGTAACCTCTCGCCGCTGAAAGACGATGTCGTACGCTCCGGGCGGCGTGATTCCGGCGAACGAGAGGTCGCTGCCCGGCTCCTCCGGGTCGGCGAATTCCAGATCAAGGTCGGTCCGCCGGAATGAAACCGTTTCCGGACAGCCTTTGAAAAAATCGACGGTTCGTGAAACAAGAGAATTCTCCAGCACCAGTCTGCGGCCGTCGAACCGGATGACGGCATCCATAAGTTCGGCAAGGATTTTCTCCGACATCATCTGCTCCTTTTTCGGTGAATCAAACATGAATTTCTCCCAATATACACGCCGCCCGGAGCGATTGCAAGAGTCCGGCGGAGATTTGACTTTTCCCGTCCGGCGTGTATGGTAAAAGGCAAACAAACGAAAGGATACATCATGAAAAAATCGACCCTTTTTCATTCGGCGGCGGCCGCCGCATTCGCCGCATTTCTGCTTCTCCCCGGCTGCGGAACCGGCGGTGACGCCCCGGAGTATCCCCTGAACAACACCAGCTGGGTGCTCGATCTCTACACACTGCCGGAACCACCGGACCCCGCCTCGCGTCCGTTGCGGCCGATCACACTGCTGATCAACGAGGAGAACCGCACCTCCGGCAATGCGGGAGTCAACCGCTACACCGGAACCGCCACCATCGATCTCGATGCGGGAAAAGTGCAGTTCGGTCCGCAGGCGACCACCCGCATGGCCGGTCCCGGCTTGAAGAGCGAACGCACCTATCTGGATGCGCTCGCCGCCGCCAGATCCTTCCGCATCGACGGCAGAATTCTCACGCTGTTCGGCGAGGACGGTACGCCGCTGGCGAAATTCATCGCGCACACCCCCGACGCGCCCCGCAATCCGGCCTCTTCGCAGAAGTGAGACGGATTCTGATCGTCGGCTGCTGTGGCGCCGGAAAGACCACCCTTGCAAACGAGCTGTCTAAACGGCTCAATCTGCCGGTCGTCCACCTCGACCGGCTCTGGTGGAATCCCGGCTGGATCGAATCCACTCCGGAAGAGTTCGACGCCCGGCTTGCCGCGGAACTCCTTCGCGAATGCTGGATCATCGACGGGAACTACAAGCGCACCCTCGCCGAACGGCTGAGGTACGCCGACACCGTCCTCCTCCTCGCCTACTCGCGCACCCGGTGCCTGTGGCAAATCTTCCGGCGGCTCCGTGAATTCCACGGGCGAACCCGCCCGGACCTCGCCGACGGCTGTCCGGAACGGATCGACGGGGAGTTCCTCCGCTTCGTCTGGAACTTCAACCGCCGTGTCCTGCCGGAAGTCCGGCAGATTCTCGCACAGCGCCCCGCCGGATGCACACTCCGCGAATTCCATACTCCGGCGGAGACGGAACGTTTTCTCTCCTCCCTGCCCCCGGCACGCTGAAATTCGGAATACAAAAAGCCCGCCGGAAGGCGGAATCCGAAGAGTTCCACCACTCCGGCGGGCGGGAGGGTCAGCGGTTTTTCTTCAACCCGATGTCGAAGTTGAGCAGCAGCGCAGTGCGCGCCGCGATGTTGTCCAGCCGGTCGGTCACCTGCCGGAGCACGCCGACCAGCGCGATGAAGATCACTCCGGTCTCGGCGGTGCAGTCCCCCTTGCTCAGATGCTCGAGATGGGAATCCTCGAGCTTCGCCGCCTGCCGCCGGATCTCCTCGGCGCGATGGCGGGCGGAGTCGGCCCGTTCCGGAGAAATCTCATCCAGAGCAGCAAGCACATCCTGCGCCATCGCCTCGATCGATGCGAAAAACTGCCGCAGCTCCTTCTCCGGTTTGCGCCCGAACTTCTCATGGAACCCGGCCAGCCGGTCCGCCTGATTGATGACACCCGACGCATAATCGGCGAGCCGCTCCGCATCGTTGGTGCAGTGGAGCAGTACCGGCAGCGCCTGCGCCTCCTGCGAGGAAAGCGTGTGCTGCATCAACGCGGTCAAGTAAGCGGTGATCTCCTCCTGCATCTTGTCTACCTTGTGTTCCCGGCGCGTCCACTCCTCGCGGCGCGCGGTGTCGATCCGCCCTTCGAAGATACCGTCGGCCATGGTCTTCGAAACCAGATTCCACGCGCCGCGGGTCATCGTGCGGAGCTGGAAGAGCGCCTGCTGCAGCGCCACCGGCGGATTTTCCAGCAGATAGGGATCCAGCTTGGTGTACTTCACCTTCTTCTTCCGGACCGGAATCAGCTTTTCGCAGAGGTGCGCCATCTGCGTCACGAAAGGCAGCAGAATCAGCGCGGTCAGCACATTGAACAAGGTGTGCGCGTTGGCGATGTGGCGCGGCACATTCTGCGCCACCGCCGCGAAGGCGTCGCCCGGCGTGATCCAGTCAACCAGCTGGAAGAATGCCGGAATGCCGCTTTCCCCCCACGGGATGTAGAAGAAGATCACCATCACCGTCGTGCCGAAGACGTTGAACAGCGTGTGCGCCAGCGCCGCCTGCTTCGCCACCCGGTTCGCCGGAATCGCCGCCAGCTGTGCGGTCACCGTCGTACCGATGTTGGCGCCGAGCACCAGCGGCATCGCGGTGTAGAGGTTGATCAGCCCGCCCGCGCCGAGCGCGATGATGATGCCGGTCGAAGCCGAACTTGACTGGATGATCATCGTCACCACCAGCCCGATCAGGAGCGCCCCCAGCACCGCGCCGAACGGCATCACCCCGTCGACCGGCGTACAGTCGAACCGTTCGAAGAGCCGGATGACCGACGGGAACGACCCGATCGAGGTGAGTTCTTCGCTCATGATCGACATGCCGAAGAAGAGGAAGCCGAATCCGAGCACGGTTTCCCCGATGCCGCGGATGCCGCGCCAGGTGATGAAGTAGAGCAGCAGTCCGGCGATGATCGCAGGCATCGCCAGCGCCCCCACGTCGAAGGAGACGATCTGCGCGGTCACCGTCGTACCGATGTTGGTGCCGAAGATGATTCCGATCGCCTGCGAGAGGTTCAGCAACCCGGCGTTGATGAAGCCGATCACCATCACCGTACTTGCGCTGGAGGATTGAATCACTGCGGTCACCCCCGCCCCGGCGAGCAACGCCACCACCCGGTTGCGGGAGAAGAAGCGCAGAATGCTCTTCATCCGCTCGCCGGCGACCTTCTGCAGACCGTCGCTCATCATCTGCATACCCCAGACGAAGATCGCCAGCCCGGCAAAAGCATTCAGCATCAGCATCCAGAAGTTCATGCCGAGCACTTCGACCGAAATGCCGCGCGAGAGCAGGCCGCCGTCAGTGTCGGCGGGTTTGACGTCGATCCGGTAGCTTCCGGTACCGCCGTTGAGCATCACGCCGGTGCTGGCGACGCCGTTTTCATCGGTTTCCGCCACCGGCGAGGTCAGTTGGGCCGAACCATCCGCCGCAGGCTGGCGGACCAGATCGAAGAAGACCCGCCGCCCCGCCGCCGGACGGCCGTCGGTGCCGTAAAGCTGCACGGAAACCGGTTCCGGAAGCATCGCGCCGGCGGCCCCCTCCTGCCGGTTCCCGCGGACGGAAACACCGGAAATGAAGCGGACCGTCACCGCGCGCTCCTCCGCGCCGACCGGGATGAGCCGGAGGTATTGATCCCCCACCTGCTTCCCCGCCCGGACCGGAATGCGGATGGTTCCGCCGGCGTCGCTCTCAAACTCGCTCTTCTCCAGAACCAGATCGGAATCCTGCTCCGGCACGGCGAGCAGTTTCACCCCCGCCGCCGGACGGCGGCTGCCGCTGCCGCCGAGCAGGCCGCGCTCCTGCGGCCCCTGCAATTCGATCACCAGCGGGCCGGGGAACATCTCCCCGGGCCGTGCACAGCTCTCCGCGCCCCGCACGACATTGACCCGCTCCACCCGGACCGGGCTCTCGTCCCGACAGCCGGCGGAAAACACTCCCACGAGCGCGGCGGCGAAAAGAATTCCGGCCGCGCGCGTCCTCCAGCAGTTTCTGAAACGTCTCATTTATCGATGATTCACTCCTATTTTGCGATGCCACGCCACCACCATCGGACTGGCCAGAAAGACCGACGAATAGGTTCCGATGACGATGCCCAGCATCATGACTAATACGAAATCGTTGATGACAATGCCGCCGAAGCAGAACATCACCGCCACCACCAGGAAGGTGGTCACGCTGGTGAGCAGCGTCCGGCTGAGCGTCCGATTGATCGCGGCGTCGATCAAAGTGTGAAAGTTTTCTCCCGGGTAAAGTTTCGCATCCTCGCGGATCCGGTCGAAGATCACGATGGTGTCGTTGATCGAATAGCCGATGATCGTCAGCAATGCCGCGACGACCGGCAGCGACAGTTCGCGCCCCATCAGGATGAAGATGCCGAGCGAAACGATCACGTCGTGCACCAGTGCGATGGTGCCCGCCGCCGCGAAGGTAAGTTCAAACCGTAGCGTCACGTAGATGCTCATGCCGATCAAAGCCAGCACAATCGCCAGAACCGAACTCTTCGTCGCCTCCAGCCCGACCAGTCCGCCGACGGTGGTCGCTTCGCCGTTGGCGAGCTTGAGCTGCGGGAACGCCTGCATGAGCATCCGGCTCACCCGGTCGTTCAGGCCGAAGGCGGCCTCCCCTTCCGTCCCCGCCTCCGCCGAACGGTCGCGGATCAGGATCTCCAGCTTGCGATTGTCCCCCGCCGACGGATTCGACTTGTAGCCGACCCGGACGTTGGAGTCGATGGAGGAAAGCACCTTCTCGATCTCTCCGACCGGAACCTGTTCGGCGTAGGAATAGCTCAGCCGGGTGCCGCCGGTGAAGTCGACGCCGAGCATCCGCTCGCCCTTGACCGCAAAGAGCAGAATGCTCCCCGCCACCAGCACGCCGGAGCAGAGAAACGCCCACTTCGCCTGCTTCAGGAACTGAAAATGCGGATGCGAAAAGACGTGGCACATCCGCAGCGTCTTCCAGTGGAAGAAACGGAGCATATAGTCGAAGATCAGCCGGGTCATGAACACCGCAGTGAAGAGACTCGCCAGAAGTCCGATCGCCAGACTTACCGCGAACCCTTTCACCGGCCCGTTGCCGAAGTACATCAGAATCACCGCGCAGAGCAGTGTGGTCAAATTGCCGTCCAGCACGGCGGAGAAGGCCTTTTCATACCCGAGATTGACCGCGCTGGCCAATGTCTTGCCGGCATTCAGCTCCTCGCGGATGCGTTCGAAGACCAGCACGTTGGCGTCGACCGCCATGCCGAGGGTGAGGATGATTCCGGCGATGCCGGGCATGGTCATCGTCGCACCGAACGCGGCCATCGCACCGAGGATGAGCACCACGTTGACCGCCAGCGCCGCCACCGCGATCACCCCCGCCCGGAAGTAGTAGATGCACATGAAAGCCGTGAGCAGCACCATCGCGAGGATTCCGGCGAAGATGCCGTTGTTCACGTTGTCCGCGCCGAGCGACGGAGCGGTGTCGAAGACCGCGTTGACCTTGATCTGGAAGGGGAAACTTCCGCTGGTCAGGGCGTCGGCGATATTCTGGGCCTCCTCGTTGGAGAAACGGCCGGAGATCTCCGCACTGCCGCCGGTGATGCTCCCCTGGATCACCGGAGCACAGTAGAGTTCACCGTCGAGCACGATCGCCAGCCGCCGGCCGATGTTCCGGCTGGTCACTTCGCCGAACCGCTGTGCACCGGCGGAGTTGAAGAGGAGCGAAATCTTGGTCTGACCGAACTGGTCGCGCACCGGGCGCGCCTCGGCGATCGAACGGCCGTCCATCTCAGGCCGCCGGGCGATCAGAAGATATTCGGTCACGGCGCCGCGTTCGTCGCGGGCGGCCATCACCTCGTATCCGGGCGGCGGCATGAACGCTTCCGGATGAGCCGGGTCGTAGCTCCGCATCAGGGTGTCGTTCTCCGGATGAACCAGCCGGAACGCTAGTTTGCAGCTCATCCGGATCAGATCGAGCAGTTTATCCTTCTCGTCGCGCGAGACGATCGGCGCCTTGAGCGAAACCGCCCGGCTGCCGAACGGGGTGATCTCCGACTCGAAGATGTTCTGCGTTTCGAGCCGCTTGCGGAGCGTTTCAATCGCCTGGTCGCGGTAGCGGTTGAATTCGGACTCCATGCGCGCCTCCATCTCGGCGCGGTCCTTCGCACCGCCCTCCGCCGCGAAACCGGCGAGCAGTTCCCGGTCGGGAATCAGCTCCAGCACGAGTTCGACGCCGCCGTTGAGGTCGAGTCCGAGGCGGATGGAACCGGCCGCCTCCTTGCGGACCAGCGCGATCACGTCGGCGTTTCCGGCGAGGTCGCTCCCCTTGACCAGCGGCACGAGGGCCACCTTCGCGTTGCCGGCGGCCTCCAGCAGAGCGACCGCCTGGTTGAGATCAGGGCGCTGCTGTTGCAGTTTGCGGGCCTCTTCGACCAGCCCGGCCGCGACCGGGTCGTCGGCGTTTTTCAGTGTTTTACGGAATGTTTCATAAAAATCGCGCGGCGTCAACGGGTGGATCGACAGTGCGAAGATCGCAATCACCGCGACGATGACAAAAGTTCTCAGTTTCAGAAATTTTCCTTCCATGACAGTTGCCTTC
>ENA-UONY01001484-UONY01001484.1-human-gut-metagenome-genome-assembly--contig:-CS9-NODE-1484-length-19617-cov-7.406554_pt1 | contig 19617 bp, 17 predicted proteins | sample MGYA00242465_ERZ724012 | MGnify/ENA metagenome assembly ERZ724012 | reverse complement strand
ATGTACTTCCAGGTATCCTTGTGGCCGCCGTAGCGCATGGCTTTCCGGCAGCCGGGGATGTCCCAGCAGAGCGTGCCGAAGAGTGCCGTTACGCCAAAGTCGAACCAGATCGGCGATACCGGCACGCTCGGCCCGCTCAGCGCGACGATCTCCGCGCTGCGGCAGAGCTCGAGAATGTGCGGCATCGTGCCGTTCGTGAGCGCCATGCCGGTGATGACGACGATATCCGAGCCAGGGATCAGCCGGTCTTCTTCCCACTCGGGATAGTCGCCGGGGCGCGGGTCTTTCTCGAAAACGCGCAGCTCCCGCATGCCCGCAAGCTTCTCTCCCCCGTGAAAATGGCCGACGGTGGAGACGAGCTTTCCAGCGCACTCCGGCTCCAGCGTGCGGAATACGTCGCCCTCGTCGATCTCCGGCGGATAGAGTGTGACGCCGAGCGTTTCCATGCTCTCGCGCCGGTTGAACCAGGCGTTCACCGCCGCGCAGCCAAGTGCCGAGAGCACCATATCGTCCGTGCCGAGCTGCGCGGCAAGATCGCAAAGCGGTCTGCCAAGCCATTCGGTGCAGACAACCGCGTCGCCATATGGCTTCTTCCCAGGAAGCGGAAGCGAGGCGAGCCCCGCGCCGCCCTCCGTTTCTACATACGCCTGATACCGGCCGCGCACCGCCATCGTGATGCGCAGGTGCGCCGGGATGGAGGATATAAACGCTTCGTATATGTCCATTCGGATTGTACCTTGCCTTTCCCTTTTCATCGGAGTATACTTGATATAAGTATACAGGAAATGCCCCAAGATCACAAGTCAGGAGGAATACCCATGCGAAGGATTTTTTCCAAGCTGCTTTATGAAATTGAAGAAGAGCGCAATGTTATGCTCGTAACGGTCATTGCCGACCGCGGCAGCGCGCCGCGCGGTGCGGGCGCGGCGATGCTCGTGGGTGAGCGCGGCCGCATCACCGGTACAATCGGCGGCGGCGCTGTGGAATATCAGTCCGAGAAAAAAGCCATGGAGCTTCTCAAAACCGGCGAGAGCACGGTGCATGAATTTGTGCTCCGTCCCAACGACAAAGAGGACATCGGCATGCAGTGCGGCGGCGATGTCACGGTGCTTTTTGAGTATGTAAGCGCCGACGACCTCCGCTGGAGCCTGCTTGCGGGCGCCGTGTGCGACCGCATTGAGGCGGGAAAACACGGCTGGCTCGTTCTCCCGCTCGACGGCAGCGTGCCGAGCCTTTACGGCGAGGAAGGGCTGCTCTGCGGCGAGGGTGTGAGTGAGGAAGAGCGCGCCGCGCTCTGCACGACGCATTCAGTTGTCACGGACAGCTATTACGCCGAACCGCTGCCGCTCTTCAACCGCGTTGTAATCTTCGGCGGCGGACACATTGCGCAGGTGCTCACGCCGATGCTCGGCGCGGTGGACTTCCGCTGCATCGTGCTCGATAACCGCCCGGCCTTCGCCGAGCTTTCTCTCTTCAAAGGCGCGGAGGACGCCATGGTCTGCGACTATGACAACATCGCTGACACCGTAACGCTCACCGCCGAGGACTATGTCGTCGTCATGACGAACGGCCATTCCGGCGATCTCACCATTGAGGAGCAGGTGCTCCGCTCGCCGCACGCCTATCTCGGCGTTGTCGGCTCGCGCAGCAAGATCGCATTCGTCAACAAGACGCTCATGGACCGCGGCATCCCGGAGGAAGCGCTACAGCACGTACACACCCCGATCGGCACACCGATCCGCGCCGTCACGCCGGCGGAGATCGCCGTGAGCATTCTCGGCGAGCTGATCTGCTGCCGCGCCGAGATCCGCGAGGGTGAAATGCCCGCGCACAACGGCTGCCCGATGCATTAACGTTCGAGCAATCTCATCAATACATAAAATCATCCCCCGCAGACGATGTCCGCGGGGGATGATCGTTTTTAGGATTTACGCTCCGAGCATGGCCGCGGCTTCTTCCGCCGTCAGGTCGTAGTTCCAGAACATCTTGTAGATCTCCTGCGCCTTGGCGGTCATGTCATAGTCATAGACCTCCGGGTACAGCAGGTTGCCGAGCCACCACACGCCGAGAACCATGTTCATGGACGGGGGCGCAGACAGCCAGCAGTAGGGATCGCACGGCACGGTGTAGACCTTGCCGTCCTTCACTGCGCGCAGCTCCTGCCACGCGGCCTCGGTCTCCACGATCTCAAGAGCCATGGGATCGGTCACGAGGACAACATCGGGATCGAAGTTGTAGAGCTGCTCCATGTTGATCATGTTTCCGCCGCCCTTGCTGGTGACATCTTCCACGACAACGGCGTTCGTCGCGCCGACGATGCCGAGCACCTGCGCCTGGGAGGAACCTTCGGCGTTCGTGCCGAGCGGATCGCTGCCGGAGCTGTAGAGCACGGAGAGACGCTGGTCATCCGTGATCTTCGCGCTGTTCTCGGCGGCCATGGTCATGGTCTCCTCGACGAGCTTGGCGAGCTCTTCGCCGCGCTCTTCCTTGCCGAGAATGGAGCCGAGGCTGCGGAAGGCGTCCGCCATGTGGGTAAGGTCGGCCTCAATGAAGATGCAGGGCAGACCGGTCTGCTCCTGGAGAGCGGTCAGGTCCTCGGCAATGGACTTCTTGAAGTCGCCGAGGTCGATGATGACTTCCGCGCCGGTGGCGAGCAGCTCTTCGAGATTCAGCGTGGCTTTGCCGCCGTAAAGCTGGCCGGTCACGGGCAGGTCGGCGATGCCGTCATAAAGATACGGAATCTGGCTTTCGCTGATGCCGGTGCCGACACAGACGAGCTTTTCGGGCGCGAACGCCGCGAGAATCATCGTGGCAATCGGGCCGCTGGGGGCGATCTTCGTGATGTTGGCGGGCAACTCAACCTCACGTCCGCTCGAATCGGTGAAGGTGATCGTTTCAGCCGCAGGCTCTTCGGCGGGCTCTTCCGCCGGGGCTTCCGTTGCGGCGGGTTTTTCCGTCACAGCAGGCGCCTCCGTTGCGGCGGGCGCAGGCTCTGCCGTGCCGCACGCGGCGAGGCTGAGCAGCATTACCAGCGCAAGAAGCGCAGCAATTGTCTTTTTCATGAATGTACTCCTCTCATCATTATATTCTCGAGCGAGAATATTTTCACGTGAAATAAAATATATCAAACTTCCTCCCATTCTGTCAATTGCTTTTTTCACTCCATTATGATACAGTATACGCGATATTCGTCGGCAAACATTGGAGGAACTTTTTGTGCGTCGTTTTACTCGTATTACCGGAGCACTGCTCGCGCTCGTGCTTGTTTTTTCTCTTTTCTCCGGCTGCGGCGGTGCGATGCCGGGCAGCGGAGCCTATACCGAAGCCCCCACGGCAGACGCCATCCCTGCACCGGATGCACCATCTGTTACTGAAGCGCCGGCCTCACAGGAAGTGCCGGATGAATCGGAAACTTCGGACGTTCCCTCCCCTGCCGCGCTCAGCGAGGATGGCGAGTATACCGCGGCGGCGGACGTTGCGCTCTATCTGCATCTTTACGGCCATCTGCCGGAAAACTTCATCACCAAGAAGGACGCACGCGCACTTGGCTGGAACGGCGGCGGACTGGACGGCTATGCCGACGGGAAATGCATCGGCGGCGACCGGTTCGGAAACTACGAAGGACTTCTGCCGGAAGCGCCGGGCCGCGAGTATCACGAGTGTGACATTGACACGCTGCACGCCTCCTCCCGCGGGGCAAAACGCATTGTCTACTCCAACGACGGACTCATTTATTATACCGAAGACCACTACGAGAGCTTCGTATTGCTTTATGGCGAAGAATAACGTTTTTTCTTGATGTTCTTTTTACGTTTTAGCTATTTTCTTTCTTTTTCAGCGTGCTATAATACAATTTGATAATTAAATGTCCTATTATTAAAGTGAGGAACAACGCATGGATCAACCGCTCGTTCAGGGATTGCTCGCCTTTTTGGGCGGCGTCCTCGTTTCGGGGCTTGTCGCCCTGCTCTCTGCCCAGGTTTTAAAGAAAAAGCCATCGGCCTACGCTTCGTTTTCCGCCGTCCGGCAGCTATTAAACGTCGGCTATCTTGTGCTTATTTTCTTTCTCTCGCGCGCTCAGGGCTGGGACGTTACGGCGCCGCTCATCGGCGCGGCGCTCGGTCTGACCGGCTCTTCCATGCTTTTCGCCGTGCTTTTGGCGCGGTATAACGATAAGAAATCCAAATCCGCCGCGGCGGATAAGAAGGGAGAAGATCAAAATGGGTGAATCCCGTGTTGTGATCCCGATTTTCGGAATTCTGGATGTGACCGGTGAAGTGATCGGCATGTGGGTCGTGCTGGCACTCGTTGCCGTGATATCGCTGCTCGCTACGCGCCGCATGCGCGAAAAGCCCGGCAAGTTCCAGAACGTGATCGAGACCGGCGTGGAGTATCTGGATAACTACTTTGGCGGCATTCTTGGAAAGAAAGAGTCCCGGAAGCATTTTCTGTTTCTCGGCTCGCTCTTCATTTTCATCATTTTCGGCAACTACTCCGGGCTGATTCCCGGCGTTGGCCTGACGGACTACTGGAAGGCTCCGACCTCGTCGCTTTCGGTAACGCTCGGTCTCGGCATTGTGACGTTCTTCTATTTGCAGGGCGCGAGCGTACATGCACGCGGGTTCCTAGGCTATCTCAAACGGTTCGTCTCCCCCATCGCGATCATGCTGCCGCTGCTCATCCTCGATGAGTTTATCAAGCCCGCGTCGCTGGCGCTGCGTCTGTTCGGCAACATTTTCGGCGAAGAGACCGTCACCGAGCAGCTCTATGAGCTGCTGCCCATCGGCGCGCCGATCGTAATGATGGTGCTCTCGCTGCTCTTCTGCGCGCTGCAGGCCATCGTTTTCACAACGCTCGTTTCCATTTATCTGCAGGAGGCCACTGAATAAACGCGGTGCCTGTTATTTCAAAGAATATTTTTTGTAAGGAGATACACTACCATGACTGATTCCGCCATTATCGCTCTTGCTGCCGCTTTTTCCATCGCCATCAGCACCATGTTCCCGGCGCTCGGACAGGGCAAAACCGCTGCCGCCGCCATGGAGAGCATCGCCCGCCAGCCCGATGCTGCCGGTGATATCCGCTCCTCGCTCATCATCTCGATGGCCATGATGGAAGCTCTTACCATTTACGGCCTGCTGATCGCCTTTATGCTCGTTGCGAAAGTCTGAGAGGCTGAGCCATGACGATTGAACCATCTCTCATCGTATGGACGGTTCTATGCTTTCTCGCGCTGATGCTCATTCTGAAAAAGCTGCTCTTTCAGCCGATGCTGACCTTTATGGATGCGCGCAACGCAAAAATTGAGGCCTCCCGCAAAGCGAAAGAACAGGCGCGCGCAGATTATGAAGCGGAAGCGCGCCGCATGGCAGACGAGCGCGCTGCGCAGGAAGCGCAGCTGCGCCAGTCCGGCGCCGCGGCGATCGAGCGCGCGCACGAGGAGCTTCTCCGCCGCACAGCGGAAAAGCGCGCCGAGACCGCGCAGCGGCTCGAAGAAAACCGCGCCGCGCTCGCCGAGGAATCCGAGCGCATCTCCCGCGAGCTGGAGCCGCAGCTCTCCGATCTGGCGCTGGATCTTGTGAACCATCTGCAGCATTGGCAGGATGACCGCCACTCCGCCGTGGACGCGGAGGCGATCGCCGCGCCCTATGCTGACATGGAGCATCTCACCGCCGGTGAGCATACGAATGCTACTACGAACAGGACGAAATGATTATGCGTTTTGTATATGCCATTATCAATCTTCTGATCCTTGCGGGGCTCATTTATCTCGTCGGACGGAAATCCATCGTGAAGATTTTCCGTTCCCGCCGGGAGCGCATCGCGCAGGAGCTGGATGAGGCGGAAGCACCGTTCACCCCGGAGCCGCTGCCGGAGAGCACTGCGCCGGACGATACGGCGCTGAAGTCCGAGATCGCCGCAGCGGAAGACGCCGAAAAGGCCGCTCTTGCTGCGATTGAGACGCAGTATGAGGCGGACGCCGCCGACCAGCGCCGCGAAATGCTCTTCACGACCCGCGCCCAGATCATTGAGCAGGTTCTCTCTCTCGCTGAGCAGCACATGCGCTCGGAAGCGTATCAGGCATCCAAGCTCGCCCGCCAGAACGAGGCGGTAGAGCAGATCCTCGCGCAGATCCATCTGACGCCCGGCGACGTTTCCTACCTTTCCCGCAAGGGCGTGCTGTATGTAACGCTCACCTCCGCCGCGGCGCTTCCCGACGAAATCGTTGAGCGGGTGCGCGATCGGACGGAAGCGCTCGTTGCCGCTGTCGGAGGAAAGATTTCCTACTGGGTACGGCAGAAGGACGAGCTGATCGGCGGGCTGCAGCTTCGTATCGGCGACACGATCTACGATTACACCATTTCCAACAAGCTCTACCGTCTTGGCAAAGCGCTCAACGACCGGCCTCTCACGGAAACGGACGCGGAATCTATCCGCGCCGGTATGCTCGACGCCGTGCAGCACATGAAGCTCGGCATCGATGTGTTCCAGGTCGGCCGTGTGCTCAGCGTGTCGGACGGCATCTGCTGGATGGACGGTCTCGCCGACATCATGTACGGCGAGCTGGTCGAATTCGTCAACGGCGAGCGCGGCATGGTCATGGACATTCAGGCCGACCGCGTCGGCTGCATCATTTTTGGCCGCTACGATCATGTGGACAGCTACAGCCGCGTGCGTCGTCTCAATAAGATGGCGAGCGTCCCCGTCGGCGAAGCGATGCTTGGCCGCGTCGTGGACGCGCTCGGCAAGCCCGTGGACGGCAAGGGCCGCATCTGGAGCACCGAGACACGCCCCATCGAATTTCAGGCTCCGGCCATCCCCGACCGGCAGTCGGTCTCCGTACCGCTGCACACCGGCATCAAGGCGATCGATGCGCTCGTTCCCATTGGCCGCGGCCAGCGTGAGCTCATCATCGGCGACCGCCAGACCGGCAAAACCGCCATCGCCATCGACGCAATCCTCGCCCAGAAGGGGCAGGATGTGCTCTGCATTTACGTCGCCATCGGCCAGAAGCGCGCCACCGTGGCGGAGATCGCCGCGCGGCTCGAAGCCGCGGGCGCGATGGAATACACCACCATCGTGTGCGCCACGGCGTCCGATTCCGCGTCTCTCCAGTACATTGCGCCGTTCGCCGGCGCTGCGATGAGCGAGTATTTCATGTACAAGGGCCGCGACGTGCTGATCGTGTACGACGATCTCTCCAAGCACGCCGTCGCTTACCGTGAAATTTCCCTGCTGCTGCACCGCCCGTCCGGGCGCGAGGCATACCCCGGCGACATCTTTTATCTGCACTCCCGTCTGCTCGAACGTGCCGCGCGCATCAATGCCGAGGCCGGCGGCGGCAGCGTTACGGCGCTGCCCGTCATTGAGACGCAGGCGGGCGATATCTCCGCTTACATCCCCACGAACGTCATTTCCATCACCGACGGCCAGATCTTCCTCGAAGCCGACCTCTTCAACGAGGGCCAGCGCCCGGCGGTCAACGTCGGCCTTTCGGTATCGCGTGTCGGCGGCGCGGCGCAGACGAAGCTCATGAAGCAGGTCGCCTCCTCGCTGCGCACCGGGCTTGCCCAGTACCGTGAGCTCGCCTCTTTCACGCAGTTCGGCTCCGATCTTGACGAAACAACGCGCAAGACGCTTGCCGCGGGCGCCAAGATGATGGCCGCTCTCCGGCAGGATCGCTTCTCTCCCCTGCCCGACTGGCAGCAGGCGCTGCTCATCTTCGCCGTGTCCGGCGGCTATGCCGACAAAGTGGAGGCGGACGATCTCAACGACTTTTCCTCCCAGCTCTTCTCGTGGTTCATCACGAAAGAGCCGGCTCTCACCGAAACGCTCAAAACCGGCAGAAAGCTCGACGATGATACCAGAGCCGCGCTCAACGCCGCGCTCACAGCGTTTGCGGAGGCGCTCTGATGGCAGGACTGCAGCAGCTCAGAAAGCGGCTGAAGAGCATCCGCGCCACCGGTCAGCTCGCCGAGGCGATGCGCACGGCCGCCACGATCAAGTATTCCCGCGTGAGCAAAGTCCGCGAGGAGTTCACCCCCTACGCCGACGGCAGCGCCGACATGCTCGCGCTGCTCGGGCGGTTTGGCATCTGCCGCGAGACGGACAAGGTTGAAGCAAAGAACTGCCTTGTTCTCTTCGGCAGCAACCGCGGTCTCTGCGGCGGGTTCAACGCCGAGCTCTTCCGCTTCATGGATCGGACGCTTGCACTGGAAGCCGAAACGCCGCACATCATTTCGTGCAGCCGCAAGGCGAGCGCGTATCTGCGCGAGCATTCGCTCGACTATGAGGAGTTCATCCTCTCGGATGTGCCGAACTACGAAGAGACGCACGCGCTCTGCGAACATCTGAAGGCGCTGTACACCGCAGGCAAAGTAAACCGCGTGCGGCTCATTTATCAGAGCTACCGCAACATGCTCACACAGGAGCCAACCGACCGGCAGATCCTCCCGGACGCCGACGAGCACCGATCCGCCAATCCGGACGGTATTTTGTATCTGCCGAGTCCCGCCGCCATCGGCGCGCGGCTGGCGCTCACATGCCTCAACAACGAGGTATTCGCCGTGGCGCTGGACAACGCCTCCGGCGCGCAGGCCGCCACACTCATGGCGATGCGTTCCGCCTGCGACAGCGCGACGGAATCCGCCGCCAAATTGGAAACCACCATCAATCGCCGGAGACAGGCGGATGTCACCGCCAGCGTCATTGAGATCGCCTCCGGCAATCTGCAGCAAGGAGAATAAGCTTATGTCCGCCGGAAATATTGGTACCATATCTCGCATCAGCGGCCCCGTTGTGGACGTGCAGTTTCCGGAACACAGCAACGTCCCGGATATTTTCCACGCCGTCGAGGTCACCATCAACGGCAGCGTTCATGTGCTTGAATGCCTCCAGCAGCTCGGAAAGGGCGAGGTGCGCTGCATCTCCATGCGCCCGACGGACGGCATGTCCCGCGGCATGGAGGCCGTGGACACCGGCGCGCCGATTTCCGTTCCGGCCAGCGAAGGGATGCTCGGCCGCATGATCAACGTCACCGGCGAACCGATCGACCGCGCCGGTCCGATCCCCGCTGCCGACCGCTGGCCGATCCATCACCACGCGCCGGACTTTACCGACATTGTCCCCGCCGGGGACGTGCTGGAGACCGGCATTAAGGTCATCGACCTGATGACGCCTTACGCCAAGGGCGGCAAAATTGGCCTCTTCGGCGGCGCTGGCGTCGGCAAGACCGTCCTCATCGAGGAACTGATCCGAAACATCGCCTTTGAGCATAACGGCTACTCCGTGTTCGCCGGCGTCGGCGAGCGTTCCCGCGAGGGCAACGACCTCTGGAACGAAATGAAGGAGTCCGGCGTTATCGACAAGACCGCGCTCGTGTTCGGCCAGATGAACGAGACCGCGGGCGCGCGTCTGCGCGTGCCTCTCGCGGGACTCACGATCGCCGAATACTTCCGTGAGCACTCGCACAAGGACGTGCTGCTCTTCATCGATAACGTGTTCCGCTTCACGCAGGCCGGCAGCGAGGTCTCCGCGCTGCTCGGGCGCATGCCCTCCGCCGTCGGCTACCAGCCGACGCTGGCTTCCGAAATGGGCATGCTGCAGGAGCGCATCGTCTCCACGAAGAACGGCTCCATCACCTCGGTACAGGCGATTTACGTCCCCGCGGACGACCTGACCGACCCTGCCCCGGCGACCGCGTTCTCGCATCTGGACGCCACGACCGTCCTTTCCCGCAGCATTGTAGAGCTCGGCATCTACCCCGCCGTCGCTCCGCTCGAATCCTCTTCCCGCATGCTCACGCCCGACATCGTCGGCAAGCGCCATTACCAGACGGCCAAGGAAGTGCAGCGTGTCTTGCAGCGCTACAACGAACTGCAGGACATTATCGCCATTCTCGGCATGGATGAGCTCTCGCCGGAGGATCGGAAAACCGTTTCCCGCGCGCGCCGTGTGCAGCGCTTCATGTCGCAGCCGTTCCACGTTGCAGAGAGCTTTACCGGCATGCCCGGCAAGTTCGTGCACATTGAGGACACGATCAAAGGCTTTGAAGCCATCCTCGGCGGTGACTGCGACAACATCCCCGAGCAGAACTTCCTCATGGCCGGTTCCATCGAGGACGTGCACGCCAAGGGTCGCTGAAAGGCTGGTGGGCGTATATGACCGACAAAACCGCAGATACTTCCGCGCCGCTCGAATTCATCGTTCTCACGCCGCACGGCGAGGCAGCAGATGTCCGCTGCGACAGCGTGCATCTCACGCTTTGCGACGATGAAACCGGGCACGGCGGCGGGCAAATCGGCTTTCACCACGGCCATCTCCCGGCCGTGCTTGCGCTGGGCGACGGGACGGCAGACGTGCTGTTGCACGGCGAGACCGTGTTCCACACCGTGCTGCACGGTGGGTTTGCCTCCGTGCGGAACGATGTGATCCGCGTCATCACCGACAGCGAAATTGACCCCGGCGAGAAAACCGATACGGAAAACGAGGACTGATGTTTGAAACATCAGTCCTCGTTTTTCGTTTACCTATACCGCTTTTCGCGGCTGTGGCAGGAAAAGAGCAATATCTGCCGGTGCTGCGCAAGCTCCGCGAGATAATCGAGCGCGTACCCCATGCGCACATCGTCAAAGTTGATGAGCGCATCGTCGAGCACGATTAGACAGGGGTCTTCCCCGCCGAGGAGCATATCGCACAGCGCGAGCCGCAGCGCCAGATAGAGCTGATCCGCCGTTCCCCGGCTGAGAAACGCGCTCTCGTGGAGCACAGGCTCACCGGCGCAGCGGACGAGAGCGTTCAGCTCGCGGTCGAGCGTGAGCTCCGTATACGCCCCGCCGGTCAGCCGGGAGAGCGCCGCGGCGGCGCTTTTCGCGAGTGCGGGGGAAAATTCGGACTGCATCTCCTCATCGGCGAGCGCCAGCTCGTCGAGCGCGACGGTCAGCGCTTCGAGCTCCTCCTCCACGCGAGCGTGCTCTTCTTCCAACTCGCAAAGGCGGCTTTTGACCACCAGCGGATCGCCGAGCGTATCGAGCCGGCCGCGAAGGCGGGCGATCTCCTCGCGGAGAAGCTGCTCTTTCCTTTCACTTTCTGAAAGCTGCGGGAGAGCCCCATCGCCGCTGAGAAGCTCCGCGAGCTCCTCATGAAGCCGCAGTTCCTCCCCGGCAAGGCTCCGGGCGTGCTCGCGCTCTTCCTCCGCGGCGCGGAGAAGTGCCTCCGTCTCCTCCCACTCTTCGGCATATGCCGCAAACCGTTCCGGAATATCCTCCGGCGTTTCGGCATCGTACCGCGCGAGGATTTCTCCGAGCACACGGCGGGCGTTGGCGCGCTCGCGCGAGCGGAAAACAGATACAATGCCGAGTACCGCAAGGGCTGAAAGCGTAAGGAGCGTTCCGAGCCAGAATTCGCGGCGGATAAATCCCGCGGCGGCAAAGCCGCCGGCGGCGAGCAGAAGCAGAATCCATATCCAGAGCCCCAGCTTGGGAGCATTTGCGGCGCGCTCCGCCCTTTTCGCCCGGCGCGCATCGGCACGGGCACGCTCCGCCGCAGCCTCGTCCGGTTCAGAACCTCCGAATCCTCCGGCGCAAAGCGATTCTTCGGCCGCAGCCGCGGCGCTCTTTCGCCGCGCGGCCTCGCTTTCGGCCTCCACCCGTGCCGTGCGGCAGGCTTCCAGACGAGCCTTTACCTCTTCCCGCCGCTTTCCCTGCGCTCCGGCAAGGTTCTTCCGGGCATTTGCCGCATGAAGATGCGCGTTTTCCGCCGCTTCCTCCGTCCGGGTCAGTTCCCCGGCAGTTTCGTCCATAGCGGCAAGTTTTTCTCTCAGCAACGCCATTTCCGCTTCCAGCTCCGGGAGACGGCCGCTGTTCCGATAGCGGCACTTTCGCTGGAGGGCGCGCAGCCGCGCCGATGCCTCCGAAAACGAGCCGCCCTCCTCCCCCGCCGTAACAAGGGATGTGATTTTGCGCTCCAGCTCCGCGCCCTGCTGCACGCCGAGCCCCGCCGGCCCGATGAACGCCGTTCGCTCAAACACCGGGAGCGACGCGCCCGTGAGCGTTTCTCCGGCATTTTCCCCCGTCAGCCCCGGCACCGGCTGTCCGGAACGCGTATACACGGCAGAAAACTCCCGCATGGGCGCGCCCGCCAGGCGCGTTGAGCGTGAGAGCGCAATGTCCTTTCCGCCGAAGGAAAGCTCCATTGTCCCGGCCATGGGCGCGCCGTTCCACGGCGCATACAGCACCTTGTCCGGCTTTTTTCCGGCGCGGCCGCGCTGGGCGGTGTCGATGCCGTAGAGCATGGCGCGCAGAAATGCGCACCACGTTGTTTTCCCGTATTCGTTCGGAGCTTCGATGATGTTGAGCCCCGGCGAGAGTTCGAGCGTGCGGTTTTGCAGCACACCAAAGCTCGCCGTCATTTTCCGCACGATCACAGCCGCACCTCCCAACCTTCAAGGGCAGCAATACCGCAGCGCACGGCGTGAAGAAGCAATTTCTTTTCCTCTTCCGTCTGTGCGGTTTCGATCCGCTGCCGCATCCGGCGCAGGAACCGCCCGGCAAGACTGTCCTCCCCGGCTCGCCGCCAGAAATCGCGCGGCGGGATCGTTTCATCCGCAAGCGTGAGCGCGAAGAAATCCCGTTCCAGCGCCTGCCGGAGATAGGCAAGATCCGGCGCGGCGAGACTCTCGCCGGTCAGGATGATTTTATAAATATCGTCCGCCGTATCCTCCGGCAGCGCGGCGCGGATTGCGGCAAGCGCGTCCGCGCCCGGCTCCACGCGCAGCTTTTCGTACCGGCGCACGGCCGTCGGGATAAAACCGGCTTTGACGGCTTCGCCGTCAATATTGATCTGCAATATTCCTTTCTCGCCGCACTCATCAAAGCCGCGCCCCTCCGGGCAGCCCGGCCAGGCGTAAAAGCAGTCTCCGGCGCAGCGCAGACCGCTTCCCTGATGGATGTGGCCGAGCGCTGCATACCGTATGCCGCTTTGTGCGAGTTCCGCCTCCGTCACGGGACAGTACGGGGAGTTTGGGCGGCCAAGCTCGGCATGCAGCACAAGGAGCTGCGTCACATCCTCCTCCGCCGGAGCATGAAAGCCGCGCAGCAGCGCCTCGCACGAGGGCGATGTGTACCCTGCCCCCCATACGCGCACGGCAAGCTCCGGCAGGAAAATGCTCTCCAGCCGGGACGAACAGAAGATATGGACATTGTCCGGGAAGGATAAGCGCGCATACGGCGAGCGCCGGGAGTACCAGTCGTGGTTTCCCGGCGCAATGAATACGGGGACGCGCACCTTTCCGAGCGCAGCAAGCAGCGCCTCGCCCGTTTCGGCGTAGGCGCTGCCGCTGTCAAGCAGATCTCCTGCGAGAAGCAGGAGATCTGCGTTTCGCTCGTTGGTCTCCGCCGCGATGCGGTCGAGAAGCGCTCTCTGCTCGCTGCGGCGGACGGACGCCTTTTCCGCGCTGAGCGACTCAAAGGGCGAGTCGAGATGCAGATCGGCGGCATGAATGATACGGATCATGGCGTTATGCGGATCGCCTCGACTGCGGTGCATGCGCCGGTCTCGGTATCGATCGTGAAAACCGCGCCTTCGATCTTTCCGGGGCCTTTTGCCTGCTCGTACCGGCGCGGGGGATCGCCGAGGAATTTTCGGATAGACTGCTCCGGCGCAATGCCGAGCACCGATTCGCTCGGCCCCGTCATGCCGAGGTCGGAGATATACCCCGTGCCGCGCGGCAGAACGCGCGCGTCCGAGGTCTGGACGTGGGTATGCGTGCCCCACACAGCGGAAACGCGCCCGTCCAGGAACCAGCCCATGGCGAGCTTTTCGCTCGTCGCCTCGGCGTGCATATCGACAAGCACCATGCGCGTCTGATTTTCTGCGAGCAGCGCGTCCACGGCCGGAAACGGATTATCGGTGTTCGTATCCAGAGAGAACCGCCCAAGCAGATTGATAACGCGGATGGGGCCGAACGGCGTTGTATAGGTCGCGTCGCCGCGGCCGGGGCATTGGGGGGCATAGTTTGCCGGGCGCAGAATGCGCGCCTTCTCGTCAAGATACGGCTGAAGCTCCCAGCGCGTCCATGTGTGGTTGCCGAGCGTCACAACGTCCGCCCCGGCTTCAAAGATCATATCCGCCTGTGCGGGCGTGATGCCGACAACGTTGGCGTTTTCGCCGTTTACCACGGTGAACGAGACGCCCTTAAGTCTTTGGAGCTGCCTTAAATGTGCCTTGAGAAACGCGAGGCCGGTCTGCCCGACCACATCGCCGATGGCCAGAATATTGATTGTCATACGCTTTGCTCCCCGGTCTCTTCCGTTTCCGTTTTGTCCTCCAGCTCATCTCCTACGGAGTTGAAGATATGGAAAATACCGCTGGAGTTCAGATCCATGATGATGGCGGCAGTGATCGGCAGACCAAAAAGACCGATAAGACCGCCGAAGAGCTTGGAACCGGCGTACATGCACGTGAGCGTTACGATCGGGCGCAGACCGACGTGCTTGCCGACGATCTTCGGCTCGATGATCTGGCGCGCGATTACAACGACGGCATAGATGATGAGGATGCCGAGACCGCGCATCGTGTTGCCGGTGAGAAGCGTGATGATCGACCACGGAAGAAGGATCATGCCGCTGCCGACGATGGGCAGCGCATCAAAAATGCCGATGAGGATACCGAAAAGCAGCGGGTTCCCCACGCCGACGATCAGAAGGCCGACGGTGATCTCCGCCACGGTGATGCAGAAGATGATGGCATAGGACTTGATGAACTGCCAGATCATCTCAAGGAACGAGTTCTTGACATTCACCGCAACGCGCAGCGGTTTTTCGGGCAGGTTTTTCCGAATGAAGAGCCTGATGCGGTCAAAGTCCACGGAAATAAAGACCGTAGCGATCAGGCAGATGATGCTGTTGAGCAATATGCTCGGCAGGCGGCTCGCAATGCCGGTGATGCCGCTGACGATCTTGCCGGAGAGGTTGGTGACCGCGCTGCCGAGATTGGAGATCATGCCGGGCAGGGCCTGCTCAATAGCGTCCATGATGGACACATCGAACCGTTCGCCTACCTCCAGCACCCAGTTATAGAGCTTTGTGATGCCGGGGAGGACGCTCTGTTCATAGAACGTCGGCGCGAACGACACGAAATCCACGATCGTATCGGTCAGGCGGACGACGATGAGCGTCAGCAGGCCGCCGACAACGATGAACAGCACAAGCACGCTGATGATGCCGGCCACATTGCGGTTCATATGGAATTTCCGCTTCACGAGGACCTTGTTCCCGTCCTTGCTGCGGACATAGCGCGTTTCCCGGCTCAGCGCGCGGGAGATCGGACGCACGACCGCCGCGAAAATGAACGCGAGGAAGATCGGCATCATTATGTTGATGAGGTACTTGAACACCAGGAAGATGATCGCCACGATCACCGCCCAGTACGCAATGTTGATAAGGAAGTTTACGCGGGGATTCGTTTCCCGTTTTTCTTCCATAAGAATCCCTCCTTTTTAAGAGTATCGCGTGTCGCTCGGCAGGAACGGCAGCGCAAGGCGCTGCTCCTCGCCGTCGAGCGTATATTCAATGCGCGGCATGCCGTCCATGCAGACGCGCACGTTTTCGGCGCTCCGCAGATGGCGCAGAGTGCGGTAGGTCTCGCGCTTCTCCTCGTCGTAGGCGCTCATATCATCGGACGTGAAGAACACGCTTCCGAGCAGGGCGTCCGCGCGCGCGAGCATGGTTTTCTGCGTTTCGGAAAGCTTGAGATTGTCGCTGCGGAGGAAGAACACATCCGGATCGTTCCCAAACGCGCGCCCATTCAAACCGCGGCGGAAAAGCGTATTTTCAAGCGACTGCTTTGTGGAGATGCGCTCGCGGTGCGCCATTTTCATAATAAAGGAGCCGTCCCAGTCAAGCCCCACATCGCAGCCGATGCGGCAGTAATCCACAAGGCCGAACGCCGGCATGAGCGGCACGCCGCAGCCGATGATGAGATGATCGCCGCACAGCTCGCGCAAAAAGTTCACGGCGCGGCGCATACGCCTGGCGCGGCTCTCCGTCGGGAGATTGACCGGCGCGGCGGCATAGAGAAAGTCGAGCTTCACAAGATTGAAGCCCCAGTCGGTGAAAACACGGCGAAATACATCCCGCAAATACGCCGCGACCTGCGGATGGTCAAAGTCGAGCGCATAGAAGCCGCCCCAGTTCATGCCGCAGTACCACGGCTTTCCGTCCACGCGCAGCAGCCAGTCCTTGTGCCGCCGGAAAATTTCCGAGTCCTTCTGGCAGACGAACGGCGAGAGCCAAAGCCCCGCGCGAAAGCCCTTTTCATGGATCTTGTCCGCCGTGCCGCGAAGCCCTTTCGGGAACTTCTTTGCGTCCGTTGTGAGCCAGTCGCCCACGGCGGGCTCCCAGCCGTCGTCGATCTGGAATACATCGCCCTCGGAGAGCACGCCGGTGCAGCCGGAGAGATCGGAGAGGATGCATTTTTCGTCGATATCCGCATAGCGGTTATACCAGCTCGAATACCCGGCAATACGCTCCATGGGCCTTTTCGGCAGCCCCATGGCCGCAAACCAGCCGTCGTAGACCTCAGACTCCGCGCCCTCGGCGCAGAAAAGATCAAATACATGAAACGCCCCGTTGCAGCGCACGCCGCAGCAGTCACGCGAGAGCGTGAGCTTTTCGGCATTCGCGTCATAGCGGATCATGGTATACCCGCTCGCTTCGTCGAGCGAGCCGAGCAGCCGGAAATGCTCACCGCGCCGCCAGTAGGCATAGGATTCGCCGTGCGTCACGCCCGGCGTTTCCGGATAGTCGGTAAAATAGTAATCGCCGTAGCGCTCAAGCCCCAGCGGCTTGAAGCGCGCCAGCGGGCTTGCGAAGGAGGGCGTGTAATCGTTCACGCCGCACTCCGGCGAATACGTCCAGCTCTGAAAGCCGTTGATGAAAATGCGCTCGTCCGGCTCCGTTTCCCAGAGCATCGCGCCGGTCACGCTTTTGAGCGTGTCATCCGGCAGGTCGCAGACAATGCGGTTCTCGCCCGGCTGCAGCAGTGTACTGCCGGTGACTGTCCCGCCGTTTTCCAGTTCCACGCGCCATAGAAGTTCCATATTCTTCACTCCTGTTCGACGTTTTGTACTTGGATTGAAAAGCGCACCTCTTCCTCCGGCAGTCCGGCGGCGGAAATGCGAAGAACGGCTTCCCCGCTCTCGCCGGCGGTGCGCACATAGGTGCCGGTCATGCCGCCCTCGGCGGTCACCGTGTCTGGGCCAATGAGCGCCGCTGCGCCCGTGAGCGAAAAGCGCACGGGAAGCTGCGCATACGAGGCCGGGGTACCGTATTCATCGAGAATACGGACGCGCACCGCGGCAGCATCCCACGTGTCGCCCACGTGAAGTTCTGTTTTACTCACACGCACTTCCATATGCAGCGCCGCGCCCGAGGCGCGCGTTACGCTCGCAACGGTCTTCCCGCCGGTGCGGGCGTCAAAGCGCCAGCGCGTGGCCGCGCCGCCCCAGTTGCCGACGTATTTGCCGAACAGAGCTACGCCATCGTCCATCGTGAGCTTGTAGCGCGCCATGGCCCACGCCATGCGCGCCTTGTCTGCCACCGGCATCCCGGCGAGGCCGTTCTTTCCGGCAGAGACGAGGCACTTTCGCAGCAGCTCTGCTTTGTCGTGCGGGAAATGCTCCTGCGTCTCCAGCAATTCGCCGATCGTATCGTCGATCGCAACCGGGCCGTGCGGCAGTCCGTCCCACCCCTTGGTACGGAACGCGGCAACAAATTGATCATTTTTATAGAGCGCGACTTCCTCGGCATTCGTGAACGCCCAGACAGCGCCGACATTTCCGGCGGGATAGTCGCCGATGTCCATCGGCGAACCGACTTCGAGCACCGGCGTTTTGTCCCCCTGGCTGGCATAGAGCGCCGCGGCGAGCTTCGGATTGCGGAAGGCATCCATCACGCCATGATAGCACACACGGTCGCCGGAGCCGAAGTCCTTATGCGTCGGATAATCGAACATCACCCAGCCGAAGCAGCCGGAAATCTCACCGTCGGACGCGGCGGCGTTCTGCACACGCGCGTGGCGCAGCGCATGCTCCTGCCGCTTTTCCCAGGGGTCAAAGGATTTTGTCGGGAACATGTGGCCGTTGCACTCGGAGATGAGATAGGGCTTATCCATATCCGGCGTCACGGCGCTGCGCTTCTTCGCGCCCGGCGCCGTACCGTCGTGCGAGAAGTCGTTATAGGCGTAGACATCTTCGAGCAGATGGCTCTTTTCGAGATACCGCACGCCGGAGGTCTGGCGCGAAGGGTCAAGTGAATGCGCCAGCGCATTTGTTTCGCGGTAGAAATCGTCGTCGTCCAGACTTTCGTTGATGCGCACGCCCCAGAGGACGATGGACGGATGATTCCGGTACTGCGTCACCATCTCGCGCACATTTTCGACCGACTGACGCTTCCACTCCGCGCCGCCAATGTGCTGCCAGCCGGGAAGCTCGGTAAACACAAGCAGCCCCAGCTCGTCGCAGGCATCGATGAAATGCTGGCTCTGCGGATAATGCGACGTGCGCACCGCCGTGCAGCAAAGCTCCTCCTTAAGAATCCGCGCGTCCTCGCGCTGGAGCGCCTCGGGCGCAGCATAGCCCATGTAGGGATAGCACTGATGGCGGTTCAGGCCGCGGAGAAATACGCGCTCGCCGTTCAGATAAAACCCGCTGCGGCGAAATTCCGCCGTACGGAAGCCGAAACGGACGGTCTTTTCGTCGGTCACCGCGCCGCTCGCGTCAAGCAGCTCGGCACGGATCAAATAAAGATTGGGCTCGTCCAGCGTCCACGGGCGGGCGTTTGAGTAGTTTACATAATATTTATTATCGTCACCCTCCGCCATGGCGCAGACCGCGCCCGCGGCGTCGAGCAGCGTGACTCGGCGGCGGGCGCCGCTGCCGGATACGGTAAGGGCGATCTCGGCGCGGTCGAGCGAGGGCGTCATGACAAACACGTCCTCGATCACATCCGCGCCGCGGACATCGAGCCAGACCTCGCGGTACAGCCCGCCGTAAGCGAGATAATCCAGCACGAAGCCAAACGGCGGCACCGCGGGGTTCTCGGTCGTATCGAGCATCACGGCCAGACGGTTTTCCATGCCGTAGCGCACGGCGGACGTGATCTCCACGCGAAAGGCCGTGTAGCCGCAGGCATGAGCGGCGAGCTTTTCGCCGTTCAGGTATACCTCGGCATAATGCGCTGCGCCGTCAAATTGCAGAAAGAGGCGCTTGCCGCGGTATTCGAGCGGCACGGAGAGGCCCCGCCGGTAGCCGCAGATGCCGGCATAGTCCTCGGGCTTCGCATAGTGCAGCGGCACCTCCCCCGCCGTGTGCGGGAGATCAACAAGCGGAAACCGTCCCTCGCCGCGGGCAAAGCCGGCGCTCCACTCGCGGGTGAATTCCCAATCGCTGCAAAGGCTGATCATGGCGTCCCTCCGTAAAAAATTGCTTCTTTTATTTTACATGCTGAGAGGCGTTATTTCAACCGAAAGAAAATATTTAACAAAATCCTAAAAGCATCGTAAGAGTATTCTTAAAAAGAGGATTCGCCCGGAGGCGATGCCTCCGGGCGGTTTTCTGCT
>ENA-UONY01001477-UONY01001477.1-human-gut-metagenome-genome-assembly--contig:-CS9-NODE-1477-length-19729-cov-3.886093_pt1 | contig 19729 bp, 19 predicted proteins | sample MGYA00242465_ERZ724012 | MGnify/ENA metagenome assembly ERZ724012 | reverse complement strand
GCAGAGCGGTGGCAGGTACCTCAGCCAGCGGTGAGGATTACTGCGTCAACATCCTCATTTTTGAACATTTCAGCGATAGCAGGACCAGTTTCATGTTTGAATTTCTCCTGGTTTCCACCACCACCCATGAATCCAGCATGTACAGGAGCACAAGCTCTGATAAATCCTTCTGCAGCTAATTCATGAATTCTGTCAATTGGGAACATACAGTTGATGTCCTTGTTAACATCACTGTTATCATATCCACCGTGTGATACCATCAGATCACTAGATGGTGTAGTGTTTTCGATCTTTCTCCATGTCCAGTCACCGGCAAGGTTAAATCTCTCCTGGCTCTTCTTGTGAACACCTGCTGCTGTTGCAAGAGCGATAGACATATCTTTTAACTCTTTTGTTACAGGAGCCCATACTGACGGTGGAGTAATAGGAACGAATATTTCAGACTGTAAGCCTTTAACAACCGTTAAACTCATTTTTAATCCTCCTTATTAGCATCCAAACGTGCTTGCATTTCTTGTTGTTTGCGACGTTCTTTTTCAATATTGCTGACGTATTTCTCATTTACTTCCGGTCCGAGCTGTTCCGGAAAACTCATGTTCCAGCCAACTTCCTGACCTACTTTCGGTTCTGTATCGCAGATGAACATTCTCTTCGGAGCTTTAAAGAACCCCAGACGTCCTTTCAAGTCGATGCTGATGCTACAGTCATCAACATCTACGATCACACCTTCCATATAAATGATCTTATCGCCATAGTGTAAACGTTCATTATCCATTATGATAACACCCGATCTTAGTCGTATTTTTCTTTACGTTTCTGGCTCATCGGCAGAGACTGTTCGTTGTCTACGAGTTCAATCTTCTTACCGCAAGCTGCTTCGATCAGCTCTACGTTTGTAGATTTAACGTTTGGATTCCACTTCTTCTCAGCGGCCTTTACTTCTTCACCAGCCATAGCTGCTTTCAGCATAGCAAGAGCACGGATACCCTCTTCCTGGCAAAGTGTATTACATCCAAGTACCTCATTCTCGATACCAGACTCTGATTTGTTATTGTCAACCATGTACTGCATGTACTTGTTACCAACAACAAGTGCACCCTGAACAGCGCAGAATGAAAGTCCTACTACAGGAATTCCTCTCATACCGATCTGCTCGATGTGGCTTGCGAAGTCGATGTGGTTATTTCCGAATCCTTCTGTTGTAACGAAAGCTCCGTCAACATCCATCATTTCTACAGTATGTCCTACACGACGAGATACATAGTACTTCTCAGCATTGATCTGAGGTGATCCTACGAATACAACTCCGCAAAGGTCAACTTCTTCATCATGTAAAGCTTCAAGTACAAGTGGCTCTCTCCAGTAATGTCTTGACATCTCTTTAGATGCAGGTCCGATACATGTTAATGCATGGATACATCCATCAAGTACCTCAAGTGGAGATACGCATACAGGTACGTTTCCTAAGTCTACGTTAGCTCTTGCGCCAAGGATACCAACTGGTTCTACAGGAAGGATGAAGTTATCATGCATAGCTCCCTGTCCCATGATCTCTTTTACGATTACGACTTTCTTCTTACCTGGACGACGGATAGATTTCAGTTCTTCGTCTTCAACAATGAAGCTGTCATCTAATTCTTTCATTACTTCACGGATTTCCTGAGTAATGATATCGAATGCTGTATGTGCAGCCATAGGTCCACGACGTTCCATGTTAGTCTTTTCCTGAACTACGATGTTACCTTTGATAAAGATTTCTCCCTTATCCGGGCATCCAGGACGTCCCCACATGATGTTCTCGTCAAGGTATCCTTCTGAAGAACCGAACTCACCAATCTGAACTCCGCCTTCATCTGTTCCTGTCAGCATCATAACAACGCCGTCAAGTACTCTTGTTGCGCCTTCACCAAGGATTGCATCGCCTTCTTTTGTAGCGATTGGCTGAACATCCATGATTGTCTCTGAGTATGTGTGGTATTGGTCAGGAGTGATGATTTCAAGATGGAAATCTTTAACCAGTTCCTGATTAGCAATTACTTCTGCTTCAATTCCTTCACGGATGTAAAGAGTTGTTCCTTCGATCTTTGTCTCTGGTCCTCTCTTAACCTCTGTGATCTTAATGTGTCTTCTTGTTAATGTTCCTACTACTTTTGTTTCTTCAACAGGTGCTTCTGCTGTTGCTGTAGCTGCTACTGCTGCAGGTACTTCTGCTACTGCTTCTCCTGTTGCTCCAAGAGCTCCAACCGGAATTTCAAGATTGATATCTTTTCCTTCTCCGATATGGATCTTGAGTGTTCCTCCAGCTACTGTTGCTGCTGTTGCAACTGGTGCTGCTGGTGCAGCTTCCTCTGCCGGAGCTTCTTCCTCTGCCTCTTCTGCTGGAGTTGTAGGTGCTTTTACACCATCCAGAACATCATTTGTTAACGGGCAAAGAGAATCACAAGTTTTTGTAAGTTTTGCACCCAGTACTTCTTCGATTGTAAGGCATCCGTCCAGGTTTAATAATCCTGAATCTACCAGATCATCAAAAATTGCTGGATCTTCGAGATTAGCCGGCTCAATTGTGATACCAGCTTCTGCTCTACAGCACAGTACTGCAGGATCATGAGCATGTGCTTTTGCTGTTTCAGCTGTGATTGACATATTGTTTCCCTCCTTGTTTTTGTTTCATACATTTTCCTTGCGGAATATTGTAGTTAAAAAATATATATACAGCTGCGTCCAACTTCCAGAAGAACCTCTCAATTACTTCTGTCAGGCAAAAGAATCGGGGGTCTCCTACCTCATTGCACGCAACGGTAATACCGATAATATTATGTTTCATTCAGGTTATAATTAAAAATCAATTTCCTGACTTACTTCTTTAGAAACCTTCAGGCTTCTGTACAGTGGATGTCCAACTGTTCTCATAACATGGTCTGTCTGATGGAATACCTTCAGTCCCATCTTCGGTCCGGATGCCATTACAGTATTTGAACAGTCTGAGCAGTTACCGATCAGAATGTATTCACATTTGTCTTTCTTGAACTGCATATTGTTCTTAACCTGTCCAGGACAGTTACCAGGTCTTAAGCACTTCAGTGGTGCTCCCGGTTTGTTTTCAATTGCCTGTTTACATTTGCACATAGATACTACTTTGGCATTCATCTTAGAAGCGATCTCACGCATACGCTCTTCGCTTCCGCCACAGGCACATACAAGAATTCCCATTGTTGCTCCGTGGAGATCCGGGAACTCGACTGTTACAAGGATTGCTCCTGTCGTTTTGGTTGTTGGTGCATCTAATGTAGTAGACTTTCCTGTGAAAGCTCCACCCATGATGATCTCGCCATATTTTCCGTCGATTCCGCCGGCTTTTTCGATCATCTCTCCAACGCTTACACCAACTGGTACGTCGAAGAATACGTGTGCTTCATTTCCACCGTTTAATTTACCACGGACTGTCATGTTCTTGCTGATACAAGGTTTCTTTTCATCAACCGCTTCAGCAATCTTACAGACAGTTTCTACATTGATAACAACAGATCTAGCTGCTGATGGAAGCTGTGTAGTTGTGAGTAATACCCCAAGACACTCTCTTACTACTGCACGTTCCTCACCCATCGGGTAGATATCAGCCATCAGGTGCATCTTGATATCAGGCTCATTCTCAAGAGCTTTCTGTAATACCTTGATTGCTTTATGATGTTTCTTCTTAATAGCAATAATTGCTTTCTTTGCGTGAGTGATTTCCATACTATATTTAATACCACGGATTAATTTATCACTCTGCTCTTCGATCTGTCTTGTGTTGTGTTCCAGTCCCGGTTCGCATTCAGCTGCATTTACAAGAATGTATCCACAATCCAGTTTGAAGTCTTTCGGAAGCTCTGGGTTAATCTCAGGATCAAGCTCACCCATCGGAGTTTCTTCTAAATTAATATTAAGTTTTACTCCTGTCGGGAATCCGGCTCCTCCCATTCCTACGATTCCGGCTGCTTTCACCAGATCAAGTTTTGATGATTCATCTGTGATACCTTCTACTGATTCGGTAACTGGAATGAATTCATCCGGCTGTTCAGCGGCCGGCTCGATGATGATGCGGTCTTCTGTAATCTCTGTTACTTTTCCATACACGCTTGAAAAGATGTTAGCTCCCAGGCCTGTTGGTGTAGCAATGAGAGTACCCTTTTTCACCTCAGCACCAACTTCTACACATGGTGCACAAGGAGCGCCAACATGCTGACGTAATAACATCTGTACATTTCCCATGACACACTTCTCCTTTTTAATTTTTATTTTATCTAAGTCAAAACGAAACTATGCAAGCTCGTTTACTTATTCTAATTTGATTAATATAGAAATTTTCTATGAATTATTTTTCGCCATTTTTTTAACAAAAACTGTCTGTTTTTTTGGCGGAGGCATGTGGGAATCGAACCCACCCAGGACGCTCTTAACGCCCTACACTAGTTTTGAAGACTAGGAGGCACACCAGTTACCCAACTACCCCCATGTGCTTATATACCATATCATATTTGCCCTTAATTTTCAACACTTTTATTTATTTTTATAATACCAAAAAAGCATTGACTTTTCAAGGTATTTCGTACATAATGAAATCAACAGGTTGAACGAAATACTAGAATGCAGTCTATTTGTTAATTTTATATCGCAATATCTGTTAATTTTATTATTTTTATTTTTCACTCATAGAAAAAGGCACTACGAAAATATAGAGATTTTCAATGTGTTTTTATAAAAACTTATAGATGAATTCTATAGGATATTATAAGGAGGTAAGGATTATGAAGTTAGAAGCAAAAGTTAACTTCGACCGGTTTGAAGAAGCACTTCAGGTTGTAGATGCTCATACAGCCGGTGAGTTCTGCCGTATGGTCATCGGAGGATTCCCTGAGCCAGAAGGCAGCACAATGATCGAAAAGAAAAAATGGATGGAGGAAAAATACGACCACGTTCGTACAGCGTTAATGCTGGAGCCGAGAGGACATCACGATATGTTCGGTGCTTTCCTTTGCGAGCCGATCCACGAAGAAGCAGATCTTGGGGTAATCTTCATGGATACAGGCGGATACCTGAACATGTGCGGACACTGTACGATCGGAGCTGTTACAGTAGCCCTTGAAGCAGGTCTTGTTGAATGCCACGAAGGTGAGAACGAAGTTGTTCTGGATGCTCCTGCAGGAATCATCAGAACAAAAGCTCATGTAAAAGACGGAAAGGTAACAGATGTAACTCTTACAAACGTACCTGCATTCATTTACAAAGACAACTTAACAGTTAATATCGACGGAGTAGACATTCCTTATACTATTTCTTTCGGTGGAAGTTTCTTCGCACTGGTTGATACTACAAAGCTTGACATTGGCGAAATCAACGCTAAGACAGTTCCTGCTTATACAGAACTCGGAATGAAGATTCGTGATAAAGTCAACGCAGAAGTTAAGATCCAGCATCCAACTCTGGACATCACAGAAGTTGACCTGGTTGAATTCTACGGACCAACACCGAATCCGGATCAGGCTACAATGAGAAACGTTGTTGTATTCGGAGATGCTCAGGCTGACCGTTCACCTTGCGGAACAGGTACAAGTGCCAAACTCGCTACTCTTCACGGATGGGGCGAACTCGGAATCGGCGAAGAATTTATTTATGAAAGTTTCATGGGAACACGCTTCAAAGGTGTGATCAAAGAAGAAACTAAGATCGGTGATTACGATGCAGTAATCCCAATGATCACAGGAAGTGCATATCTTACAGGTGTTGCTACTTACTTAATTGACTCTACAGATCCATTAAAATATGGTTTCCTTGTAGGCTAATGCATATTCGGGGTTGAATTAGATTGCATTATCATATATGATAGTAGAAGCGGATTCGTGTGATCCGCTTCTATTTTTTATACAGCAAAGAAGGGAATGAGCCGAATGCCACGTAAACGCAGATCTACAAAAAGCCGAATTGTTAAAGCAGCCTGGAACCTCTTTTACAAAAATGGCTACGAACAGACTACCGTAGAAGACATCATCAACGCTTCAAAAACTTCAAAAGGTACTTTTTATCATTATTTCAAGGGAAAAGAAGCACTTTTAAATTCACTTTCTTATCTTTTTGACCAGAAATACGAAGACCTTGCTGCGGTGATTGATCCGAATCTTTCTTGTTATGATAAACTTTTATTTTTAAACCATGAATTATTTTATATGATAGAAACCAGCATCGATATACATCTGCTGGCCTACCTCTACTCTTCGCAGCTGGTTACCAAAGATAAGAAATCTTTGTCTGACAAAAAACGTATTTATTTCAAATGGCTGACAGAAATTATGGAGGAAGGTTTAAAAAGCGGAGAATTCAAAAACACCAGCACCGCTTCCGAACTAATGGAAATATATGCCATGTATGAGCGTGCTCTTCTCTATGACTGGGCCCTTTTCAAAGGCAAATTCTCACTGACCGAACGTACAGACAAGTTACTTCCACATGTATTACAGACATTTGTGGATGGACTTTAATCGCCATGTATTCGAAAGAAGCTGCCAGTTTCCCTTATATAAAAAAATTAACAGGCGTTGACCGCAGAGATTTCTCTGCAGTCAACGCCTGTTCTCTTTCAGTCCAGATTTTCCATACCCTTGTTATGACCTCTTATACAAGGCATTCATGAACATCTTCCTGTTCAATCCCTACCTCTTTCATCACATCAAGGATCTGTTCTCGGTCTGTCAGATCCGCACACCAGGAAAGTCCGCATCCTGCCGAAATCGCTCTCGGTACAGGAATCAGTCTGCCTGGTACATTTCTTTCCTTGCATACCTTCTCCATCGCCATCGCATCAGACGTCGTATGGAAAGTTACAACAAGTTTCATTACTTTTTTTCTCATCTTTACTCAATCACCACTTCGTAGTAACCGTCTTTCTCCACAGCTGTTGACTTTTTCCCCTTACTTTTGGCAAATTTTTCAACATTCATCTTCTGATGAGGCTCTGTGACAAGAATTTTCACAGGTCCTGTTTCTCCTTTTAACGCTTCTGCTGTCAGCATTAATGGTTCCGGACAAGAAAGACCTCTTGCATCTACTTCTTTCATATTTAATTCCTTCTTTCCTAGAATACTATGTATTTAAGCATATTTCAATCTTATTTTGTTTCTTCTCTCTTATTCGTAAATGCGATAATAAAGCAAATCACAATACAGATAATACATGCAATCTTACCATTCAATGGTACTGCACCTGCCACTACTTCTTTCGTCTCAGGATTAAGTGCAGTTCCACTTGCCGCAAGTCCAAAGTTATGACACATTGCAGCTCCCACAAACATTCCGACTACGGTTACCGCCGAATCAGAAGATCCCTGCCCCGCAAGGATCAGCTGTCTTAATGGGCATCCTCCTGCAAGTACAGCTGCGAATCCAACTGTGTACATTCCAAGAATATTCCACAGATGTTCAGAATGCGCAATAATTCCAGGTGTATCAAATCCAAGCACGAAACGTCCTGTTGCAAGATTAAATACAAGCATCACTACAAAAAGTCCCGCAATGACACTGATAAGATCAAAGTTTTTCATCAGGATAATATCCCGGATACTTCCCACAAAGCACATTCTTGATTTCTGTGCAAATGCTCCAAATACAAGACCTCCGATCAAAGATGCAATAATCGGTGCATGCATGCTTCCAGGTCCTGCCTGGCTCGCTTTCAGAAGTGTTGTACATGTAGCAAGGATCAAAATCGCAACCACGATTGCCGGAAGAACCGCTCCGTTAACTTTGTTAGTTACATGTGCTCTTCCAAGACTGAATCCCTTCTTTAATGCAAATACTCCCGTTGCCACTCCAAGGATGAAGCCAACGAAAGCTACCCATGCATTCAGATCACCTGCCGACATACGGATTACCATACGCAGAGGGCATCCCAGGAATACAAGTGCACCGATCATAATGATCACACCAAGAATAAAACGGATCATCGGCGATGATCCCGCCGTTGAGCGATATTCTTTTGTTGCTATTGAAATGATAAATGCCCCAAGTACAAGACCAATAACCTCCGGTCTTGCATACTGTACCACTTCTGCCTGATGCATTCCCATTGCTCCCGCCGTATCACGGATAAAACATGCAATACAGAATGCCATGTTCGCCGGATTTCCAAGTGTTGCAAGGCATGCCGCTACAATACCACACACAACACCGGCCAGTACCAGTTTTTTCTTTGAATCTGATAAATTCATATGTGTTTCCTCCTATACTCTCATTTTCTTGCATTTCCCCATAACTATATGCCTGGCATACTTTTTATGACGCCTTGTCACATATCACATATTTTACGGTTCTTCTGCCAGTTCGCGGATCGCCCTTATAGCCGTATCCACTTCTTCCTCCGTGTTGTAATGTGAGAAACTGAATCTCACAGCCCCCTGTTCTACCGTTCCAAGCGCCTCGTGCATAAGCGGTGCACAATGCCCTCCCGATCTGGTAGAAATATCATATTCCATAAGAAGCTCATCACTCACTTCTGAAGAATCATAATCACCGATGTTCAGCGTCACGATCGCACAGCGTTCTTTCTGACTGTAATCCCCATAAATCTTAACGCCCGGAACATCTTTTACCCCGTTATAGAACCGCCACATCAGATTTTCTTCTTTTTTGCGGATATTATCAATTCCTGTTTTTTCCAGATATCCAAGTGCCGCATGAAGTCCGGCGATTCCATGTCCGTTCAAAGTACCTGCCTCCAAAGCCGTCGGCATCTGCACCGGATGTTCTTTGCTATATGTCTGTATTCCACTTCCTCCGGTCTTTAACGGTCTGATCTGTATTCCTTCTTTTACATATATTCCGCCTGTCCCCTGAGGTCCAAGAAGTCCTTTGTGTCCTGTAAAACATAATATATCTATATCCATCTTCTGCACGTCAATTGGAAATACTCCGGCCGTCTGTGATGCATCCACCACAAAGATCAGTCCGTGCTTATGCGCCATCTTTCCAATTACTGCCACATCTACATAATTGCCGGTAAGATTCGATCCATTGGTACAGATAATCATCTTCGTATTCTCTTTTATCGCTGCCTCCATCGCAGCTATATCCGGCATTCCTTTCTCGTTACATCCTATAACTGAAAGTTCTGTGCCTTTCTTCTCCATCTCATATAACGGTCTTAACACCGAATTATGTTCCAGAACCGTTGTGATCACATGATCTCCCGGATCCAGTATTCCTTTTATAGCAATATTCAGACTTTCCGTAGAATTCGATGTAAATGCAATCTGCCTTGCATTCTCTGCACCGAATAATTTTGCCAGTCCCTCCCTGGTATCATAAATAATCATGGATGCACTGAGTGCAGCTTCACTGGCCCCGCGTCCTGCATTCCCCATCGAACTCATCGCACTTACTACCGCATCGATCACTTCCTGTGGTTTGTGCATTGTTGTAGCTGCATTGTCCATATATATCATACTTGTCTCCTCCTAATGACCGCACATGATTCAAGTTTTATTATAAAAATATTATTCCATTCATTCAATACTATTTAATTTATAAGTAAATTCACACCTCTTTCATATGCTTTTAGTATAGTCTATTTTCTTCTTTCCGTCTAATCGAAACATTACATAAACCCACAGCATTCATAGTAATTATCTATAAATGTTGTGGGTTTATTCTATTATTTAGATCTACAGATCATAAACTGTAATCTATTCTTCTATTCCGTATACTTCTTTTACCACTTTAACAAAGCGCTCTGCACTTTTTGATATCTGATAATTCTTATTATACACCAGGTTAATGTCACGTCCCTGATCTGCCTTTGGAATAGGAAATGTCAGAAGATCTCCCGATTTTGTTTCTTCTTCCGCCGCAAGTCTGGATATGATTGAAATTCCCATTCCTTGTTTTACCGACTTCTTGATCGTCTCCTGATTTTCAATACTTGCAATGATCTTAAGCTTATCCAGATTGATTCCGGCATTACGGAGCTGTTTTCCGGCTTCTTTTCTTGTGCCGGATCCTTCTTCCCGCATGAGCAGACATTCCCCACTGATCCAGCTTATATCTTCAATATTCTGATGTAACACCTGATATTTCTCCGTATTCGGAGTGATCACTACCAGTTCATCCTTATAAAACGGAATATATTTACAGTGTTTTTTCTCCAGAACCGTTCCGGTAAATCCTACATCTACCATATGATCAATGATCTTGGTCACAACCTGACTGCTGTCCGTTTCAAGAAGCTTTACCTGTTCTTTCGGATACCGTTCATTGAACTTCATAAGAATCTCCGGAAGCAGATACTGTGCCGGAATTGTAGATGCCGCAATTGTGATCAGATGTTTGCTCTCACTTTTTCCTGTTTCAAATCTTTCCTCGATCTTTTTCTGAAGATCGATCATCTGTCTTGCGTAACGGTACAATTCTTTCCCGTCATCCGATAATTTTACTTCTTTTGTATTTCTTACGAAAAGCCTTGCATTCAGTTCTTTCTCCAGTGACGAAATGTGTGCACTGATGGTTGGCTGTGTCAGAAACAGCTGTTTTGCTGCCTTTGAAAAACTGCCTCCCTCTGCTACCTGAACGAAAGCTTCTAATTGTTTTAAATTCATTAGTATGCCACCCTTTCGCTCTCTGCTCCCGTTTTCTTGGTTACCTTGATACTGTCCATATATTCCAGGATCGGTTTTGCACTTTTTCTGCTTGTCTCAAACATGTCTCTGACCTGTGCGATCGTGATCAGCGGATCTTCTTTCAAATGCTCTTTGATCTTCTCTTTCGCAGTCTCCATATAAGAGGTCAGCGTATACATTTCATCATTTATTTTTACAATCTGTTTTTCTTCTAATAAGATGTTCAGGATGTCATCCATGATATCCTGTGGTACATCCTTGCATGTAACCTCGGAATATCTTGCAAAGTCAAATCCTGCTTTTTCAAATGTATCCAGCATGATCTTTGACACTTTATCGTAAATCTTGTCTTTCCGTACTTCGTACTCCGGAGTACATAAGAATTCATCGACTCGTTTCAATACTCCCTGTTCTTCAAAAAGCGTCAGAATCTTGTCGTATACATTTGGTTTTACCTTTTTGAAATATGTGGTCTGTACCTGTGCCTTCTTAATTCCGTAGCGGTACGGATACGTTTCTTCATATTCCTTCAAAGCTTTCAGCAGGATACGTTCTGCCTCTCTTGCAGAATCGCTGTGCCATACATACGTATCTTTCCGCATTGGAAATGCATAGATACTGCCCTGCTCTTCCAGTTCTTTCACATCCTGCTCCACCTCTTCCGGCGAAAGTGCCGTAAGCTTGGCCAGTTCCGTGACTGTGATCAGGGTCTCTGCATGACTCTTCACATGCATTTCTATAACATCTGCGGACGATCCTTCTTCCTTGCGTTTCAGTTCTTCGATCACTTCCGGCTGGAATCTTCTCTTGATCTTCGGATTCGGCTCAAGAACAACACCTCCGCCGATCGTCTCCATTGGTGAATAGAAACGCACTACGAATTTGTCTCCTCTTCTTACCGCAACTTCTTCTTCCATACGAAGCTGTACATAACCGCTTTCTCCAGGTCCGATCTCTTCCTTATCCAGAAGTACCGCACGGCAGAGCACTTCACTGGTTCCTGTAAAGAAATGCAGACGTGTATGATTCGTCAGGATTCTCACAGAAGAATCCAGTACATTTAACTTTACATCCAGAAGGTCGGTATTTTTCATACTGTTCGGAGGCGCCAGTACGCAGCCTCTCTTGATTTCTTTTTTCTTCACATTTGAAAGGTTGATCGCCACACGTTGTCCGGCGTAACACTCTTTCTTATCTTCTCCGTGAACCTGAATGCTTCGGATCTTACATTCTTTTCCGACCGGATACATCTGAAGTGTTTCTTCTTTCGTGATCGTTCCGGACACCAGTGTTCCGGTGATGATTGTTCCAAATCCGGAAAGTGTAAATACTCTGTCGATCGGGAGACGCGGAATAGTATGAATATCTTTCTGTACCACTTCGTCTCTGGTCTGATGTTCGATCTCTTTTACCAGATCATCAAGGCCGGCACCTGTCGCTGCCGATACTTTGACAAGCGGTGCATGTTCCAGGAATGTTCCGGAAAGTTCTTCCCTTACATCCTCTTCCATCATCTCCAGCCACTCTTCATCTACGAGATCACATTTATTCAGCACAATGATACTCTTCTCGATTCCGAGAAGGTTCAGAATATCCATGTGCTCTCTTGTCTGCGGCATGATTCCCTCATCCGCCGCGATCACCAGGAGTACCAGATCCATTCCGACAACTCCGGCAACCATGTTATTGATAAATTTCTCATGTCCCGGTACATCGATGATTCCCGCACGGTCTCCTCCCGGCAGGTCAAAATACGTAAACCCTAAGTCAATCGTAATTCCTCTTCGCTGTTCTTCTTCCCAGCGGTCTGTATTTCTTCCGGTCAGTGCTTTGATCAGTGTTGTCTTACCATGATCAATGTGTCCGGCCGTTCCGATAATAATATTCTTCATAGCCTTCTTTTGCACCTACCGTTCTTCTTTCTTTCCTAATAATTCTGCAAGCTCTGCTGCAATCATCTTATAATCCTTGCGTTCGATCGTTCTGACATCCAGACAGATACTGTCATTGATCGTTCTCGGAATGATCGGGATCTCCAGATGACGCATCTTCTCTTCCATCTCTGCAACACTCATGCCATTTGGCTGGACTGCAACTGCACGGCTTTCCATCCGCTCAAGTGGAAGGGATCCGCCGCCGATCTGTGATTCACAGGATACCATCTGAATCTTTGCATCCATTCCAGTGTGACGCAAGATACGCACAAAGCTTCTGGCTTCTTTTTCAATCTCTTCTAAAGGCGTTGCAATCATACGCAATACCGGGATGTTCTGAACAGCTGTCTCTTCTGACAGGTATTCCATCAGAACCATTTCCAGTGCTGCCGCCGTAAATTTATCAATACGAAGTGCACGGGTAAGCTGGTTCTTCTTCATCATATCGATGTACTTCTTCTTACCGATGATAATTCCCGCCTGTGGTCCCCCAAGAAGCTTGTCACCGCTGAAACATACCACATCCGCACCATGTGCGATGGATTCCTGTACGGTCGGCTCATGTGTCAGACCGTATTTCTCCAGGTCGATCAGCACACCGCTTCCGAGATCTTCCACAACCGGAATCTCATGTTCCTTTGCAATCGGTACCAATTCATCAATTCCCACACTTTCTGTAAATCCAACGATACGGTAGTTACTGGTGTGTACCTTCAGAAGAGCTTTCGTCTCTTCTGTGATTGCTTCTTCATAATCCTCATAATGTGTCTTGTTCGTCGTTCCGACTTCCACGAGGCTTGCACCGCTCTGTTCCATCACATCCGGAATGCGGAATTTACCACCAATCTCGATCAGCTCCCCGCGGGAAACGATTACTTCTCCGCCTTTTGCCAGAGAACTTAAGATCAGAAGTACCGAAGACGCATTATTATTGACCGCCATGGCAGCCTCTGCGCCGGTTAATTTACACAGAAGCTTTTCAAAATGCGAATAACGCTCTCCTCTTCTTCCTGCTTCCAGATTGTATTCCAGATTGGAATACCCACTGACGATCTCTGCTGCTTTCATCATGTGTTCGTAACTGATCGGTGCACGTCCGAGATTCGTATGCAGGATCGTTCCGGTTCCGTTGATCACCTTTTTCATATTCGGTGTATGCATTGCCGCAACGGCTTTTGCTATATTTTCATTCAGTAATGCAATCTGGTGTTTTGCTTTTTCTTCATCATCGCATGTTCCGATATATGCACGGAGCTTTTCCATCTCACTGTGGATCGCTTCCATTACACTTTCACGGCTGTAGGCCTCTATCAATACTTTGATTCCTTCATCCGCCAGAAGAATATCTACTTTTGGGATACTCCGATATAATACATTCTTATTCATTATGTTTCTCCATTCTGTCATTCTTTTATGACTTCATATCTAGAATAACCGGATCAGCTTATCACTCTTTGGTGCAACTGTTCCGATTACGGAAACGGTTGTATCCAGTCCTGATGCTCTGAAGTCTCTCATCATATTCTCGTATTCTTTAGGCGAAACACTGATGAGAAGTCCGCCGGAAGTCTGTGGATCATAGAGAAGATCTAAGTATGTTTCTTCTACCGAACCAACTTCCACCTGATTGATCGAATATCTCTTATTCTTATAAGCTCCTGCCGGAACAAGGCCCATCTTCGCATAATCGTATGCATCCTGAAGATACGCAATGTCATGCACACTGAGTTCAAATGTCACATCACTTGCCGATGCCATCTCAACACAATGTCCAAGCAGTCCAAATCCAGTGATATCCGTACATGCGGAAACATCATACTTTTCCACAACCTGCTTGCCTATCTTATTCAAGGATGCCATGACCGTCTGTGCCTCGCGGATTGCCGATGGCGATGCCATCTCTGCTTTGATCGCAGTATTCACGATACCACTTCCGATCTGTTTTGTAAGAATCAATATATCTCCCGGTCTGCAGCCGTAGTTCTTAAAGATCTTATCCGGGTGAACGAATCCGGATACGCAGAGACCGTATTTCGGTTCATCATCCTGTACCGAATGTCCTCCGACTAATACTGCACCTGCTTCTTTTACTTTGTCTGCGCCTCCCGCAAGGATATCGCCGAGGATCGCCGGATCCAGGCAATTCGGGAAACCTACGATGTTCAGGGCTACCGCCGGTTCTCCTCCCATCGCCCATACGTCACTGAGCGAGTTGGCAGCGGCAATCTGTCCGAACATATATGGATCATCCACAATCGGAGTAAAGAAATCAACCGTCTGAATCATCGCAATATCATCTGTCACTTTGTAGATGGCAGCATCATCGGAAGTCTCGATTCCTACTATTAAATTGTCATCCTCAAATTTTGGCAGCTTACTCAGAACCTGAGCAAGGGTCTCCGGACCAATCTTGGCCGCTCAACCTGCTGTTTTGCTTAAACTCGTTAATTTTACATCTGATTTCATTCTTTTTACTCCTCCTGTTTTTCATACCTTTCTTCAGAGGCAGTACAGTCGATGAACTGTCATGCAGACTCTTTTGTATTCATTATACATACGCCGTAGTACAAGAAAGCCGGAACCCCTGTATCTTACTTCAGGAATCCGGCTTTTTATCCAGGTATGTAACTAATTTATGATGGTCTGACGATTCTTCCTGCTTTTGCCATCGTTTCAACAATGCTGTACATGTTCGTTACTGTACCAACTGCAAGCTTGTCTTTCAGACCATAATAATCCAGACAGGTTCCACATGTCATGATCTCTACTCCCTGTGCTTCCAGAGATTTCAGATCTTCCAGAGAATCAGAACCTTCTGTAGTCAAAGTTGCTCCTCCATTATAGAAAAGCATTGTCTTTGGCAGTGTATCAAGCTGTGTCACTGCAAAAATAAATCCTTTGATCAGAACTTTTCCTAATTCATCATTTCCAGATCCCATACGGTCAGAAGAAACGACAACAACTGTATTGTCTCTTGCATCCGGCGCACATACTGCTTCAGCTCCATCTGCTGCCGGTGCTCCTTCCATTTCAATCGTAACTTTATATTCGGCATCCCCCAATTTTTCAGAAGTTACTTTTCCTCCTGAGCTAGATGCCATCTTTGTTACATTCTGCACTGCGATCTCATTATCAACCAGAACTTCAATCGTCTCCGGTCCTGTCAGTGCAGCCATTGCCTTTTTGGTTTTAATAACCGGGATTGGGCAATTGTCTCCCATAGCATTAACTGTAATCATAATGATTCCACCTTTCTATCACCATTTCCACAATCAACACATATAGATTCATTCTATCATCATTTATGGAAAAGGTAAATATATAATTTATAGAATTATTATATAAAAGTCTGAAAACGTCTATCCTTAGAATCCTACCTTCGGGTATCCATTCCCATACTCTTGTACCTCCAGTATGTGATATGCACCGTCCTCATAATATGCCGGTTTCATACCACCTTTTTTCAGAGCTTGCATAAACTCTTCCATTGTCTTTACTTCTTCCGGAAACCAGGTCGCACACGCACCGACTTTCTCCGGTACATGACAGTCGCTGGATCCCATCGTACACAGTCCGAGTTCCTGTGCATATCTCGCCGCCTTCTGGCACGCCTCTACAGAAGTGCTTCCATTTAAGACTTCCAGGCCATCCAGACCTTTGACTGTCCTTAAGTTCTCTTCCAGACCTCTGTTATTATTGCGGAACGGATGTGCCGCAAAGCAGAAGCCTCCCTGTGCTTTTACCAGATCAATAAAGTCCTGCGCGGAAATTCTCTCATCCGGATATTCTTCAATTCCAAATGCAATAATATCTCCCTGCAGAGAAAAGAATTCAATTACTACAAAGATTGGGAATCCTGTCTTCTTCGAATATTCTGCTGCATATTCTATCAGTCCCATATCATCATGGTCCGTGATGCAGATTGCACCGAGACCTTTCTCTCTGGCAATTTCTACCATCTCTTCTAATTTTAAGAAACTGTCTTTTGAACAGGTCATTTCGTGCATATGCGTATCTACAAACATACTTTCCCGGCTCCTTTGTTTTTATTCATACTAAACTTTTCTCTTACTTTTCATTATATAAATAACCACACCGGCTTTCAAATAGGGAATCTTAATATGCCGTCTTATATATAGATCGTATCTATAGTAACGTTAAAGACACTGCCTACGGCAGTGTCTCCTGCGTATCTTAGTCAAGTCCCTGCAGGACACGCTGATCCTCTCTGTTGCTCTCTTTTGTCTTTGTACTCATATTTAACTCTTCCTGCTTCTCCAGACATTCCTGAATTGCTTCATTCAGTGACAGCATCTTCTCATCCAGAGTCGATACCATCTCTGCACATTCTCTCAGATCCCTGCTGATATAATCAGGAGCATCTCCTTCAAATTTGTAATAAATCTTATGCTCCAGGCTTGCCCAGAAATCCATGGCGATCGTACGGATCTGAATCTCGACCTTCGTATCTACCACACTGTCTGAAAGAAAGATTGGTACGGAAACCAGCATATGATAACTCTTGTATCCGCTTTCTTTCGGATTCTTGATATAATCTTTAATTGATAATACTTTCAGGTCACTCTGATTCCCGATCATCTCTGCCAGCCGGTATATATCGGAGGTAAAAGAGCAGATCAGCCTGACACCTGCTATATCATTGATATACCGGACCATATTCTCGATCGAGGTCTCATAACCGTAACGCTTTAATTTCTTCACGATACTTTCCGGTGTCTTAATTCTGGTCTTGATATGCTCAATGGGATTATACTGATGCACATGCTGAAATTCATCATTCAGGATCTCAAGCTTGGTGCCGACTTCTTTCAGTGCCGCATTATATAAAAATATCACGGTCTTCCAACTGTCAACATCCTCATAGCTCTTAACTGCAGCTTCAACCTGTTGTTCACTTTTCATCGTGGACATCTCCTATTTGGTTGTTATTTCTTTCTTTAGTATACCATGGATTCTTCACAGTGTCACACGATTGCTGATATCCTTTATATATTTTTAAGGATTTTAAAGTTCCAGTTTCATGTCTCCCGGATGAATCCATTTTTTCTTTCTCATCAGTTCTGAAATTCCAAGTGTCACAACAGCCGGAAGGACAAACTGGATTGTAATCATTTTAACCAGAACGATCATTGGATCTTCTGAAGCCGTCATGACCTGCCATGTCATCAAAGGCCCTACCAGTCCGGCTGTTCCCATTCCTGAACCCGTAGCATTATTGGTCATATGAAGCAGCATCGTGCTGACCGGCCCAAGGATCGCACTTGACAGGATCGGCGGAATCCATATCTGAGGATGCCGTATGATATTCGGCATCTGAAGCATGGACGTTCCGATTCCCTGTGCCACAAAGCCACCCAGTTTATTTTCACGATAACTTGCGACTGCAAATCCGATCATATTACAGCAGCAGCCAACTGTCGCAGCTCCCGCTGCCAGTCCCGACAGATTCAGAATCACCCCGATCGCTGCGGAACTGATCGGCAGTGTCAGAAAGATTCCCATCAGAACCGATACTACAATGCCCATCAGAAACGGCTGCTGTTCTGTTCCCCAGTTGATCAGTGACCCGAGCCATGCCATAAATTTTGAAATCGGCGGCCCTGCAACCAGTCCCACTACAGATCCCGTACCGATACATACCAATGGGGTAAGAATAATATCCAGTTTTGTCTTTCCTGTCACTAAAATTCCAATTTCAATTGCAAGATAAGCAGCAATGAACGCTCCCAGCGGCTCTCCCGGCCCTGCCAGCACCAGATTGCCATCGACGATCAGTTGTCCTGCCAGCAGTTTTGACGCAAATGCACCGATCATTCCGGCTACTGCAGCCGAAACCGTCACTAACTGCTGTGCCTCCAGCTTTCTCGCCACACCGACACCAATTCCTGCTCCGGTCAGGCCTGCAGCCACTTTTCCGATCATATAGATCAGATTCCCATAATCACCGCCCACAAATAAGCCGATCTGCTGTATGATCGTTCCTATAATGAGCGTTGCAAATAAGCCCTGTGCCATACCGCTCAGACCATCAATAAATATTCTCTTCATTTCTTCTCTCCAATTTTACTTCCTTTTACCTATTTCAGCAGAATACCCCAGCCTTTTTCAACTGCTCCGCTGCATTCCTCGTCGGACTCCAGCGGCTGCCCCTCCTGATCCAGAAGTTCCGGCATGGCAGCTGCCTTTTCCTGCCGGTAATCTGTCAGAAGCCAGCTTATAACATTTACATTATCCGGTCTTCCTGCCACCACTTCCGGCACCTGCATGGAAACAATCTGCTCCAGGAAATCAATATCCACCTGATTCTCCTTACAGTAAAGCAGCAGATTCTTATAAATGCAAAGATATACCCCCTTGCATACGCCTTCTTCAAAATCTCCGTAAACACTCTGGGCTGCCTGCTCAAAGCCATTTTTTTCTATCAGTGACAGAATTACTTTTCCATATACTTCTTCCTTTAAATATGCTTCTAAAGTCTCCAAATCTGATGCATTGCATTCTCTGATCATTTCTTTATCCCCATTTCACTTTTCCGTCTGTTTTCTGTTACCTTATCTACTATAACAAAATCCATTCCCTCAGGCAACGGGATTTTTCAATTGGGATTTTTTTCTGTCTTATTGGATTTTTATCTTCAATATGATAGAATAACCGGAGATAACTTTCTGAAATGTGACTGTTAAGTCTGATCTTTGCTGATCTTGGACTTTTAAATGAAAGAGGTAGACATATGTTCCGTTTATGGGGAAAAGAATTTAAAGATAACCGAATGTTAAAGGATCTCGTCATTTGTGATGAATCCGATGATACCCGTACGCATAAAATTTTTCATGCCCTGGATGAAATCTGCTATGAATTTGATCTGAGTAAACCTCTGTGGCTTGATTCCACGATCAATGAATTTAAACGCCATTCACGTGCCAGATTTTATCAGGATTCTTTCATTGATGAAATTGATTTTGATTATCTTGAAATTCAGATCATTGAGGAATAATTACGGAATCATTATAAGATGTTGGGGGCAAAAGCCCCCAACAATGAGGATTTTAAATTTTTTCATTTTTTTAATTTTGGGTGTTGACAATTTTCAATTCATCCTATATAATTAAATTCGCTGTTGAGGAACAGTGAT
>ENA-UONY01001475-UONY01001475.1-human-gut-metagenome-genome-assembly--contig:-CS9-NODE-1475-length-19739-cov-48.686344_pt1 | contig 19739 bp, 20 predicted proteins | sample MGYA00242465_ERZ724012 | MGnify/ENA metagenome assembly ERZ724012 | reverse complement strand
AGCACCAGCCCCACCGGATCGTCAAAGGGATAGGAGGCGGCAATGTCGCCGCCCACCTCCGCTTGCAACGCATGGAGGCCGGGGTCGATCTCCTTCACATAGGGCTCCTTCATGGGCTCCACCACCAGGACGGTCATCTTCTCCGGCGCGGTATGTTCGGGGGTGTCGCCGTTGGGGATGGCAAAGGCGCGGCTGCCGTTGGCCATTATGAGATACTTCCCGTCCTCGGACTCGTGGTGGAAACCGTATCCGGCAGCCTCCATCTGTTCCCGGCTCATATCCGTCACATGGAAGGTGCCCCTGGGGGTCCGCACCGTCTCGCCGGTCTCTCGGTCATCCGGGGTGGGCGCTGCTGGCTGACTGTACAGTTCCGCTTCATACTCCCGGTTTGCCTGTTCCGCAAAGGACAGCATCTCGTCCACATGGGACTGATCCGGGTTTTTGATAGTCTCCCGGATCGCCTGGGGGTCCACATCCAGAAATTCCTCATAGCCGATAGCGTCCTTGAACTTCTCAATCTCCGAAGGAAGATAGTCCTCCTGGGTCTGCCCCAGGGCGGCCAGCTTCTCGTCCAGGGCAGAGATGCGCCCGGCCATCAGGTTTTCATAGATTTCTTCCTTCGCCGCGTGTTCCTCCGGGTGCTCGGCGGCGTACTGCGGATCGTGCTGCCGGAAAAACTCGTCCATATCGTAGGCAAGGTCCATGGCCCATTCCGAAACTTCTTCTTCAGGGATGTCATCCCGGAATGTCATCACCCGGTATTCCTCCGGGATGCTGCCGCGCTCGCCATCGTAATACTCATGGAAGCTGTCCCCAGTATCCCGCACATAACCCAGGTCGGTGAACTGGCCGCTTTCCTCCAGGGCGATGTCCCGGCCGTAGGCCTCATAGTCGATGTAGTTGCGCAGATGCTCCGGCACCTGCATGGCATCCAGTTCCTCGATGTAATACCGCCCCAGATCGTCGTGGTCGTGGATGTCGGGGTAAACATCGTAGCAGTCCAGGTTCTCCGTCAGGTTGATAAGCTCCTGGATGCTGCCCGTGTGGTCGCCAATCTCCATGGCCGCCTGGAACCGCTCATATTCATCCTGGCTCATATCGTCCAGCTTGGAGGCCAGGTAGTTCAGCTCGTCCAGGTTGGCATACTCACCCAGCAGGTCATAGAGACCGTCCACATAGCAGTCGTAGTCCGTGATGAACCATTCCTCATAGGTCTGCCCAAAATCATCCTTCGCACCGATTCCGATGCGCTCAAAGACCTTTTTCAGTTCCTCCGCCGTGGTGGGGAACTTCACCCATTCACCCACAAGGGCGCCCTCGTTGTACTTGCCCAGGTTGGTGATGAAGGCGGCAAAGGGATAATCTTTGTCATAGTCATAATGGGGCATAGCGACACCTCCTTATCGCTCCGGCGCAGGCTTTTCCCGATGGGGCTGCGCCTTGCTTTGATTGGCACATTCCTTCCGACTCTGCTCCAGCCGTTCCTTGATGGAGGGCTTTTTCTCCGTCTGCTTCTCCTGCTTATGCTCCCACTCGTCGCCGGATAGAGTGAGATAGCCTCGGCTCGTAAAACAGCCCTGTTCCTTCCGCATGGCGTGGTTGCCGAAGGGAACGGGATCAATGGCGTCCAGCAGCTCCGGGGGCAGAAGGATGTCCAAATGCTGCGCCAGATAGCGCCAGCCCACATCCTCCACCTTGCGGATGTTGGGCTCCAGGACAAAATACTCGGTGTTGGCGGGGAACTCCCGGAACTGCTCCAGGGTAGTCAGGCGGTAGGGCGACTCCTGGACAGCGGCCAGAAGGTCACGGTCCTCCGGGGAAAGCCCGGCAAGCGCCTGGGCCGCTGCCTCCAGTTCGCTTGCGTCACCGCCTGCGAGGAGCAGCGGTTTCAAATGCTCCATGAAGTTGACCTCGGATTTACTTTTTGCCATGCACACTATCCTTTCGTTTTGGAAACTCCAGCTTGAAATTGACATACTTGCCGCCGGTATCATCCAGGACCACCACGGCGTCATAGGTGGAACCTTTCTTCTCCGACCACATCCCCTTGACGGAGGTACGGCCCTTTTTCAGAAGGTCGGCCGCCATCTTCCGGTTCAGCTCCTTGCGGCGGCTGGTCCAGAAGCGGTCATTCTTCCACATGACGAACTGGCAGGCTCGGTCCGAACAGGCGAAGTTCTTCTTGCCCTCATAAACCGGCTTGCCGCAGCGGGGACAAAGGCCCACCGTTTCCTTCTCCGGCTGGAACAATTTTTGCCCATCCTCGGAAATGTGGGAGTATTTCCGCACCAGCTCCGCAGCCATCGCCTCGATCCCGTCCATGAAGTCCTCCGGCGACGCCTGGCCCTTTGCCACCTCGTTCAACCGCTGCTCCCAATCCGCTGTGAGCTTGGGAGAGGTCAGCAGTTCCGGCAGCACCGTGACCAGGTTGACACCCGCCTTTGTGGGAATCAGGCTCTTGCCCTTGCGCTCCACGAACCCGCCGGACACTAGCTTTTCGATGATGGCTGCCCTGGTGGCCGGGGTGCCCAGGCCCTTGCGCTCTGTCTCGTCCGGCATATCTTCCTTGCCCGCATTCTCCATGGCCGACAGAAGGGTGTCCTCCGTGTAGGGCTTGGGGGGCGAAGTGAAGTGCTCGGTGACGGAGGCGGCGACCGACTCAAAGACCTGCCCCTCCGTCAAGGCCGGAAGGACGCCTACGGCATCTTCATTCTCCGGCTTCTCCTTCAGGGAAGAACGGAACACCTCCTGAATGGCCCGCCAGCCCTGGGAAAGCACCTGCTTTCCCTTTGCCGTGAAGGTATGTCCGCCGCAGTCAAAGGTAGCCGTGACCGCCTCATACACGAAAGGCTCCGCCGCCGCACACAGCAGCTTGCAGCAGACCAGCAGAAGGATATTGCGCTCGCCCACAGGCAGCGCAGGCACATCCGCCTTTTCCAGTTCCAGAGTGGGAATCAGGGCGTGGTGGTCGGATACCTCCTTGTCGTTCACCAGCGCCAGAACATCGGGGAAAAAGTCCGGGCAGGCATCGAAGGGCGGCACCCGTGCCGCCAGATGCAGGACCACGGAGGCGGTCTCCGCCATGTCGCCCGTCAGATACCGGCTGTCCGTCCGGGGATAGGTCAGCAGCTTCTTTTCGTAGAGCGACTGGGCGTAGTCCAGGGTTTGCTTGGCCGTGTAACCGAATACCCGGTTTACCTCCCGCTGCAAGGTGGTCAGGTCGTACAGCTTGGGTGGCTTTTCCGTCTTTTTCTCCCGTACCAGGGATACACACACGGCTTGCTGCCCGTCACAGGCGTCCCGAATGGCCTGGGCGTCCTCCAGGGAAACAATGCGGTCGCTGACCGCCTCCGCCCCCTCCAGCGCCAGGCGCACATGATGGTATTTCTCCTTGCGGAATAAGACGATCTTGCTGTCCCGGTCGGCCAACATCGCCAGGGTGGGCGTCTGCACCCGCCCCACATTCAAAGTGCGGTGGTAGAGGACGGAGAACAGGCGACTTGCATTGATACCGATAAGCCAGTCTGCCTTTTGGCGGCAAAGCGCCGACTGATACAGAGGATCATAGTCCTTACTAGAGCGCAGGTCGGCAAAGCCCTCCCGGATCGCCGCGTCCTCCATCGAAGAAATCCAGAGGCGGGAGAAGGGCTTTGTGCATCCGGCAGCCTCATAGACCAGCCGGAAGATCAATTCACCTTCGCGCCCTGCGTCGCAGGCGTTGACCAGTTCCGTCACATCAGGGCGTTCCATCAGGGAACGGAGGATGTGGAACTGGGCAGCCTTTTCCTCGGACACCACATAGCGGAAGGGGGCGGGCAAGATGGGAAGGTCCTCATACCGCCACTTCTTATAGCGGTCATCGTAGGCGGCCGCGTCCGCCAGTCCCACCAGATGCCCGATGCACCAGGAAATCAGCCAGCCGCCGCCTTCAAAATAGCCATCGGCCCTGGATGTGACACCCAGGGCCGATGCGATACTCTTTGCTACACTCGGTTTTTCACAGATCACCAATTTGCTCAATTCTGGTCCTCCTGTTCTTCCTGTTCAGGAACGTCCTCGTTTTCGTATTCCTCGTCCTCGAACTCATAGTCGTCCGGGTCGGCGCTGACCTTTGCGCCCTGTTTGGGCTTGATGAACTTAATGTAGGCGAAGGCTCCGCCGCCGCCCAGGGCCGCCAGCAGAAGGATCAGCACCAGGGCGCCGCCGTTGCCGGACTCCTTCTCCGGCTCCGGTTCGGGCTCCGGTTCCACCTCCGGCGCTTTCCCGGCGCACTCGCTCATATTCACCGCACAGACCGGACAGGCAGTATTCACCGCACCGGCCTGGCATTTCTCGGCGCAGATACAAGCAGCGGGCTTTTCCTCCGTCTGCCCATCTTCCATCAACGCCATCAGGTCGGCCTCATCCACCTGGTTTAAGAAGTGAACGGCAGTTTCCTTGTCCTCGTTGGCCCGGTCAATCAGGATGTAAAAATAGTTGCCCGCTTTCGTAGTCACGGTAATAAGCTGCTTGTCGCCGTAATAGTCGTCCACCAGCGTGGCGTTGCCCTCCGGGGTTAGGGGTTGGCCCTCCGGCTCCATGTTCCCGGTGGCGAGTTCCTCGGTGGATTCCGGTGTCGTCTCGGCGGGCTCCCCGGTGTAATAGTCGCCATCCCCGCCGCCCGCAAAGGCGGTGACGGAGAAGGCGGTCATGCACAATACCACCGCCAGCATTGCCGTAAACAGCCGGATCACTTTCTTATTCTTCATGGTCGCTGTCCTCTATATCCTCGTCGTCGGGGTCCGGCGCCGCCTCCGCCTCCATCATCCCGTCGGGCAGGGTGATAAGACCGCTGGCGTAGGCCTTCAGGAAGGCGGTCAGCTCCTTGTTGTCCATCCGCACCGCTTTGACCATGCGAACGATCTCCAGGTTTTCTTCCTCGGTGAGTTGCGCCTCCAGCTCCCGAAGGCGCTTCTGCTGGGCGGAGATCTTCTCCTTCGTCTTTTCGATGTCCTTGCGGATCTTCTCAACCGTTGCCATAAATCATTCCTCCAATCAAATCAGTTGTACGGCGGTCTGCCGTATGCGTAGAAATGGGACTGCCAGTAACTTGTGTTCAGGTTGGAATACTGGATAGGGTCGCCGCAATGCAGCATCATCCCGTCGCCCACATAAATGCCCACATGGGACACACCGCTGGTATCGTAGGTGCCCACGAAGAACACCAGATCGCCGGGTTGGGGATCAGATACCGGGGTGGAAATGTTGTAGAGTCCCTGGGCGCCCAACCGCCCGGTATTGCACAGGCCGCTGTTGGTCAGCACATAACTGACGAATCCGCTGCAATCGAAAGAAGTGCTGGGACTACTGCCGCCCCACACATAGGGATAACCCAGGTATTTTTCCGCCTCGGTAATGAGGGTGTTGAACCGCTCGTCCGTCAGGTATTCAGCGGGAATCTCCCAGGCGGTGGGTGGGTTCTCAATGTACTTGTTCACATACCCGGAGGACGGGAACAGATCGGGGCGGTTGCCCAAGGTGGACATATAGGTGGCGTACAAGGAAAGCTGTTCCTCACCCATCATGTAGACCGGCACATGGGAGAGGTCGAAGTTTTCCAGCGTGACGGTGCAGATGGTCCAGGTATAGGGCACCCGAACCGTGTAGGGGTTGCCCTCGCTGTCCGTTCTTGTCTCCGTCCGATACCGGGTCTCCGTGGTCACGGTTTCGGTGAGGATATATTGCTTGTCAAAGAGGGTTTGAAGGTCGCCCTGTACCTGGTCGATGGTGAACACCCCTTCATGGAGTGCCGACAAAATGGAAATCAGCACATAGGGGTCGTGCTCGATCTCGTCCAGGTCGAAGTGATACTCGTCATAGTCGTGGGTGGCCTCATAGGTATCCAGGTACTCCCGCAATTCATCTTCTTTGGCGCAGTAGGCTTCTTCCGCCGCCAGCATATCGGAATCCTCGGACAGATAGGAAGATGCCATGATATTGGACACCCCGCCGCCGAACATGGAGGAACAGGATTGCAGGGAGCCCAGCAGCATCACCAGCAGAAGGCCAATGCCACCCACGATCAGCGCGCCCTTCCAATGCCGTTTCAGGAAAAGGGCGGTGCGCTTGGACTCCTGGGCGGTTTTCTTGGCCGCCTTTGCCGTGGCCTCCGCTGTTTTCCCGGCTTGGGCGGTCTTGCCCGCCGCCCGGTATGCCGCCGCATATTGCTTTTGCAGCTTCCGTTTCTGCCACAGGCGGGAGATGGGATCGGATGCAAGCTGGGGGTTCTCCGCCACGGCTTTCCGATAGTAGAAATCCGCATTGGCCTTGACCGCCGCCTGCTCCGCCTTTGCCGCGTCCCGCCAGGGTTTCAGCTTGCGTTCCGCCCGCCAGTTCTGGACACGGCGGTTTCCGTAGCCCACAGCCTTCTCAAAGCTGCGTTCCCCCAGGTGGCCCGACTGGACGCCGGAATTTTCCTGCTCCACCTCCCGGACCTTGCCGTGGATTGCCGCGCCTGCCTCCTGAATGGGGCGGGACAGCGGATTGGCGTGGGGCTTTCCCGGACTCTTATTGGGGATCGCATCCCTGGCGGCATCCAGCCGGTCCGCCGCCTTGTCCGACTTGCGGATGGCCCCTTGCAGCTCCGGCTTGGCCTGGTCCGCCTCGGAAAACTGCAATCGGGAGGATGGACGGCCCGCTGCCGCCTCGCCCTCCCGATAGGCTCTGCGCTGTTTCCGGCGCATCTTTTTGACTGCTGCCTGTTCCCGGTGCAGTTCTGCACGGTTCACCGCTTTTCCAGCGGCACCCGCCGTGTCGCCGGAGACAGAATGGTCCTGCTCCGGCGTCCGGTCAGAGTGATAGGCAGTCTCGCCCGTGACCAGATTGACGGATACCGCTCCGTCACGGGTCATTTTCTGCGCTTCCCTTTCGGGGGCTTTCCATTCTTTCAAAGTGCGTCACCTCCTGTTCCATAGGGGCAGATATTGACACACGCCCCGGTTTCGATCATGGCGATGTACTGGAAAATGGGATAGGCCTGAGGCGGGCAGACCGCGTTCCCCAGGGTTTTCAGCCGCAGCGCCCGGTTGTCGGTGTCCTCGGTCATGCGGGGGACTCCTTCGGGCTCGGCACGCCATAGGATGCGTCCGTCCATTTCGGGGGGAATCCCATGAGCCATTCCACCCAATCCGGGTTCAGCGCCGCCTTTTCGGAAAGGGGCTGCTCCTGCTGGATCACCTGGGCCGACAGGTTGGAGGACGGGGATTTGTCCCGGAAGGCCGCCGGTTTCAGGGTAGAACGGTAGCCCTCCGACGCCGCCGGGGTCAGATAGAACACCGCCGCCGACAGGGACAGGCTCCAGATCGACCCATCCTTGTTCCGTTTGCGGAATATCCCATTGTCCGACAGGAACACATCCAGGCTGGCAGCGTCCCGCCCCGTGGATTTGTCGGAGGCAAGGGGCGTGGGAAACATCAGCCGCGACGATAAAAGTTCGCTGGCGCTCATGCCATGCGCCGACGCCGCAAGCCGGAAATACGAATGGGAGAACAGCGTATCCCGCTTTTGCCAGGTCAAAAATCGTTTTGTCGAGCCCCATATTGATGAAGCCAGCAACATTTTCCCCAAGCACCCAACGGGGCCGCAGTTCGGCAATAACGCGGCACATCTCCGGCCACAGGTAGCGTTCATCCGCAAAGCCCCGCCGCTTTCCGGCGGTGGAGAAGGGCTGGCACGGGAATCCGCCGGAGAGGATGGTGATGGTTTCAAGTCCTGTTTTCTCAAAAAACGCCTCCTTCGTGAATGTGGTGATGTCCCGGAACTTCGGCACATCCGGCCAATGCTTTTCCAAGATGGAATAGGGATAGTCCGCCCACTCGCATTGACAGACCGTTTCAAAGCCTGCTGCCTCCGCCGCCAGGTCCAGCCCGCCGATGCCGGAAAAGAGGCTGACATGGGTGAGGCGGTCAGGCATGGGGCTGGTCCTCGTCGTCCTCACAGTCCACATAGAAGGCGTCCAGTTCGCACAGCTCCAGGGCCTTCAGCCGGGCAAGGTCGGCCTTGTCGCCGAACACCAGGTAGCGGCCGGGGATGCTCCAGCGGTCAAACATCTGGTCGGCGATTTCGCCGTACCGCTGGGCGGTGTCGATCAGGTTCTCCATGTCCCGGCGATCCTTGATCTTTCCGGCAAGGAAGGCAAGCTGGTGGAGCAGCCCGTAGAGATGCACTTCCTCGTCGATGTGGGCTTCGTAGGTCTTTTCCTCAATGACATACAGCTTTTCCTGTTCCATATCCTTATCCCATCCTTTCCTCATGTTCCACCTCGCTGGGCTTGGTGGTGAGCAGTTTGTAGAGCTCGGTATCCTTCGGGAAGTCATCCGCAAAGGGCAGAATGACATTATTGAAGAACAGCAACCCATGGCCTGGCTCGGAGTTGGTCACATAGGCAAGCTGCTCTGACGAAATGTTCAGCCGCTCCGCCAGTATCTTCCGGTCGCCCGCCGCCTGGTTGAGCATATAGATGAAGTCGCTGTTCTCCAGAATGTTTTCGATTTCCGGGGAGGAAAGCAGGTCTTTGGGGTTCTGGGTCGCCCCGGTGGGGATGCTGCCCCACTTGCGGAAGCGTTTCCAAATCTCGGCGCTGTACGCCGCGGTCTGTTCCTCCTTCAGTAGAAGGTGGAACTCGTCCACGAAATACCAGGTAGACCGTCCAATGGCACGGTTGATGGTAACGGTGTTCCACACCGCGTCCTGGACAATGAGCATACCGGGCTTCTTCAAGTTCTTGCCCAGGCCCTTGATGTCAAAGCAGACCAGGCGGTTGGAGATGTCCACGGTGGTGCGGTGGTTGAAGAAGTTCAGCGAACCGTTTACATAGAGGTCCAGCGCCTGGGCCACCCGGTCGGCTTCCGGGATGTGCTGGGACAGCAGGGCGTTCATCAGGTCGCCCAGAATCGGCATGTTCTCCGGCCGGGGGTCGGCAAAGTAGGGCTGGTAGATCATCTGCACCGCTCGGTCGATGACGGTTTTCTCGATGGCCTCTAGCCCCGTCTTGCTGCCCATGATGAGTTCGCAGAAGGACAGCACGAAGTCGGATTTCAGCGCCAGCGGGTTTTCTTCCTCGGAGTAGTTGAGGTTGATGTCCAGGGGGTTCACATAGTCGGTGCTGGACGGGGACAGCCGGATCACCTGCCCGCCCAGCCGGCGCACCAGGGGCGAATACTCGTCCTCCGGGTCGCAGATGATGACATTATCTTTTGTGGTCAGGATGATGAAGGTGATCTCCCGCTTGCAGCTCATGGATTTGCCGCTGCCCGGCGTGCCGAACACAAGGCCGTTGGGACAGCGGGATTGCTTGCGGTCCAGCAGGATCATGTTGTTGGAGAGGGCGTTGAGGCCGTAGTACATGGCGTCGCCGCCCATGAACACCTCCTGGGTGACGAAGGGGACGAACACCGCCAGGGCCGAAGTGGTCAGGCTCCGTTCGATCTTGATGCGGTTAAGGCCCAACGGAAGGCTGCTCATAAGCCCGTCCTCCTGCTGGAAGTCCAGCCGGGTCAGAAGGCAGTTGTAGGTCTGGGCGACGCTGGCCGCCTGGGATACGGCGATCTCCAGCTTTTGACGGGTCTCCGCCGTGTGCAGCACCAGGAAGGTCATGTTGAACATTCTCTCGTTGCGGGATTGCAGGTCGGTGAGCAGGTCCTTTGCCGCGCCGCCGTATGTGGAGAGGTCCGAAGGAAGGATGTCCATATCGTAGCCGCTGCGCACCGCCCGTTTCTGCTCCTGTATCTTCATGGCATCCAGGTCTGTAATCTTCCGCTTGACCATTTTGATGGCCTCGTTCTGGTTGATGCCCCGGATGTGCATGGTCACCATGATATTCCCGTCCGCCTCCATGAAGTCGGTGAGGATACGGTCGTGCATCTCCGGTGCCAGAATTTGCAGGAAGGACACCGCCCCGTACCGCCTGCCGATGCGGAAGGTGCGGGTCTCCCCGAAGTGGAAGGAGGACGGAGAAATGAAGTCCTTCACCGAAAGGCCGCTGGCCGGGAGCCAGTCCCATTCAAAGGCGAACTGCCCGCCATCCGGGTGGAGGATGTTGTAAAGCAGCTCCAGCCGTTCCTTTCCGTCCAGCACATGAGCCGCCGCCCCCATGACCTTGAATCGGTTGAGGGTGTCGGTCTCAATTCGGGCAAACCTCGCCCGTGCTGCGGGAAGGTTCTCCGCCTCGATGGTCAGGGTAACATACTTGGTTTTTACATAGCCGTTGTTGCCCCGCTTGTACTGCATCCGCAGGATGTCCACCGCCTCGTCCCGGATGGGGTCCAGGTCATTGCCCTGTCTGGTGATACCAAACATTTCATCGGCGGCGCTGCCTCCGCTGCGGCTGTCCAAAGTAACCTGGACGCCGATAGAGGGGTCGTAGCCGTTGTAGAAGTCGCAAAGGCTTTCAAAGATGCTCCGCTGGTCCTCCGGCCCCGCCAGGCGGTAATTCACATCCTCAAAGGCGATGGTCTTGGAGAAGGTGCCGCCCTCCAGCCTGCACAGGCCATCCGGGAACATGTTCTGAAACGGGATGCTGTCCTGCACCGTATGGGCTTTTCCGTCACCCTTGGCCTGCCGGATCACTGCCTCGATTTGCTTGCGCTCCGCACGGGTGAGCTTACGCTTTGCCGGTTTTTCTGCCTTTTCTCGCAATCCGCTTCACCTCCTGTTCCAGTTGGGATTGCCGCACCAGGGCGGAATAGAGATTGTTGGTCTGGTAGATGCGTACCTTCGGCCGGATGAATTTGTTCTGGATCAGATGGCCCAGGAACACTTCCAGCGGTTGCCCGTTCTTCTCGTACATGGCGAACAGGAAAAAGGGCAGCATCACCAGGATCATGCACAGCGCCGCCGTGGTGGTTCCCAGGCTCGCCTTTGCCAAAAAGAAAAGCGGCACGCCTACCAGCGCCGCCGCTCCGAAACAGATCACTTGTCGTTTGGTCAGCCCGAACAGAACCTTGCTCTGTATCCGACTCAGGTCCTTCGGGATCGTTACATAAGCCAATGTTTCACACCTCCTTTAGTGGGCGCCGAACAGGGATTTTGCAAGGCTGCCGGTCTTGAACAGGGTGTAGCATAGCAGGACCGTATAACCCATGCAGCCCCAGATGGCCGCGGATATGTTGTCGCCGGATGTGGAGATGCCCTCCACCAGCACTGCATAGATGCCCACGCAGATCATAATGAGAAAGGCCTGGAAGCCCAGGGCCAGCAGAGAGCGAAGGTAGTTCTGCCCCGTGGAGCCCCACTCCCGGTTGACCATCGTAGCAAAGGGGATGGGCCCTATGGAGGTCACCAGATACACCTCGATCATTCTGCCGTAGATTACCAGGAAGATGCAGATGGAAAGTATCTGCGTACACAGCCCCACGAACACGCTCTGGAACCACAGCCCCAGCAGGGCGCCCACGCTCCAGTCGGCAAGCTGGGTCTCCAGATCGCCCACCACACCGGAGATGTCGATGCCCGCGTCCGAGATGATGACCCCCGCCGACTGGCTGACCACATTCTGCGCCACATCGAACACCGCCATGACGATGTTCCAGGTATTGGTCACGATCAGCACGGCGCAGAAGGTCTTGAAAATCCACTTGAAGAAAATCCAGGTGTCAAAGTCGTGGAGGTTGTTCTTCTCGATGATGAGCTGGATCAACTCGTAGCACATGACGAAGGTGAGGATGATGCCCGCGATAGGGACGATCACCGTTTCCGAGAGATTGCGGATCATGTTGAAGATGCTGCTGTTCCAGGCGGCGGGCGTCATGCCGACCTCCCCGGCAATCTCGCCCACCTTTGTGTTCAGGGTATCAAACATCCCGGTCAGGTTTGAAATGATACCGTCAATGAGCAGTTCCTTGAACCACTCCTGGATCATATCCAATATCAAGGGAGATCACCTCCTTTGCGGGGGCTCCCGCTATGAAGCGAAAGCCCCCGCCGGGTTTGGAGAAACATCAGGTAGTGGACAGCAGACCGGACAGCAGGGGGATCAGGGTGATGCCGATGAGGGCAACGCCGCCGCCCGCCATGAGCTGTTTTATGTCTTTTATGAGAAAATATTGGCTCGAAATGAGCCTTGAAAAGATTAAAATAGATTAAATTTTGATAGATTTTTCTTATTTATGGGAGCCGGAACCTCTTTCGATGGTTCCAAGCTCCGGTATTGGTTTTAAATTGAAATGAATTTCCATTGTAACCGTTTCAGGAGTACGGCGGTAATTTTCTTTTCCGTCTTTCTCCTGCGGTTCTGAGATAATGATTTTACTGATCAGCCGGTTCAGAAGATTGGCATCCAGTTCTTTGATATCCGCATACTCACTGATATCGTCAATCCACTGTTGGGACTGTGCATCCAGTTTTTCTTCTGTATTCAGCACACTCTCATTCTGGGAAAGTTCCTTTTTGATATCTGCCTGCTCTTTCTGTGTCTTCTCCAACATCTTATCAAAAACAGATTCTGTAATCTTGTCATTGATGAGGTCGTCATACAGTTTTGCAATCAGCCGATCTAACGTCTCCAGACGGTCTTTCTGCTTTGATACCAGCTTCTCCAGACTGTCTCTGTGTCCCTGCGTATCTTCCTCACACAACTCTTTTACCCTGTCTTCCAGTTCTGTTCCCTCTCCGGTGACTGCTTTTGCACATTCCTGGATTCTGGTAAGGACTGCATCATACAGATCATCAGCGTCCACCCGGTGCTGGGTGCAGTGTGCTTTTCCCTTATGGATATAAGTGGAACAGGTATAAACTTCATGTTGGTCTTTGGTGTGTGTCTTCTTTAATGTTAATGCACCGCCACACTCTGCACAGCGGAGTAAACCGGCAAACATACTGTATTCTCCCTGTTCTGTCTGGCGTTTCCTGCCTTTCATCTTCGCCTGTACCAGAGCAAATACATCCTGTGGAATGATTGCTTCATGGGTATCCCTGACTGTGATCCAGTCCTCCGGAGCTTTATCTCCCTGATTGCCAATCTTAAAACGGTAGTACCTCTTCTGGGAAGCCATGTCACCACAGTAAACGGGATTCATCAGCAGGGATTTCAGATAGGATTCATCCCATACATATTTCCCATTTTCAGGGTCTTTCTTTTCCCATTTTGTGTAATAGGTACGGAGTCCCCGTTTCCGGTGCCACCATGACGGGCAGGGAATCTGCTGTCGTTCCAGTTCTCTGGATATGAAGTTAATCCCATGACCATCCACCGCCCACTGGAAGATTTTCCGGACAATTGGTGCTGTCTCATCGTCAATCAGGAGATGTCCCTTTTCCTCCGGGTCTTTCTGATATCCCAGTGGTGGAACAACGCCTGTAAACTTGCCCTTGGTTGCCTGCAGGTGATAGGACGCATGGACTTTCTTGGAAATGTCTCTGGAATACATCTCATTCAGTACATTCTTAAACGGAGCAATCTCATTGTCCCCGTCAAAGGTATCCACATTGTCGTATAATGCGATATACCTTACTCCATGCTTCGGAAAAAACTCTTCCATCAGAAATCCTGTCTGTACATGGTTTCGTCCCAGTCGGCTCTGATCTTTGGTGATTACAAGATTCACCAGTCCTTTTTCACAGGCTTTGAGAAGTCTCTGTAAGTCCGGTCGGTCTGTGTTCAGTCCTGTATAACCATCGTCTTGAAACACATCCACCACCTGCCAGCCCTGTGACTGACAGTAATTCACCAGAATGTCCCTTTGGTTGGAGATGCTGGCACTCTCTCCGGTCAGTTCGTCATCTTTGGAAAGTCGGCAATATACGCCAACTCTCCATGTTGCATTTCTGTCTGTATTGTTACTCATATATCTGTTGTTCATCTGATACCTCCGTTACGTTGCACATCCTACGCAGATTTCAGATTACTGAACTCATAATCATTATACTGCCTATCTTTCATTATTGCAAGTTTATCTTTTGCTTTCGTGTCACGTATTTTCTGTGCGATCACTTCGGCAAATACTTCTTTTGCGTCCTGATCACCGTCAAAATATACTCTGATATTGATGATTTTCTTCTTCGCTGCCATTGTAAAATCTCCATTTTTTGCAAAAAAAGAGCAGCTAATCCATTTTCAGATTAACTGTCCAGACTGTTGGTTGCATTTTTTTATTTTCGTATGGATACCTACTATTTTCGTTCGATTGCCTTGCACTGGCAGACGGCAGGCGGCAAATAGGGTATCTATAAAGCCTGCCGTCCACTCCAAAATCCTGCCGTCACCCATTCTCTTTTATTTTTTTAATCGAATGGTATTTTCCTGTTTTTCATTCATCTGATAATCCAGTTCTTCTTTCATCCGGCTTCTGGCTTCACGCATGGTTCTCTGGGAGATTCCCTGTGATTTTGCCTTTTCATCCAGTTCCCGGATTGTGACTGCATTTCCGTCTGCAAGCAGTTCATAGATCAGTTTCGTTCCTCGTTGCAGCTTTGTTTCTGTCGGCTTTCCTTCCTTTCCATCCAGAAGATCATCGGCAGAAATCTCATAAGCTCCCACCCATCGGAAACCTTCTTCATGGTCGCCCACTTCTCATAGCCCCGTCCTTTCCCCTCGGCTCGCTTGGCGGCTATGTCTACCATGCGCTGTACAGCGTCATTGTTCGGGGCGTTTTTCGCTTCTTTTTTCGTCCGTAAGCGGTCTTTGATACTGCCGGGGTATTCCGCTATGGCTGCGGGTTTTTCGGCGGCTCTGGCGGCGTTCTGCTCCAAAACGGAGAGGACAGCAGCCCGGTCAAAATCGTCCCCCAGCTTCCGGGCGGTAATTGGCTTCGTCCTGTCCGGCGTGAGGTAACTTAGCCGCCCCCGGCTCTCCTTGACGGTCACACCATGCCGGAGAAGCAGGGCGGCAAACTCATCAAAGCCGGAAGCAGCGGCAAGGGCTTCCCGGATAGTCCGGCGCAGCTTCGCCTTATCCGTTTCAAACTTGGTCTGCCGGGGCGCGATACCGTCCGCAGCAATAGGGGCGTTGGCTCTGTCAAGGGCAGCCTGTCCTTTCTTCTGCGCCCAATACTCACGCTCGGTAATGCGTTCTTTGCTGCCGTTCAAAAGGTCTATCTGGTAAAGCCCCTCGCTGTGGCACATCTCCATGACTTCGGCTTTCAGATAGTTCATAGCTGCGTCCGTACAGCGGTGCTTGCAGCCTGCTTTCCTGTCCGCTGGCCTGTCCATGTGGGGCAGCATGGGAACCTCCGCAATCCGCAGACTGTTAATGACGATATGCACATGGATATTTTCGGTGTGGCTGTGTCCGTCCGGGTGGGTGCAGACAAGGGCCTGGTGTCCGGGGAAATGCTCGGCGCAGAACTTCTCGCCCAGCTCCTGCGCCCGATCAACGGTCAAGCCGTTGTCCGGGCCGTCCCGTGGGTCAAAGCTGATGATGTAGTGGTGGCTCTTTACGTCCTCCCGTTTCTGGTTCTTGCCGTAGCGGAGATTGGAGCGCATACAGGCAACGGCAAAATCCTCCCCGCCACAATTCAGAGAGGATATGCGGTAGTCTACCCTCGGTATGAGCCGCCCGTCTGCGTCAAGGGTGGGCTTCATGGTAAACTCGTCATGCTCGAATTCAGATTTTTTAGGTAAATCTGAATGGGGCGGCGGGGAGCGGCACCGGGGATAAAGTTCGGGCCATGCTGACCCGATGTTCCGGCTCCATAGGGACAAAAAAGCGCCCGGACAGCAGAAAGCTATTCGAGCGCAAAAACTCCAATATTCACTTGCAGAATGACAATTTTCGCACCGGCTGCCAGACGAGGCCAGTTCGGTGGCTGGGCTTTTTTTGACGATAATGCAAATATTGTCTGAATTTGTCGGCGGGCAAGTTCTTTCATAGCGGCTCCCTCCTAAAGCCGCCGTGTCAGCGTATAGGCATCACTCCTTTGTTGAGGGCATAAGGAACGGCGGCCTTGATTTTGTCAAAGCCGCCGTAGCAATAAATAAGCGTGGATAGTGTCTGTCGAACGACGGCTTTTTTTCTTTGCCGTCGCCCGGCAGATGGAATTAATATAGTTCTGGCACTTTCTTCTTGAAAGCAAATAGAGCCACTCCAAACGTAATGAATGCAACCAAAAGAATTTGTAGCAAGGACTCCTGATATGTTATATTTTTGCTGATAATGAGTTGCCGGAACACAATGACAACTAATGAAGTAACGATTGTAGCGGGAACAGATTTTCGTATCATGCCAATGATAAATGGCCAGAGCGATAGTACCGTGCATACAACTACTGTGGTTATTGCCATTGGTATCCATGTTTGAAGCATGGAGATTTGGAATGTTCCCTCCAGCATATCAAAAAATCTGTCCACAAGCACGATATAACCGCTGCAACAAATATATCCAATCGCCATTGAAATTGCCGTATAAACCATAATGATAATCAATTTGCTGGCAATCAATTTCATGCGGTTCAAAGGATAGGAAAACATAATCGTGATTGTCCGCTGACTATATTCTCCAATTACTAGACGTGCAGTTAAAACCGACGAGTACACAAGGAAAATAAAGGACATCAGCAAGCCAATAACAAGATATGTACTTTCAAATGTGTCTTTGGTTTGCTCCGGGTCTGTCATACTATCCCATAAAGATACGGTAATGAACAGTATGCTGAACAGGATTGCGGCAAACGTAAAAATTATATTTCGAGCAGTCCCAAATTTTTTCAATTCCAGTTTAATAAGGTGTGCCATTTTATTTTCCCTCCTCTGTGAGCTGAAAGAAATAATCTTCCAGAGTGTCCTGTTTACGCCCTAAGCTCTCTAAACCAACACCACTTTCAATGAGGGCTTTTGACAAAACTTTGCCAGAAATGTTCGAGTCATAAATCCGGATGAACTCTTGATCCAATACGCTAAAGTTTGTAATGTCCATCTGTTCCAATAAAGTTGCTGCATGGGCTACATCATCAACTTGTAGACTAATATACTCCGTTTGATGCTTATGGATTTCCTCAATGGGCAGTTCTGCCAGCAGGTTGCCATGTTGAATAATTCCAATCGTATCAGCAATTAGATCAACTTCGGATAGGATATGACTGGAAATAAAAATGGTCGTTTCATCTTCCTGATTAAGCCGCTGGAACAGGTTCCGCATTTCGCGGATACCTTCGGGGTCTAATGCGTTAATCGGTTCATCTAGAATTAGAAATTCTGGCTTTGCAAGGATAGCTCTTGCGATTGCTAACCGCTGTTTCATACCTAATGAGTAATGGCGGATTTGCTTTCCCTCTACATTTTGCAGGTCAACCATTTGCAGAACTTCATCAATGCGCTCTTTATTGGGAAATCCCATATAGTCGCAATGAAGCTCTAAGTTTTGGCGGGCCGTCATTTTCTCGTAAAAGTACGGATTTTCGATAATGGAACCCACCCGTTTGAAAACTTCATAACTTTGATCGGTGACTTTCTCACCAAAAAGCTGAACTTCTCCGGCTTCTGGCTGGATAAGGTTCAGGATCATTTTCATTACCGTACTTTTACCGGCACCGTTCGGCCCGACAAAGCCATAAATAGCCCCTTTGGGGACATGAATATTCACATCGTTTACAACGACATTTCCTTTGTAGGACTTTCGCAGCCCTACGGTTTCCATGATATAATCCACTTTGTATTCCTCCTGTACAGCTCCCATTATACAAAACAGACTTCTCTTTTCTCTGCCTGAAATCTAACTTTTTTCTAACTTTTCAAAATGACTGAGAAAACCGTTTGCTCATTCTGTATGCTGTGAACCTGCAATTCTGCTCCTATCTGCATAGAAAGTTTCTTCGCAATCGCCAATCCCAGACCATTTCCTGATGATTTCGGGGCAGTCGTATAGTTTCTTATGAATATCTGTTTTTGCTGTTGTGGCGACATTCCTTTTCCGTGATCCTCTATTTCAATGACACTTTTGCCTTTTTCTGCTGTAAGACGCAGGGCAATATACTTTCCATCACCGCCATGCCGGATTGCATTGTCTATCAGGTTTTTCAAAATACGCTGCAAGGCGTCCCGGTCTGTGTCTGCATAAATCGGCGTAGCAGGTATCTGTATATCCACCTCAAATTGCTGCTTTTCAAGCAGATCATAATATTCCAAAATGGTGTCTTGGCATAATCTTGAAACATTCTCCTTTTGCAGTTTCAGAGGAAGATCGCCGGAAGCAATTTTGGACATTGTAAAATAGTCGTTTATCGTTGTTATCAAATCATCTGCTTTACGGTCAATTTTGGTAGCCATAGTATGAATGACCTCCGGCACAGATACATCATCCACTTTAGCAGCCAACATTTCACTGTTTCCTTTTAGCACAGTCAGAGGGGTACGAATATCATGTGAGATATTGGTAAGAACCTGTGCCATCGCCTTTTGTGCCTGTTCATATTCTGACTTCTTTTCATAGAAATTTTGAAGCAATGTGTTAATCGTAGCCCCTAATTTTTTCATGCAGGCATGATCGGTAGGGAGAAGAACAAAGCCATTTTCAGAAGTAATAGAAAGCGTTTCCAGTCGGTTACTGATATAGTTGATTTCTTTTTGCAATTTCCTATACTGTATTCTCTGCCAAATGCAGGTGAGTAGCAAAGCGGCTGAAAGCGCAGCAAACAAAACCCACATTTATTTATCCTCCATCTTGTAACCTATTCCCCATAAGGTCTTAATATAGGTTGTCGTATCTTCTTCACCGTTTTTTAGTTTCAGCCGCAGTCGATTGATATGAGTATTTAGAACATTTTCATTTCCGAAATATGGCTCTCTCCAAATGAGTTCGTATAAGCGTTCTTTTGAGAAAGCCTGTCCCGGATGGGTTGCCAGCAGATGCAAGATTTCAAATTCAATGGGCGTTAAATCTATCAAGGTTCCTTGGCGGCTAACAGTATGACTTATTGGGTCAATCTCTAAATCTTTTATCTTGACACCTGCATCGCTCGGTATGGCTTGATAGGTTCTGGCACGCCGAATATTGGCCTTAATTCTTGCAGTAAGCTCAATCAGAGAAAATGGCTTTACAACATAATCGTCGGCCCCCAAATTCAGCCCCAACGATTTATCGGTATCATTGTCCTTTGCGGTGATAATAATGATCGGGATCGTGCTGACCTGTCGAATAGTCTTAATAATCTCCATACCACTCATATCCGGCAGCATGAGGTCTATGAGTGCAAGAGAGTATTCATCGTAATTCTTGACAGTGTGAATGGCTGTTTTCCCCTCACTAAAAGGAAGCACTTGAAATTCTCCTGATAAATAGTCTTTCACCATGCTTCTGATTTCTTCGTCATCTTCAATCAATATAATCTTATTTTCCATTGCGATTGCTCCTTGCTTTTTTTGTTCTACCATCAATGGGCTTTTCTGTGTTCTTTGGAATTAGCCAGACAGTTCCCATTTTCACAGCGCCGGGAATACGGCCCGAAGAACAGTAATAATTTATCCAACGAGGAGTCACACCCCATTTTTCGCCAGCTTCCTTTAATGTCATATAGTCCATATTGCACCTCCAACTTTATCATTATAATTCGTTTTCTCGAATAGTACAAGGCAGGAAATAAGCAAAATTATACATGAAATCAGGCAGAGGCCGAAGCCTCTGCCTAAAAAACTAATTGTAAATCAGTTCATCCTGTATGATTTCCTCTGCCTGCGCTTTCAGCGTGTTCATCAGCCCCACCCAGCGCATAGGGTCACGGGCTTTCAGTTCTTCCGTGACACCCGCAGTCTCCATCATGTGAGGCAACATGGTG
>ENA-UONY01001471-UONY01001471.1-human-gut-metagenome-genome-assembly--contig:-CS9-NODE-1471-length-19760-cov-4.789901_pt1 | contig 19760 bp, 28 predicted proteins | sample MGYA00242465_ERZ724012 | MGnify/ENA metagenome assembly ERZ724012 | reverse complement strand
GCCGAATCGCAAAAAGGCTTGACAAATTCAAATTGAATCGCTATAATTGTCTTATAAAGATTCAGATTGAATCTATAACAGAGCAAAGGAGGCATTTTATTGAACGTCAACGGAATGAAGATCGAAGTGCTGTTAGCGAAAGCCGGGATCACCAAGACAGAGCTTGCTAACCGTTGCGGAGTTTCGCGGCAGAACATCAGCACCATTGTCAAACGTGGCACTTGTGAACCGCGCACGCTGGGCAAGCTGGCAACTGGACTGTGCGTTTCCGTATCGGAGCTGACAGAGGGGGCGAGACCGTGCTGATCTGCACCAAAAAGGCCGCCGAACTGACAGGTTTATCCGCTTACGAACTTCGTCACGGTTTCAAACAGGGATTATATCCCGCGCTGGAGGTCGGGCGCGGCAGCCGTCGCAAGTCGCTCAGGTGGGACCCGGAGATTTTGCAGCAGGCGATCCGTGACGCGATGCACGTCCGGCAGGCCGTCAGCGGTGATGACTTCACGTTTACGAGGTGATGCACCGTGGGCAAATACGAACGTAGGACGCGCCCTGGGTGGATGCTCTATCACGAGAATTTGCCCATGCTGGAAGCGCTTCCGCCTGAGGACGTGAAAGCCCTTATCGTTGCGTTGACGCGGTATTCGATAGCGCTGGCAAATGATGAGCCGCCGCCGGATTTCTCGAGCGTCGCTAGCCCGATGACACAGGCGATTTGCCTATTGATAGCTCCGAAAATCGAACGCGATGACAGCTTGTATAAGACAAAGTGCGAGAGAAGCGCACTTAATAGGAGCAGGCAAAAGTTGACAGCGGTTGACCATGGTCAACCAGAGCTGACCAAAGCTGGCAGTGGTCGAGCAACTATAACAGGAACTCCAACGGTAACTGAAACAGGAACTGAAACAGGAACTGAAACAGGAGCTGAAGCCGGAGCGGAATCGACAGCGTCATCCGAAACTCCAGCGGCAGCAGATCGTAACCCCTCCGGCGACTGCGGCGGCTTACTTCAAGAGGCCAAACGACGAGCGCGCTCAAAACACGATAACGCATCTGAGCTGGATATTCAGCGCGAACTCCGTGATCTTCAGCGCGCTGAACAGCTGGCGCGGACGTATGGCTTGCCGCAAACACTCGCTGTCTATGATTCGATTCTGGAGGATGTGAAGCGCTGCGATTGGGAACAGGTGGAGAGCGCGATCAAGGAGGCGTCCGCCTCAAACAGCCGAGGCTGCGTTTCCGTCAACTTCTACCGCACGATTCTCAAGAACAGGCGAATACCGAGGTCTCACCTCAAGGATCTGTAACATTTCAAAGAAAGGAGTGAAAACGAGATGGGAGCAAATTGGACGGAACAGGAGTTTTTCGACGTGATTGCCGAGCTGAACGAGGAAGAAAAGCAGGAAGTGCTGGAGTACGTCCACGCGCTAGCAGCCGGGGATTACGAGAAATGCCGCGCCATGGAAGCGGCGCACGGAATGAATCTGACCGACCGCGCCGAGATCGGCGCATGACGAAAGGAGAAAAAGACATGCGAATGATTCTGAACGATGACGAGTATCGAGTTTTGACGCTGTTCCGCGCCTTGCCGCCGGAGAAGCGGGAGGAATTTCTCAACTTCCAGCGTGCACTGAATCGCGGCGATATGGAAACCTGCCGCCGCTTCTGCGAACGCTGGAATGCGTCTGACGTGTTTAACGCCTTTCTGGCGCGTTCGAGGGCTTGCTAAGAAAAACCATCGACCGAGCGCGAAAAAACGTTTCTAGACGGCGATGAATCGAAATGGAGGCATTTAGACGAACAGCAAACGAAAAGGCGACGCGGGAGAGCGGGAGCTGCTGGAGGTGCTGACCTCCGGCGGCATCCCCGCCGAGCGTCATCAGCAAGGGCTGTTGGCAGGGTGCAAGGGCGGGCGCGGCAACCCGGATATCTCCGCAACCGTCGCCGGGCATCCGCTGCACATCGAGGTCAAGCGAACAGAGCGTCTGCGGCTTTCCGAGGCGATACACCAGGCGAAGCGCGACGCGGTGAATGCCATTCCCGTGGTCGTTCACCGGGCGAACCGTCAGCCGTGGGTGATTTCGCTGGAGCTGAGCGAATTTCTGGCGATTTTCGCCGAAAACGAAGCGCGACAAAACCGCGACAAAAGGATGACGGCTTTCGGGAGTAACGACGAATGAGCGACGAAAGAAGGCGATTTATGAGCAACCCTAACATTGCCGAAGCGGGACGGGCAACCCGGTTTGCTCCCGGCTTGAAATCGACGCGGGAGGCAAGCGCCAAGGGCAACCGTGAGAAGGCCGCAAGAAAGACGGCGCGGGAATTGGCGCGGCTGATCCTCTCCTCCCCTGCCCCGCTAGAGGACGACAAGGCGGAAGAAATTGCCGAAGCGCTGGGCATCGACGCGGACAAGGTGACGTTACAGGCGGCAGCGCTGTTTGAGATCGGTAAAAAGGCGGTTTCCGGCGACACAAAGGCGCTGGACTATCTGACGGAAGCGGCGGGCGACCCGAAAGAAGACGTTTGGGATTTCTGCACCTGATGCTGACGTTTACGGATGAACAGCGCGCCGCGCTGATTAAGATGCGGCAAGACTGGCAGGCAGCGGAACAGGCAAGGGATGCGCTTGATCGGGCGAAGCTCCCCCTCTCCTCCAGCGGGTTTGACGTTTTGCCATCTCACGGATTGCCGAAGGGGCTTGACGACCGCCTGACCCGCATAGAAGCCCTACAAGCTGCCTTGGAGCGTGCCGTGAGGCAGGCGGCAGAATCCCTCTCCCTCACGGACGAAGCACTCAAAATGGACGAAATAGGCATACCGGAGTTCCGTTTTTTCTGTGCCTATTACAGACGCGCCGAGACGCTGGAGGAAGCGGCAAAGGCGGCGAATATCACCATGCAGAAGGCGCAAAAGCTGCGAAGCCTCGTCGAGTTTTCAGCGGATGAAAAGCCAAAAAGGCGCTGGAACAGACGACCATGGTTTCTATGAGGCAGGAAGAACGAAAGCAAGCGTGCCCTGATGGGTGCGCCATTTTTGAAAATGTGAGGTGAAACGATGGATTTATTCACACTTGTAGCCAAGATCGGGCTGGATTCCCAGGAATACGAGCAGGGCATCCGCAAAAGCAAAAGCTCCATCCTTGAGCTGGGCGGCTTTATCAACGCGAAGACGATTGCCATGGGGCACATGATTGCCCGAGGTGCTGAAAAGGCATTTGACACGGTGGCCTCTTTGAGCAGGCGAGCCATACAGACGGCGGCAGATCAGGAAGCATTGGATTCGCTGGCATCCGCGACATTCGGAGAGCTGGAAAGCGCGGCGAACGGCGTTTTTGACAGCATCGGCAAGGATACGAACATGCTGTCCCAGCAGCTCAAGAACGTCGGCACGTCTGCCTTTATGCAGTTCAAAGGCGCGGGCGTAGACGCTGCGGAAGCGATGACCATGATGGACAAATATATCCGCCTTGCGGCTGACGGCGCTGCGGCATACAACATGAGCGTCGACGAAGCGGATACCCGCCTGCGTTCGTTTCTGCGCGGCAATACCGAGGCGGGCGACTCCATCGGCTTACAGGTTTCGGAATCCACCCGCGCATCAAAAGCGATGGAAGTCTACGGGAAGAAATGGCAGACACTCACCGAAGCGCAAAAACAGATGCTCATGCTCAATATCGTCGATGCAATCTACGATCAAACCAACGTCATTGGGCAGGCCGCGCGCGAAGGCCACGAATGGGCAAACGTGATTAACAAGCTGGACGCGGCGCAGGACACCCTTCTCAAGCATATCGGAAAACCGTTCAAAGACGCGCTTACTCCGTTTATCGAGAAAGTCACCGACCTTTTCAGCGATGAAACAATCGGTATGCGCGTTGAAATGCTTTCAACAGCTTTCGCCGATATCGGCAGCGTTTTCCTCGATGACGCAATCGACCTGATCGACAAGATTCTGGAATGGAGCAACGAAAACAAGCCGCTGACGTTCGATCTCCACATTCCGACGTGGACGGAGATTCAGACCACCGCTGAAACCGCGCTGACCACCATTCAAAACGGTATCAAGAGCTTTGCGACGTGGACGCTGGGCGCGTTTACGCTGGACGGCGTTTCCATTCCCGAGATCTTGCAGACGGCTAAAACATGGTGGAGCGGTCAGGGAGCGAACGCATACGAGCGCTTGAAATCAGTGTTTACGTGGACGCTGGGCAGCTTTGTCGCGCCGAGCGTTGACGGCTTCTTTGACGGCATTCCGACGTGGTGGGAAGAAACGGCACAGCCCGCGCTCACAGCGATCACACAATGGTCGTTCGGCGAGCTGATCGTTCCCGCGTGGGGAGATTTCGCGCTGAGCATCAAGGACTGGTGGATCAATGACTTTTCGCCTGCCATGACCGCCATTCTGACGTGGAATCTGGGCGATTTGGAATTGCCAAGCATCGAGAGCGTACAGGAACAGATACGGACGTGGTGGGCGGCGGTTACGGCAGGATTGAGCCTGTCCGTCAGCGCATCGTATAGCCGGACGTTCAGCCAAGCCGAGCTTGAACAAGGGCAAAAGGACTACAAGGACGAAATAGACGCAATTTCAAGCCCTTCCATCGTTAGGACGAGCAAGAGGAACGCGCCGAGCTTTGCGACTGGCCTTTACTATGTGCCATATGATAACTTCATCGCCAAGCTCCACGCCGGAGAAACCGTTCTGAACCGCGCCAATGCGACGGCATACCGCGCCGGAAACGTCGGCGGCATCGACTATGCGCGTCTGGGGCAAATCACAGCCGAAGCCGTTTCCAACGCGCTGGCGGGAATGACCGTCACCATGAGCGGCGAACAGGTCGGCAGACTGACCGCGAAGACCGTCAGCCGAGAAATCGCCAAAGGAACAAGGTCTCTGCGCTATGCGAATATCTGAATAAACAAAAGACCGTCGGAAACCCGGCGGCCTTGCTTTAGTTCTGGGGCTGGAGGGGGACGATGGCAAGCGTCTTGCCAAGCGGCGCCAACACCTTCAGGATCGTATCCAGCTGGGGGTTAGCGTCTCCGCGCTTTATCTGGCGATGAACGCGCTGGACGCGGGGCGGCGGGTGCTGCTGGTGTCGCTGGAAATGGGCGCGGACGAGGTCATCGGGCGCATGACGGCGCGGCAGAGCGGCGTTCCGGTGCAAGCCATCAGCACGCACAGCCTGTCGGAAACCCAGTTGGGGCGCGTGGTCGAGGGGTTCAGCCTCCTGCCGGGGGATCGGTTTTCCATCTGTACGACAGCGCAGACGGCGCAGGATGTGCGGCGCGAGGCACTGCGGATGCGGGCGGACGGCGGGCTGGATTTGATCGTCGTCGATTACTTGCAGCTCCTCGACGCAGGGCGCAAGACGAGCAACCGCGCCGAGGCGGTCGGTGTTGTCACGCGGGCGCTTAAATCGCTGGCGATGGAGCTTAAAATCCCGATCCTGACCGCAAGCCAGCTTAACCGCGCAAGTGAGCGCAACGACGCGCCGAGGCTCTCCGACCTGCGGGAATCCGGCTCGATTGAGCAGGACGCGGACGCGGTGCTTTTGCTCCACGCCGCGAACGAGAAAGAGAATCCCGAACGCGACCTGACCCTTGCGAAGAATCGGCAAGGCCGATGCGGCGGGTTCAAGCTGCTGTTCAGCGGTGAACGTATGCTGTTTTCTACGGTAGAAGATTAAAAAATGGAGGATTACAATGACGAGCGGACAGAATTGTTTTAACGCAGGTTTGGTTGAAGGCGGTCTGAATATTTTACGCGCCGAGGCTAGCGGCTGCCGGAAGAAGGATCGGACGTGGAGATATCACAATCTGCTGATGCGCAAAGCCGAACAGCATATCACAGCCTGCGGCTTGTACTGGGAGGATTACAGCGCCTCCCTTTCCCGCGAATTTGCCGAGTTGCTGAAGCTGTAAAGGTGCGCGAATGACTTACACGATGAGGCGTCCAACGCCCGACGAGCAGGAGCGGATCGTGCGCTGCCGGAGGCAGTTCTTCGAGGTGGAGCGGCTTGGACTTCTGAAGGAGCAGGTCGAAACCCTGCTGCCTGCCCGGCTGAACGACGGGATGCCGCGCGGGTCGCCCATGCCCTACGGGATCGACGACAAGATGATCCGGGCAGAGCGGACGCGGCGCGAGTATGACGAGGCCGTGAAGCTGCTGGAGGTCTACCGGGAGGAAGCGCGCAAGGCAATCGACGCGCTGCACCCATCGCCTCCACAGCGGGGCTTCCTACTGTCGTTCTATGTGGATGGGTACACGGTGAAAGAGTGTTACATTGGGCTGCATATCGATAGGCGTTCCGCATACCGGTACACAGCGTTTATCGAAAGGGGTTTTTGAACATGGAAGCGAAAAGAAAAGAGCTGATGGCGCTGGTCATCGGCATGACGGACGAGGAACACATCGACAGCCTGCTGGAGGTGGCGCGGTTTGTATCGAGCGTTGAGGGCAATATCCACAACCGGCTTGACATGGAAGATTATCTCATTGGTGAGATTCTGGAATGCGAGGACGCGGAAATTCCGCGAATCGTCAGCTTCGTTGAGAACTGCTGTAAAAAGGGCTATCAAGAGTAAAAAAGCGGGGGGCGGCGCGTGTGCGTCGTCCCCTTCGCTTATTCGGTTTGCTGCTCTCTCTGTGATTGGAGTATCGCAGCCAGGCAGTTGCTTGTCCATTTGAGCGCTTCAAGGTTCGCGTGACGGAGATTGAACAGGATGCTGCCTAACGCCCTGCCTTCCGGGTCGTCTGTATCAATGCCGACGAGCTTGCCAATCAGAATGCGCAGATCGTTCAGCGTCCACCAATCGGCTTCTTTGTACAGGGTCGCAATGCAGCGCTCGATTTCGTCCCGCTGGATTTTCTCGGAACGCCTGTCGTGGTGCCCGACCTCCTCGTGATACTCGGCATAGGTCATTTTATCCTTCTGAATCATCACTTTGTTCCTCCTTCGCTTATTGCGCTTTCTCCTTCTTGGCTTCCAGCTTGAGCAGTCCCCGCGCCGCTCCGAGCAGAAAATAGATGTCTTCGCCGTCGGTCAGCATCTCCGCAATCGCGGCGATCTCTTCGCGTTCGTTCTGAAAGGTCATGGTGTGTTCCTCCTGCGTTTTATTTCAAGAGCTTCTTTCTCTCGACGGGCACAGTATATCATACTAGCACAAGTATATCCATCGTCGATATATCCGAATATCCTTTCGAAAGATTGGTCGAATTGCATACTAGCACAAGTATATAATATGCGGTATGATAAGGAGAAAAGGAGGTGAACCTATGGGCAAAACATCGACGACAGTTAAGAATCGCTGGAATGTAAAAAGCTATGACCGATTGGCAATCAACGTCCCCAAGGGACGAAGGAACGATATAGAAGCCCACGCGCAAAGCAAAGGCCTGTCCGTCAATGGCCTTGTGGGCGAGCTGCTCCGCGCCGATCTGAACATGACGGAAGAAGAATGGCGGCGCAAGCCTGACGCTGAATAGGTTGACGCTGTCGTTGCTTTGTGCTACACTGGTGTTAGAAAGAGATGCAGCACGGATATCGTGTGGGGCGCTTTGACGTCCGGCGGTACGCTGCATCTCTTTTTTGACGGCACAAAAAAACAGCCGCTCTTGACGAGCGGCCGAGACAATGCTATAATCAGAGCATAGCAGCGGGCTTTTATAGGCTCTTAGCCCTGCTTATCGGGACGATCATGATTGCCGTCATGGTCGTCCGTTTTCTTTTGCAGGTCTTCCAGCGTTTCACGCACCACATAAGCGATGATGCAAGCGCCGGTTATCACAAGCAGAAGGTTCGGCATGGCTTTCACCTCCTTCCGGTCATATTCCGGGGTGGAATGGTGTCAAGCCCGCCGCTACGCAATGGCCGACGGTTTCCCGCCGACAAGGAAGATTAAACCGCATTCGACAGCTTGCGTCAAGAAAAAAACAGCCGCTCTTGACGAGCGGCCGAGAAGATGCTAGAATATAGACAGACGAGGAGCCGTTCGCAATCGGTTCTCCCGCTCGTTCTGGAAACGAAAAAGCGAAAGACCGCCGATCAGGGGCAAAGCTGACCGGCGGTTCGCTTTTTATTTACGGTTCTTTGCGTCTACTGCGATGAGCAGGCTCAGGAACGTAAGGACAACCATAATGATTTCATACGGTGTCATAGCGTATCCCTCCCTTCTTCTGTAACAGAAGCGGGAGGTAACCACCGGCAGCACTCGTCTGCCTACGCCGTCATTATAGCATGGTCATATTCCGAGCGCAAGGGCGAGTTGACCGAAGGCGGCGACAGTGGTATAATAGAGGAGCTAGCACGGGAACAGACGATCACTGTTCCTGTTTCCCGGCGTAACAATCAGCGCCGGATGAATTGGACGCTGTGAACCGCTTACGGCAGGGGCGGCGCAGCGTCCTTTTATTTTGTCCTGTGAGCGCCTTTCTCTGCGGATGATAGAATGGTCGTCCTCCCCCGTGCGGCGCGTCCTATGCGGCAAGGAACGGCTGACAGGGGCAACAGAACGATTTTGAAACCAGATTTCCAAACAGGCCACCCCAAACCCCGAATTGACCATCTTCGCGCAGGCTTTAGCCCCGATAGTGTATGCCTCATCGGGCGAAAATCTCCAACCCCACCCCGTCCCCGAAACCATCTCAGACAGAAAAAGCCGATTCCTGTTTTTTATTTTGGCATGGGGCAGGCGGTCAAAAACGCTGGAGGGCGAGCCGTGGTTTGTTGCGGCGGATGTGTGTAGGGCGCTGGGGCTGGGGAACAGCAGCATGGCGGTTTCCAAGTTGGATGATGACGAAAAAATGACCCTCAGTTTAACTGATAGTCATTCCAACCAGCGAGGCGGCGCGCAGATGGCTACAATTATCAACGAACCCGGCCTGTACGCGCTCGTCTTGAGTAGCCGAAAGCCCGAAGCCAAAGCCTTCAAGCGCTGGATTACCCACGAGGTGATCCCGAGCATCCGAAAGACCGGCGGCTATATTGCCGGTCAGGAGACGATGGAAATTAGGGGTCACTATTGCTGACCACCCTATATTCAAACGAGGGTGAACACCGTCATTTGAACTGACGGTATTGCGGCTTTAGCCCGCAGAACCTCCACAGAATGACTGTCAGCTTTATTGACGGTCATAACCTGCCGTCAGTTTAACCGACACCAGATCGAAAGGATGCGGTTTTAATCCGCGCCCTTTGCCTGTACGGCATCGCGGGGCGCTCCCACTTCATTAATGGGCGATCAGCGCGCACGTGTTGGCACTTTTTCACGCTACTGCGGTAAAGCATCATGCTTCACCTCACGCCGTTTTCGGTCAGGGGTGGGGGAATGACAGCATTTTTTCTGGGGACTATCTTGGGGACTATTCTGGGGACTACTCACCTTGATTTGCGGTCATCTCAAGAACAATGCACGTCAAAAAAGCTATATATTGCTTAGATTTATGGTGTATCAGAAAACCAGTCAAAACCCCATTCGGGCAACTCCGACTCTGAAGGCCACAGGTTCGACTCCTGCCGGGTGCACCAAACGCATATAAATCCGAACCAGATTTTCCAAATCGGAAATGGGTTCGGATTTTTTATTACCTTCCACTACGGTTATTTTGAAAATGGCAGACGGAGGAGGCTTCTTCCAAGTGCCAAGCGAGATCATCCGCCGTAACGAAAAAATTCCGCCAGAGTCTTATACCTGACTCTGACGGAATTTTTCTTATGCGGCCTTTAACTGATTTTTCTGTTCCACGTTCTCCTCATCCTCAACCGTTCAAAGAAAACAGCTTTCTTTTATCCATTCAGATGGCCGTATGCCAATCTCAATTCGTCGGCAATTTTCACGCCGCTCGGCGTTCCGGCGATGCCGCCCAAGCCCGTTTCGCGCAGAGAAACATCCATCTTGTCCCCGACGTCCTTCATGGCCATAATGACCTCGTCCGGCGGCACAGCCGAGCGGATTCCGGCCAGCGCCATATCGGCGCAGCACATGGCGACCATTGCACCGGAGGCATTGCGCTTGATGCACGGCACTTCCACCAGCCCGGCAATCGGGTCGCACACCAGCCCCAGCAGGCTCTTGATCGCCAGCGCGGCCGCGTGGCAGATCGCCTCCGCATCGCCGCCGCCCAAATAGCACAGCGCCGCCGCGGCCATCGCGCTCGCCGTACCGATTTCATATTGGCAGCCACCCGCCGCGCCGGCAATGGAAGCCTTGGTCGCTACTGCCTGCCCAATCGCGCCCGCGATATACAAGGCGCGCACCATTTCTTCATCGCTAAGACCCATGCGCTTCTGATACGGCAGCAGCACCGCGGGCATGACGCCGCAGCTTCCGGCGGTGGGCGCGGCGACGATGCACTTCATACAGGCGTTGTTTTCCCCCATTTCCAGCGCCTGCGCAATCACCTGCCCCAATTCGTCGCCGCAGATCGTCTTTCCCGCCTTGACATAGCTGCGCATCTTCGCGCCGTCTCCGCCCGCCATACCACTGGCAGAACGCAACGTCGGTGTGTAATTCTGCGCCGAATGTTGAATCGCCGCGTATAAATCCGCCATCTTCTTTTCGGATTCCTCACGGGTTACGCCCCGTTCCATGCAGTCATCCTCCAAAATGACGTCGTAAATATTTTTATTTTCGCACGCCTTTTCAAGTGCCTCCAGAGATCTGATCGCCACGTTCCCATCCTCCTTTATCGTTCGCCGCCCACCGTAATCACGCGCTTGATACCCTCAGCCTTGCTCAGGCTCTCCACAATCGCCTTCGAGGCCGGCTTATCCATCTCGATGATCATCACGGCGTTTCCGCCCGGATGGTCGCGATAGACGTGCAGCGTCGCAATATTGATTTTCTCCTTGGCCAGCAGGCTGGTCACGATGCCCACGCGCCCCGGCTGATCCGTATTCTGCACAATCAGGGTCGGCAGATCACAGGAGAACTTGGCCTGCAATCCGTTGAATTCCGTCACCATGATGCGCCCGCCGCCCAGCGAACAGGCCGTCATCGTCATCTGCTTGCCGCTCTGACCCGTCATTTTGATCGTCGCCGTGTTCGGGTGCTCGGCGGCCCGCTTGGAAAACTCAAAGTGTACGTCCATGCCGTAGCCCTTGGCCCATGCGTAGCTGTCCGCGATGCGCTCGTCGTCCGGCTTATAGCCCAGCAGACCGGCAATTAGCGCGCGATCCGTGCCGTGTCCGCGTCCCGTCGCCGCAAACGAACCAAACAGCGTGATCTCCGCGCTCTTGGGCGTCCCCTCACCCAAAAGGCGGCGCGCCGCCAACCCGATCCGAACGGCGCCGGCGGTATGCGAGCTGCTCGGCCCGACCATAACCGGCCCCAAAATGTCAAACAGATTCATGCTTGTTCCCCTTTCTTCTGCTTCCTTCCGCACTTCAAACATATCGCCGCCAAAACAAGGGCGAAAATGGCGTACACCGGCGAATACCGCATCGTATAATACACGTCCGTCTCCCCTGGCTTCGTCAGCGGAACAGGGTCAAACGGCAGGCCGTTTTCCTCCGCCAGCCCGCGCACGTTGAGCAGGTGAACCACCGGGATATGCCGCGCCGCGTATTCAAAGGTCAGGCCTCTGTCCTCGTTGGCGGGGATTGCCGGCGGATCGAGCACCAGCCCGTTCGGAAACGTCAGCGTGTACGGACTTGTGCCCATGTTGGCACTTGCGCCGCCCACGTTGACAAAGCAATCCACATCGTCGCCGTAGATCGCCAGCCGCCTCTGAATTGAGGCCGGGATCGTCTCCTCGTCGATCATCGTCAGCCCCGCTTCCCGCGCCAGCGCGAAAATCACCTCGCGCGAATTCGGGTAAATCAGGTTATACCCCTGATCGAAATCGCCGCCCGGCGAAACCGCCAGCATGTCGTATTCAATCAGCCCCGCCTGTCTGGCGACGTCCAGAATCCGCACAATCGGCAGCGCCGTCCGCGTCGCGCCGTACATGGATGCGCCGTAGGATGCAATCACGCGGACATTCAGCCCCATCTCGTTCGCCGCCGCAATCGAGGCAATGCCAAGTCCCGGAAATGAGCCGCTCATGCCGATGCAGACCGTGTCGCCCGGCTGCAGCCCCGCCTCCTGATAGTATTTCACCAGCAGCGCGGCAAAATCGGGCTGCAAAGCCGTTCGTTTGGCCTCCAGCAGCCCCAGCGAGGTCGTCAGCTCCGTCCACTCCGGCCCAATCAGCCCCGTGTCGTTTAGGTCGTCCTTTTCAATCGGGATGTCGGTTTGGCGCACATAATCATAGAGCGCCCGCTCCGCCTCCGCCATCCGCTCGGCGGCCTTGAGCTGTGTCTGCGCGTAAGGCAGCGCCGTCTTCTTTTTCGTCGCCAGCGTCAGAAACACGCCGCATAGCGCCGCCGCCAGCGCGAGCAGCAGGCAGAGCGTCGCGCGCCCCTCCCGCGCGCGGTACGGCTGATATTTCAGCTTGCTCATAGCGCAACCACCACCATGACCAGCAGCCGGACAATCGCCGCCGAGGTCAGAACGCCCAGCAGCGTTTTGAAGACGCCCTGCTTATACATGTCGTTGGCGATCAAGCCGGGCACAACATGGCCGATGATGCGGATATCCTGCGGAATAAGCGCCATGCGCAAGAGCGCCTGCTCGATGATCCAAGCGAAAATCAGGCTCAGCAGCATCGTCACCATGAAACGCCGCCTGCTGTATAAAATGGTCGCACGCGAAATCAGCAGCACCAGCCCATGGACGATGACGGCCAGCAGAAGCGTCGTCACGATTCGCAGCGGCTCCTCCAGAAACAGGCAGAGATAACCTGCCGAGACCATGCCGCCGGTCAGCAGCCCGAAGCCTTCGTAAAGCCCAAAGCTCAGCACCACGCTGAGCGCAACGGCGATATCATACATTCTGCCGCGCCTCCTCGATCATTTTCTCCAGAAATTGGCGGCCTTCTCCCTTGATATTGCCCGCGCAAAGCACATGCCGAACGTTTTGCGCCTGAATCCATTCCTTTGGCAGCTCGACCGCCTGCGCCCGTATGCCCGTTGTGCGCTGCATATACCGGGCGCACGCCTTTTTGTGCTCCCCGATCACGCCGATGCAGACCGGCTTGGCCGCGCTTTGGCGGATGGCCTTCGCGAAAGCCTCCATGCGGTAACCGCGGTCTTTTCGATGATTATATAAAAGCAGAAAGGGCTGCGTATATGCGTTGATAATCGAGCCGAAACTGACCGCATCGTTCGCCGCAAATGCGTTGCGAATGGAGCAATCACCCGTTTCCACGCTCGTGTACATGCCGATATCCGGCGAGGTTTTCAAAATGCCCGCATAAGCGGTTTCTCTCCCGATGCCCAGCGCATCCGTCAGCGCCAGCACCAACTGAATGTTTTCTTCATAAATAGGGAACGGGCACGAAGCGAACCGTTCCAAATCAATCTTTTCCTTGGGCGCGATCCATTCGCGCGTATACGCGCCAAAGCGCCCGTCGTGTGCAATCACGCAGCTCCCCTCGGGGATGGACTGCGCCAGCGTATGCACCGTCTCTTCTTCCGTCCGCCCGATTTCGTCTGCGTGATCGACATAGGCGTTGGTGATGACGACATACTGCGGCCGAATCAGCTTATCGGCCATCAAAAACTGGTTCTCGATTCTCTGTGCCATACATTCAACGACAATCGCCTGTGCTTTGCCTCTGACTGCCAGACGAACAAACGGGAGCTGTTCCATGATGCTGACCGGGCGGTTTTCCTTGCGATATTCTGCCTCCGTGCCGTCCGGATCAATCCAGCGTGCCTCGGAGCCTGTCGTTTTGGCGTAGGTGCGGATTCCGGCGGCGTTCAGCGCCGCGGCGATTGTTCGCGTCACCGTCGTTTTTCCCCTCGTCCCGTTGACGAGAATCCGAATCGGGATTTGCTCCAGCGCACGCCGGTGCAGCATATTTTCCGTAACGCCCAGCACAAGCAGCGCGGCCAGCACGGCGATCACAATCGTCATTTACAAAAGCCTCCCATGCGAGAAAAGGAATATCCAAGCGCCCACTTGGGCGCTTGGATGAGGCGAAAAGGGGGAATTATTACTTGGCGGATTCTTCAACCGGCCTGCGCGGCGCGTTGTTGAGGATCTCACTCCACCAGTCGGGATAAGCGGCACGCTTCATATCCACACGGTTGAACATATACGTGCCATAGAGTTCGTCGCCGAGCTCCAGCCAATAGTTATGCCAGTCAATCGCGTTGTTGTAGGCATAATCGGTCAGCAGCTTCACGGCTTCGTCGCCCTTGCCCGCGTTGGAAAGCGCCGCAGCGGCTTCCTGCATGGCGATAACGGTTTCATACTGCTCGGCCATCTTCGGGTCGCGAGCCGCGTAGATTTCTTCAATCGCACTGTCGTAGTTCTGCGTCGCGGTCTGCTGCACGTAGGAAGAGACCCACCACGCGGAATCGCGGTCAAACTTGCCATAGCGGCTGCCGGTGCTCAGCTGCGGCGGCAGCTTGGTCATGGTCGCGAACAACGGAACCATGTAGGAGGAATCCGGGGCGCCCCAGCCGATCCACACCAGCGGCTTGGCTTCCTTGGGCATGTCGGCCTTGATGTTGGCGATGAAGTGATAGGTCGCGCGATACATGTTGATCGGGCGTTCCTTGTTGTACTCGTTCAGCGGGTTGCCATACGGGCCGGCTTCCGGAGACAGGGAAACGTCAAATTCGGTGCCCTGATAGTAATCGCTGTTCATCTTGCGAACGTCTTCCACGCTCAGCTTGTTCTCCGGCACGACGAACATCGGATAAACCGCGTTCTGCGGATCAACGTGCGGGTCGAGATTCAGGCTCGGCGCGACGAGGCTCAGCGCGCGCCACTCGCGGCGGATGCAGCCCATGCTGTAATTCGGCGCGTAGATGTTGGCGGGCTGGAACGGAACGCCGCTGTCCTCGCTCCACAGGCCGTTCTCAATCGCGAACGGCTTGAGGGTCTTGGACCAGATGTAGTTCTCGTTATCCTCAAAGTCGATTTCGTTGATGCGGCAGCGGTTCGCGCAGACGAAGAACGCATCGTCCGGCACGCGCACGGCGCACCACAGGTCGCGGCCATAGAATTCCGCAATCCAGACTTCGTTGCCGTCGCAGATGTTGATGCACTCCGGCCAGGCGTTCCAGCCGTATTCATCAACCAGCGCACCCATGATTTCCACAGCCTCGCGGGCGGTGGTCGCATAGCGCAGCGCCACGTGCTGCGCCTGATAGCAGTCGATGATGCCGTCGTTGCCGTCGTTCATCAGGGCGTTCATCTTCTTGCCGTATTCCGTCGTGCTGTCAATGCCGCAGGTCGATTCGCCCATCGCCACGCCGTTTTCGTTGATGATGGAGTAATTCGTGTGCAGATACTGGAAGGTATCCTTCGGCTGGGGCATTTCGCCCATGACCATGCCGCTGCCGTAGTTCTTCGTGTTCGGGTAATCCGACCAGTCGCCCCACGTGTTGCCGTTCATCACGATGTCAGCGGTGATTCCCTCGCCGCCTTCCATCTCCGGGATGATCCACATGCGGAAATCATCGCTCGTCGAGTCGCAGGTGTGCGTCACCATCGTCGAACCATCCGCCGTCGCGTTCTTGCCGATGCCGTAAACCGTACAGGCCATCGCGCTTGACGTCATCATGGCAGAGGCCAGCGTGAGCGCCAACGCGCCCAGGATTTTCTTGCTCATACGTTAGTCTCCTTTTTTCCTCTTCCTGTTTCTGAAAAATTGAAAACGCATCCGTCATACATGTAGAAAAGCCGCTTTGCAAATTGAAAAACCGTATGGGTGGCTTTCTGCCCTCGCCGACACCGTGATCCTGCCGCCCTCCTTATCCGGGCCGCAAAGCTCCTTTTCTCATTCCGTTTCATGTTTACACCATTCTCGGATTGGAAATCGCGGTTCAAATCGAGAATAGCGCTTAGATTTCAAACACCAGTTTGGAATCCGCAGTCTCCGGGTTCTTGAGGAAGTAGCCGCACTTCTTGTCCATCAGGTCGTCGAAGCCGGGCCAGGTAGCCTGCACTTCCTTCTCCGGATCCATGAGCATCATGTTCGCCCAGTTGATGAGTTCCTTCGCGCCTTCGAGGTGACGGCCGACGCGGTACTCGATCGGCGTGCCGAAATCGGCGTTGTAATCCACGTAGGTCAGGCCCTTCTTGGAGGCCACGTCGAGGAATTCATCCGAACCGATGGTTTGCAGCTCCTTGGTCATCGGGCCGACGATCCAGTCCGTGAAGGTCTGCGGGGTTTCCATCAGCACGGCCAGCGTATCGCTGAAGTCGCCCCATTCACGATGGGACAGACCGCGCAGGTTCTTCGGGGAGGCTTCACACTTCATGTAGAACTTCTCCGCCGACAGGCTCATGGAAGCCATCATCGCGATATCCAGCGCACGGTCATGCGCCACGTAGGTCTCAACAACCGGATACATGACGGCAGCTTCATGCGCGTCGATGGCGATGTCCACGCCCTCGTTGCGGATGATCTCCATGATCGCGTAGCAGACGCGCTCGATGAGCGAGCCGTCCGGGCGGCCCGGATAGCAGCGGTTGACGTTGCGGATATCCTGATACGTCAGCGCCACGTTGGAGGGATAGTGGATGTAGGTGAACGGATCCGGCCAGGAATCCAGCGGGTTCGCCCAGCGGTCGCCGTTCTTTAACTTCACAGTGCCCCAGTCGGTATCCAGCTCGTAGTAGCTCGGGTAAGCGTTGCCGAGCATGCCGGTCGTGGTGCCGCTGCGGTTGGCCTGCGGGATGATAATCACGCGGCCCTTCTGCACGTGGATGTTCTCCAGCAGCGTGTAAGCGGAAAGGCTCGCCGCCGGCTCATACGGATGCGTACCGCCGACGTAAAGCACCGTGCCGCCCTCCACGCCGGAATCGAAGAAGAACACCGGCGTATCGCCGTAGGTGCCTTCCAGATTGGGCAGCCACTCGCTGAGCATGTGGGTTTCCGTCAGCGCGTCGGAGGCGACGACGGTTTCCTTGGAATGTCTGTGGTCGTAAAAATCCACGCCGGCCAGCGCTGCAAACACCAAAGCTCCGGCAAGCGCGACGAGCTTTTTGAGGAGGCTTTTATCCATTTTCATTTCACTTCTCCCCTCACTTGATTTGCAGAACGCGCAGGAGGAACGGGATGAGACAATAGGCATACACGATGTCGTTGACCAATCCCTGATTCTTTTCGCGCTTAAACAGATGCTTCAGCAGAAACAGGAAGGTGATCGCCGCGAAGCCCACATAGATGCAATAAATGATATCCGAAATCAGAACCATGCCCATCCTCCTTTCTTACAGCAGGAACGTAAACGAGTTCGGCCAGATCAGCATCGCCAGCGAAATCAGGCCGAGCACCAGACACGGCGCAAGCACCGTCAGCAGGAAGCTGGTGTACTTGCCCTCGTAACCCGTGGCCTCAATCGCCAGTCGCCCCGTGATGCGGGACGGCGGCAGGCAGTCACCGATCGGGAACATCAGGCTCAGCGCGATGGCCGCAATCTTGGGATCATAGCCCATCGAGTTGAACATGAAGATCAGCGGCGCGCCGAAGACGACGGCGCTGCCGTAGTTGAGCGCACCCTGAAGCACCGGGGCGACGAACAGCACGGTCGCGTAAATCAGGTAAACCGGCATGGTGATAAACGTGATGCCGATCAGACCCTTCACGCCCGTCGCGGACATCGCGTTTTGCAGCATGCCGACGCTCAACACGGTCGCAATCAGCGGGAAAATCTGCTCGAAGGTGTCGTTGATGATCTTCAGATAATCCTTGAAGCTCATCTTCTTCGGGTTGCACAGCGCTGCCACAATCGCGCAGATGATGAACATCAGCGGCAGACCGAGCACCGGGATAGAATGTGCCAGATAGTTCGAAGCGAGGAACAGCGCGATGAGCACCACCAGCGGGGTCACAATGCGCCACGCGCTCATCTTCGGCGCTTCCGGAAGCTGCGCGAGGATTTCCTCCTTGGACTTGGGTTTGCTGCCCCAGCCGAGGAAGATGATCGTAAACAGTGCGCAGACCGCCAGCGGTGCCAGCAGCGGCACGTCGAAACCGACATACGGAATATCGCAGCCGGAAGCGATCATCATCGCCCAGAGGTTGACGGGCGGCGCCGCCGCGCTCATAATGGCGAACATAAAGACGAACGCGGCCGTCTTTTTCTTGGAAAGACCCATGGCGCTGACCACGGTGGTCACCATCGAGCCGAGAACGAAAATGGAGATACTGCCCGCGCCGGTCAGCGCGCCGGGGATGATCATCATCACGCCCATGATGGCAAGCAGAATCCACTTGTTGCTCACGCGGGAAACAATTTTCCGCGTCACAACGTCAATCGCGCCCGTCTTTGAATAGATATTCACGAAGATTGACGCGGCGATAAAAAGTAACGCAATATCCAGGTTGACGAAAAGGCCCTCCACCAATACCCGCGGCAGTGAATCCGTCCATCCGAATCCACAACCGAAGCAAACCGCAACCGTCGCTGCAATCGCCAGTGAGATATCCGGCGACTTGAGCAGCAGGCTGCTGATGACAAAGGCGGCAACCATCGCAACAAGGACTATCGTTGTGCTAACGTAAGTCGACATGTGTTGTCGTCCTCCCCTACTTCCTTTTTTGTGCGGCTGTTATTCCTTCACAAACGCCTGCTGAACCAGAGAGATGAAATCCATCGAGGAATCCAGTATGGTCAGCGGGGTGCCGTTTTCTGCCTTGAACGCATCGTAGCGGCCGTCGGTGTTGACGTCGGCGGTGACGATCATCCAAGAGGCATGCGGGCAAACCGCGTCGATGCAGCGCTCGTTGGAGTTGGTCTTGACGTCAGAACGCTTATCCTTTTCGAGCATGACGGCGATCACCGGAATGCCCTTCTCGTTCGCACGGGCGACAACCTCGTCTACGCGGGCGATTTCCTGATCGATGGTGATGCCGGTCGCGCCCAGACCCTTATCGGTCGAGCCGATGACGATGACGATCGCGCTGTAATCGCGGGCGTCCACGTCGGCGGCATAGGGCACGTCCACGTAGTAGAAATCTTCATCCTCCGTCAGCGTGCCGGCGCGGCTGACCAGCAGTCGGCCCATCTTGCCGCCCGGGCCCTGACCCGCGTTGGTAATCATAAACGGCGTACCGATGGTCAGCGGCTCATCGCCGGAAACCGCGGCGAACGCAAACATCGGAATGGTCATCAGAACGCACATCATCAGAACAAAGCTCAGAATTTTTTTCATTTTTAGAATCCCCTTTCCACAATTTCGCACATCAGGCTGAATAAACGTCCAACGTTTGTGCAGCACATGATCCCTGCTCTTTCACCTCTCCTTTTCTGTTCTCTGCACATTGATGTTATTGTCATTCAGCACATCTTCTGGCCTTATTTTATTCCACATTTCGCCAAAAGTATAGATATCAAAACGCGATTCTTTTTGATATAATAGACAAAAGCTTCCCGGAACATCAGTTATTTTCTACAATCTCTCCTCTATTTTTTGTCAAAATTCGTTTATCCATGTTTTTTCAGAATCATCTTTTTTTCACGTGAATCCTGTCCATTATTTATGTTGTGCTATCATTTATCCGTATGTTTTATAATTAAATTATGATATGAAAAATAACCGGTTCCTTCACGTGTTCTGAATATCACATTTCCTCATACTGCAAAAAGACTGCGAGGTACATCCGTTATGATCAGCAATCGGCTTTGGAAAATCCTTGTTACCTTCAAATCCTGTAAAACATTAAGCGCAACGGCAGAGCGGCTGTTCGTCTCT
>ENA-UONY01001462-UONY01001462.1-human-gut-metagenome-genome-assembly--contig:-CS9-NODE-1462-length-19858-cov-5.348937_pt1 | contig 19858 bp, 16 predicted proteins | sample MGYA00242465_ERZ724012 | MGnify/ENA metagenome assembly ERZ724012 | reverse complement strand
TACTTGTAGTAGTGGCGCTGCACCGTGCCGTGGGCGGCCTCGTACTCGCAGGTGCCATCGGGGGAGACCAGCACCGAGGTCATCATGGCCAGAGACCCGAAGGCCGTGGCCACCATGTCGCTCATTACGTCGCCGTCGTAGTTTTTGCAGGCCCAGATATAGCCCCCCTCGCTGCGGACCACCCGGGCCACCGCGTCGTCGATGAGGGTGTAGAAGTACTCGATGCCCGCCTCCTGGAACTTCTTCGCGTACTCGCTGTCGTAGATCTCCTGGAAGATGTCCTTGAAGCGGTGGTCGTATTTTTTCGAGATGGTATCTTTCGTGGCGAACCACAGGTCCTGGTTGGTGTCCAAAGCGTAGTTGAAGCAGGCCCGGGCAAAGCTCTGGATGCTCTTGTCCAGGTTGTGCAGGCCCTGGATGATGCCGCCGCTCTCGGTAAACTCGTGGATGGGGTATTTCTCCTCTGTGCCGTCGGCCTTGGTGACCAGCAGCTCCGCCTTGGCGCCCTGGGGCACCTGGGCCTCCACGCTCTTGTACACGTCGCCGTAGGCGTGGCGGGCGATGGTGATAGGCTTTTTCCAGTTGGGGATGTAGGGGGTGATGCCCTTCACCAGGATGGGCGCCCGGAACACCGTGCCGTCCAGAATGGCCCGGATGGTGGCGTTGGGGGACTTCCACATCTCGTGGAGGTGGTACTCGTCCATGCGGGCGGCGTTGGGGGTGATGGTGGCGCACTTTACCGCCACGCCGTATTTCTTGGTGGCCTCGGCGGAGTCGATGGTCACCTGGTCGTTTGTCTTGTCCCGGTTTTCCAGGCCCAGGTCGTAGTATTCCGTGTTCAGGTCGAGGTAGGGGAGGAGCAAAATGTCCTTGATCATCTTCCAGATGACCCGGGTCATCTCGTCCCCGTCCATCTCCACCAGCGGTGTTTTCATGGGGATTTTCTCAAACGCTGCCATATCACTCATTCCTCTCTTTGGTGTAATTCAGCAGGCCGCCGGCCAGCACCATCTGCCGCTCCCGGGGGGTGAGCATGGCGGTCAGCCGGAACTCCACGCCCTTGGTCAGGTCCTGCATGGTCACGTCGGTGCCGGCTTCCAGCTCCTTGCGGATGTGGGGCAGGCACAGGTCGTCCATCTGGTCGATCTTATCGTAGTCGGCCTCGTCGTTGAACTGCAGCGGGATCAGCCCGGCGTTGGCCAGGTTGGCGCAGTGGATGCGGGCGTAGGACTTGGCCACCACGGCCTTCACCCCCAGGTACAGGGGCACCAGGGCCGCGTGCTCCCGGGAGGAACCCTGTCCGTAGTTGGAGCCGCCGATGATGATGCCGCCCCCGGCCGCCTTGCACCGCTCCGGAAACTCCTTGTCGCACACGCCGAAGCAGAACTGGGACAGGTAGGGGATGTTGGACCGGAAGGGCAGGATCTTGGCCCCCGCGGGCATAATGTGGTCGGTGGTGATGTTGTCGCCCACCTTCAGAATCGCCTTTTTCTCAATGGATTCCGGCAGCGCCTGGGACACGGGGAAGGGCTTGATGTTGGGCCCCCGCTGAATCTCCACCTGGTCCATCTCCGATTCCGGAGCGGGGGGCAGGATCATGTTGTCGTTGATAAGGAACTGCTCCGGCAGGGCGATGGGCTCATAGTCCCCCAACGTGCGTGGGTCGGTGAGCACCCCGGCCAATGCGGAGGCGGCGGCGGTCTCCGGGCTCACCAGGTAGACCTGGCCGTCGGCGGTGCCGCTGCGGCCCTCAAAAGTCCGGTTGAAGGTGCGCAGGGACACGCCCCCGGACCGGGGGGACTGGCCCATGCCGATGCAGGGGCCGCAGGCGCACTCCAGCACCCGTGCCCCCGCGGCGATGATGTCCGCCAACGCGCCATTTAAGGCCAGCATGTTATACACCTGCTTGGACCCGCAGCCGATGGTCAGGTCCACGTCGGGGTGCACGGTCTTGCCCTTCAGAATCGAGGCCACCCGCATCATGTCCAGATAGGAGGAGTTGGTGCAGGAGCCGATGCAGCACTGGTCGATGTGGATGGGCCCCAGCTCCCCCACGGACTTCACCGCGTCGGGGCTGTGGGGGCAGGCGGCCAGGGGCTCCAGGGCGGAGAGGTCCAGGTCCATGACCTCGTCGTACACCGCGTCCTCGTCGGGCTTCAGCTCCACCCAGCAGTCCCCCCGGCCCTGGGCCTCCAAAAAGGCCTTGGTAATCTCATCGGAGGGGAAGATGGAAGTGGTGGCCCCCAACTCGGTGCCCATGTTGGTGATGGTGGCCCGCTCCGGCACGGACAGGGTCTTTACGCCCTCCCCGGCATACTCGATGATGCGGCCCACGCCCCCCTTCACGCTGAGCTTCTGGAGCACCGCCAAAATCACGTCCTTGGCGGAGACCCAGGGGGAGAGCCTGCCGGTGAGATTTATTTTCATCATCTTCGGCATAGTGATATGGTACTCCCCGCCGCCCATGGCCACGGCCACGTCCATGCCGCCGGCGCCAAAGGCCAGCATGCCGATGCCGCCCCCGGTGGGGGTGTGGCTGTCCGAGCCGATGAGGGTCTTGCCCGGCACGCCGAAGCGCTCCAGGTGCAGCTGGTGGCAGATGCCGTTGCCGGGCTTGGAGAAGTAGATGCCGTGCTTCTTCGCCACGGACTGGATGAACTTGTGGTCGTCGGCGTTCTCAAAGCCGCTCTGCAGGGTGTTGTGGTCGATATAGGCCACGCTGCGCTCCGTCTTTACCCGGGGCACGCCCATCGCCTCGAATTCCAGATAGGCCATGGTGCCGGTGGCGTCCTGGGTCAGGGTCTGGTCGATGCGCAGGCCGATGTCCTCGCCCACCTGCATGCTGCCGCTTACCAGGTGCGCGGCGATGATCTTTTGTGCGATTGTGCTGCCCATGAGGTTTCTCCCCCTTGTAATATGATAGGTATATTATCTAACAAAAGCCCGGTTCTGTCAAGGAAAGAACAGAGCGTTTTCCACAAAAAACATCCTCCCGCCAGCAGCGGCGGGAGGAAAGGTCACGCGAAGAAATGGAACTCCTTGAGGAAAAACACCAGCAGGAAAATGGTGAGGATGGAAAACAGGGTGCAGAACACCACGATCTGGGCGGCCAGCTTGTCGTCGCCGCCCATCTGCTGGGCCATGGTGAAGGAGGACACCGCCACCGGCGCGGCGAACACGGTGAGCAGCACCGCCAGAGGGGCGTCCCGGAACCCCAGGAGGATGGCGATCCCCAAAAACAGGGCGGGGAACACCACCAGCTTCATCCCCAGGGTGAGGAACAGCTCTTTCACGTAGCGGCCCACGTCCCCAAAGCTGAAGGAGGCCCCCAGGATGATGAAGGCCAGGGGCGTGGCGATGGCGGAAAGGTCCATGGCGGTGTCGTAGACCATGTCCGGCAGGGGGACCTGGAACACCACGAACAAGATGCCCGCCACCGAGGCCAGGATCAGGGGGTTGGTGAGGATGCCGAATAAAATCTTGAAAAAGCTGGGCTTCTTGCCGTTGAACATCTCCAGGGCCACCACCGCCAGGGCGTTGTACAGGGGGATGATGACAGCGATGAGGATGGACGCCAGCCCCGCGGCGGTGTCCCCGTACAGGGTGGTGCTGATGGGGATGCCGAACAGCACGAAGTTGCTGCGGAACATGCCCTGGAGCATCACCCCCCGCTTGGCGTTGTCCTTCACCCCCAGCAGCACGATGCACAGGGCGAGGAGGAACTGGATGAGCACCCCGGCCACCGCGTAGAGCAAGAGGTCCGAGCGGAAACTCTCCGCCAGCTCCGTGTTGTAGATGTTGGTGAACACCAGCAGCGGCAGGAAGATCTGAAAGATGACCTTGTTCATCTGCTTTACCGAGGTCTCGTTCATCATGCCGGACAGCTTCACCACATACCCGATAGCCAGCAGCAAAAACAAAGGCAGCACCGTCTCCAGGGCGATCCGTAAACTTTCCATCCTCCCGCTCCTCTCACATGGTCTCTTCGCACAAATTATACCACGGTCCAACCGCAACGTAAAGGGAGAGAGGATTTTTTCCCCCGCCGCCGCTTTTTCCTTGCTGAAACCGGAAACAAATGGTATAATAGATTGGTTCATTCCAGTCCGGCGGGAAAATCCCCCGGCCAAGGTATGATTTTGCCCTGCCCACGGCAGACTATCTCCGAAAGGAGATGTGCCGTTTATGAAAAAAGACACAGCCAAGCGCGCCCGGGCAGAGAAGGACCTGGAGGACCAGGCCCCCGGCCAGGCGCCGGACCAGTGCCGCCAGATTGCGGAGAGCGGGTCCGTCACCACCCGGGTGGGCGGGCATACCATCCACTGCCTCACCATCATCGGGCAGATCGAGGGCCACTATATCCTGCCCTCCCAGAACAAGACCACCAAGTACGAGCACGTCATCCCCCAGATCGTCGCCGTGGAGGAGGACCCCCAGATCGACGGCCTCCTGGTGCTGCTCAACACCGTGGGCGGCGACGTGGAGGCCGGCCTGGCCCTGGCGGAGCTGGTGGCGGGCATGAAGAAGCCCACCGTCTCCCTGGTGCTGGGGGGCGGACACTCCATCGGGGTGCCCCTGGCGGTGGCGGCCAAGCGGTCCTTCATCGCCGAGAGCGCCTCCATGACCATCCACCCGGTGCGGATGAACGGCCTGGTGCTGGGCATCCCCCAGACCCTGGAGTACTTCCAGCGGATGCAGGACCGCATCACCAACTTCGTGGTGCAGAACTCCCACATCAGCCGGGAACGCTTCACCACCCTGGCCATGAACACCCAGGAGCTGGTGATGGACGTGGGCACGGTTCTGGACGGCCCCGACGCGGTGGAGGAGGGGCTCATCGACTCGCTGGGCTCCCTGTCCGACGCCATGGACTGCCTGACCGGCATGATCGGCCAGGAGAAGAAAAAACGCAACAGACCGGCGCAGCCGCGGAAACGGGCCAAATAGGCCCTCCGGCGGCTCCGCCGCTACATAGGAGGAACATATGACAGTTTTCGAAGCCATCATCCAGGGTATCATCCAAGGCGCCACCGAGTTTCTGCCGGTCTCCAGCAGCGGGCACCTGTCCATCTCCAAGCACCTGTTCGGCATCGAGCTGCCGGGCATCCTGTTCGACATCATGCTCCACCTGGGCACCCTGGTGGCGGTGGTGTTCGTGTACCGGAAGCTCATCTGGCGGCTCCTCAAAGAGTTTGGCTCCCTGTGCGTGGACGTGGTCCACGGCAAATTCAAGTGGAGCGAGATGAACCACGACCGCCGGCTGATCTTCATGCTCATCATCGGTCTCTTGCCCCTGTTCCTGCTGTTTGCCCCCATCCCGGGCACCGGCATGCAGCTCAAGGACCTGTCCGACCAGCTGGGCTCCGACTCCAGCATGCTGGCCGAGGGCCTGGCCCTGCTGGCCACCAGCGCCCTGCTGTTTCTGGGCATCCGGGCCGACCGCCTCACCCATAAAAAGACCATCCAGGACCGGCAGGGCAGGCGGGTGCAAAATCCCGGCCGGAAGAAGCTCCACACTGCGGACGCCATCGTCATCGGCCTTACCCAGTGCGTGGCCGCCGTGTTCCCGGGGCTCTCCCGGTCCGGCTCCACCCTCTCGGTGGGGCTGCTGCGGGGCATCAACCAGCAGACCGCCCTGGACTACTCCTTTGTGCTGGGCATCCCGGCCATCGCCGCGGCGGCTGTGGTGTCCCTGAAGGACCTGGGCTCCGACGGCGCCGCCATCGGGGCCGCGCCCCTCATCGCCGGGGTTATCACCGCGGCCAGTGTGGGCTTCCTGGCCATCAAGCTCTTAAAGTGGATCGTCACCACCAACAAGCTGACCATCTTCGCCTACTACACCCTCATCGCCGGCACGCTGGTGACGGTGCTGGGCATCATCGAACATATCCTGAACAAGAACCTGTTCACCGGCGCCCCCCTGTAAGGGCCCAGCCGGACGAGTAAGAAAAGGGAGGGGAAACATCTTGGCTGCGAAAAAGCCGGCTTCTGCCGGGAAAAAGAAAACTACCGCGAAGCGGGGCTCCGCCCCCGCCGGCCGCGGCGCTGGCCGGGGGAAGAACACCGCCCCCCAGCGCCCCACCGCCGAACAGGTGCGGCAGAAAAACCAAGTCCGGGCGGTGGTGCTCTTCGCCTGCGCCATCCTGCTGGCCTGCCTGGTGCTCATCCCCGGGGACAACCTGTGGAACTGGGCCCACAACGCGGTGCTGGGCCTGTTCGGCAGCTGGGCCCTGCTGTGGCCTGTGCTCATGGTCTACGTGGCGGTGATCACCGCCCTGGAAAAGCCCCGGGGCTCCATCACCGGCAAGATCTGGATGACCGTGGTGGTCATCGTGCTGTTCTGCGCCACCGGCTTCATCTTCGGCGCCCCCAAACTCCCCGAGGGCCTCAACTTCGGGGAATACCTCAGCATCCTGTACAGCCGCAACGCCAACACCAGCGGCGGGGTGGTGGGGGGCCTGCTGGGCCAGCCCCTGCTCTACGCCGCCGGTGAGCTGGGCGCCAAGATCATCGTCCTGCTGCTGCTGTTCGTGGCCATCATGGTCCTCACAGGCACCACCCTCATCGGGCTGTTCCGCACCCTGAAAAAGCCGGTGGACGTGGTCAGCGAGGGCATCCAGAACGCCCGCCAGCGCAGGGAAGAGGAGCGCCAGCTCCTGGAGCAGGAGCGCGCGGACATCGACGTGCCCCTGGAGCCCCCGCTGCCCGCCCACCCGGTGCAGTCCTTGGGGACTGCCGGCTCCTTCCCCAGGCCGGTCCCCAAGAAAAAGCAGAAAGAGCCCAACGAGAAGCTGGATAAGCTCAAGGCCGTATTTGGCCTGGCCGACGGCTCCGCCCCAGAGGCCGACCCCCAGGAGGAAGCGGCGTCCGCCATCGTCACCGGCACCCAGGAGCTGGAAGAGGCCGTGAAGGCCGTCCAGGAGCTGAAGTTCCCCGCCCCGCCGGTACATACGGTCCACGCCTCGGTGCCCGAGGCCTCCCAGGACGCCCCAGAGAAGCCCCCCGCGATGGAGGAAGCTCCCCCCGCCGGGGAGAAGGAGGACCTGCTGGAGGAGGGGAAGGAGCCCCTGGACGAGGTGGCCGCCCTCACCGAGGAATTTATCCAGAAGCGGGAGGAGGGCAAGCGCCGGGAGGCCACCCCCCAGGAGCAATTCCAGTACCAGGCCGCCCAGCCCCAGAGCGCCTACTGCTTCCCGCCCATCACCATGCTGGTGGAGAGCCCCCAGGGCGACCCCGCCGCCGAGACCGAGGAGCTCCAGACCAACGGCCGCATCCTGGTGGACACCTTGAAGAGCTTCGGGGTCCAGACCAAGATCCTGGACATCTGCCGGGGCCCTGCGGTCACCCGGTATGAGATCCAGCCCGCCGCCGGGGTGAAGATCAGCAAGATCACCAACCTGGCCGACGACCTGGCCCTGAACCTGGCCGCCACCGGCGTGCGCATCGAGGCCCCCATCCCCGGCAAGGCCGCCGTGGGCATCGAGGTGCCCAACAAGACCCGCAGCTCCGTGCGCATGCGGGACCTGATCCAGTCCAATCAATTCCAGACCTCCAAGGGGAAGCTCACCGTGGCCCTGGGCCGGGACATCGCCGGCCAGCCTGTGGTGGCGGACCTGGCCCGGATGCCCCACCTGCTCATCGCGGGCACCACGGGCTCGGGCAAATCGGTGTGTATCAACTCCCTCATCATCAGCATGCTCTATAAAGCCACTCCCGACGAGGTGCGCTTCCTGATGATCGACCCCAAGGCCGTGGAGCTCACCGAGTACAACGGCATGCCCCACATGCTGGTGCCCGTGGTCACCGACCCCCACAAGGCCTCCGGGGCCCTGGGCTGGGCGGTGTCGGAGATGATGAAGCGCTACAAGATCTTCTCCGAGTGCAACGTGCGCAACTTAAAGGGCTACAACTCCCTGGCGGAGTCCCAGAACTACCAGGACGAGAACGGCCAGCCCATGCCCGCCATGCCCCAGATCGTCATCATCATCGACGAGCTGGCCGACCTGATGATGGCCGCCCCCAAAGAGGTGGAGGACTCCATCTGCCGCCTGGCCCAGCTGGCCCGCGCCGCCGGGATGCACCTGGTGGTGGCCACCCAGCGCCCCTCGGTAGACGTGGTCACCGGCCTCATCAAGGCCAACATCCCCAGCCGCATCGCCCTCACCGTGTCCAACGCCGTAGACTCCCGCACCATTTTGGACGCCGCCGGCGCGGAAAAGCTCCTGGGCTACGGCGATATGCTCTTCGCCCCGGTGGGGGTGAATAAGCCCATCCGCGTCCAGGGCTGCAACGTCACCGACGGGGAGATCGCCGCGGTGGTGGACTTTGTCAAGAAATCCAAGTCCCTGGAATACGACAAAGACGTGCTGGAGGAGATCGAGCGCAACGCCGCCAGCGAGTCCTCCGGCGGCGACAGCTCAGACGGCGACAGCGGCGGCAACGACCCCATGATCGACGAGGCCATCAAAGTGGTGGTGGAGGCGGGCCAGGCGTCCACCTCCCTCCTGCAGCGCCGGCTGCGGCTGGGCTATGCCCGGGCGGGCCGCCTCATCGACGACATGGAGCAGCTGGGCGTGGTGGGCCCCCACGAGGGCTCCAAGCCCCGCCAGGTGCTGATGACCTACGCCCAGTGGATGGAGAAGAACATGCAAAAGCCCGACGTGTCTCCCCCGCCGGAGGAGGACTGATCCATGGGGAAGGGGTCCCGCCCGGCCCACCGGGCCAAAAAGCGTTTTCCCAAGCTCAGTCTCCGGGACTTCCTGCCGGTGGCGGGCATGCTCCTTTTGGCCGCGCTGCTGCTGTTCTCCGCCAGCTACCCCGGCCGGGTGTTCTGGAACCAGCTCTTCCTGGCCTCGGGCTTCGGCGGGGCAGAGGAGGTCACCGGCCTGCGCATCCACGTGATGGACGTGGGCAAGGCCGACGCCATCCTCGTCCAGTGCGGGGAGCACGCCGGCCTCATCGACGCCGGGGCCGCCGACGGCGGGGACGTGGTGGTGGACTACCTGGCCCGCCAGGGCATCACCTCCCTGGACTTTGTGGCGATGACCCACCCGGACAGCGACCACATCGGCGGCATGGCCCAGGTCCTCCGGGAGGTGCCGGTACAGGCCTTCCTCCAGTCGGAGTTTGCCCTGGCGGCGGACAGCCTGGAATACCAGGCCCTCCAGCGGGAGCTGGACCGGGGCGAGCTTTCCCAGCGCGCCCTGGCCCAGAGGGACACCTTCTCCCTGGGGGAGGCGGTGTTCACCGTGCTGGGCCCCTTCCGGGCGTACGAGGACACCAACAACTCCTCCCTGGTGTGCCGGCTGGAGTACCAGGGCTTCACCGCCCTGTTCTGCGGCGACATCGAGGAGGAGGCGGAGCTGGACTATGTGAAGTCCGGCCTGGACCTGGGCGCTGACCTGCTCAAGGTCCCTCACCACGGCAGCGCCAGCTCCTGCAGCAAACGCTTTGTAAAGGCGGTGAGCCCCGCATACGCCGTAATCTCCGTGGGGCCCGACCGCAACGAGCTGCCCCGGGACAAGCCCCTGCGCCGCCTGGAGGAGGCCGGGGCAGAAATCTACCGCACCGATACCGACGGCACGGTGGTGTTCTCCGTAGAGGAGGGCGCCCTTACCATAGAGACCGAAAAATAGTTGGAAAAGGATGGTTCACACTATGAAACAGCTAGTCATCGACCGCTTCGAGGGGAAATACGCCATCTGCGAGGACAGCGACCAGAAGTACTTCGCCATCGAGCTCTCGGAGCTGCCCAAAGAGGCCAAGCCCGGCTGCGTGCTGCAGATCACCGACGAGGGGGAGCTGCGCCTGGACGAGGAGGAGACCCAGCGCCGCCGCCAGCGCATCCTGGACAAGCAGCGCAGGGCCTTCGGCGGCTGAGAAAGAGGGGGAAGCAGATGAATGTGAAATTTCTGGTCCAGTGCCTGGTGCGCATGGACTATGCCGGCCTGTTCCAGACCGTGTCCAAGGTCCACAAGGCCTGCGGGAAAAACCGGCTCTCCATCCTGACGGACGTGGTCAAATGCGGCCTGCGCTACGGCGCGGGCTACAACGACTACCTCCTCTGCGAGTTCTACAACCTCACCGAGGAGCAGCGGGCCACCTACATCACCCGCCAGGTGAACAACAAGCTGGTGGCCCTCTTAAACGACCGGGCCTACTACCACCTGTTCGACAACAAAAAGGACTTTTACACCACCTTCTCCGACTGCATGGGCCGGGACTGGCTGGACTTCACCAAGGCCACAAAGGAGGACCTGGCCCGCTTCCTCCAGGGCAAAGAGACCTTCATGGTCAAGCCCGACGCGGAGAGCGGGGGAAAGGGCGTGGAGAAACTGCGCGCCGCCGATTTCCCCGATGTTGCCAGCCTTTACGCCCAACTGAAGCAGGACAACATCGGCGTGGTGGAGGAGGTCATCACCCAGCACCCCCAGATGGACGCCCTGAACCCCCACTGCCTCAACACCCTGCGCATCGTCACCATCCTCAATGACCAGGGCCCCCACATCGTCTACGGCTTCGTGCGCATCGGCAACAGCGACCGCCCGGTGGACAACCTCCACTCCGGCGGCATGTTTGCCCCCATCGATCTGGAGACCGGCAAAATCTCCGCCCCCGGCTACGACAAGGAGCGGGTCACTTACCAGCGCCATCCCCTCACCGGGGTAGAGCTGGTGGGCTTCCAGATCCCCTATTGGGAGGAGTCCAAGGCCCTGTGCCTCAAGGCCGCCACCCGGGTGCCCCAGATGCGCTACATCGGCTGGGACGTGGGCGTCACCCCCAACGGCCCTGTGTTCGTGGAGGGCAACAACCTGCCCGGCTACGACATCCTCCAGATGCCGCCCCACACCCCGGACAAGATCGGCATGCTGCCTACCTTCCGCCAATACGTGGACGGCATCTGAGCTTTATAAACTTTATAAAAATATCCCCCGGTTTGATGCCGGGGGACTTTTTTCTTGCTCAAATATCCTTCAGCTGCTTGTAGAAGAAGCGTAAGGGCTGCTTCCGTTTCAGCCGCATGCCGTCGCTCTCCTTGCGGCGCATGTACACCGCCTGCACCAGGCCGAAGCCCAGGTACATGCAGGCCGCCGAGGACCCGCCCGCGCTGAAGAAGGGCAGGGTCACGCCCATGGCGGGGAGCAGCGCCAGACACATGCCGATGTTGGACACGCTCTGCAGGGCGATCATCCCGAAGAAGCCGAAGCAGATATACCGTCCCAAATCGTCCCGGGAGGTGCTGGCCACGTGGAGCACCTTGGCCATGAACAGCAGCAGCAGCAACAGGATCAGCGAGCACCCGATAAAGCCCAGCTCCTCGCCTGCCACAGAGAAGATGTAGTCGCTCTGCTGGAAGGGCACGCTTTTGTTGGCGACCCGGGTGCCGTTAAACAGCCCCGTCCCGTCCAACCTGCCGCTGCCGATGGAGATGCGCCCCTGGTACTGCTGGTAGCCGTCCTCCATCTGCACCGTGGGGTCCTCCAGGTTGAACACCGCGGTGAACCGGGCCTTCTGGTAGTCCTTCATCACGAACATCCACAGCAGGGGCAGCGCCACCAGCACGATGCCCCCCAGGGCGGCGAAATACCGCAGCTTGATGCCCGCGGAGAGGCTCATGGCCAGGAAGATGGCGAAAAACACGATAGCCGCCCCCGTGTCGCCCTGCATCTCGCACAGGAGCATGGGCACCAGGGCGTGGCAGCCCAGCAGCATCACGTGGAGGGGGTGGTCCAGCTTGCTGCCCTTGCGCAGCACGTCCAGGTGCTTGGCGAAGGTGAGGATAAAGGCGATCTTCACCAGCTCCGAGGACTGGAAGGTCCTGCCGGCGATGTTGATCCACGCCTTGGCGTCTACGCCGCCGCTGCCCACCACCTGCTCCCCGAAGAAGCTGGTGTAGATCATCAGAAAGATGGAGAACCCCGCCAGCAGGTACCAGAAGTTGGCGATCTCCGCGTAGTCGATGAGGGTGACCACCACCGCGGCCGCCACCCCCAGCCCGATGGCCAGCAGCTGGGTGCGGAAGTACCCCGACCCTGTGGCGTAGTCCACGCTGCGCAGCAGCACCAGGCTGTAGGCGGAGATCATGGCCAGCAGCAGCCACAAAATGATGTCCGCCCTTTTGATGTAGTCCCAAAGTCCCTTGAAAAATCGTTTTGCCATAGCAGTCCTGTTCTTTCCCAAAGCCCCCGCGGGGGCGGTTTCTTCACAAATTATGTCAAACTATTATAGCATATCCCCCTGCGGGCTTCAAGTTTTTTGTTTCGGGCTTTACACTTCCGGCAAGATATTCTATAATAGGACTGCGTATGCAAATCATTTTTTGGCCGGCAACGGTCGGAAAGGTGTGGGGGAAATGCTTTCAGATATCGAGATCGCCCAGAGCACGCAGTTAAAGCCCATCGTCCAGGTCGCGAAAGAACTGGGCATCGAAGAGGAGGAGCTGGAGCTCTACGGCCGCTACAAGGCCAAGCTGAACCAGTCCCTGTTCCAGCGCCTGCAGGACAAGCCCGACGGCAAGCTGGTGCTGGTAACGGCCATCAATCCCACTCCCGCCGGTGAGGGGAAGACCACCACCACAGCGGGCCTGGGCCAGGCCATGGCCAAAATCGGCAAAAACGCCATCATCGCCCTGCGGGAGCCCTCCCTGGGCCCGGTGTTCGGCGTCAAGGGCGGCGCGGCGGGCGGCGGCTACGCCCAGGTGGTGCCCATGGAGGACATCAACCTCCACTTCACCGGGGACATGCACGCCATCACCTCCGCCAACAACCTGTGCTGCGCCATGCTGGACAACCACCTGCAGCAGGGGAATGCCCTGGGCATCGACCCCCGGCGCATCCTCATCAAGCGCTGCCTGGACATGAACGACCGGGCCCTGCGCAACGTGGTGGTGGGCCTGGGCGGCAAGATCAACGGCGTGCCCCGGGAGGACGGCTTCATCATCACTGTGGCCTCCGAGGTCATGGCCATCCTGTGTCTGGCCCAGGATATGGACGACCTGAAAAAGCGGCTGGGGGATATGCTCATCGCCTACACCTACAGCGGCCAGCCCGTCTACGCCCGGGACATCAAGGCCGACGGCGCCATGACCGCCCTGCTGAAGGACGCGGTGAACCCCAACCTGGTGCAGACCATCGAGGGCACCCCGGCCATCATGCACGGCGGGCCCTTCGCCAATATCGCCCACGGGTGCAACTCCGTGCGGGCCACCCGCCTGGCCCTCAAGCTGGCGGACTACTGCATCACCGAGGCTGGCTTCGGCTCCGACCTGGGCGCCGAGAAATTCCTGGACATCAAGTGCCGCATGGCCGGGCTCACCCCCTCCTGCGTGGTGGTGGTGGCCACGGTCCGCGCCCTGAAGTACAACGGCGGCGTGCCCAAGGCCCAGCTGGGGGAGGAGAACATCCCCGCCCTGGAAAAAGGCGTGGTGAACCTGAAGGCCCACGTGGAGAACATGCAGAAATTCGGCATCCCCGTGGTGGTGGCCATCAACCGCTTCGGCACCGACACCGACGGGGAGCTCCAAGTCATCGACGACTGCTGCAAGGAGCTGGGGGTGCGCTACGCCCTGTCCGAGGTGTTCGCCAAGGGCGGCGAGGGCGGCAAGGAGCTGGCCCAGACCATCTGCGACGTCATCGACGAAAATGAGGGCAAGTCCCGCTTCGCCCCCATCTACCCCGACGACGCCCCGGTGGAGCAGAAGCTGGAGACCATCGCCAAAACCATCTACGGCGCGGACAAGGTGACCTACACCAGCAAGGCCTTAAAGTCCTTAAAGGAGATCAAGGCCCTGGGCGGCGACAAAATGCCCGTGTGCGTCGCCAAGACCCAGTACTCCCTCTCCGACGACCCGGCCCTCCTGGGCCGGCCCACCGGCTTTGACATCACCATCCGTGACCTGAAGCTCTCCTCCGGCGCCGGGTTCGTGGTGGCCTACGCCGGCGACATCATGACCATGCCCGGCCTGCCCAAGGTCCCCGCCGCCGAGAAGATCGACGTGGACAGCCAGGCCGTGATCCACGGCCTGTTCTGAGCCTATGGAGCAGCGCTTTACCACCAATTCCCCGGCGGAGACCGAAGCCTTGGCCGCCCGGCTGGCCGCCCAGCTCACCGGCGGGGAGGTGCTGGCCTTCACCGGGGGCATGGGCATGGGCAAGACCGCCTTTACCCGGGGCCTCATGCAGGGCCTGGGGGCGGAGGACGCGGTGTCCAGCCCCACCTTCGCCATCGTCAACGAGTACCAGGGCCGCCTGACTGTGGAGCACTTCGACATGTACCGCGTCACCGGCTGGGACGACCTGTACTCCACCGGCTTTTTCGACTACCTGGACACAGACCGGGTGCTGGTCATCGAGTGGAGCGAAAACATCGCCGAAGCCCTGCCGGAGGGCACGGTGACCATCGCCATCGCCCCGGGAGAAGGGGAGACCCAGCGGGTCATCACCATCACAGGCTGGAAGGGGGAGCTGTAACATGCTGGTCTTAGGCATCGACTCCTCGGCCGTCGCCGCCTCTGCCGCCGTGGCGGAGGACGGCCGGCTGCTGGGGGAATTTTACATGAACACAAAGCAGACCCACAGCCAGACCCTGCTGCCCATGGTCCAGGGCCTGCTGCAAAGCCTGGGGAAGTCCCCCGGCGATTTCCACCGCTTCGCCGTGACCCACGGCCCCGGCTCCTTTACCGGGGTGCGCATCGGCGTGTCCTGCGTCAAAGGCCTGGCCTTTCCCCACAACACCCCCTGCTGCGGCCTCTCCACCCTGGAGGCCATCGCCTACGGCGGCCTGGGCCAGGAGGGCGCCGTCCTCTGCCCGGTGATGGACGCCCGCTGCGGCCAGGTCTACAACGCCCTGTTCCAGGCGGAGGGTGGCACGCTCCGCCGCCTCACCGGGGACCGGGCCTTGTCCATCCAACAGCTGGGGGAGGAGTGCCGCCCCTACGGGGCGCGCCTGCTCCTTCTGGGGGACGGCGCCGCCCTGTGCCACAAGGCCTTCGCCCCCTGGGGGGCGCGCCTGGCCCCCCAGGCCCAGCGGTACCAGCGGGCCTCTTCCGTGGCCCTGCTGGCCTGCCAGGAGACCCGCCCCGCCTGCAGCCCGGCGGAGCTGGTCCCGGTGTACCTGCGGCTGCCCCAGGCAGAGCGGGAACTGAAACAACGAATGGAACAAAAACAAGGAGGGATCTCCCTATGAAAGTTGCGATCGGCTGCGACCACGGCGGCTTTGCCTTAAAAGAGGCCGTGCGCGCCTACCTGGAGCAGGAGCACATCCCCTGCCAGGACTTCGGCGCCTTCAGCGAGGATTCGGTAGATTACGGCCCCATCGCCGCCCAGGTGGCCCGCTGCGTGGCCCAGGGCCAGGCGGATTACGGCATTTTGGTGTGCTCCACCGGCATCGGCATGTCCATCGCCGCCAATAAGGTAAAGGGCATCCGGGCGGCGCTGTGCACCAACGAGTACTGCGCCGAGATGACCCGCCGCCACAACAACTCCAACATTCTGTGCATGGGCGGCAAGGTGGTGGATACCGCCACCGGCGTAAAGCTGGCGGAGATCTTCCTCCACACCGGCTTCGACGGGGACCGCCACCAGCGGCGCATCGACCAGATCGCCCAGATCGAGGCAGGGGAGCTGTGACCCCGCCGGACTGAATTTTTTGGGAGGTAGTTTGCCATGGAATATCCAAACGTCTTTGTCATGGATCATCCCCTGATCCAGCACAAGCTCACTTTTCTGCGGGACGTGTCCACGGGCACGAAAAATTTCCGGGAGCTGGTCAGTGAGATCGCCATGCTCATGTGCTACGAGGCCACCCGCGACCTGCCCCTGATGGACGTGGAGACCGTCACCCCCCTGGAAAAGACCACCACCAAGGTCATCGCCGGGCGGAAGCTGGCCTTCGTGCCCATCCTCCGGGCGGGCCTGGGCATGGTGGACGGCATGCTGAGCTTGGTGCCCTCCGCCAAGGTGGGGCACATCGGCCTGTACCGGGACCCCGAGACCCACAAGCCGGTGGAGTACTACAACAAGCTGCCCCAGGACATCGAGGAGCGGGACGTCATCGTCCTGGACCCCATGCTGGCCACCGGCGGCTCCGCTATCGACGCTGTCTCCATCATCAAGCGCAGCCACCCCAAGAGCATCAAGTTCCTGTGCATCATCGCCGCCCCCGAGGGCATCCAGGCCCTGGCCGAGGCCCATCCCGATGTGCAGGTGTACTGCGCCGCCGTGGACCGCTGCCTCAACGAGAAGTGCTACATCCTTCCCGGCCTGGGGGACGCGGGGGACCGGATTTTCGGCACTCTGTGATGACAGAATGACGACACCAAAAACGTGCCGCTTTCCCACAAAGCGGTGCGTTTTTCTACACACGCCAAAATTTTTCATTTCCCACTTCATTTACCTGGAAAATGTGGTATAATGATTGGCAGTGACCTGCTTTTTCACGAATATTTATACAATCCCAGGAGAGAACGAGCCGACTATGAGCACCCTATCTGTGGAACAGATCAACAACGCTGTAAAGCTGAACACTTTTACAGACTCCCGCTTTAAGACGCTGGGCCTGTCTGTAGACTTATTGCTGCCCCTGGAGGAGGCCACCGCCGCCCAGCGGGGCATCCTGCCCGCCCTGGCCACCCGGGCCACCCGGCGGTATCCCGACTACACCGCCTTAAGCTGCCGCCTGGCGGAGCTCTACGGGGCCAGCCTGCGCTCCGGCGTGCGGAAGTTCGGGGAGTACCAGGTGCTGGAGCTCTCCGTCTCCGGCATCGCCAGCCGCTACGCCTTCGGGGGCGAGGACATGCTGGCCGAGCTGTCCCAGCTCCTGTTCGACGCCCTCTTCGACCCCCTGCTGGACGGGGAGGGGGAATTCCCCCAGGAGGGCTTCCAGCAGGAGAAGCGCCAGCTCCTGGAGCTGAAGGACGCCGAGTACAACGACAAGATGGTCTACGCCCGCCGCCGCTGCGAGGAGCTCTTGTTCCAGGGCCAGCGGGCGGGCATCGACCGCTGCGGCAGCCGGGAGGCCGTCCAGAATCTGCGCCGGGAAGGCCTGTACCAGGCCTGGCGCCAGACCCTGGAAACCGCCCGGATCGAGATCTTCGCCCTGGGGGACTGCCAGCCGGAGGCCAGTGCCTTCTGGCAACGGTTCCAGGGCATAGGGCAGCCCCGCCTTTTGGGGAAGGCCCCCTACCAGGAGCCCAAAGAGGTCCTGCGTGTCACCGAGGAGCAGCCCGTCAGCCAGGGCAAGCTGTCCCTGGCCTACCGGGTGGACGCCGCCCCACAGGAGCGCATGCTGTTCCAGCTGGTAAACGCGGTGCTGGGGGGCACAGTGAGCTCCAAGCTGTTTTTGAATGTGCGGGAGAAGATGAGCCTCTGCTACTACTGCTCCTCCGCCTTCTCCTGGGCCAGCGGCGCCCTGTTCATCGACAGCGGCGTGGAGCCCGATAACATGGACCGGGCCGAGGAGGCCATCCAGGCCCAGCTGGACGCCATCTGCCAGGGAGACGTGACCGAGGAGGAGCTCTCCCACGCCAAGCTGGCCATGAAAAATTCCCTGGGCTCCGTGGCCGATTCCCTCCCCGCGGTGGAGAACTGGTACCTGTCCCGGGCCTTCGACCTCCCCACCCAGAGTCCGGAGGACGCCGCGGACCTTCTGACCCACTACACGGCGGAGGACGTGGTCCAGGCCGCCCGGCGGCTGAAGCACGCCGTGTCCTACCGCTTGAAAGGAGGTGCCGGCTGAGATGGAACTGCAAAAAATTTCCGGCGGCTCGGTAGGGGACTTCTACTACACGGGCACCCACCCCTCGGGGCTGCGGGTCTTTCTGTATCCCAAGGAGAAGAGCAGCACCACCTACGCCATTTTCAGCACGAAATACGGCTCCATCGACAGCTGCTTCCAGCGCAGCGACGAGCCCGCCCCGGAGACGGTGCCAGAGGGCATCGCCCACTACCTGGAGCACAAGCTGTTTGAGAGCGAGGACGGCGACGCCTTCCAGCGCTACGCCGAGACCGGCGCCAGCGCCAACGCCTACACCTCCTTCGAGAACACCAGCTACCTGTTCTCCTGCTCCGACCGGCTCTACGACTCTTTGGAGATCCTGCTGGACTTTGTCCAGTCCCCCTATTTTACCGAGGAGACCGTGCGCAAGGAGCAGGGCATCATCGGCCAGGAGATCAAAATGTACGACGACGACCCCCAGTGGCGGGTGATGTTCAACTACCTGCGGGCCATGTACCACGCCCACCCCATCCGGCAGGACATCGCCGGCACGGTGGAGAGCATCGCCCAGATCACCCCGGACCACCTGTACCGCTGCTACCGCACCTTCTATAACCTGCACAACATGGCCTTTGTCCTGGCGGGCAGCTTCGACGTGGACCGGGTGTGCCAGCTCCTGGACCAGATGCTCAAGCCCTGCGACCCCGTCACCGTCCGCCGGGTATTCCCCGAAGAACCGGCAACTGTGGCCCGGCCCCGGGTGGAGGAGGCCCTCTCCGTGGCCCTGCCCCTGTTCCAGTTCGGCTATAAGCTGCCTGGGACAGCGCCCAGGGGCGAGAAGGACCTGGCCGCCGCCGAGGTCCTCCTGGAAGTCCTGGCCTCCGAGGCCTCCCCGCTGTTCCGCCGGCTGCTGGACAGCGGCCTGGTCAACGAGTCCAGCTTCGCCTCGGAGTTTTTCGAGGGGGAGGGCTACGCCACCCTCATGTTCGGCGGCGAATCCAACGACCCGGAGGCCGTGGCCGCGGCCATCACGGAGGAGCTTCTGCGCCTGCGGCAAGAGGGCATCGACCCCGCCGCTTTCGAGCGCTCCCGGCGCAGCCTCTACGGCCAGAACCTGGCCGCCCTCAACAGCACGGCCAGCATCGCCAACGCCATCCTCAGCCTCAGCTTCAAGGGCAGGGAGCTCTTCTCCTACATCCACGCCCTGGCAGGTATCACGGTGGCCGATGTGGAGCAATTCCTGGCAGGGCTTCCCCTGGAGCAGCAGGTGCTCTCCATCGTAAAGCCCCTGTAACAATTCATAGGCAAGACAGCAGAAAGGAAACAACATGACTCATGTAGTGGATTTCCCCGGCCTGGGGATCGAATGTACGGTAAACGAAGTGGCCTTCTCTATTGGCAATTTCCAGGTGCGCTGGTACGGCATCCTCATCGCCCTGGGCTTCCTGCTGGGTGTGGGCTACGCCTTCTGGGCCAGCAAGAAGATGAACGTGGACTCCGACCGCCTCTTCGACGCGGTGCTGGTGGGCCTGGTGGGGGCCATCGTCTGCGCCCGCCTCTACTACTGCGTCTTTTACGACGGCGACAAGTATTGGAGCGACCCCATCAAGATCTTCGACATCCGGGAGGGCGGCCTTGCCATCTACGGGGGCATCATCGGGGCCCTGGTGTTCGGCGGGCTCATGGCCAAGCTGCGCAAGCTGAAGGTGGCCGCCGTGCTGGATGTGACCTCCCTGGGCTTCCTCATCGGCCAGGCCATCGGCCGCTGGGGCAACTTCGTGAACCAGGAGGCCTTCGGCACCGCCACCGATTTGCCCTGGGGCATGGTCAGCGACAACACCCAGGCCGTGGTGGGCAGCAGCCCGGTGCACCCCTGCTTTTTGTACGAGTCCCTGCTGTGCGTGGCGGGCTTCGTGCTGCTGCACTTCTTCAACCTCTATCTCCGCCGCTACGACGGCCAGACCTTCCTGCTGTACATCGTGTGGTACGGTGCCTGCCGCTTCTTCATCGAGGGCCTGCGCACCGACAGCCTCATCATCCCCGGCACCTCCCTGCGGGTGTCCCAGGTGCTGGCCGGCGCCTGCGTGGTGGTGGGCCTGGTCCTGTTGTTCCTGCTGCGGCATAAGACCAGCCTCACCGGCTGCGG
>ENA-UONY01001455-UONY01001455.1-human-gut-metagenome-genome-assembly--contig:-CS9-NODE-1455-length-20002-cov-4.924099_pt1 | contig 20002 bp, 16 predicted proteins | sample MGYA00242465_ERZ724012 | MGnify/ENA metagenome assembly ERZ724012 | reverse complement strand
GGCTCGGTGCAGCCGGTGGCGGGCACCAGCTCCTCCCGCAGGATGGAAAGATAGGTTTTTTGCATGTCCTGTGTGATCATAAAGTCTCCTCTCCCGCCGGCAGGGGCGGCTTCGCATTACGCGCTTTGGATTTCTTCGGACATTATACCACTTTTTCCGGCGTTTTCCTAGAGGCTCTTTGCGGGGAAAAGATTTGCCTTTTTTCTAAAAAAGGAGTATAGTGGGAAATTGCGAGACCTGGGAAAGGCGGGAGGAAGATGCTCTTTTTGCTGTTGGCCATGGGGGCCAGCTCGGTGCTGGCCATCGTGCTGAAATATCTGAACACCAGCTACGCCTATGGGGTGTACTTTATCAACTATGTGACCTGCGCGGTGCTGGCCTTTGCCACCCTGGAGGAGAAGACCCTGTGGCACGGGGACCCCACCCCCTTGTGGCTGGGGGCGGTGGCCGGGGCCTGCTACCTGGGAGCTTTGGCGGCCCAGGGGTACAGCATCCACAAGAACGGGGCCATCCTCTCCTCGGTGTTTGCCCGGCTGGGGGTGCTGGTGCCCATCTTCCTGTCCATCGCCGTGTTCCGGGAGCGGCCCACCCTGGTGCAGGGGCTGGGGGTGGCCCTGGCGGTGCTGGCCGCGGTGGTGATGAACGGCCTGCCCCGGAAGGGCCAGGGCTCCCCGGGGGCCAAGGCGTTTTACCCCCTGGCCCTGTTTCTGGCTTTGTTCCTCAACGGGGCCAGCGACAGCATGTCGAAATTTTTCACCCAGTGGGGCCAGCGCCGGGACGACGGGCTGTTCGTGTTCTACATCTTCCTGTTCGCCGGGCTGTTCACCCTGGTACTGCTGCTGAAAGAGCGCCGGCCCATCACCCGCCGGGACCTGCTGTTCGGGGCCCTGGTGGGGGTGCCCAACTTCCTCTCCTCCCGGCTGCTGCTGGCCGCCTTGACAGAGCTGCCGGCGTTTTTGGTGTACCCCTCCTACAGCGTGGGGGTGATCCTCATCGTGAGCCTGCTGAGCTTTTTCCTGTTCCGGGAGCGGCTGGGCCGCCGCCAGCTGGCCGCCGTGGGGATGATCCTGGCCGCGCTGGTGCTGCTGAACCTGTGAGAAGGAGCGCCCTCCCCCGCCGGAGGGCGTTTTGTTGTGCGGGAAGCCGGCGGACCGTCAAAATCGCGGAACGATATTGGGAATGCCTATTCCCGGCGGGAGAAGAACGTGCTGCAATGGGGATAGCAGCTGAAATCCTTCCCAGAAAGGGGAATCGCTATGAGGATCTTGTTCATCGACATCGACACCCTGCGGCCCGACCACATGGGCTGCTACGGCTACCAGCGGGACACCACCCCCTGCATGGACCAGGTCTGCGCCGAGGGCATCCGCTTTGACCAGTACTACTGCTCCGACGCGCCCTGCCTGCCCTCCCGGGCCTCCCTGGTCAGCGGCATGTTCGGCATCCGCAACGGGGCGGTGGGCCACGGCGGTACCGCCGCGGACCGGCGCCTCACCGGGCCCAAGCGGGACTTTACCGACATCGTGGACGAGAACTGCTTCCACAACATCTTCCGCCGGGCGGGGATGCACACAGCCTCGGTGAGCACCTTCGCGGAGCGTCACTCCTCCTGGTGGTTCAACGCCGGGTTCAACGAATGCTACAACGTGGGAGGCCGCGGGGGCGAGTCCGGCGAGGCGGTGCTGCCCGTGGCTTTGGACTGGCTCCGCCGGAACAAAGACCGGGACAACTGGTTTCTGCACGTCCACCTGTGGGACCCCCACACCCCCTACCGGGCCCCGGAGAGCTTCGGCAACCCCTTTGCCGGTGAGCCCCTGGACACCTGGATCGACGAGGAGACCCTGCAGCGCCACGTAAAAGCCGCCGGGCCCCACACCATCCAGGACCTGGGCATGTACACCGGCGACCAGGACCCCCGCTTCCCCCGGCAGCCCGGCAGCGCCGTGGACCGGGAGGGCCTGAAGCGGGTGTTCGACGGCTACGACTGCGGCATCCGGTACGCGGACTCCCTGGTAGGGCAGATCTTCGACCTGCTGCGGGAGCAGGGGGTGTACGACGACACGGCCATCCTCATCACCTCGGACCACGGGGAGAACATGGGCGAGCTGGGCATCTACTGCGAGCACGGCACCGCGGACCAGCCCACCTGCCACATCCCCTTTATCCTCAAGTGGCCCGGGGCGAAGGCGGGCCTGGTGGACCGGGAGCTCCATTACAGCCTGGACCTGCTGCCCACCATGGCGGAGCTGCTGGGGGTGGACCCCTGGGAAAACTGGGACGGCCAGAGCTATGCCAGGACCGTCACCGACGGGACGCCCCAGGGACGGGACAGCCTGGTGCTCTCCCAGATGGCCCACGTGTGCCAGCGCTCCGCCCGGTTCGGGGACTGGCTGTATGTGCGCACCTACCACGACGGCTACCACCTGTTCGACCGGGAGATGCTCTTCCACCTGAAGGAGGACCCCTACGAGCAGCATGACGTGAAGGACCAGCACCCGGAGGTCTGCGCCCAGGGGGCGAAGATCATCCTGGACTGGCACGACCAGCAGATGATGAAGTCCCAGTACCCCATCGACCCCATGCTCACGGTGCTCCAGGAGGGCGGGCCCTACCACACCTGGGTGGACCTGGACCAATACCTACGCCGCCTGGACGCCACTGGCCGCAAGGAGGGCGCCGACGCCCTGCGGAAGAAGTACCGCCGGGGATGAGACACGTACAGATGCTCCTGAAACCGGCCTCGGGGCTGTGCGGCCTGCGCTGCCGCTACTGCTTTTACCACGATGAGACAGCAAAGCGGGAGCAGGCCTCCTACGGCATCATGGAGGAGGCGGTGCTGGAGGCAGTGATCCAGCGGGCCCTGGCCAGCGCCACCCAGAGCTGCACCTTCTCCTTCCAGGGGGGCGAACCCACCCTGGCGGGGCTGGACTTCTTCCGGCGGGCGGTGGAGCTGGCCCGCCAGTACAATAAAAACCGGGTGCAGGTGTGCTTCTCCCTGCAGACCAACGGCATGGACCTGACCCCGGCGTGGGCGGATTTTCTGGCGGAGAACCACTTCTTGGTGGGGCTCTCCCTGGACGGGGTGAAGGAGACCCACGACGCCAACCGGGTCACCCCCCAGGGGGAGGGCACCTTCCAGCGGGTGCTGCGGGCCGCCCAGCTGCTGGAGAGCCATGGGGCGGCGTTCAACATCCTCACCGTGGTGAACCGCCAGACCGCGCCCCAGGTGGAGCGTATCTACCGTTTTTACCAGCGCAGCCGCCTGGGCTACCTGCAGTTCATCCCCTGCCTGGACCCCCTGGGGGAGGCCCCGGGGGAGCAGGACTACTCCCTCTCCCCCCAGGAGTACGGCAGGTTCTTGTGCCGCCTGTTCGATTTGTGGTACCAGGACGCGGCGCGGCAGCAGGCCCCCTCCATCCGCCAGTTTGAGAACTACATCGAGATGCTGCTGGGCTTTCCTCCGGAGGCCTGCGGCATGGCGGGAGTCTGCGGGATGCAGCACGTGGTGGAGGCCGACGGCTCGGTATACCCCTGCGATTTTTACGTGCTGGATGGCTATCGCCTGGGGAACCTGTGCACCGACAGCCTGGAGGAGATCGACCGGCGGCGGGAGGCCCTGGGTTTTGTGCAGCAGTCCCGGGCGGTGGACATGGCATGCCGGGGCTGCCCCCACTTTCCCCTGTGCCGGGGCGGCTGCCGCCGCTACCGGCCGGTGGAGGCGGACGGCTCCCTGGGGCGCAACACCCTGTGCCCGGGGTACCGGGAGTTCTTCGCCTACGCCGCCCCCCGCCTGAAGGAGTTGGCCCTGCTGGCCGCCCGGGGCCTGGGCGGCCAGTCCCCAAAACCATAACAGACACAGAAAGGGGTGCCCAGAAGGGGCGTCCCTTTTTTGCTGCCCTGCCGGGGCGTTGTGCATTATCACCCAATTTCACCTGGAAAAATAGGAGCGCAAGATTGGATATCCTATCTTGAAATTCTGAAAAAACAGTGTAGAATTTAGGCAGATGCTCCCGGGGCCCGGGGAGGGGCCCATCTGCGGGGAGCACCGAACCAAAGGAGGAATGTATTGTGAAGTTTGGAAACGCGGCATGGGGTTGGACGCCCATTCCGGAGGACATGCCGGAGGGGGACTCCCCCAAGCGGATTGCGAAAGAGATCCGGGAGCTGGGCTTTGAGGCGGTGGACTACCTGGGCACGCCGGAGGCCCTGGACAGCTACTTCAGCGCGGAGATTGCCAAGGACCTGGGGGACTACTGCCGGTCCCTGGGGCTGGAGCCCAACGTGTTCGTCTACCAGGAGAGCGCCTGGAACGACCCGGACCCCCAGGTGACGGAAAAGACCCTGGCGGGATTTGAGAAGGCGGCCGCCACGGCGGAGCGCATGGGGTGCAATATCGTCTCCACCCTGGTGCCCCTGCCCTATGGGGCCGCGGGGTGGAATTTCTAGCCCTCGGCGCCGGCCCAGAAGCAGAGCTACCGCCTGGCCGGGGACTACTGCTACCAGAAGGACTGGGACACCCTGGTGGGGAATTACCGCAGGGCCCTGGCCATCGCCAAGGGGCACGGGCTGCGGATGTCCATCGAGTGCTTTGTGGGGTCCATGGTCTCCACCCCCCACGCCATGCTGAAAGTCCTGGAGGACGTGGGTGACGAGGCCTTCGGCATCCAGCTGGACACCAACCACCTGGTGGCCCAGCACATCGACCCGGAGTGGACCGTCCGGATGCTGGGCGGGGCCCATATTTTCAACGTGCACTGCAAGGACCACGACGCCGTGAGCCGTGGGAACATCCCCGCCGGGTGCGGCATCACCGACTACACGGCGGTGATCGGGGCGCTGAAAGACGTGGGCTACCAGGGGAACCTCACCGTGGAGCTGGAGTTCACCGACAACCCCCGGCGGTATAACCGCCAGGCCTTGGAGCACCTGCGCCAGTGCCTGGACGGCGCCTACTGAGGAGGGACGGCATGAAAGGGATCGTGACGGAGATTGAGCGGTTCTCCCTGCGGGACGGGCCGGGCATCCGCACCACGGTGTTTTTGAAGGGCTGCAACATGCGGTGCAAGTGGTGCCACAACCCGGAGACCCTGCAGGTGGCCCCCCAGCTGCTGCACTACCCGGAGAAATGCCTGGGCTGCGGCGCCTGCCTGGCGGCCTGCCCCAATGGGGCCCTGTCCGCCGGGGAGCATGGCGTCCAGATTGACCGGGAGAAGTGCAGGGGCTGCGGCGCCTGCGCGGACCAGTGCTTTTCGGGGGCGCTGGTGCTCTCCGGGAAGGAGATGGACACCGAAGAGGTGATGGCGGAAATTCTGCAGGACCTGCCCTATTACAGGAATTCCGGGGGCGGGGTGACCTTAAGCGGCGGCGAGGTGACCTGCCAGCCGGACTTCGCCCTGGAGCTGCTGCGGGCCTGCCGCAGGCAGGGCATCCCCACGGCGCTGGAGACCAACCTGCTGGCCCCCTGGGCGGTGTATGAGAAGCTGCTGCCGGAGCTGGACCTGCTGATGTTCGACGTGAAGGTGTACGACGAGGAGAAACACAAGAAGTGGACCGGGGTGAGCAACCGGGCCATTCTGGAAAACGCCAGGAGGGCCGCGGAGTCCCTCCCCTACCTGGTGCGCACCCCGGTGATCCCCGGGGTGAACGACACGGCGGAGGAGATCGGGGCCATTGCCGGGTTCGTCCACAGCCTGGGCGGGGACCTGCAGTACTACGAGCTGCTGCGCTTCAACCCCCTGGGGGAGGGCAAATACACCGCCCTGGACATGGCAAACGACTTTGCCGGGGTGCGGCCCGGCCCCGAGGCGGACACCGAGCCCCTGGCCCAGGCCGCCCGGGAAGCGGGGCTTGCCCAGGTGCGCATTGGCTAGGAAGGAGGACAGCCGATGGAAAACAGAGTGAATGTATTCCCGCCGGAGACGGCCATGGGGTACCGGGAGCGCATCCGCATTTTGCGGGAGCGGAAGCTGGAGGAGACCCAGGTCAAATCGAAAATAAAGGAGTACCAGGACGGGGACGACTACGGCAGCGTGCCCGCGCCGGAGGACTACCACTTCCAGTGCGAGCCCAACCACGACAATGGCTCGTGGTATGGGTATGAGGGCTGGAGCCGGAATTTTTACAAGCTGATGAGCGAGCACCCGGTGTACATCGACTCGGTGGACGCGTTTTCCTGCCGGTGGATGTAGTTCATGGTGTGGTTCGACGAGAAGAAAAACGCCGCCTGGAACCCGGACTTCCCCTATGACCACCTGAAGGCGGCGCAGGAGAAGTACGGCATTGTGCCGGGCATTGGGGCGGACGCCCACTTTGCCGGGGACTATGAGATCGGCCTGGAGCTGGGCTGGGGCGGCCTGCTGGCAAAGCTGGAGGAGTACCGGCGGAAGAACCCGGGACATGAGGCCTTTTACGACGCAGAGGCCCTGGTGATCCGGGGCATCCAAAACTGGATGAAACACGCCATCGCCGAGGCCAAACGCCTGGCGGAGGTGGAGCGCCACCCGGTGCTGCGCCAGAACCTGCTGGACATGGCGGAAGTCAACGAACATATTCTGGAGGCGCCCCCCGCCACCCTGCGGGAGGCCTGCCAGTGGGTGTGCTGGTTCAACATGGCCAGCCGCACCTACAACCGGGACGGGGCGGGCTTCCAGCTGGACCAGCTGCTGAAAACCTACTACGACCGGGACCTGGCCGCCGGCCGGGTCACCCGGGAGGAGGCGGTGTTCTACCTGGCCTGCCTGCTGCTAAATGACCCCCACTACTACCAGATTGGCGGGCTGGACGAGGCGGGCAATTCCCTCATCAGCGAGTTCAGCTACATGGTGCTGGAGGCCGCGGACCTGCTCAACTCCGCCTGCAACATCACCGTGCGGGTGGACAAGGACATCGACCGGGCGTTCCTGCACAAGGCGGTGGACTACCTGTTCAAGAACAAGAACGGGTGGCCCCGGTTCTCCGGGGACGACGCCCTGAGCAAGGGCTTTATGCGCCTGGGGTACAGCCAGGAGCTGGCCCGCAAGCGCATCGCCGTGGGGTGCCACTGGATGAGCCTGCCGGGGCTGGAGTACACCCTGAACGACTGTGTGAAGATCAACGGGGCGAAGGTGTTCGAGGTGGCCCTGGACGACATGATGGCCCAGGGCGGGGCGTTCTCCACCCAGCGGCTGTGGGAGCTCTTCGACTACCACATGGGCCAGGCGGTGGCGGCCACGGCGGAGGGCATCGCCTTCCACCTGGAGCACCAGGAGGACAACGAGCCCGAGCTGCTGCTGAACCTGTTGAGCCACGGCCCGGTGGAGACGGGATTGGACGTGACCAAGAGCGCGAAGTATTTCAACCTGTGCATCGACGGCACCGCCATCGCCACGGTGGCCGATTCCTTCGGCGCCCTGGAGCAGCGGGTGGAGCGGGAGGGGCGCATCTCCTGGGAGGAGCTGTACCGCCACCTGAAGTCCGACTTCCAGGAGCCCGGCGGGGAGCGGGTGCGGCAGATGCTCCAGGCCAGCAACCGCTACGGCGGCGGGGACACCCTCAGCGACCACTGGGCGGTGAAGATCTCCCGGGCCTTCTCCCAGCAGGTGCGGGACGTAAGCAAGAGTTACCCCGGGTACCAGTTCATCCCCGGGTGGTTCAGCTGGTCCAACACCATCCAGCTGGGCAAGCAGGTGGGGGCCACCCCCAACGGCCGCCGCGCCTATGAGCCCATCAACCACGGGGCCAACCCCCACCCGGGCTTCCGGAAGGACGGGGCCTTAACGGCCATGACCAACTCCATCTGCGCCATCCAGCCGGGGTACGGCAACACTGCCCCGGTGCAGCTGGAGCTGGACCCCGGTATGGGCCGGGGGGAGGAGGCGGTGCGGAAGATCGCCGACTACATCCTCACCCTGATGGAGCTGGGGGGCACCCTGCTGAACATCAATATCATCGACGGGCAGAAGATCTTAGAGGCGGACAAGGACCCCGCGAAGTACCCGGACCTGGTGGTGCGGGTCACCGGGTTTACCGCCTACTTCTGCGCCTTGACGCCAGAATTCCGGAAATTGGTGGTAGACCGTATTCTACTGAAATAAAAGGAGGAGTTTTTCTATGTCTATCGCGATCGTGACCGAGAGCCAGTCGGAGGAGATGCGGGAGGTGCGCGTGGGCATCATCGGCTGCGGCGGCATTGCCAACGGCAAGCACATGCCCTCCCTGCACAAGCTGCCCAACGTGAAGATGGTGGCCTTCTGCGACCTGATCCCCCAGCGGGCGGAGGACGCCAAGGCCCAGTACGGCACCCCCGACGCCCAGACCTACACCGACTATCACGACCTGCTGGCCCGGGACGACATTGAGGTGGTGCACGTGCTCACCCCCAACTGCGCCCATGCGGAGATCTCCATCGCCGCGCTGATGTCCGGCAAGCACGTGATGTGCGAGAAGCCCATGGCCGCCTCTTACAAGGAGGCCCAGGCCATGGTGGAGGCCGCCAAGGAGAGTGGGAAGTTTTTGACCATCGGCTACCAGACCAGGAGCCAGATGGCCCACCAGTACGTCCGCCACATGGTGGAGCGGGGCGAGCTGGGAGAGGTCTACTACGTAAAAGCCCCCTCCATCCGCCGGCGGGGTGTGCCCCTGTGGGGTGTGTTCCTGGACAAGGAGAAGCAGGGCGGCGGGCCCCTCATCGACATCGGCACCCACTCCATCGACGCGGCCCTGTCCCTCATCGGCAACTACGATGTGGAGAGCGTCACCGGCTCGGTGTACCGCAAGCTGGCGGACACGGCCATGAATTCCAACGAGTGGGGCATCTGGGACCCCAAGGACTTTGAGGTGGAGGACTCCGCCATGGGCTGGGTGAAGTTCAAGAACGGCGCCACCATGGTGGTGGAGGCCTCCTGGGTGCTCAACTACGTGGGCGAGGCCAACACGGTGCTGTGCGGCACCAAGGGCGGCGTGGAGCTGCGGGGCGACACGGTGCGCATCAACGGGGAGAAGGACGGCTCCCTCTTCGTCACCGACGTGAAGCCCAACTCCACCGCCCGGGACCTGTTCCACGGCCAGAACCTGACCCCCGAGGAGTACGAGGCCAAGCAGTGGATCTACAGCGTGGTGAACAACATCCCGCCCCTGACCAAGCCCGAGGAGGCCTGCGTGGTGTCCCGCATCATCGAGGCCATTTACGAGTCCGCCCGCACGGGTAAGACCATCTACTTCTGAAATGCCACAAAAAGGGCCCTGCCGCACCGCGGCGGGGCCCTTTTCATTGGCTGCTCAGTTGAAGTTGTAGTCCGTGAGGATGGGCTCCCGGCCCTGGGTCACGTCGTTGAAGTACTCATAGAAGGAGATACCCAGGTAGCTGCCGGAGATGTTGTACACATTGGTAAAACCGTGGGCCTGCAGGCACAGGCAGGCGTTGTAGCTGCGCTGGGAGCTGCGGCAGTGGAGGTACACCGGCCTGTCCCGGGGGACCTCCTCCAGGCGGCTGCGGAGCTGGCTGAGGGGGATATTCACCGCGGTTTTGATGTGGGACTTGGCGTACTCGCCGGGCTCCCGCACGTCGATGATGCAGGCGCCGGATTCCACCAGGCCCCGGACCTGGCTGACCTTCACCTGCCGGAAGGCGCCCTCCAGCAGGTTGCAGGCCACCAGGGCGGCGTTGTTGCCCGCGTCCTTGGCGGTGGAGAAGGGCGGGGCGTAGCACAGCTCCAGGTCCCGGAGGTCGTCTACCGTGCCCCCGAATTTGATGAGGGTGGCGGCGATGTCCGCCCGCTTGGGGGCGTCGCCCTTGGAGATGGCCTGTACCCCCAGCACCCTGCCCGTGGGCACCTGGTAGATGAGCTTGTAGTGCAGGGGGGTGCTGCCGGGCATAAGGCTTACCCGGTCCGGAGGCATGACGTACACAAAGTCGTAAGGGATGCCCGCCTTCTCGCACTGGGCGGCGGTGAGGCCGGTGCTGGCGGCGTTGTAATCGAACACCCCTATACAGCTGGAGCCGATATAACCGGTGTTGCGCACCGGGCGGCCGCAGATGCTGTCCGCGGCCTGGCGGGCCTGCTTCTGGGCGGGGCCGGCCAGGGCCAGCTGCATAGGCTTATCGGTGAGGGCGCTGTACACCTGGATGGCGTCCCCCACGGCGTAGATGTCCGGGTCACTGGTGCGGTAGCTGGGGTCCACCACAATGGCGCCCTTCTCGTTGAGCTCCAGTCCCGCGTCCCGGGCCAGGGCGGTGTCGGGGGTGACGCCCACTGCCATGACCACCGCGTCGCCTTCCACCACCCGGCCGGAGGCCAGGGTCATGTGGGAGCCCTGGAACGACACAGCCCTGTCCCCCACCATCAGGTCCACGCCGTGGTCCAGCATCTCCTTGTGGAGGATCTGCACCATGTCGTAGTCGTAGGTGGCCAAGATCTGGGGGGCGGCCTCCACCAGGGACACGTGGTACCCGGCCTCCCGCAGGTTTACGGCCACCTCCACGCCGATGAAGCCCCCGCCCACCACGGTGACCTTCTGTAAGCCCCCGGCCTGGAGGGCGTCCTGCAGCCGGGCCACGTCCGGCACCGTCTTTACGGTGAACAGGTTGGCGCTCTCGATCCCGGGAATCTTGGGGATAAGGGCGTTGGCCCCGGGGGCCAGGACCAGCTTGTCGTAGCTCTCCTGGTACTCCCGGTCCTGCTCCAGGTCTTTCACGGTGACGGCCTTGGCGGCCCGATCGATGGCCAGCACCTCGCTGTTCACCCGGGCCTGGATGTTGTACTGGCTGGCGAACCGGGCCGGGTCCATGAGCACCAGCTTCTCGGTCTGGTCCACGGTACCGCTCAGGCGGTAGGGCAGGCTGCAGTTGGAGTAGGACACGTAGGGGCCCTTGTCGAACATGATGATCTCGGCGCTCTCGTCCAAGCGGCGGAGACGGGCGGCGGTACCGGCGCCGCCGGCCACACCGCCCACGATCAGGTATTTCATAGGGGATTCCTCCTTATCTTAGAAAGTCACAGAGTTTACAGGACGGCGGGGGCGAAGGTGAAGCCCTCCCCCTGGCCCAGGGCGGCCAGGGCCACCGACAGGGCGGCGGCGTCCCCCAGGCTGTCCCCCAAGGCGGCGGGGGCCACCTGGCAGGCGGCCCGGTTGCCGGGCAAAGCCTCCCGCTGGATCACATCCAGGGCCGCCTCCCGGAGGAGGTGCTCGCTGCGGGCGTACACGCTGCCGATGACGATGCGCTCCGGGTTCAGCAGGTCCATGAGCAGGGAGAGGGCCATGCCCAGGTGGCGGCCGCAGCAGCGGTAGGCCGCCAGGGCCACCGGGTCCCCGGCCTCGGCGGCCTGGGCCATACGGAGGGCGGTGACGCTCCCCAGGGCCTCGGGGCCGGGGCAGTAGGCAGGGGGCGTGCCCTTCTGGATGGCCTCCAGGGCCATGGCCCGGCCCAGCTCCGCCAGGCCGCCGCCGCTGCAGAAGCCCTCGAAGGACCCGGCCTTGCCGAAGCCCACCGGGGCGTAGGGGGTCCCGTCGGCCTGGGGGCAGCGGCAGTGGCCGATCTCCCCTGCCATGCTGCTGGCCCCGGTGTACAGCTTCCCGTCTAAAATGAGCCCTGCCCCGAAGCCGGTGCCGAAGGTGAGGAACACCATGCTCTGGCAGCCACGGCCCGCCCCGAAGCGCCACTCCGCCAGGGCGCAGGCGTCGGCGTCGTTCTGCAGGCGGCAGGGCACGCCGAAGGCCTGGGAGAAGTCCTCTGCCGCCGGGATTTCATCCCAGCCGGGGAGGTTGGGGGGCGAGAGGATCAGGCCTTTGGCGCTGTCCAGAGGCCCGCCGCAGCTGATGCCGATGGATGAAAGCTCCGCATCCCCGGCCTGGTGGAGCAGCTCCCCCAGGGCGGAGGCCATGGCCTCCCGGGCCGGGGGGTAGCCCCCCTTGGGGGTGGGGAATTTCCGTTTGGCCAGGGGGGTGACCACCCCGTCCTCCGCCTTGGCCAGCAGCACCGCCAGTTTGGTGCCGCCAATGTCCAGTCCCGCGATATAGGCCATCTTCAGTCCTCCTGTTCTGTGATAAGGGTCTCCCGCCAGACGGGGCGTTTGGTGGGGATATAGAAAAATCATAGCCCTATCCCGCCAAAATTGCAAGGGATTTTCCCGATTTTTTAGTCAGCTTCTTGACCGCGGGCCGGTTTAGTGGTATCCTACTAGCGAAACGCGGGGCCTGCCCCGCAAACCACCCAGGAGGCGACTTGTATGGACCGCATCGAAGAACTGCTGCACCGGTACCCCGCCCTTGCCCCGGCGGCGGGGGACATCCGACGGGCCGGGGAGGCCCTGTGCCGCTGCGTATTGGCCGGGGGCAAGGTGCTCACCTGCGGCAACGGGGGCAGCGCCGCCGACGCCGAGCACGTGGTGGGGGAACTGATGAAGGAATTCCTACGCCGGCGCCCCATCGGAGAGGAGGCCAGGCAGCGGCTCACCGCCGCGGACCCCTCCCCCGCCGACCTGATCGCCGGGCTGCAAGGGGCCATCCCCGCCATCTGCCTCAACTCCCAGACCTCCCTGCTCACCGCCCTGTGCAACGACGGGGACCCGGCCATGGTGTTCGCCCAGCAGGTCTACGGCTATGGCCGGCCGGGGGACGCCCTGCTGGCCTTCAGCACCTCGGGGAATTCCGCCAACGTGGCCAACGCCCTGCGGGTAGCCCGGGCCGTGGGCTGCACCGGCATCCTCATCGCCGGGGGGACCGGCGGCCGCTGCGCGGGCCTGGCGGAGGTGGCGGTCCTCCAGACAGGGCAGGCGCGCTACAAGGGGCAGGCGCTGTAGCTGGGACACAACGCCGGCCGGGGGGGCCTCTACCACTGCCTCTGCGCCATGGCGGAGGACGCGGTGTTCGGCTGAACAGGAAACTCCCCCGTTGCGGGGGAGTTTTTCCGGGAGATTTTAATTAAGTGTTGACTTAATTAAAATCCGTGGTACAATAGAGGCAAAGGAAAGGGGGCGGGATTATGGCGGACGCTGCCGCGGGATTTAAGGCGCTGGCCGACGAGAACCGGATGCTGCTGCTGCGGCTGCTGCTGCTGCGCAGCTGCTGTGTGCGGGGGCTAGCCCGGCAGCTGGGCATCTCCCCGGCGGGGGTCTCCCAGCATTTGAAGGTGCTGCGGGAGGCCGGGCTGGTGCTGGGGGAGAAATCTGGCTACCACACCCACTACACCGTGGACCGGGAGGCCCTGCGGGCCCTGGCCCGAGAGCTCACCGCCCTGGCGGAGGCCCCGGCGAGCCAGCCCTGCAGCCCCCGCTACGGCGGCTGCCCGGCGGCGGAGTTCGCCAAGTGCCGCAGCGCAGGCGGCGCCCCCGCCCCCTCTCCCCAACCCATGCCATGGAAAGGAAGCAAGGAGATGAAGATCGGGGTCACTTACGAAAACGGGCAGGTTTTTCAGCACTTCGGCCACTGCCAGGCCTTTCAGTTCTTCACCGTAGAGGAGGGCAAGGTCACCTCCAACGAAGTGGTCAGCGCGGCGGGCAGCGGCCACGGAGCCCTGGCGGGCTTTTTGAAAGCCCACGGCGCGGATACCCTCATCTGCGGGGGCATCGGGGGCGGGGCCCGCACAGCCCTGGCCCAGGCGGGCATCCAACTGTACCCTGGGGTCACCGGCAGCACGGAGCAGGCGGTGCAGGCCCTGTTGGACGGCACGCTGCTCTTTAACCCCGACACCCTGTGCAGTCACCACCACGGGGAGGGCCACACCTGCGGCGGCCATGGGGAAGGCCACGGCTGCGGAAGCCACGGCTGTGGCAGCCACGACTGTGGCGAGGACAAGCACGGCTGCCCAGGAAATCACTGAAAAAACGGTGCGCAAAAAGGAGCCCCTGGTGGGGCTCCTTTCGTTTTGGGTGGGTTTAGGCGTTGTTGACCTCTTGCTCCAGCATCTGGGCAAAAAGGGTGTTGGCCCAGGCGAACCAGGGCCGGGTGAACTGGCTGGGGTCGTCCACGTCGAAGCCCTCGTGCATGAAGTTGGTGCCGGCGTGGGTGCGGGCGATGGTCTCCAGGCACTCCTTCTTCTCGGCGGGGTCGGTGCTGGTGAGGATCTGCATGGTCAGGCCGATGTGCCAGATGTACCGGTGGGGGGTGTGGGGGCTGCCGATGCCCTTGGCCACCTTGCCCACGAAGTAGTAGGGGTTGTCCTCGGAGAGGACGAACCGGCGGGTGTTCTGGTAGATGGGGTCGTCGGCGGGCTTGTACCCCAGGTAGGGGATGGCCAGCAGGCTGGGGGAGTTGGCATCGTCCATCAGGTTGTAGTTGCCGAAGCCGTCGGTCTCGTAGGCGTAGATCTTCCCGTACTTGGGGTGGTCCACGATGCCGTAGGCCTCGATGCCGTCCCGGATGTCCTCCTGGAGGGTCTTGCAGCGCTCTACCAGCTCCTTGTCGTCGTAGCCGGCCTCCAAAAGCTCTACGGCGTAGCCCAGGGCCACCACGGCCATCATGTTGGCGGGGATGAGGTAGCCGAACTTGCAGGAGTCGTCGGAGGGGCGGAAGCCGGACCAGGTCATGCCGGTGTAATTCACCGGGCGGCCCTTGCCCCGCATGGGCAGGGTGTCGCTGGGGGCCCAGGCGTGGTCCCGGACGAACCAGTAGGGGGAATTCTCGTGGCGCTGCTCCACGGTGAAGGTGTCCACGATCTTCTGGACCATCAGGCGGAACTCCTCGGTGAAGATGGACTTGTCCTTGGTCACCTCATAGTACTCGTGGGACAGGTACAGGGAGGCGCACAGGGAGTCCACCTCGTACTTTCGCTCCCAGATCCAGCCGCTCTGGAAGCTGCTGTGGTCGTCCTCGCTGTAGCCCTTCTCCAGCACCTTGCCGTTAAAGGCGTTGGAGTAGGGGTCCAGGTTTACATAATACACATGCTTTTCAATGACGCTCTTCAGGATGTGCTTCAGGTCCTCATCCTGGGCGGCGTACTTGATGTAGGGCTTCAGCTGGGCGGCGCTGTCCCGCAGCCACATGGCGGGGATGTCCCCGGTGATGACGAAATAGCTGCCGTCCTCCAGCTGGGTGACGGTGGTCTCCATGGTGTTCAGGAAGCACTGCTTGGCCAGGGGGGCCAGGTCGGGGTACACCTGGGCGGCCTTTTGTTCCAGCTCTTCCGCTTTCTGCAACAGGATCTTCGGGATCATGGCGAAACGCTCCTCTCCGGAATTTCCCCGCTGGGGGGTCTCTGCTTCATTGTAACACATTCCGCGGGGAAAGGCCACCTCTTTTTTCCCCTTGCGCAAGAAAAGGGAGCGGCTGCCGCCGCCCCCGTTTTCTCAGCTCTCCCACTGGTTCACTGTGCCCTCCCGGTCCACGGTGATGACCGGGCGGTAGCTGGGGTCCAGCCGGGACACCGCGGCACCCAGCTTCTCTTTGATCTCCTGGTCGCTGTCCTCCAGAGAGAAGGGCGCCGCCACGTCGAAGAGCACGTTGGAGTGGGTGATGCCCCACACCACCCGGAAGTCGTGGATGGACACCTGCGGGTAGATACGCCCCACCAGCTCCCGCACCTGGCGGTGGAGGGCTTCGGTGCGCTCGTCCTGGGTGACCACCGGGTCCAGGTGGATGACCAGGTGGATGTGGTCGTGCTCTAAAAAGTCCCGCTCGATGTTGTCGATGATGTCGTGGCTTTTCAGGATGTCCTCCTCCGCGGGGACCTCGCAGTGCACCGAGGCAAAGCACCGGCCCACCCCGTAGTTGTGCACCGCCAGGTCGTGGATGCCGATGATCCCGTCGTAGGAGAGGATCTTCTGGTAGATGGACTTCACCAGCTCCTGGTCGGGGGCCATGCCCAGCAGGGGGTCGCCGGTCTCGATGATGAGCTTGACCCCGGACACCACGATGAACACCGCCACCGCCAGGCCCAGCCAGCCGTCCAGGTTGAGGTGGGTGAGGCTGGTGATGGCCGCCCCCAGCAGCACCACCGTGGTGGCGATGGCGTCGTTGCGGCTGTCGCTGGAGGTGGCGTACACGGTCTGGGAGTCGATGGTCTTGCCCACGCTGCGGTAGAAGAAGCACTGCCACAGCTTGATGAGCACGGACGCCGCCAGGATGCCCAGGGTGAGGGGGGTGAAGTCCGCGGCCTCGGGGGCGATGATCTTCTCGATGGAGGTCATGCCCAGCTCCAGGCCCAGAAACAGCACCACGAAGGACACGATGACCCCGGAGAGGTACTCCATGCGGGCGTGGCCGAAGGGGTGTTTGGCGTCGGCGGGCTTGCCCGCCAGCTTAAACCCCACCAGCATGATGATGGAGGAGCCGGAGTCGGTCAGGTTGTTTACGGCGTCGGCCATAATGGCCACGCTGCCCGAGAGCAGCCCCGCCGCCATTTTGATGGCGAACAGCAGCAGGTTGGTGGCGATGCCCACGGCCCCCGCGGCCTTGCCGCTCTTCTCCCGGACGGCGCTGCCCGCCCCGGGGCCGTAGCCTTTTACCAGCAGTTTCATCACTCCGTCGAACATGGTCTCATCTCCCCATAGACAAAAAGGTCCCGGGGCAGGGTGGCCTGCCCCGGTCCTGCAAAAATTTTTTTGGATGTGTTACGCCAGCACGCTGTTTCCCTGGCTGTCGATGCCCACAATCAGGGGGAAATCTTTGAGCGTAAGGCGCTTGACGGACTCGCAGCCCAGGTCCTGGAAGGCGATGACCTCCGCCTTTTCGACGCACTGGGCGGCCAGGGCCCCTGCCCCGCCGATGGCGCACAGGTACACGGCGCCGTTGCGCTTCATGGCCTCAATGACTTCCGGGCTGCGCTTGCCCTTGCCGATCATACATTTTAAGCCCAGGTCCAGACGGCCGCTGGTGGTGGGCCCGCAGGAGCCGATGGGCAGCCCCTCCGGCGCCGGGGTGGGCCCGGCGTAGTAGATGGCCGCCCCCGCCAAGGGGTAAGGGGGCTCTTTGCCCTCATCCAGCAGCTGGCAGATACGCTTGTGGGCCGCGTCCCGGGAGGTGTAGCACACCCCGGAGAGCAGCACCCGCTGCCCCGCCCGCAGGGTTGGGGCCAGCTCTGCCATGTCGCTGGTGTTCAGACGCAGCGCTTCCCCCATCTCACTTCTCCCAGAACAGCTCGATGTACTCGTTCATGGGGCCCCAGAAAAAGGCGATGCGGATGGGGCTGCCGGCCAGCTCCATATCGTTGGGCTCGATGGCGATCTCGTAGCCGGCCTCCCGCACCCGGGCGATGGCCTCGTCTACCTTGTCGGTGGCCAGGGCCAGGTGGTTGAGGGCCCCGCCCTTCTGGGACATCTCCTTCTCGGGGATGATCTCCAGGCAGGAGTTATCCCCGCAGGAGACCATCAGGCAGGGCATGTTGGGGTCGCCCCAGCTTTTGGTGACCTCCATGCCCAGCACCTTGGTGTACAGTTCCACCACGCTGCTGTACTGCTCTGCCGTGGGCTTCAAGGCGATGTGGTGCACGCCCTGGATCAGCTTGCTCATAGTTAGTCCTCCCTATATATTCTTCTCGTAAAAAAAGGGAAGCCGCAGACGCGGTATCCCTTTTTTCTCCTTGCTAACGGACTTATTTCCGGTTGAAGATGGACATGATGTCCGTGAAGGTGTCGTCGTCATCGATGACGGCGGGGTCCACCTTGGGCTCGCTGGAACGGGGGCTGGCGCTGTTGGAAGAGGTGTCCAGGAAGTCGTCGTCCAGGTCCATATCCAGGGAAACGGCGGGCTTTTTGGACTTCTCCCCGTTCATGCCGTCGAAGCCGGTGGCGATGACGGTGACGGTCATCTCGTCCTCCATGTTCTCGTCGAAAGTGGCGCCCCAGATGATGTTGGCGTCCTCGTGGGCGCGCTCGGTGACGATCTGGGAAGCGGTGTCGATCTCATCCAGCGCGATGTCCGGGGAGGAGGTGATGTTGATGATAACGCCCTTGGCACCGGAGATCTTGGTCTCCAGCAGGGGGCTGGACACGGCGGCCAGGGCGGCCTGCTGGGCCTTATCCTTGCCGCTGGCGTGGCCCACGCCCATGTGGGCGTAGCCCGCGTTCTGCATAACGGACTTCACATCCTCGAAGTCCAGGTTGACGATACCGGGCAGCTGGATCAGGTCGGAGATGGACTGCACGCCCTGGCGCAGCACGTCGTCGGCAGCGGTGAAGGCGTTGGCCAGGGTGATGCGCTCCTCGCTCACCAGCTTCAACCGCTCGTTGGGGATGACCACCAGGGAGTCCACGTGCTCCCGCAGGGCGGCGATGCCCTTTTCCGCCTGCTCCATACGGCGGCGGCCCTCGAAAGCGAAGGGTTTGGTGACGATGCCCACGGTGAGGGCCCCCAGCTCCCGGGCGATCTTGGCCACCTGAGGGGCAGCCCCTGTGCCGGTGCCGCCGCCCATGCCGGCGGTGATGAACACCATGTCGGCGTCCTTGAGCACATTGGTGATGGCCTCGCGGCTCTCCTCGGCGGCCTTCTCGCCCACCTCGGGCTTGGAGCCGGCGCCCCGGCCGCTGGTGAGCTTCTCGCCCAGCTGCACCTTTACCGCAGCCTGGGAACGCTGCAGGGCCTGCTTATCCGTATTCATGCAAACCAGCTCCACGCTGCGCACACCGGCGCTGGCGATGCGGTTTACGGCGTTGCCGCCGCCGCCACCCACACCCACCACTTTGATGGTCTGTGGAGTCTCATCAAGCAGATTATCAACTTCAAAAGGCATGTCATTTCCTCCTTGGCTTTCTACGAGCAGATATTCTTCACGACGCGTGTTCCGTCTACCGTGATCACTTATGATACTACATGGTATAATCTATCACTTTTGCGGGAAAATTTCAAGAAATTTCTGAGAAAAAGGGGCGCTGGACGCAAATTTTTCCGTTTGGGGGCCCTGCGGGGCGCCCGGGGCGGGAAAAACTGCGAAAAATGCCGGAAGCCTCAGCCGGTGAAGGGGGCGTCGGGGATGGCGCCGCCCCGGTCGGTAGTGCCGGTTTCCGACCCGGTTTCGCCCTGATTCGACCCGGTTTCGCCCGAATCTGACCCGGTTTCGCCCGTGGCGGTCCCAGAATCGCCCGGAGCGGAGCCGGTGGCGGCAGTGGCGGCGGAGTCACCGGTGGTAAAGGGGGAGTCGGGGATGTCGTCCCCCCGTCCGCCGGAGGTCTCGCCGGTGGTGTCACCGGAAGTCTCCCCGGTGGTGCCATCGGTGGTGTCCGTGCCCTCCCCCTCCGGGGTACTGGAGGCCGTGGCGGAGGAGGCACTGCCTGCCGGGTCCACGGGGCCCGCCTCGAAGCCGGCCTTGTGGGCGTCGGCGGCGTAGGACAGGTCCAGCACGCCGGTCTCCTTGTCCCCGATCCTGTTTTCGGTGGTGGGGTTGATCAGGGCGTCGTAGGCGAAGTCCAGCTTATAGGTGAGCTCGGCGGTGCTGCCCAGCTTGCACTCCACCCGGTCCTGGTACCAGAGGCGGATGTCGTACAGGTCGGTGAGGTCCAGGCGGGTGCACTGGGTGATCATCTCCCGCTGGGTGAGGGCGGTGAGGATCTCCTGGAGGGCGGAGAGGGCGGTGGCGTCCTCGGCCTGGAGGTACTGCCCCGGCTGGGTGGCGGTGGAGACGAAGCCGGTGACCTGCATGGTGGCCGCCGCAGGCTCGGCGCCCAGCTCCAGGATCTTCCCCTGGCTGCTGACATAGAGCCAGCCCCCGCCGCTGGACACGCTGGCCGCGGTCTGGGCGGCGGTGATGCGGATCTCCAGGGTGTTGGGGAAGTGCTTGATGACTTCGGCGTCCTCTACGTAGGGCAGCTGGCTCTCCAGGCGCTCCTCCTGGCTTTGGGTGGGGGCGAAGAGCAGGTTGTCACCGATGGCGTAATCGCACAGGGCCAGCACCTCCTCCTGGCTGTACACCAGGTCGCCGGTGACCTGGATGTCGGCCACCTTGAACAGCAGGAACACGCACAGCAGGGCGGTGACCGCCGCCATGGCCAGCACCGCCAGCAGCAGGGTGACCCGCCGGGCGGTTTTGCCCAGGGGCTTGCGGCCCTTCCGGGGGGGCTCCCGCCGGGGGGGACGCCGCCCTGATCCCCCGGGGGGA
>ENA-UONY01001453-UONY01001453.1-human-gut-metagenome-genome-assembly--contig:-CS9-NODE-1453-length-20027-cov-6.670238_pt1 | contig 20027 bp, 19 predicted proteins | sample MGYA00242465_ERZ724012 | MGnify/ENA metagenome assembly ERZ724012 | reverse complement strand
TGCTCCGGCAGAACTGCCTCGCATCGGACAGCCTTGGATTTTTGAGGGATTTTTGCTCTTCTTTGGCGACGGCGGGCTGCCGCCCGCCGAGACAAAAAGGGCAAAAAGCACCAAAAAGACTTACCTGTCCGACGCATGGCTCCCTGCCTATCGATGGCCGATTTTCTCCGACGCGCATGTCGCCGGAGAAAATGATTGATACTCTATTTGCGCCTGCGGGCGCAAACTCTGCGAGGCTTTTTTGACAGTCTGAGAAAGCTGGTGCTTTTTAAGCGCCAGCTTTCATCAAATGATGGGATATTCGCGGATCGCGAATGTTTGAAAATCCATTCGCTCCGCGGCAAACCGGTTATTCCAATAGATGCATTCCTCAACCGGTATTTTCCATGGGAAAAATCAAAAAATGCCGTGATTGTATTTGAGCTGTCCATAGAGAATAAATGCCAGCCCGACAGCAAACGCCGGAAGAACGATGAACGAAACGGCAGCCTCACTGCGCAGGGAAACCAAAAACGCCGCGGCGAGCGAAACGCCGATGACGAGCGTCCCCGTGCCGACGGCGCGGCCGTATTTCGGGATGTCCTCTTCTTTGACGTTCCGGCGGTTGTAGGCGTGGATCGTGCGGATGTTCCCCTTTATATTCACCGCACCGAGAACGGACAAAAGAATGCCCACAATGAGCAGCAGATAGTTTTCCATGACGGCCTCCTTAAAAATAAAACAGTTCTTCAAATTTCTTGTCCAGCGCGATGCAGAGGATCAGCGCCAGCTTTGCCGTGGGATTGAATTGTCCCGTTTCAATGGAGCTGATCGTATTTCGCGATACACCCACCATTTCTGCGAGCTGCGCCTGAGAGAGCGCCTTTTCCGCGCGCGCCTCCTTCAGCCGGTTTTGCAGCTTCAGTTCATCGTTCATCCGCTCACCCCAATGAGTCTCACAACGAAAAGAACGAGAAACAGGAGAAACATGGAAAAATACAAAATGGTGAGCGTCAGCTCTGTTTTCCGTTTCTCTTTTCTATACGTCACAAGGCTGTGCGTGCCGAGAATGCTGAAGTAGATGATCCAGGGACTATAGAGCATTGTTTCGGTAACCCAAACAAAGATCACGGACACCAGACAGCACACACCGGCACCGACGCGCCCGGCAATATTGCCCGCCTGCCGCGCTGTTTCCATCTCCGCCAGATCCCGGTTTTTATTCTCCCTGCGGCTGGCTGCCAGAATTTCTTCCTTTTTCATAGGAATGCTCCTTCGCCAAGTTTTCTTGTCACGATTATAGCATTGCCAAGCAAACTTGTCAACATGGAATTGCGCGCCTTGCCCGGCGGTTGGTTTTGTGGTAAAATACCTTTCCAATCTTTTGAAGGAGACGCCACGCATGGATAAATTTACCCCCCTTCTCGCGAAGGAGTTTTCCCGCCGGGAGGAGCATATAGAGAACATCCTCCGCCTGCTCGACGAGGGCAACACCGTTCCGTTCATCGCGCGCTACCGCAAGGAGATGCACGGCACGACCGACGACCAGACCATCCGCGCCATTGCGGATCGCCTTGCTTATCTGCGCGGGCTGGACGAGCGAAAGGCCGCTGTTTTGAGCGCCATCGAGGCGCAGGGCAAGCTCACGGACGAGCTGTCCGCCGCCATTAAGAAGGCACAGACGCTCGCCGAGGTTGAAGATATTTACCGCCCCTATAAGCAGAAGCGCCGCACGCGCGCGACGATCGCGCGCGAGAAGGGGCTCGCCCCGCTTGCGGAGCTGCTGCTCTCGCAGACGGTCACGTCCGGCACGCTCGAAGCCTTGGCCGCGCCATATGTGAACGAAGAAAAAGGCGTTATGTCAACTGGCAACGCCCTCGCCGGTGCGGGCGATATCATCGCCGAGACGATCTCGGACGATGCCGCCATCCGCGCCGCGCTCCGGCGGCTTTACCGCACGCGCGGCGCGCTGTGGGCAAAGGCTGCGACGGACGAGGACAGCGTTTACCGTATGTACTACGATTACCGCGAGCCGATTTCCAGGGTGCAGGGGCACCGCGTTCTCGCGGTGAACCGCGGCGAGCGGGAGGGCGTGCTCAAAGCGGGAGTGGAAATCGAGGACGCGCTGGCCTTGCAGGAGATCCGCCGGGCGGTATTCCGCGGCGTAAGCATCTCGAATGCCTTTGTGAATGCCTGCTGCGAGGATGCCTGGCGGCGGCTCATTGAGCCGTCCGTGGAGCGGGAGATTCGCGGCGAGCTGACGGATGCCGCCGACGAGGCCGCCATCCGTGCCTTCGGCCAGAACCTCCAGCCGCTGCTGATGCAGCCGCCGCTCCGCGGTCGTGTCACCATGGGCTTTGATCCGGCGTACCGCACCGGCTGCAAGATCGCTGTGGTGGATGAGACCGGAAAGGTGCTCGAAACCGGCGTTGTGTACCCCACGCCGCCGCACAACCGGCAGGACGAGGCACGCAAAACACTTACCGCCATGATCCGCCGCCACGGCGTTACCGCCATTGCTATCGGCAACGGCACGGCGTCCAAGGAGTCGGAAATCTTTATCGCCGATATGATCAAGGCGCTGCCCGGCGTTGCCTATATGGTTGTGAGCGAGGCGGGGGCAAGCGTGTATTCGGCCTCCAAGCTCGGCGCGGAGGAGTTCCCGGACTACGATGTTTCGCTCCGCTCCGCGGTATCCATCGCGCGGCGCTTGCAGGACCCGCTCGCCGAGCTCGTGAAGATCGAGCCGAAGAGCATCGGCGTCGGGCAGTACCAGCACGACATGCCCCCGGCGCGGCTGGACGAAACGCTCCGCGGCGTGGTGGAGGACTGCGTAAACTCCGTCGGCGCGGATCTGAATACGGCGTCGGCGCCGCTCCTTTCCTATGTCGCCGGTCTGAACGACACGGCGGCGAAGAACATTGTGGCTTACCGTGAGGCAAACGGGGTGTATCCCTCGCGCGCCGCACTGAAAAAGGTGCCGCGCATCGGGCCGAAAGCGTTTGAGCAATGCGCGGGCTTCCTGCGCGTAACGCAGGGGAAAAACGTTTTGGACGCTACCGGCGTCCACCCGGAATCCTATGCCGCGGCGGAAAAGCTGCTCGCCCTGTGCGGTTATACGGAGGACGACGTGCGCGCGCACCGCGTGGAAGAGCTGCGCGAGCGCGTAAAGACGCTCGGCGAGGAGAAGGCGTCGGCGTACTGCGGCGTCGGCGTGCCGACGCTCTCGGACATTGTGTCCGATCTCATGAAGCCCGGCCGCGACCCGCGCGACGAGCTGCCCGCGCCGCTCCTGCGCACCGATATTCTGGAGCTCAAGGATTTAAAACCCGGCATGAAGCTGCGCGGCACGGTACGCAATGTTGTGGATTTCGGCGCGTTCGTCGATATCGGTGTGCATCAGGACGGCCTGGTACACATTTCGCGCCTCTCCGATAACTTCGTGCGCAAGGCCTCCGACGTTGTCCGCGTGGGCGATGTGGTGGATGTTGCCGTCATCGAAGTGGACGCGGCGAAAAAACGCATTGCACTTTCCATGCTCGCTGCCGACGTTGGCAGAAACTGACAGAAAAAAGTCAAAACTGTAACTTGCCCGCGCGCCGTACTGCCCGTATACTTGATTTACATAAAAAACACTTTTTTCATTTATGTAAATCAAAACGGGGAGGCGCACCATGCGCATTACATACATCAAACACAGTGCATTTCTTGCGGAGTGGGAGGACATTGTCTGCCTTTTTGACTATGCCGGGGGCGATCTGCCGGAGATAGAGCGCGATAAGCGCCTGTGTGTTTTCGCAAGCCATCATCATTCCGATCACTTCAACCCGGAGATCTTCGAGCGGTTTGCCGGTCATCCGCGCCACACCTTTATCCTTTCGGACGATATCCGCACTGTCCCTGCCGGGGAAAACGCCCCCGTTGTCCGTACCGGGCCAAACTGCCGCCGTATCTTTCCGGGCGGGAAGATGGGCGCGATGGGCGTTTCCACCATCGGCTCGACCGACTGCGGCGTTGCATTTGTCGTGAACTATGCCGGAAAGACCGTGTACCACGCGGGTGATCTCCATTGGTGGGCGTGGCCGGACGATACGCCGGAGGAAGAGCGCGACATGAAAAACCGTTACTTTGCCGAGATCGCCAAGCTCAACGGCGTCCGGCTGGATGCAGCGTTTCTTCCGCTCGATCCGCGTCTCGGCGCAAACTACTGGATGGGCTTTGACGCCATGATGCGCTCGGCGGACATCCGCAAAGCGTTCCCGATGCATATGTGGGAAAAGTATGAGTACATCCTCAAATTCAAGGCGATGAGCGTTACGGAAGCTTACCGGAGCAAGATCGCCGATATCACTGCGCCCGGCCAGATCTTTGAAATTTGAAAGGGAGAAGAACCATGAAATTCCAAATGATCCATGAGAATTACAACGTCCGCGACCTTTCCGCCTCGCTTGCCTTTTACGAAAAGGCGCTCGGCTTGCACGAAAAGCGGCGCAAGGAAGCCGCTGACGGCTCGTATATCATCGTGTATGTCGGCAACGACGCTTCCGACTTTGAACTCGAGCTCACGTGGCTGCGCGACCATCCGCAGGCCTACGACATCGGCGAGGAAGAATTCCATCTCGCGTTCCGTGTGGACGATTTCGCCGCGGCGCACGCGCTCCACAGCGAAATGGGCTGCATCTGCTTTGAAAACGCCGCCATGGGCATCTATTTCATTCAGGACCCGGACGGCTACTGGCTGGAGATCGTCCCGACGAGATAAAATCTCCCGGCGAACACGGAGAAAACGTATGGTTTATTTGGAAACGGAGAGGCTGTTTCTTCGAAATCTGGAGCCCTCCGACGCGGAAAGCATCAGCGGATACCGCAACGACGAGGCATGCCGACGGTATCAGCGGTGGGAAGCCTTCACGCTTCCGGATGTCGAGGCGTATATTGAGAAGTTCCAAAGCGATGTCTTCCTGTCAGACAAGCAGGAACAGCACTTTGGGATCGCCCAAAGAAACAGCTTGGAGCTTGTAGGCGAACTGGCGTACTTTTATAAGCCGGGGGACTGTATCACGCTGGGAATCACCATTGCCCCGCGTTTCCAGAGAAACGGATATGCCTGCGAAATGCTGCGGGAAGTGATCCGTTCTGTCCGGGGAAAGTATCCGGCATTGGATATTGTGGCGCTGATCGACAAAGACAATCAGAAAAGCCTGCGTCTTTTTGAAAAGCTGGGTTTTCGGCAGGAGTGCTACGCGGATTCGATTGCCTCTTTTGTTTATGTGCTCTCTGCATAGGAAAAGTCCGCGGCGAGAATACCGCGGGCTTTTCCTATTTTCAAAACTGTGTTATACTGAAAAAAACACAACAGGAGAATATTATGTCAACTAATACATTGTATCTCGGTTACCATGTTTCCTCCGCCGGGGGATACATGGCGATGGGGAAGCGCGCCGCAGCGCTCGGCGCGAACACGTTCGCCTTCTTTACGCGCAACCCGCGCGGCGGCGCGGCGGCAAAGGTGGAAGAGAGCGATGTTGCGGCCTTCCGCGCATGGGCGGCCGAGCAGGGCTTCGGCCCGCTTGTGGCGCATTCGCCCTATACGCTCAACCCGTGCAGCGATAAGCCCTCCGTGCGCGATTTCGCCAAACGCGCCTTTACGGAAGACCTGGAGCGCATGGAGCTCACGCCCGGCTGCTTTTATAACTTCCACCCCGGCAGCCATGTGGGGCAGGGGACGGAGGCTGGAATTGCCATGATTGCCGATCTTCTGAACGCTGTCCTCACGCCGGACATGCATACGACGGTTCTGCTGGAAACGATGGCCGGGAAGGGCAGCGAGGTCGGCGGAAGGTTTGAAGAGCTGCGCGAGATCATTGACCGCGTAGAGCTCCGGGAAAAACTCGGCGTCTGCCTTGATACGTGCCACATCTGGGACGGGGGCTACGATATCGTCTCCGACCCGGACGCAGTGCTTGCCGAGTTTGACCGTGTGATCGGGCTTGATAGGCTCAAGGCGGTGCACCTGAATAACTCCCTCAACGGTCTCGGAAGCCACAAGGATCGCCACGCGAAGATTCGGGAGGGCGTTCTGCCGGAAGAGGCGCTGGTGCGCATCGTCTGCCACGAAGCCCTCGCCGGGCGGCCGTTCATTCTCGAAACGCCGAATGACGATACCGGGTACGCCGCGGAGATCGCGTGGCTGCGGGAACAGTGGGAGGCGCGCCATGCGTGAGATCAAAGCCGTCCTCTGGGACGTGGACGGGACGCTTCTCGACTTTCTCGCCGCCGAGCGCGAGGCAATAAAGACTTGCTTTTCTCTCTTCGGTCTCGGCGAGTGTACCGATGAGATGATCGCGCAGTATTCCGCCATCAACGTCCGCTGGTGGCAGGCGCTTGAGCGCGGCGAATATACGAAGCCGGAAATTCTCGTCGGGCGCTTTGCGGAGTTTTTTACTGCGCGCGGGATCGGTACTGCCGTCGCTCCGGCGTTCAACGCCGAATATCAGCTTCGTCTCGGCGATACGATCGTTTTCTGCCCGCACGCGAAGGAGACCGTGCTCGCGCTCCGCGGCAGAGCCGCGCAGTGCGCCGTGACGAACGGAACAAAGGTTGCGCAGGATAAAAAGCTCGACCGTTCGGGGCTCGATAAGCTGCTTGATCCCATTTTCATTTCGGAGGTTGTCGGCGCGGAAAAGCCTTCCAGAGAGTTCTTTGCCCCGGTGTTCGCGGCATTCCCCGGCATAAAGCCGGAGGAAATGCTCATCGTCGGCGACTCGCTCACGAGCGATATCCGCGGCGGGATCAATGCCGGAGTACAGACCTGCTGGTACAATCCCCGCGGTCACGCCGCGCCGCCGGAGCTTTCCATCGACTACACGATCTCAGACATTGCCGAGGTGCTGCAAATCGTGGAGAAAAGTGCGCAATGAATGGTGAATTTTGACCTATTGACTTTTCCGCGTCCAGTGGATAGAATCATCTGACTTTCAGATTTTTTATCAGGAGGAAGCACGTTTCATGAAAACTGCAACGCTCGGCGAGGGCAAGCTTTTCGGCCCGGCGAGCTTTTATAAAAAGGCGCTGCTCATCGCGCTGCCGGTCATGCTGCAAATGCTCATCCAGAACATGGTGTCGCTCATCGACAACTTCATGGTCTCCGGCCTGGGCGATGTGAAAATGTCTGGCGTCAACATCTCCGGCCAGATTCTTTTTGTGTTCATGGTACTGCTCAACACGATCTGCACCGCGGGCGGCATCTTCATGTCGCAGTATTACGGCGCGGGGGATAAGCGCGGCATGCGTCAGGCGCTGAGCTTCAAGGCGGTGCTTGCAGCGGTGGCCATCGTGCTCTATCTGCTCGTGTGCATGGTGTTCCCGCGGCAGGTGCTCTCGCTCATGGTCGTCGGCAACTCGCAGGCGGACGCCATTTTGGACGAGGCGGCGAAGTACATGTTCCTCATGGGCTTCAACGGCATCCCGATGGCGGTGTCCACGATCTGCTCATCGTCCCTGCGCGAGATCGGCCGGGTGCGCACGCCGCTTTTCATTTCCGTTATCGCCACGCTCGTCAATACGTTTTTCAACTGGGTGCTGATCTACGGCAATCTTGGCGCGCCGCGGCTTGAAGTGCAGGGCGCGGCCATCGCTACGATCATCGCGCGTCTCACGGAGATGACGATGTTCCTTATCTACATCGCCGTCAAGCGCCCGCCGTTTACCGCCACGCCCAAGGAGCTCGTGAGCGTTGATTTCCCGCTCTTTTTCCGCATGCTCAAAAAGGGCTCGATGGTGCTCGGCTCCGAAATGCTCTGGGTCATTTCCGAAACGATCACCACCGCGCTCTACAATGGCCGCGGCGGCGCGGACGTTGTCTCCGGCATGGCGGCAAGCTTTGCTATTGCGAACCTCTTCTTTGTGGCGTTCAGCGGCATTACGACGGCGACCGGCGTTATCCTCGGTTCCACGCTGGGCCGCGGCGAGCTGGACAAAGCCCGGCAGGAGAAGCGCTGGCTTATGACGGCTGGCGTTGTGTTCGGCGTCTTTATGATTTTTGTCGGCCTGCTCACGATCCCGCTCATCCATGTCGTGTTCGGCCATCTGAGCGCGAGCGCGCAGAGCATCTGCCGCGAGATGGTGCTGCTCATGTCGCTGTTCATGCCGCCGTGGGTGTATATCAATGTTCAGCTTGCCGTTTCCCGCGCCGGGGGCGACACTGCCATGGGCCTCTGGGTAGACGGCACGACAACGCTTCTTATCATCATCCCTGGCATCTTCCTTGTGGCGCGCTATACGACGATCGGCCCCGTGGCCATGTACGCCATGGTCAAGGCGGTGGACTTTGTGAAGATCACCATCGCGCACTTCATGCTCAAGCGCGAGCGCTGGGTGCGCAACCTCACGGACATGACCCGGCAGGAATTGGCAGCAAAATAAAGATATCGAAACGACAAACCGCCCCGCTCACGCTTTGAAGCGTGAACGGGGCGGTTTCTATGTTCAAAGCGATTCCACAAACGCGGCGATGCGCGTGTCGATCTGCCCGGCGTCAAGCTGGGAGTAGTCGGTTTCGAGCGCCATATACGGCACATCAAGACTCCGGCAGAGCTCGCGGAGAGAGCGGCCCTCGATGAGATAGGTGTGGCAGCTCGAAAGGGCGATATCGAGCACGGCGTCGGCGTGGAACTCTTCGATGAGCGCGGGGATCATTTCAAACCGGCGGCGGTTCGGCGTCATCACGGCGCAGCCGATGGTGAGATAGGCGTCGGCGATGGCGTCAAGGATATCGTCTGCCTCGGCGTCGACATGGCAGCGCGCCGGTTTGATGCCCGCGCAGTTTTCAAAGCAGACAACCTGCGCACCCGCGCGCTCCGCCGCGCCGAGCACCTTCTGGTATACGCCGCCGATCGGGCAGCCGGTGACGAGAAGCCGCGGCTTTCCCGCCGGGGCGGTGGGCGGCGTTTCGCGCAGCTGCGCGGCAAGCTCTTCCACATGCGCTACGGCGTGGGGGAGGTCAAAGTCAAACCCCAGCCCGTCGAGAACCTTATAAAGCTCCGTGCCGGAAACGGGCGCGGGATCGGCGCGCAGCACCTCCATAAGATGGGAGCGCGCCTCGCGCAGCGCGTTTCTCTGCCGCGCTGCGGCGCGCAGCGCATCGGGCGTAATCTCAATTCCGAAGCGCTCTTCGAGATACGCCTTGAGCCGCCGCACCTCGGCGCGCCACATATCACGCGCATACGGAAGATCAATGCCCTGCGGCAGATGCAGGAGAAAGAGCTCTTTGCCGCGCGCCATCAGCTCGTACATTTTCTTTTTGCCGTCGCACGTCGTCTCGCCGACGATGAGATCGGAAAAATAGGTATACGGGCATTTGTCGCTTACGTAGAAGCCGTAGCTCGATTTGATGAGCGGGCAGAGATTGCGCGGCAGATCGACCTCCGCTGCCGGGATCGTCTCCGCGCTCATGCCGCAGAGACTCACGGCGAGCATGCCGGCGGCGTCCAGAATCTCCAGCGGGGTAAACGTGCAGAACGTCCCGGCCACGTGCCGTCCGCCCTCTTTGGCGGCTTTTACTTTAAGAAAGCCTGCCTTGCGCGCCTCGGAATAGGCCTCAAATGTTTCGGGAAGAGAGAGCTCCATCGTGTATGTCCTCGTTTCAATAAGTATCGTGCTTATCGGGAGAGCCTGCGTGCGGAGAGCGCGGCGCCGATTGCCCCGGCAAAGCGCCCCTCCGGGTGCGTGAGGATCGGCGCGCCGAGCTTTTCGGCGATGGCGTCGGGGAGATATTCCGTTTGGCAGAGCCCGCCAGTGAGGCACACCGCGCCATAGCTCCCGCCGAGCTTCTTTGCCTGCGTGGCAACCTTCCCGGCGATGGAATCCACAACCGCATAGGCAATATCCTCGCGCGATGCGCCCTGACCGATGAGACTTACAACCTCGCTTTCGGCAAACACCGTGCAGATCGAACTGATGGACGCGCCGCCGCCGTGCGCGGCGAGCGCGCACAGCTCTTCCGGGCGCATGCCGAGCCGGTTCGCCATGATCTCCAGAAAGCGCCCCGTTCCGGCGGAGCACTTGTCGTTCATAAGAAAATCCTGCACCGCGCCGCCGGATACGCCGATGACCTTCGTATCCTGCCCGCCGATATCGATCACGAGAAGATCGTCCCGCCCGTGCAGAAAGCACGCGCCGCGCGCGTGGCAGGTGATCTCCGTGACGCTCTTTCCTGCGTACGGCACCGCAACGCGCCCGTACCCCGTTGCAACGCAGGGGTACGATTCCGGCGAAAAGGACGCCGCTTCAAGCTCGGCGCGGATGGCCTCTGCGGTGTCTACACTGCTCCAGCCCGTCGGACGCGCTGAGAGCAGGGCAAAAGAACCGTTTGCGGCGAGCACCGCCGTCTTGGCGCACGTAGAGCCGATATCAATGCCGATGGCGAAATCCATGCCGTGATCCCTCGTTCGTTTTTTCTTCGCGTTTACTATAGCACGCCTCGCACCGTTTTGCTACGATAATTGGAAAAACCGCAGAAACCGATGAAAACAGCGAAAAAAACGATATAAATCCAATAATCCGATTGTATAATCGGCAGAAACGATAAAAAGCGAAATACAATTCAGAACTCCAATTTGACGAAACAGGCGGCAAGACTATAATAAAAAAGTCTGAAATTCAGGAAAGAGAACGTGGTTTTATGCTTGAAGAAGCAAAAAAGAAAAAAGAGCAGAGCGCCGATCTCGCGCTGCTTTCGGGTCTGACCCGCCGCCAGCTCCGTGAGCTGGAGGAAAAGGAAAAGACGCCCGCCCAGAAAACGGCGGAGGCGGTCATTTTGCTGCTGCCGCTCCTCTGCGGCGGTATTGCGCTGCTGGAGTATCTGCTTGTGCCGAACAACAGCCGCAACCGGAATCCGTGGAGCTATGTCTGGGTGCTCGGCGCGGCGCTGGCGGTATACCTTGTCTGCCTGCTTGTGGCGGTGATCGGGAAACGGAGCGGAAAGAAAGACTTTTATGAGTCGCTGCACTATAGAGCGCCGCGCTATTCGGTGCTGCTGCTGTTTCTGACGCTGTACGATTATCTTACGCTGAAGACCGGCATATTGACGCAGCCCTTTGTGCCGTGCATGAACTATATCATCAATGCGTTTCTCGTCGATTACAAAATGCTGGCCGACTGCACACTCAACACGCTCAAGCTGTTGTTTCTCGGCTATTTCATCGGCGTATCCCTCGGTCTTGTGACGGGCATCGCCTGCGGCTATTCCAAGCGGATCCGCTATTGGATCGACCCGATCATCAAGTTTTTGGGGCCAATCCCCACATCCACGTGGATTCCGATCATCATGGTCATTGCCACCTCGCTTTTCGGCGGCGCGGTGTTCATCATTGCGCTCAGCTCCTGGTTTGCGGTGACGGTAGCCTCGCTCACCGGGATTGCCAATGTGGGCAAGGAGTATTTTGAAGCGGCGCGCACTCTCGGCGCGAACGACCGCCAGCTCGTGTTCCGCGTAGCGATTCCGCACGCCATGCCGTCCATTCTGCAGGGCTGTACGCAGGCGATGAGCTCTTCGTGCATTGTGATCATGATTGCGGAAATGCTCGGCGTGAAGTCCGGCCTCGGCTGGTATATGACGTGGCAGACCGGCTGGGCGAGCTACGACAAATCGTTTGCGGCGCTCTTTGTGATCTGCTTCATCTTCACGCTGGTTACCAAGGGGTTGGAGCGGATCAAACGCTATCTGCTCAGATGGCAGAACGGAGCGGAAAAGTGATGCGAAACGAAAAGAAAGATGTCTGCCTGACGCTGGAAAACGTCAGCAAGGTTTTTGCCAAGGTCGAAAGCGATGAAGTGACCCACGCGCTGCAGAATGTAAGCGTTACGATGAAAAGCGGAGAGTTCGTCTCTCTCGTCGGCCCTTCCGGCTGCGGAAAGTCCACGATCCTCCGTCTTGTAGCGGGACTCATCATGCCGACGCTCGGCCGCGTCATGGTAGACGGTGCGGAGGTGGAGGCACCGTCGCCGGATCGCGGCGTTGTGTTTCAGAACCCAACGCTTTTCCCGTGGCTCACCGTGGAAAAGAACATTGCGTTCAGTTTGGACGTGCGCGGCATGAAAGGCGGGAAGGCCGAGCGAGTGGATCAAATGATTCGCATGATCGGACTGGAACGGTTCCGGAACGACTATCCCGCGCAGCTTTCCGGCGGCATGGCACAGCGCGTGGCGCTTGTGCGTACGCTCATCAACGAGCCGGAGATATTGCTGCTCGACGAGCCTCTCGGTGCGCTGGACGAATTCACGCGCATGAATATGCAGGACGAAATCCTCAACATCTGGGCGCAGAGAAAGCAGCTCGCGCTCATGGTGACGCACAGCATCGACGAGGCCGTATATATGGGCACGCGTGTGCTCGTGATGGAGTCTAACCCCGGCCGCATCGTTGCCGATATCAAGATCGACGAGGACTTCCCGCGCGACCGTTCGTCCGCGAGCTTCGTCGAGTACCGCAACGAAATTCTCAATCGTCTGCATTTCGGCGGGAAGAAAGACGAAAAAGATTTATAAGGCAATGCCCTGTAAATAAATTATTTGAAGGAGAAAAGTACATGAAAAAGATTCTTGCTCTTGTGCTCGCGCTCGCCATGGTGTTCGCGCTCTGCGCGTGCGGCGCACAGGCTCCCGAGACCGGCGACAACGCCGAGACCGGAAACACCGGTTCCTCTACCGTAATCGCCGACGAGAACAACGACGGACAGATCGAGATCGGCACCGTGGAAGATGTGGAAGTCAACGAAGCCAGCGAACACATGGACGCTGCCAAGGCCTCTGCCAGCGGCAACTGGGAAGCGCTGTTCGTTCCTGTCGAGATCGAAGGCCGCGCGATTGAAATGACCGATTTCGATCTCACCCCGACCGAGGAAGAGCTCGAAGCCATGAAGAATGAGCCGGCTTATGGCCGTCCCATTGTTTACCTCATGTCCGACGGCTGCACCTCCGGCCCGACTATGGCCGACCATCTCGGCTACTACGCCGAGGCCGGTCTGACGGCCGAGGGCGTGAAGGGCACCACCGATGTGGAAGGCCTCGGCACCGGTAAGGTGGACGTTGCTTCCGGCATGATGGCGAAGATGCTCGTTCCCATCACCAACGGCGTGGACATTACGTTCGTCGGCGGCTCTCACATTGGCTGCAAGTCGCTGTACGTTCTGGCCGACAGCGACTACAACACCACCGCGGACCTGAAGGGTCAGAAGATCTCCACTCCGAACGGCATCGGCATGTCCGACTATAACATCACCGCTCTGCTGCTCGACGCCGACGGCATCAACTACGCCACCGACGTGGAACTCGTAAAGGTCACCGCTGACGCCTGCGTCGCCGCTATGGAAAACGGCGAGATTGCCGCAGCGCTTCTGAGCGATACCTTTGCTTATGCGATGGTGAAGGACGGCAAGCTCAAGTGCATCCGCTCCCAGCAGGATACCGACTTTGCGGATCGTACCTGCTGCGTTCTGGCTATGAGCGGCCAGTTTGTGCGTGAGAATCCAACCATTGCCAAGAAGGTGGCGCAGGCCGTGCAGAAGGCGCACAGCTGGATGCGCGATAACTCCGCGGAAGCCACCCAGGTTCTCATGGACATGGGCTGGAACGGCGGCAATTACGAAATGAACATCATGATCAACAATGCGCTGCAGTTCGGTCTCTCGGATGAGTTCACGGGCGATACGCTGCATGACTTCATCGAGCGTTACATCCGTCTCGGCCTCATCACCTCCATGGACGACGTGGACGAGATCATGGATCTTGCCTGGAGCCCGATTCTCTAAAACCCTTTTCTAAGAAATCTCCCCGAATGCAGCTGCATTCGGGGAGATTTTTCTATCGGGCGGGATTTATTGCTTCGGCTCTTCGAGTCCGCGGCAGGCGAGAATCGCGCCGACGGCGCATACCGCCGCGGCGATCCACGCCGTTGCGGGGACGGAGAGAGTATCGAACAGCCGCCCGGAGATGAGACTTGCGAGCACGCCGCCGATGGTCGTCATGCTGAAGGCGAGACCCTGTCCCTTGGCGGCATCCTCGTAAGGGACGATGAGTGTGACATATGCCACGATCCCCGGGACGTACAGCGCGTAGGACGGTATCTGTATCGCCGCTGCGGCAAAGAGCAGCGGGATGCTCGGCGCTGCGGCGAATGCGGCGGCCTTGATCACAAAAAGGATGAACGAAAACCGCAGCACGCCCGCGCAGCTGCGCCGCCGGAAAACGCGCGAGAAGAGCAGCATCGTCGGTATTTCGACCGCGGCAATAAACGCAGCGAGATAGCCGAGCGTTTCGGTGCCGCCGCCGGCGCGTTCCACAAAGTTGATGAGGAACGTGGACGTAGTGTTGTGCGAGAAAAAGAGAAGCGCCGTTCCGGCAAGCAGCAGACAGAAGCGGGGGCTCTGCCGGAGAAAATCGCTGAGTGAGCGCCCCGGCGGCAGTGCCGCAGGATGGCTGGAAAGCATTTTTTTGCGCAGCCGGACGACCGAACGCGCGAGCAGCGCGTTGGCAACGCATTGCAGCGCCGTGACGGCGAGCCCAACTGTGGGGAGAATGCGCACGCCGAACTTTGTGACCCATACCCCGAGCAGCATGGAGACCGCCATGTATGCTGCCGAGCCCATGCTGCGGGCGATGCCGTAATTGACGGGGCATTCGTAATGCTCAAAATCGGCGCACAGCTTGAGATTGAGCGTATTTACCGCGAGCGTGAACGCCAGGAGCAGCGGATAACAAATGCTTGTAACAGCGCCGCGCACCGGGAAAAACAGCAGAAGAAGAAGGAACACCGTCTGAAACGCCAGCATTGGCCAGAGCACATCCGCCGCGTTGAAGCGCGGCGACGTATCCACAAACGAGGAAAGCCCGGTGCCGAGGAAAAACCCGAGAACGCTTCCCAGTGCGAGCAGGGAGCCGAGCTCTGTGTTGCTGTAGCCGAGCGCGCCGAGATACACGGCGGCAAAGCTGCTGGAGAGGCAGAAAATCATCCAGAAGGATGCCTGATTGAGCGAATAATATACCGTGATCCGTTTCGTGCTCATGCCGCGCCCTCTTTTGCCTTTCGTGAGAAGTCTACCTCTATTATTCACAAAGGACACGCCGGTGTCAAGTCTGAGCGGCTTGCACCGGCGTGTCCTTTTCGATTCCGATAAACGTAGTTGCGTGAGGCAGATCTTATTTCGCGGCGGCGTAGATTTTTTCGATGTCCGCGGCGTACAGGCGGACGAGCCCGCCGATCTTGATTGTGTCGTTCTGCGTGCACTTGACGGCCATATCGTGCATCTGCGCCTCGGTAATGTCGCCGAGACCGAGCTCACGCAGATTGGACGGCATCCCGATGGAACGGCAGAAGCTCTCAAACGCGGCGATGCCGGCGAGCGCGGTCTCTTCGGGATTTTCGTAGTTCATTTCGCAGCCCATGACCTCTACGGCAAAGCGCGTGAAGCGGGGGAGGTTAACGTGCATCACATACCGCGCCCAGCTGCCCCACACGGCGGCGAGACCGGCGCCGTGCGCCACATCGAACATGCCGCCGAGCTCGTGCTCGATCTTGTGCGTTGCCCAGTCCTGCACCTTGCCGACGCCTATGAGATTGTTATGGGAAAGACTGCCTGCCCACATGAGCTCAGCGCGCGCGTCGTAGTCGTTCGGGTCGGCGAGCGCCTTCTGGATGTTGGCCATCACGGTTTTGAGAAGCCCTTCGCTCATGCGGTCGAGGAGTTCCGTATGGTCGGTGTTGGAGAAATAGCGCTCAAAGGTGTGCATCATGATGTCCACGCCGCCGCTCGCCGTCTGGTACGGCGGAAGCGTGCAGGTGAGCGCGGGGTTCATAATGGCAAAGCGCGGGCGGGAGCACTCGTAGTTGACGCCCTTTTTGAGCCACCCGTCCTCGTTGGTGATGACGCAGGAGTTGCTCGTCTCGCTGCCTGCGGCGGCGATCGTCAGCACCGCACCGACGGGGGCGCACGCCTTGGCCGTCGCCTTGCCCATGAAAAGATCCCAGATATCAAATTCGGGGTTCGCGAGCGCATAGCCAATGGCTTTTGCCGTGTCGATCACGCTGCCGCCGCCGATGGCGAGCAGAAAGTCCGCGCCGGTCTCCTTCGCGAGCGCGATGCCGTCGCGCACGCGGCTGAGCCGGGGGTTCGGCTGCACGCCGCCGAGCAGCTCGTAAGGGATGTTTGCGGCCTTGAGCGAATCGGTGCAGCGGTCGAGAAGCCCCGAGCGCACGGCGCTGCCGCCGCCGTAAACGACGAGCGCGTGCGTGCCGCCGCATTCGCGGACAAGCTCGCCGCAGCGGCTTTCGGTGTCGCGCCCGAAAACGACCTTTGTGGGAACGTAGTATTCAAAGTTCTGCATGATGGATCCTTCTTTCCAGTATATCTATGTAGTTTTTCACGTCAAAGGGATCGAGCGGCGTATCGCGCCGCAGATAGAGCGGGTGATGAGGGTGCCCCTTCACGGAGCGCTTGCCTGCCGTGAACCATTCCGCGCCGAACTCTTCGCCGATGGCGATCATGTCTGAAACGCAGCGGGGGAGATACCGCCGCATTTCAATGATGTTGCCCCAGGCCGCCCACACCGCCGGGCGGCGGGGGAGAGAGGCTTCGAGAACATACCGGAACGCCGCCATATTCTCTGCGTGCAGCTGCTCGTTGAGCGCGGCGTCCATGTCGTTCGGGCGGGTGGCGCGCTGGGCGTAGACATTGAACATGATGAAGCTGTCATACCCGTTCGCGAGAGCGATGCGCTGCACGCTCTGGAGCGTCGGGTCGAGCGCGTCCGGCGCGGCGGTCGAGGGGTTCACGCCGATGCAGATGAGCGGCTTTTCCCCGCGCGTGCCGAGGATGTACCGGTATTCGGTATAGAAATCCGGGACGTACAGCCAGCGCGCAGCGTCATAATCGCCGCGCTGGCCGCTCTTTTCGAGCGCTTCCTGAAACGGCAGAAGCTCCAGCGTATCGGTGTCGGCGGTCGGAATGTGCATATGTTTCTCCTTTATCTTATTGCCGCAGCAGCGCGCGGCGCGCCTCGTGGTCGGGCATGACGGAGGCGATGAAGCGGTAGAAAGCCGCCGAATGATCATGGTGGCGGATGTGCGCGAGCTCGTGCACGACAACGTAGTCAATGGCTTCCTCCGGGTACTGCATGAGCCGCCAGGAAAAGCTGATCGCGTTTTTGCCGCTGCAGCTTCCAAAGCGGGTGCGCGCGCCGGTAATCGTCACGCGTGTGGGATGCACGCCCATGAGCGCGGCATAGTGTTCGATCTTCGGCGGGAGGATCGTTTTGGCTTTTTCAATGAGTGCGCGGCGCTGCGCCTCGTCCGGCTCGGGATGCGCCGCCTGACGCGCCGCGAACCGCTCGTGTTCGCGCGCAAGCCACGCGCTCTCCTTTTCCACGATCCGGCGGATCTCTGCCTCCGACGTGCAATACGGCGCGCGAACGACGAGCCGCCCGTCTTTATCGAGCCGCAGCCCGACGGTCCTCCGGTTTGCGCGGATGACGGTATAGCTTTCCATCAGTACCAGATCCACCCGAAGAGAAGAATTTTGATGAGCCACTGCCCGGCGGTGTAGCTGACGGTCACCGGAATCTCCTTCGTGACGAACCCGTCGCCGGAGACGCAGGTAATCACCGTCTCGCCGCGCTCACAGGCGCGCACCTCGCCGGTCGAGGGATCGACCGAGGCAATGTTGATGTTCGTGTACCAGCGGACGGTTTTGTCGGAAGCGTCCTCCGGCGTGATCACGGCTTCGAGCGTCACGGTATCCTTATAATGCAGCGTGAGCGCGTCCGGCAGTCCCTCTATGCCGCTCGCGGCGATGAGCATGGGAATGCTCTCCTCGCCGAGCAGCACGCCGCAGTCGGCACAGAAGCGCTGACGCAGCCCCTCGCGGTCGTAGGTCGGCGCGGTGACGGTCATCCAGTCGCCGGAAACATGCTTCGGCACGGCGCGTTTTTCCATTTCCGCGCCGCAGAGCGCGCAGCGAAGCGTTTCCTCGCCGTCTTCGGTCTCGGTAGGCGCTTTCGTTTCCGTCCACTCGCCGGGGGTGTGCTGCGGCGGCGTGATCGTGTCGCGGTAGGAATAGCCGCAGGTAGCGCACGTGTGTTCGGTGTAGCCCCAGGTATCGCAGCCCCCGGCGACGACCGTTTCGGTGTACGAGGGGTTCTCGCACGTTTCGGGCGTCAGATCGGTGCTGTAGTCCCAGGTTTCCTGGCGTTCGAAATCGGCGACGCACTCGGTAACGCTCGTCCAGGTGAGCAGTTCGCCGACGAACGCCTGGCAGTAGGCGCGCCGGTCGATGTTATCCTCAAAAAACGTGATCTTCCCGTTGGCGCTGCATGCGGAGATCGTCCCAATGGGGATGGCCTTGTCGTACTGGTAGAACATACCGACGAGCCCGCCGTTGTGCGCATAGCCGCGGCAGGAGGCGTAGCCGTCGAGCGTGACGGAACAGCCGGTGAGCGTGGCGTTGCCGCAGCTCAGAATGCCGCCGAGAAACTGCTCGCAGCGGAGCGACGCAATGCTTTCGTCAGCAAAAACAAGCGTGGAATTTACAGAGCAGTTCGTATACGTTCCGCCGCCGAAGCCGACGAGCCCGCCGATCCCGGCGATGCAGCGGTCGTCCGCATTCACCGGTTCGCGCTGGCACGTCTCGGTGAGATCGATGCGCGCATCGTAAATGGACACATTTTCGAGCGCCGTCCCCGATGAGGCAAAGCCCGCGAGAGCCCCGGCAAACACATCCTCCGGCGTCTCTACGGCAATTTTGATGCCGCGCAGCGAAAGGTCATGAATCGAAGCGCCGTCAAGCACGGAGAAAAAGCCGGTGAGCGCGGTATCGTAGGGCTTGTTGTTCCCGTCTACCGTCACAGCGCGATCCGCGCCGAGCGAGATGATCGTAATATTGTAAATGGTATGTCCGCCGCCGTCGAGCGTGCCGGAAAAGGCCGCCGGTTCCCAGTCTATGCCGGTCATATCAATGTCGGCGGTGAGAACAAAGTCGCCGTCCGGCGTTTCGCGCAGAAGCGAGAGCTCCTCCGCGGAGGATATCTCCACCGGCGCGTCCGCCGCTGCGGCGGGGCAGAGCGCGAGCAGAAGCACGGCGCACAGCGCGCCGGAAAGAAAGCGTTTCATGTTCATAAAAAGGCCTCCTGTGATGCTGTCTAAGTATAGCACGCTCGTCAAATGTTTTGCAACTGCCGCTGCAATGCGGTATAATAAACACTGTAGGGGCGGAGCTTTGCTCCGCCCGCGAACCATCGCCTCTTTCTTTATGGAGTTATGCAAGTATGAAATACTATTTTGCCCCCATGGAGGGCATCACGACGCACACCTTCCGCGTGGTACACTCGCGGCTCTTTCCCGGCGCTGACCGATACTATACGCCGTTTTTTTCCCCAACATCCGATCATTTGTTCACACCGCGGGAGCTGCGCGAGCTGACGCCGGAGGTGGGCTGCGCTGCGCCGGTCGTGCCGCAGATCCTCTCCAAGTGCGCTGCGGACATCGTCTGGGCCTCCGAGGGGCTGCGCGATATGGGGTATACGGTTTTTAATCTCAATCTCGGCTGTCCCTCGGCGACCGTGACGGCCAAGGGTAAGGGCGCGGGACTGCTGCAAAAGCCGGATGCGCTCGACGCGCTCCTCGCGGACGTGTTCACCGGCTCGCCGATTGCCGTGTCGCTCAAAAGCCGGATCGGATATCTTGCGCCGGAGGAGTTCCCGCGCCTTTTGTCCATCTACCGGCAGTACGGCGCGCAGGAGCTCATTCTCCACCCGCGCACGCGAAAGGAAATGTACTCCGGCGCGGTACATATGGATGCCTTCGCTCTCGCCGCGGCGGGGAGTCCTTTCCCGGTCGTATATAACGGCGATCTCTTCACCGCGGAGGATGTCCTTGCCTTTGAAGCCGCCCACCCGGAGACGGAGGCGGTCATGCTCGGCCGCGGCGCGGCGGCCGACCCCGCGCTCTTCCGCCGTCTGTGCGGCGGGGCGGCGGCCTCCCGCGAGGAGCTGCGGCAGTT
>ENA-UONY01001445-UONY01001445.1-human-gut-metagenome-genome-assembly--contig:-CS9-NODE-1445-length-20102-cov-4.505562_pt1 | contig 20102 bp, 19 predicted proteins | sample MGYA00242465_ERZ724012 | MGnify/ENA metagenome assembly ERZ724012 | reverse complement strand
GGCGGACCTGGTGACCATCAGCGGTCACAAGGTCCATGCCCCCAAGGGCATCGGGGCCCTGTACGTGAAAAAGGGGGCCCGCCTGCTGCCCCATGTGTTCGGCGGCGGCCAGGAGCGGGGCCTGCGCCCCGGCACGGAGAGCACGCCCCTCATCGCCGCCTTTGGGCGGGCGGTGGAGCTGCTGCCCAAGGCCGGGGAGGCCCTGCCCGCGGTCCGGGACCTGAACGCCCGGCTGCGCAGGGGCCTGGCGGAGCTGGAGGGCGTGACGGTCCACTCCCCGGAGGACGGGCTGCCCTATGTGCTCAGCTTCTCCGCCGGCCGGGTGCGGGCGGAGACCATGCTCCACTTTCTGGCGGAGCGGGGGGTGTTCGTCAGCGCCGGCTCGGCCTGCGGCAGGGCCAAGCCCAGCCACGTGCTGGAGGCCATGGGCCTTCCCAAGGACCAGGTGGCCTCCGCCCTGCGGGTGAGCTTCTCCCGCTTCTCCACCCAGGAGGACGTGGAGGCCCTGCTCCAGGGCCTGAAAGAAGGGCTGGGGCGGCTGGCGCAGTTTTGAGGGTGCGGGGACTTTTTCTCGCGCCCCGGGAATTTTGACACTACACGTTTGGAGTTGACTCTATGCCACAGGAAGTCATTTTGCTGAAGTTGGGCGAGATCGCCCTGAAGGGCCTGAACCGTAAGGCCTTTGAGGATGTGCTGCTGAAAAATATCCGGCGCAGGCTGGGGAAGGCGGGGGAATTCACCGTGGCCTCCCGGCAGTCTACCATTTACGTGGAGCCCGCAAACGACCAGGCCGACATGGACCTGGCGGAGGAGCGGGTGCGCAAGGTGTTCGGCGTGGTGGGCTACGCCAGGGCGGGCATCGCGGAAAAGGACCTGAAGAGCATCCAGGAGCTGGCCGCCCAGTACCTGGAGGAGGAGCTGGAGGAGGCCGCCACCTTTAAGGTGGAGTGCAAGCGCAGCGACAAGAAATTCCCCCTCAAGTCCCCGGAAATCTCCGCGGAGGTGGGGGGCTACCTGCTGGAGCGCTTCCCCCACCTGCGGGTGGACGTGCACCAGCCCGACGTCACCGTGCGGGTGGAGGTGCGGGAGGTGGGCGCCTACGTCCACACCGACCCCAAGCCCGGGGCCGGGGGCATCCCCGTGGGCACGGGGGGCAAGGCCGCCATCCTCATCAGCGGGGGACTGGACAGCCCCGTGGCCGCCTGGACCATGGCCAAGCGGGGGGTGGAGCTGACGGCCATCCACTTCGCCAGCCCCCCCTACACCAGCGAGCTGGCCCACGAGAAGGTGGTGCGGCTCCTGCGGAAGGTCAGTGAGTACGCCGGGCGCATCAAGCTCATCACCGTGAATTTCACCCACCTCCAGGAGGAGATTCGGGATAAGTGCTCCGAGGAGCTGTCCACGGTGATTTTGCGGCGGTTCATGCTCCGGGCGGCTCAGCGGGTGGCCCGGGACGAGGGCTGCGCCGCCCTCATCACCGGGGAGAGCCTGGGCCAGGTGGCCAGCCAGACCATCCAGGCCATCGCCTGTACCGACGCGGTGGCGGACCTGCCGGTGTTCCGGCCCCTCATCGGCTCGGACAAGGCGGAGATCGTAAAGGTGGCCCACCAGATCGACACCTACGACATCTCCATCGAGCCCTATGAGGACTGCTGCACCATCTTCACCCCCAAGCACCCCCGCACCCGGCCCATCCTCCATTTCGTGGAGGAGGCGGAGCAGGCCATCGACGGCCCCGCTCTGCTGGAGGAGGCCCTGGGGCAGCTGGAGACCCAGTGGGTGTATCCGTAAGGGAAGGGTGATCGGGATGGAAACGGCTGCGCGCAAACACCTGAACGACCAGCTGGTCCGCTGGCTGCGGGAGAGGGCGGCCGGGGCGTTCGCCGGGGAGCTTTCCCTGGTGGTGTCCTACGGCTCTCACTGGAACGGGACAGCTGGCCCCCTGTCCGATGTGGACTGCTATTTTGTGCCCAAAACAGAGCGGGGCCAGGAGTTCGGCGGGCAGTTCATCCTCCAAGGGGTGGGGTACGATATTTTCCCCATGTCCTGGGAGCGGCTGGGAAACATCGCCAGGCTGGAGGAGTCCCTGGCCCCGTTGGTAGGGGACGCCCAGGTCCTGTACTATGGGGACGAGGGGGACCTGACGCGGTTTCGTGCGCTGGAGCGGGAATTGCGGCAGTGCCTGCAAGATAGCGCCTACTGCCGGGAAATGGCCGAAAAGCGCTTTTTCCGGGCCGGGGAAGAATGGGGGCGCCTGAAAACCGGCGACCTGTGCTCCCGGCGGTTGGCGGCGGGCCTGCTGCTGATGGACGCGGCGGAGGCGGTGGCCTTTGTCAACGGGACGTATTTTCACCGGGGGTTGAAGGGACAGTATGGGGACCTGCAGGCCATGGACGAAACGCCGGAAGGGTTCCTCACGTTCTACCGGCAGGCCATCCAGGCCGGGGACGCCCAGGCGCTGGAGAAAGCCTGCGGGGCGCTGCTCGCCGCCTCGGGACCCTGGAGGGGGAAAGAACTGCCACCCCCGGCCCCGGCCCAGCCGGCCGCGGGGCCGGGCCAGCGGCAGGATGCCGCCGCCCTGGGCCCCTGGTATGAGGAGCTCAGCTCCACGTTTCAAAAACTCCGTTCCTGCCGGGAGCGGGGGAACTGGGTGCTGGCCTTTCTCTCAGCGGCCTGCCTGCAGTGGGAGCTGGAGGGCATCGCGCTGGAGTATGCGGTCCCCCGGTACCAGGTGCTGGACGCCTACCAGTGGGACGACCTGGGCCCGCTGGTCCAGGCGGCGGACCGGGCGGAGGCGGAGCTGACCGCCGCCATCCGCCAAAGCGGCGGGATCATCAAGGAATATGACAGCTGGGAGGATTTCCAGGCCGCCCGGCTGTAGGTTTTTATCGATAGAAGGAGGATGTTCCATGAACGCTGAGATCATTTCTGTGGGGACAGAGCTGCTGCTGGGCCAGGTGGTGAACACCGACACCGCCATCGTGGCCCAGGCGCTGTCCGGGTTGGGTATCGATCTGCTGTACTCCGCTGTGGTGGGGGACAATGTGGAGCGCCTGCGGCATGCGGTGGACACCGCCATCGCCCGCAGCGACCTGCTCATTATGACCGGGGGCCTGGGGCCCACCACCGACGACCTGACCAAGGAGACCACCGCCGCCTGCGCGGGGAAGAAGCTGGTGCTCCACCAGCCCAGCCTGGACCGGATCTTGAACTACTTCAACGAGAAGAAGGTGAGCTCGAACCAGGAGAAGCAGGCCTGGCTCCCCGAGGGCTGCCACGTGTTCCAGAACGACAACGGCACCGCCCCGGGGTGCGCCTTCACCGCCCAGAGCGGGTGCCTCATCATCATGCTGCCCGGGCCGCCCAGTGAGCTCGCCCCCATGCTCCACAACTACGTGGTGCCCTACCTGCAGCAGGGCCAGGAGAGCGTCATCGTCTCCCACAACGTGCACATTTACGGCCGGGGGGAGGCCCCGGTGGCCCAGATGATGGACGACTTGATGGACGGGGTGAACCCCACCCTGGCCCCCTACGCCAAGGAGGGGGAGTGCTATCTGCGGGTCACCGCCAAGGCGGCCACGGTAGAGGAGGCCGACGCCCTGTGCCAGCCTCTCATCGATGAGATCAAAAAGCGGCTGGGGGAATTCGTCTACAGCGTGGACGTGGAGACCCTGGAGGAGCTGGTGGTGTCCCTCCTCAAAAAGCAGGGGAAGAAGCTGGCCACTGCCGAGAGCTGCACCGGCGGGCTGCTGGCCAAGCGCATCACCGATGTCTCCGGCTCCTCCGCCGTGTTCGACATGGGCTGCGTCACCTACGCCAACGCGGCCAAGGAGATGCTGCTGTCTGTCTCCCCGGAGACTTTGGAGGCCCACGGGGCTGTAAGCCCCGAGACAGCAAAGGAGATGGCCGAGGGCATCGTCCGCCGGTCCGGCAGCGACCTGGGCATCGGCATCACCGGTATCGCCGGGCCCGAGGGGGGCACCCCGGAGAAGCCCGTGGGGCTCATCTACATCGCCCTCTCCGACGGGGAGCGCACCTGGGTGACCAAGCGCAGCCCCATCGGCCGCACCAAGAGCCGGGCCTGGCACCGCCACTGCGCCGCCAGCCAGGCCTTGGACATGGTGCGCCGGTACCTCACCGGCCTGCCGGTGGTGGCGGAGTGATGGATTCTTTTATGCCTACACTTGAATTGTTAAAAGAGTTATATCCTGTTTTTTGCCTTCCCATTATCGTTTTCCTACTTTTTCTCTTAGTACTTTCACGTCTGAAAAGACGCAAAATAGCGGAAGAATTTGAAAATGAAAAAAGAGAGTTGGAGGCTGTGGCCCGAGATAGCGAACGCTATTATAAAGATGAAATTACAGCGTTGGGTAGGGATAAAAATCAAGCCTTACTGGGTGTTGACTCTCTAGCTCGGGAATTGCAAAAAGCTAGAATTCAGAGTAGAGAACAAGAGATTCGATTGGGTCAAGCAATAAAAGATAATAAGCAGTTGTCTTTTGAGGCCGAAAACTTACGACAGGAAAAGAATCAGTTTTTAGTTCAGTATCAAAACAGTATTGACGCAGTTCGAAAGGAAGTGTCATTTTTAACTGAACAAAACATGTTATTAAAAGAGGATAATCAAAAGTTACAACGCGATAAAGAAGTGCATGCAAATTCTCTTCAAAAATTGTTTTCTTCCAACCTTGAAGCTATGCCTTGGCTTGCGGGTATGATGGGAGATTATCTCACCTATGATATAGAAGTTTTGGCAAAGCATCTTGACTGGGGGAGCAATGTAGAGCGAATGAAAAAAGTAAAATCCATTCGCGAAATCCGGCAAGAGACAAAAGCAAGAATAGCGGAAGCCAAAGTTGCAGTATATGAATTGGAATACGCCAAGACTTTGTTTCCCGCTTTGGAAGATGTGCTGGATACAGATTATAAAGAACTCAATCTCGACGGCAAAATTCCAGAACATGACAAAGTAAGGGACTATCTATCGAAGGAAGAATGGGCTGAGCTATCAGAGCAGGAAAGGAATCAACTGGCATTAGATAGGTATATTGAATCTTCTCACAAAAGCAAGTGGCAGATCGGGAGAGACTATGAACTGTCGGTTGCCTATTATTACGCTAAAAAAGGTTGCGAAGTAGACACATTTGGTTCTTATATGAAATTGGAGGATCTCGGGCGAGATTTGATTGTAAAAAGAGGAAATCTTATTCGCATTGTTCAATGTAAATATTGGGCACAGAAGAAAGAAATCCATGAAAAACACCTTTTCCAGTTATACGGAACTGTCGTCTCTTACTGCATTGAGAATAGCTTATCTCAGGAAAATGTAAAAGGTGTTTTTGTTACAAACATCACACTTTCCTCTATGGCGCGACAGTGCGCGGATCGACTGGGAATAATCGTGAAAGAAAGGTTTGCCTTACGAGAATATCCTCGAATCAAATGCAATATTGGAAGAAATGAGTTAGGCTTTCCTACGAAGATTTATCATTTGCCGATGGATCAACAGTACGATGCTGTAAAGATCACAAAGCCGGGTGAGTGTTTTGCCTTTACTGTTAAAGAGGCGGAAGAAAAAGGATTCAGGCGCGCTTTTCGTTGGCATGATTCAAATTAATTTTTGACGAAGGACTAGGAAAAGGAGGTTTCCCCATGTCTCAAATAGTGGGCCGCTTTGCCCCCACCCCCAGCGGGCGGATGCACCTGGGGAACCTGTTCTGCTCCCTGCTGGCCTGGCTGGCCGCCAAGAAGGAGGGGGGCCGGGTGGTGCTGCGGATGGAGGACCTGGACCAGCTGCGCACCAGCTCTGTGTACGCGGCGCAGGCCGAGGCGGACCTGAAGTTTTTGGGGCTTTTTTGGGACGAGGGCGGCAGCCTGGGCGGCCCCCACGCCCCCTATGACCAGGGCAGCCGCTCCCCCTACTACCAGGAGCTGCTGGAGCGGTTGGAACAGCAGGGCTTGGTCTACCCCTGCTTTTGCAGCCGGGCGGAGCTCCACGCCGCCAACGCCCCCCACGCCTCGGACGGGGAGGTGGTCTACGCCGGCACCTGCCGGGGTTTGACGAGGGAGGAAATCGCGGAAAAATCCCGGAAGCGGCCCCCGGCCCTGCGGCTGCGGGTGCCGGAGGAGACCATCGCCTTTGTGGACGGCCACTACGGCCTGGTGGAACAGGATCTGGCCACAGAGTGCGGGGATTTTATCCTCCGCCGCAGCGACGGGGTGTTTGCCTACCAGCTGGCGGTGGTGGCCGACGACGCCGCCATGGGGGTGACCCAGGTGGTGCGAGGCCGGGATTTGCTCTCCTCCGCCCCCCGGCAGCTGTATTTGTACCGGCTGCTGGGCTTTCCGGAGCCGGCGTTCGCCCACGCCCCCCTGCTGCTGGCCCCGGACGGCCGGCGGCTCTCCAAGCGGGACCGGGACGTGAGCCTGGAGGCACTGGAGGAAAAGGGCCTCACTGGGCCGGAGATCGTGGGGCGGCTGGCCTTTCTGGCGGGACTCTTGGACCGCCCGGAGGCGGCCCGGCCCCAGGACCTGCTGCCGGTGTTCGCCTGGGACAAGGTGCCCCGGGAGGACGTGTGCCTGCCCCAGGGGCTGTTCTGACAATCGGAAAACGAGGAGGCGCCCTATGCCCAAGCTCATCGTGCTGCGGGGGAATTCCGGCAGCGGGAAAACCACGGCGGCCAAGGCCCTGCAGGAAAGATTCGGCCCCAACACCATGCTGATCTCCCACGACATGGTGCGGATGCAGATGCTGCACGTGTGGGGCAGGGAGGGGGTGCTCCGCTCCCTGCCGCTGCTGGCGGAGCTGCTGCGCTACGGCAGGCAGCACTCGGAGGTCACCATCCTGGAGGGCATCCTGCCCGCCGGGGACTATGGCCCCCTGTTCGAAGCGGCCTTGGAGGCCTACGGCACGGACATCTTCGCCTACTATTACGACCTCCCCTTCGAGGAGACCTTGGCGCGCCACCGCACCAAGCCCAACCGCCACGACTTCGGGGAGGAGGAGATGCGCCGCTGGTGGCGGGAGCGGGATTTGCTCCCTATGATTCCGGAGGTTCTTTTCACACAAGAGATGAGCTTGGAGGACGCGGTGGAGACCATCTACCGCCAGGTGACGGCGGGAAAATAGACAGAGAAAAAGAGCTGCGGGTAACACCGCAGCTCTTTCGCGTGGCTGTGATTTAGTAGTTCTCGGCCTTGATCTGGAAGTAGGCCTGGGGATGGGCGCAGACGGGACACACCGCGGGGGCCTTTTTGCCGATGACGATGTGGCCGCAGTTCTGGCACTGCCAGATCACGTCACCATCCCGGGAGAACACCAGGCCCTCCTCGATGTTCTTCACCAGCTTCAGGTAGCGCTCCTCGTGCTCCTTCTCGATTTTGGCCACGCCTTCAAACTGGGCGGCAATCTCGTCGAAGCCCTCTTCTCTTGCGGTCTTGGCGAAGCCGGCGTACATGTCGGTCCACTCGTAGTTCTCCCCAGCGGCGGCGTCCTTCAGGTTGTCCAGGGTGTCGCCGATGCCGCCATGGAGCAGCTTGAACCACATTTTGGCGTGCTCCTTCTCGTTGTTGGCGGTCTCCTCGAAGATGTTGGCGATCTGCACGTAGCCGTCCTTCTTGGCCTTGCTGGCGTAGTAGGTGTACTTGTTGCGTGCCTGGGACTCCCCGGCGAAAGCGGCCATCAGGTTGGCCTCGGTCTTGGAACCTTTCAATTCTGGCATAGCGTTTTCCTCCCTGTGATAAAATTTTGTCTGGCCCGGACTTGTTACCTTTATTATATCCAGGTTTTTCCCAATAGTCAAGAAAAAAACGAGAATAATTTTTATTTTTTGGGAAAGGGCCCGGCACTAGGAAAACAGCTTCCTGGCCTGCTCCATTTTCGCGATCACCGGCACGCCAAAGGGACAGCGGCTCTCACAGCCGCCGCAGGCGATGCAGTCCGCCGCCGTGGCGGGCAGGGCCTGGTAGTGGGCCCTTACTGAGGCAGGTACTTCCGGCTGCATGGCGGCCAGGTCGCAGAGCTTGTTTACCATGGCGATGTCGATGCCTGCCGGGCAGGGGGCGCAGTGGCCGCAGTAGGTGCACTGGCCGGCGTAGGCGTGGCGGGGGGCGTGGGCCAGCACCGTGGCGTAGTCCCGCTCTTCTTCGGAGGCGGTCTCGTAGGCCGCGGCGGCGTCCACGTGCTCCGGGGTGTCGTACCCCACCAGGATGCTGGCCACCGCCGGGCGGGTGAGGGCGTAGTGGATGCACTGCACCGGCGTCAAGGCCACGCCGAAGGGGGAGGCCTTGGGGTCGAACAGCCGGCCCCCGGCGTAGCCCTTCATCACAGTGAGGCCCACCCCGTGCTGCTCGCACAGCCGGTAGAGCTCCGCCCGCTCCGGGTCGATGCCGCCCAGCGCCCCCTCGTAGGAGCTGTCGGCGAAGTAGGCGTCCAGGTCGTCGCTGGCGGGGAGCAGGTCGAAGGCGGGGTTGATGCTGAACAGCAGCATCTCCACCTCCCCGGAGAGCACGGCCAGCTTGGCGGTCTTGGGGTTGTGGGTGCTCATGCCGATGTGGCGGATGATTCCTTTTTCCTTCTGCTCCTTCACGTACTGGAGAAATTCCCCCTCAAATACGCGGTGAAAGTCCTCCTCCGTATCCACGTAGTGGATCATCCCCAGGTCGATGTAGTCGGTCCGCAGCCGGGTGAGCAGGTCCTGGAAGGCCTCCCGCACCAGGGGCAGCTCCCGGGTGCGGACGTACTGGCCCTCCTGCCAGGTGGAGCCGAAGTGCCCCTGGATGATCCACTTCTCCCGGCGGCCCTGGATGGCGCAGCCGATTTTGCTGCGCACCTCCGGGTTGGACATCCAGCAGTCCAGAATGTTGATGCCCTGTTCCTCGCACCGGCGGATGACGGCGGTGACCTCCTCCTGGTCGTGACGCTCCAGCCACTCGGCCCCCAGGCCGATCTCACTCACTTTCAGACCGGTGTTCCCCAACTTGCGATAGCGCATGTGTATCCTCCCTTTCCCGTCCCTAATCTGGGACGCCTTTGAGAGGATTATACCATCCGGCCGGGGATTTGCCAATCCTGTGGGAATTGTAAATTTATCGTGAAGGCTTTCCCTGGGCGGTTGAAAAACACGGCGGCGGAGGGTATACTGAAAAACAGATCGGGAAAGGATGTGTTTTGGTTGCTGTTCCAGAAATTCCAGCAATTCATGTACGGCCGCTACGGCGGGGATACCTTCAGCCTGGTGCTGCTGGTGATCGCCCTGGTGCTCTCTTTGATCGGCGGGCTGTTCTTCTGGCCCGTCACCCTGCTGGCGGATGTGGTGTACATCTACGTGCTGTTCCGCATGTTCTCGAAAAATATTCCCGCCCGGCAGCGGGAGTATTATGCCTTTTTGAAGGTGTGGGAGCCGGTGAAGAAGTGGTTCCGGTTCCAGAAGCAGAAGTTCGACCAGCGGGGGACCTACCGATACTTCAAGTGCCCCAACTGCAAGCAGCAGCTCCGGGCGCCCCGGGGCCGGGGGAAGATCGAGGTCACCTGCCAGAAGTGCCATACGGTGTTTCGCACGAAAACATAACAGAATGGTGGGGGAGAGATGAGCAATGGAACATTTCGCTGACTGGCCCGCCGGGAAATTCCCGGGGGCAGAGCTGGACTGCGCCTGCGGCAGGCGCCACCAGGTGGGCATCCGCAGCATCCGCATCGGCAGCGGGCTCCTGCGGGAGCTGCCCCAGCTGCTGGAGGAGCTGGGGGCCCGGCAGGTCTACCTGCTGGCGGACCACAACACCTGGAAGGCGGCGGGCCAGCAGGCCGCGAACAGGATGGAGGCCATGGGGCTGCCCTTCCACGGGAGGATCTTCCAGACGGAGAAGCCCCTGGTGCCCGACGAGTACGCCGTGGGCTCGGCCCTGGCGGCCATGGAGCCCGGGGACAACCTGATCCTGGCGGTGGGCTCCGGCACCCTGAACGACACCGCCCGCATCCTCAGCGCCCGCACCGGGGTGCCCTACGCCATCGTGGCCACGGCCCCCTCTATGGACGGCTTCGCCTCCACGGTGTCCCCGCTGATCTTGGACGGGAAGAAGATCACCAAGCCCGCGGTGTACCCGGCGGCGATTCTGGCGGACACTTCGATTATGAAAGACGCCCCCATGCCCATGCTCACCGCCGGGTTCGGGGATATTATCGGCAAGTACACGGCTCTGGCGGACTGGCGGCTGTCCCGGGACCTGAACGGGGAGTACTACTGTGAGGAGTGCGCCGCCCTTATGGCCCGGGCCGTGGAGAAGTGCGCGGAAAACGCCGACGGCCTGCGCCAGCGGGACGAGCAGGCGGTGGAGTACGTCACCGAGGCGCTGGTGCTCTCGGGCATCGCCATGGGCATGGTGGGGAACTCCCGGCCCGCCTCCGGCGCGGAGCATCACTTTGCCCACACCTGGGAGGTGGACGCCCTGGCCCGGGGGGAGGAGCACCCCCTGCACGGCAATTCCGTGGGGGTGGCGGCGGTGGTCTCCGCCTCCCTGTACGAGCTGGCGGCGGACCTGCTGCCCGAGGGCTTCCAGCGGCCGGACAAGGCCCGCATCCTCCAGTGTCTGGAGGCGGCGGGGGCCTGCGCCGACCCCAAGTCCCTGGGCATCCGCCGGGACCTGTTTTTCGAGAGCGTGCTCCACGCCATGGAGATCCGGGAGCGGTTCACCATCCTCCGGTTTTTGGATGGGAAGGCCCTGCTGCCCGCCTGCGCCGTGGAGCTGACCAACCGGTTTTACCCGGTGTAGGGAAGGGGGAGGCGGATGCGGATCAAAGACATTGGGAAAAACCTGCAGGACGAGCGGAAGGTGCTGCGCAACGGCGCCCTGCTGCTGTGCCTGGGCGCGCTGCTGGTGCTGTTTTTGATGAAGGTCGACCTGGTGTGGGAGGTGCTCTCCTCGGTGGCGGGCACCCTGTCGCCGGTGATCTTCGGCGTGGTGCTGGCCTATGTGCTCAATGTGTTCGTCCACTTTTTTGAGGACATCGTCTTCCGGCCCTTCCGGAACAGCACCTCCAAGGCCTGGAAAACGCTGAAGCGGCCCCTGTCGGTGACCCTGGCCTACGTGGTGGTGGCCCTGGTGGTGGTGTTCATCACCTGCTTTATCATCCCCGGGCTCATCGAGTCCATGTCCCTGCTGGCGGACACGGTCCAGCAGACGGCGCCGGTGTACTACAACAACGCCATGCGGTGGCTGACCCAGTTCGCCGCGGAAAACGACCTGACCTTTATCCAGGACTTCTTGTCCGACTTCAGCTGGGCCTCGTTTCTGGCCGATTTTACCAGCGTGGCCACCAACTTCCTCACTTCCCTGTTGGATGTGACCTTCAACGTGGCCAGCGGGGTGTTCTCCTTCATCATGGGCTTCATCTTTTCGGTGTACATGCTCTTCGGCAAGGAGAAGCTGCTGCGGGGGGTGCGCTCCACAGCCCTGGCGTTTTTGCCCCTGGGGGCCGCCAAAAAGCTGGGCCGGGTGGGGCGCGTCACCAACCAGGTGTTCTTCTCCTTCATCAAGGGGCAGCTGGTGGAGTGCGTCATCCTGGGCTCCCTGTGCTATGTGGGCATGAGTATCCTGGGGCTGGACTACGCCCTGCTCATCTCCTCGGTAGTGGCGCTGGGGGCGCTGGTCCCCATTTTGGGCGCCTACATCGGCGCGGCGGTGGGGGTGATCGTCCTGCTGCTGGTCCACCCCATCGACGCCCTGATTTTCCTGGTGTTCCTGGTGGTGCTCCAGCAGGTGGAGGGCAACCTGATCTACCCCCGGGTGGTGGGGTCCTCCATCGGCCTGCCCGCGGTGTGGACGTTGTTCGCCGTGGTGTTCTGGGGCGGCCTGCTGGGCATCCCGGGCATCCTCATCGGCACCCCGGCCACGGCGGTGCTGTACCGGCTGCTGCGCACCTCGGTGCGCACCCGGCTGCGGGAGCGGCAGATCGACCCCGCCGACCCCCGGCTGGCAGAGCCCGCCCCCCTGGAGGAGCCGGAGAAAACCGAATAACAGCGGCGCCTGGGGCGGAAAGTCCCGGGCGCTGTTTTTTTTTTCTTGACTTTTCGAACGCATGTTCTATAATAGGAGATAGAGAACGAACGCACGTTTGCTGTAAGGAGGGGAGCGCGGTGGAAAATGGCATCCTGCACGTGGATATGAACAACTTTTACGCCTCGGTGGAGACGCTGTTCGCCCCCCAGTACCGGGACGTGCCCATGGCGGTGGCCGGGGACAAAGAGAGCCGCCACGGCATCATCCTGGCGAAGAACATGCTGGCCAAGGAGCGGGGGGTCAAGACGGCGGAGCCCATCTGGCAGGCCATGCGCAAGTGCCCCGACCTGCAGCTGGTGCCGCCCCACCACCGGCGGTACGCGGAGTTCTCCCGGCTGGCCCAGAAGATCTACTGCGACTACACCGACCGGGTGGAGCCCTTCGGCCTGGACGAGTGCTGGCTGGACGTGTACGGCAGCCAGCGGCTGTTCGGGGACGGGGAGGAGATCGCCCAGGCCATCCGCCAGCGGGTGAAGGCAGAGCTGGGGCTCACCGTGTCTGTGGGGGTGTCCTTCAACAAGGTGTTCGCCAAGCTGGGCAGCGACTACAAAAAGCCCGACGCGGTGACGGTCTTTGGCCGGGACAAGATGGAGAGCGTCATCTGGCAGCTGCCCGCCGGGGACATGCTGCTGGTGGGGCCCACCACCCAGCGCACCCTGGCAAAGTACGGGGTGGCCACCATCGGGGACATCGCCCGGCTGGACGTGAAGGTGCTCCAGCGGCTGCTGGGCCGGCTGGGGGAGACCCTGTGGCGCTACGCCAACGGCCTGGACGACTCCCCGGTGCGGAAGGCGGGCCAGGCCGAGGAGGTAAAGACCGTGGGCAACAGCACCACCCTGCCCCGGGACGTGACCAGCGAGGAGGAGATCCGCCGCACCCTGCTGGAGCTGGCGGAGTCCGTGGGGGCGCGGCTGCGCAGGATGGGCCTGAAGGCCGGGGAGGTGCAGATCACCGTGCGGGGCGGGGACTTCCAGGAGATCCAGCGCCAGCGGAAGCTGGACCCGCCCGCCTGCGACTCCCAGACCCTGTACCGGGCGGCACTGGACCTGTACCGCCGGGAGAACAAGCACTGGCCCGTGCGGCTTTTAGGGGTGCGGGCCGGGCGGCTGTGCAGGGACGGGGAGGAGCAGACCAGCCTCTTCGGGGAGGAGGACCGGGAGCGCCTGGAGCGGCTGGAATCCGCGGTGGACCTGGTGCGGGAGCGGTTCGGCAAGGGCAGCGTGGCCCGGGCCCTGTCCCTGGAAAAGGAGGAGAGACGAGATGGATGAGCTGCTGAAAAAGCTGGAGGTCCTTACCGACGCGGCGAAATACGACGTGGCCTGCACCTCCAGCGGGGTGGACCGGCCCGGCAGGCCGGGGGCCCTGGGCAACGCGGTAAAGGCGGGCATCTGCCACAGCTTTGCCGCCGACGGCCGGTGCATCTCCCTGCTGAAGGTGCTCCTGTCCAACGACTGCGCCTACGACTGCGCCTACTGCGTCAACCGCCGCAGCTGCGACGGCCCCCGGGCTACCTTCACCCCGGAGGAGCTGTGCCGGCTCACCGTGGAGTTTTACCGGCGCAATTACATCGAGGGGCTGTTTTTGAGCTCGGCGGTGGTGAAAAACCCGGACTACACCAGCGAGCTCATGCTGATGACCCTGAAAAAGCTCCGGGAGGAGGAGCGGTTCTGGGGGTATGTCCATGTGAAGGCCATCCCCGGGGCGGACCCCCGCCTCACCCATGCCCTGGGCCTGTACGCCGACCGGATGAGCGTGAACATCGAGCTGCCCTCCCAGAAGAGCCTGGCCCTGCTGGCCCCCCAGAAGAGCAAGGAGAAGATTCTGGCCCCCATGGGCCTGATCCGGGACGGCATAAGGGAGAACGCCGCCGACCTGGTGAAATACCGGGCCGCGCCCAAATTCGTGCCGGCGGGGCAGTCCACCCCGGAGACGGACCGGCAGATTCTGGCCCTCACCGAGGGGCTGTACCGGAAGTACCAGCTGAAGCGGGTGTTCTTCTCCGCCTATATGCCGGTGGTCAGCGACCGGAACCTGCCCGCCCGGGACACGCCCCCGCCCCTGCTGCGGGAGCACCGGCTGTACCAGGCGGACTGGCTGCTGCGGTTTTACGGCTTTTCCGCCGGGGAGATATTAGACGACCAGCACCCGGACTTCAACCCCCTGCTGGACCCCAAGTGCAACTGGGCGCTAAACCACATGGAGCACTTCCCGGTGGAGGTGAACCGGGCCCCCTACGAGATGCTGCTGCGGGTGCCGGGCATCGGGGTGAAGAGCGCCAAGCGCATCCGGGCGGCCCGGCGCTACGCCGCCCTGGACTTCGACGCCCTGAAAAAGCTGGGGGTGGTCCTCAAGCGGGCCCGGTATTTTATTCTGTGCGGCGGGAAGAGCATCTCCCCCCTGCCCACGGACAACCCGGCGGTGATTGCCGGGGCGGTGAGCGACCGGGGGTTCTCCCAGCGGGAGCTGGCCCCGCCGGAGCAGCTCTCCCTGTTTGCCCCCACCAAGGAGGATGGTGTGAAATGCCTGACCGGTCAAATCTAGTCTACCGCTACGATGGGACGTACCAGGGGTTCCTCTGCTGCGTGGCCCAGTGCTTTGCGGACAAGGGGCTGCCCCAGGCGGTGCAGCGGTGGGAGGAGCCCCAGGCCACCCTGTTCCCCCTCCAGGGGGTGGACACGGACCTGGACCCGGCCCAGCGGGTGGAGCGGTCCATCCGGGCCAAGGCCTCGCCGGAGGCGCTGCGCTGGGTGCGGGACGGCTTTTTGAGCTGCGAGGCCCAGAAAGAGCTGCTGCTCATCCGTTTTGTGCTGCTGGGATATAAGTACGGGGCAAAAGTCACAGAGCTTACAGTGCAGCCCGACGTGTGCGCATTGTGGAAAACTGTGCGGGCTGTGCGCAACGAGGCCCACTGTTACCTGGAATTCCTGCGGTTTTCCGACCTGGGGGGCTTTCTGGTGGGGGAGCTGGCCCCAAAGAACACGGTGCTGCCCCTGATCGCCGGGCATTTTTGCGACCGGCTGCCGGAGGAGGACTTCGTGCTGTACGACAGGACCCACGCCATGGGCTTCTTCCACCGGCGGGGCGGGCAGCGGGAGTTTTTCCACGCGGACAGCATCGACCTGCCCGCCCCCGGGGAGGAGGAGCAGCGCTACCGGGCTTTGTGGAAGGGCTTCTACCGGGCTATCGCCATCGAGGGGAGGAGGAACCCCAAGCTCCGCCGCAGCATGATGCCCCTGCGTTACTGGCCCGATCTGACAGAATTCCAGCCCTGAGCGCTGGCCCAGGGCTGGAATTTTTCTGTACTTATGCCCGTGTGCTGTCCCGGTCCCGGAACAGCAAAGTGATGCACCACAGGGCGGCGATGCCCACCAGGGTGTAGATGATGCGGGCGATGGCGGCGGTCTGGCCCCCGCAGAACCAGGCCACCAGATCAAAACGGAAAATGCCCACCAGCCCCCAGTTCACGCCCCCGACAATGGCCAGGAGCAGGGCGATGCGGTCGATCAATGCCAATACAGCTCACCTCTTTGCGTTTGGTTCTTGGGTCCCGCCCTTAGGGTGCCCGGCGGAGGCGCCGTTATGCGGGCCCTTGTTTTCCGCCTGGCGGGAGAAGAGCTCCCGGCAGCCCACCCACAGCAGCACCAGCCCAAATCCCCTGCGCAGCAGTGCGGTGTCCAGGAAATTCGCCAGCGCCGCCCCGGCCAGGCAGGCGGGGACCCCCGCCAGGGCGGCCCATAGGGCGGCGTGCTTTTCCACCAGCTTGTTTTTGAAATGCCCCCACAAAGCGGGGGCCGCGCAGGCCGTGAAATACAACAGGTTGACGCCACCGGCCTGGCGCTGGTCCATGCCCGCCGCCAGGGTGAGCCACAAGATCAGCAGGGTGCCGCCCCCCACCCCAAAGCCGGAGAGCACCCCGGCAGCCAGGCCCGCCAGGGCCGGAAGGAGGAACCTCATAGGGCCAGCACCGCCCGCACCCCGCCGTAGAGGAGCAGCGCCCCAAAGCCTCTGCGCAGCCATCCCACAGGGACTTTGGTGAACACCCGCCCGGACAGAAGCCCGCCGGCAAAGCCCCCCAGCAGGTAGGGCCAGGCGGCGGTAAGGTCCACCGCGCCTCGGCACAGGTACACCCCCGCCGATACCAAAGACAGGGGCAGCACCACCGCCACCGAGGTGGCGAAGGCCCTGCGCTGGTCCATCCCCGCCCAGCGGGTGAACAGGGGCACCAAAAACAGCCCGCCCCCCGCGCCGAACAGCCCGTTGCACAGCCCTGCCAAGGCCCCGGACACAGTGAATTTCCCGGTTTGCCGCATCCACTGTCCCTCCTTTTTTCGCGTGTGGTACCAGTGTGCCCCAGGGCGTGGAAAAAACACCTGTGTGTACAAAAAATCGCCTTTGCTGTATGGCGGCGCCGGGACGGGCCATACTCCCGTTAGAAGTTTTGTAAAGGGGGAGCTTGGATGAAACACGCGCGGGGAAAGGCATACGGGATTTTCGGGGCGCTGCTGATTCTGCTGGCAGCGGCGGCCCGGTCTATCTGGGCGGCAGGGGAGGGGGCGGAGTACGTGGCCGCCGCCGGCAGCCAGAGCCTCTACCGGCTGGAGGTGGCCCAGTCCCGGGGCAGTATTTACGACCGGGACCTGGAGCCCCTGGTGGGGGAGACCCGGGAGCTGGTGGCCGCCGTGGCCCCCACCATCCAGTCCATCGGCGCGTTGGAGACGGCCACCAAGGGGCGGTTCCGCTCCCGGCTGGCCCTGGCCCTGGAGGAGGGCAAGCCCTTTACCATCTCCCTGCCCACTTTGGTGGAGGACCCCAGTATCGACCTGTTCTCCGTGCCCAAGCGCTACCAGGAGGACCAGCTGGCGCCCCATGTCATCGGCTACCTGGACAGCCAGGGCCGGGGGGCGGCGGGCATCGAGCTGGCCATGGACGACCTGCTGGCCGGCTTTTCCGGGGAGGTGTCCGTCACCTACCAGGTGGACGCCCTGGGGCGGGTGATTGCCGGGGCGGACCGCCAGGTGGTGGACACCCTCTCCGGCAGCCGGGGCGGCGTGGCCCTCACCCTGGACCGGTCCCTGCAGGAGCTGGCGGAGGAGGCGGCAGAGGGCCTGGGGAAGGGGGCGGTGGTAATCACCCAGGTGCCGGACTGCCAGATCCTGGCCCTGGCCAGCGTCCCCGGCTTTTCCCCCAGCACTTTGGGGGAGGCGGCGGAGGACCCAGACTCCCCCCTGGTGGACCGGGGGTTCTCCGCCTACGCCCCAGGCTCGGTGTTCAAGCTGGTGGTGGCCGCCGCCCTGCTGGAGGGGGGCAGCCCCCTGGAGGACTTCGTCTGCACCGGCTCGGTGAACGTGGATGGGCTCACCTTCCACTGTATCGGCGGGGAGCCCCACGGGGAGGTGGGCCTGGAGGAGGCCCTGGCCCAGTCCTGCAACTGCTATTTTATCAACGCGGCCCGGTCCCTGGGGGGCCAAGCCATCCTCTCCATGGCCTACAACCTGGGCCTGGGGGCGGAGCAGGAGTTTGGCCGGGGGCTGTTCACCGCCGCCGGGGAGCTGCCCGGCGCCGCCAGCCTGCAGCACCCCCGGGCCCTGGCCAACTTCGCCTTTGGCCAGGGGGAGCTCACCGCCACGCCCCTGCAGCTGTGCGCGGTGTTCAACACCATCGCCAGCGGCGGCGTGTACGCCACGCCCAAGCTCATCGCCGGGGAGGTGGACGAAAACAAGCGCCTGTCGCCCCTCGCCCCGGTGACGGACAAGGAGGTGCGGGTGATGAGCGTCTCCACTGCCAAAAAGCTCCAGCGGTACTTGGAGACCGCCGCCCGGGAGGGCACCGGCCGGGCCGGGGCGGTGGCGGAGGGCGTCTGCGGCATCAAGACCGGCACCGCCCAGACCGGGGTGATGGAGGACGGGGAGGAGCTGCTCCACTTCTGGTACTGCGGCTATGTGGGGGAGGGGGACAGCCCCCAGTACTGTATTACCGTGCTCTGCGAGTCCACCCCCGACGACGGGGGCGCGGCGGCCCGGGCCTTCCGCCAGGCGGCCCAGGGGCTGCTGAAGGGGGAGGAGTAGGGACTTTTCCCAGTTTTCCCGGGGAGCGGCCGGGATTTTTCCCCGCCCGGGGAGTTGACAGCGGGCCGCGGGAGGCTTATAATAGCGGGGTAGAAAAGAAGCGCGGAGAAGATGCCATTTTCCCCCCACCAGAGAGGAGCCGGCCGGTGCGAGGCTCCAGGACCGGGAAAGAGGCAGGCCGCTCCCGCCGCCGGGACAGGCGGCGCAGTCCAAGACGGCGCTTCCGGGGCGAGGAGCCCCGGCGCGGCCCGGCGTTATGGGAAAAGAGAGACCGTCCCCATAGGGGACGGTAATATGGGTGGTACCGCGGGCTTTCCCGTCCCATAGCTGGGGCGGGGGAGCCATTTTTTTGCCCCGCCCGGCACAGACCAGGCAAGGCCCTCTCGGGGCCGGACAAGTATTTTCGGAAAGGATGAGACCATGGATACCGCGTATTGTATCGAACAGCTGAAGGCGCTCTGCGCCATCGACAGCCCCTCGGGCTTTACGGACCGGGTGGGGGACTACCTCATGGAGGAGCTGGCCCGGCTGGGCTATTCCCCGGAAAAGACCCGGAAGGGCGGCGTGCGGGTGTGCCTGGGCGGGGAAGGCGACGGCCTGTTCCTCATGGCCCACGTGGACACCCTGGGCGCCGTAGTGCAGACCATCAAGGCAAACGGCCGGCTGGTGCTCTCCCCCGTTGGGGGCCTGCAGGCGGAGAACTGCGAGACCGAGAACTGCCGCGTCTACACCCGGGAGGGGAAGGTTTACACCGGCTGCCTGCAGCTCTGCGACGCCTCGGTCCACGTCAACGGGGAGTACGGCTCCACCGGGCGGAAATTCGACAGGATGGAAGTGGTCATCGACGAGCCGGTGAAGCAGGCGGAGGACACCCGGGCCCTGGGCATCTGCGAGGGGGATTTCGTGTGCTTCGACCCCCGCACCACGGTGACGGATTCCGGCTATATCAAGAGCCGCTTCCTGGACGACAAATTCAGCGCCGCCATTCTGCTGGCCTACGCCAAGGAGCTGAAGGACAAGGGGCTGACCCCCAAGCGGAAGGTGTACCTCCACTTTACCGTGTATGAGGAGGTGGGCCACGGGGCCTCGGCCAGCGTGCCGGAGGACGTGACCGAGCTGGTCAGCGTGGACATGGGCTGTGTGGGCGAGGGCCTGCGGTGCACCGAGCGGGAGGTGTCCATCTGCGCCAAGGACTCCGGCGGGCCCTACGACCACCGGGTTACCACCGCCCTGGTGGAGGCCGCCAAGGCCGCCGGGGCCGCCCACGCCGTGGACGTGTACCCCCACTACGGCAGCGACGCGGAGGCCGCTCTGCGGGCGGGGTACGACGTGCGCCACGGCCTCATCGGGCCGGGGGTGTACGCCTCCCACGGCTACGAGCGCTCCCACGCCGAGGGCGCGGAAAACACCCTGAAACTGCTGCTGCAGTACACCTGCGGCTGACATCATTTTGAAACAGAGAGAGGAAGAACCGACATGGAATGGACTGGCCTGAACGACCTGCGGAAGAAATTCCTGGAATTTTTTGAGAGCAAAGAGCACCTGCGGCTGCCCAGCTTCTCCCTGATCCCCCAGGGGGACAACAGCCTGCTGCTCATCAATTCCGGCATGGCGCCTATGAAGAAGTACTTCACCGGGGAGGTGACGCCCCCCCGCCGCCGGGTGACCACCTGTCAGAAGTGCATCCGCACCGGGGACATTGAGAACGTGGGCTTTACCGCCCGCCACGGCACCTACTTCGAGATGCTGGGCAACTTCTCCTTCGGCGACTACTTCAAGCGGGAGGCCATCACCTGGGCCTGGGAATTCTTCACCCAGGTGCTGGAGATGCCCAAGGAGCTTTTGTACATCTCCGTGTACCAGGACGATGACGAGGGCTGGGACATCTGGACCCGGGAGATCGGCGTGGAGGAGAGCCACATGAAGCGCCTGGGCAAGGAGGACAACTTCTGGGAGCACGGCTCCGGCCCCTGCGGCCCCTGC
>ENA-UONY01001444-UONY01001444.1-human-gut-metagenome-genome-assembly--contig:-CS9-NODE-1444-length-20102-cov-4.898987_pt1 | contig 20102 bp, 19 predicted proteins | sample MGYA00242465_ERZ724012 | MGnify/ENA metagenome assembly ERZ724012 | reverse complement strand
CTGCTTTTTGCAGTCCTCAGTCTTTCTTTTTTCGGGGCTTTTTGCTACAGCCCCCTGGCGGTTGGCTATGTCATTACGCTCCTCTCTTCTCTGCGGACAGATACCTGCAAAGCATCCACACAAAGTCCCCGGCAGTTGGAGGACCGGTAAGCTCCCGCTGGGCGATCTGGCTGATCAGCTTGGAATTGGTATCCCAAGCCCGGTTTGCGGCTGCCCGCAGGTTCCGCTCCGCCGCTGCGGTGCTACAGCCGCACCGGCGAGCTACAGCAGGATATAGCCATTTGGTCAGCATCTGCAATTTTTCTGGCTCTTGCCTTCCGACCGCTACCGCCACTGCCGTGATTTGATAGCCGCGCTGTGTTGGGTAAACCCCAAGTTGATAGAGTATATCATCTAAGTCTGTCAAAGCAATCCCTCCCTTTCTCTTTTTTATAATTATAATGAGGGAAAATCCTATTTCAATATGCCCGTGAATATTCGTGTGTCTTCGACAGAATTCTTCGAAAATGGACATTGCACTCCAGCAGATCGCTGTAGATCACGTAGCCGTGCAGAAAAGTATTGGGCAAATTTACCAAAAATATCTGGAAAATCTCGTCAATATGCCGAAGCAAATTTGGCAAGTTGCTCTTGCATTTGTGCCGAAAAATATTATATAATGAAAAAAAGGCGTTTTGCACGGCGTGGGCCGTGCACAGCGCCTTTTGGAATGGGAGGAGAAATATGCTGAACCTTGCCAAACTTCCTGTGCGGAAGAGCAATGTCGCCCTGCGGGTGTCGAAGGGACACTTTGCCACCAATCACAGTCACATCAACTACCTCATTGACGTTACCTTCCAGAAGAGCCGCCTCAGTGAGGCCCAGGCAGTTGCGAAGGCTCTGGTCAAACAGTATGTGACCAGCACCATTGTAGATACCATTGTCTGTCTGGACGGCATGCAGGTAGTTGGAGCCTGCCTGGCAGAGGAACTGACCAAAGCCGGTTTTATGTCCATCAATGCCCACCAGACCATTTACATCATCACCCCGGAGCTGAACAGCGAGTCCCAATTCCTCTTCCGCGAGAACCTCCAGCCTATGCTGGCAGGTAAGCATGTTTTAATCCTCATGGCCTCTGTGACCACCGGCCTTACCATTAGCAAGAGTATGGAATGCGTCCGCTACTATGGGGGTAAGGTGGTAGGTGTCTCGGCCATTTACAGCGCCACGGACATGGCGGCAGACGGCACCCGCATCAACGCGCTGTTCCACCTGTGGGATCTGCCCGACTATGCCAGTTACCATGCCCAAGACTGCCCCTTGTGCCGGCAGGGAATCAAAGTTGACGCCGTCGTCACAGGAAACGGCTACTCCAGCCTGTAATCCGCCAAGCTTCCAGCCAACTCCGGCTTTTTGTCCGGCGGCTGCGGCGTTAAATAATACCGCCTTTGCGCTGCCCACGCGGGTACACCCCATACAGAATCAACAGGGAGCTGTCTCAAAACGAATTTTGAGACAGCTCCCTGCTATCGTAGCTATTTTTTTAGGATTCGTGTCTTGACCGATTCCACATCATAGGCCTGGGTCAACGCCCGAAAGGCCTCAAAGTCTGCGGTGCTATGGTACGCACGGATGACCTGCATCAGGTCCGCACAGCTGTACGCATTTTCATAAATACCCGTGGTGTAGCCGTACAGCTCCAGAAATTCCTCCGGACTGGTTGCCGACCAAAAGCCCTGGTACAAGCGAAATGCCGTCCCGTCAGGCCGGACTACATCCAGGTCCCCGCTCATGGCGTTGTATAGCGCTGCAAACGCCGGACCAGCCATGGAGGCGTATTTCCCCGCAATGTAGTCGATTGGAACGTTACCAAACGCATCCAGGGTTTGGATGATCTCGAAATTCTGCTGAGAGAAGAAATCCACCGTACCCGTTCGAATGCTATGTCCCAGCTCGGCCTCCCGCGCCGCAATGTCCGGCAGGACGGTGTCTACGTTATAGGCGCATAGCAGTGCGTCATATTCACCAGAAGAAAGCGCAGCCTCCACATTGGCCCGCCCATCTCCCCGGGAGAAATAACCGGGAGCTACCGTAATCTCCACCTCTCCCGCCTGGACCACCACCGTTGACTCCGCAGCCGCCAGGGTCTCTGCCGGCTCAGAGTAGGAAAGCCCACCGGCTTTTGCCAGAGCCTCCAGCATGCCCTGCACGCGGGCATAGTGCATATAGTTGTTCATACCGGCGCCACCGCTGAGAATCAGGAAGCGGCGGGCGCCGATGTCCCAGAAGTAGGAGGCCATGTCCGCTCCTGCCTGGATCTCGGCTTCCGGACTGGGGCCAATGGTGCCCAGGAAATAGGGATTGTCGCACACCGCGTCGAAATCGCTGTCGCGCAAGGTCCCGGAGGCAAGCACATAGTACATTTCCTCCTCCTTGCAGGTTTCCAGCACCGGCTTGATATCGTTGCCGTAGAAGGAGATCACGCCTTTTGCCCCCTGCTTCTTGACAGAACGGATGAACTCCTGCTCTGCTTCCCCGGAGGTCAGGCGGTCGGAGAAATAGAACTCCACTGGAAAACCTTCCGCGATGTAGTCCCGATAGTAGTTCATAAACATCGCCATTTCCGCGCTGTCCGGGTCGTAAACCGCTACACCGACGATGAACTTTTCTTCCTCATATTGCTCTTCTCCGGCGCCCCGCTGGCAGCCAACTGCCGAAAGTAGGCAGCAAATAGCCAGCAACAGCGCCGCGGTATGGCGCAAACAGGCCTTCATGCTGGGCCTCCCCCTTCCTTTTTCTGTTCTGCAGCGTAATGGCACGCCGCCAGATGATCCGGCCCCACCTCCACCAGCTGCGGTTTCTCCCTGCAGCACCGTTCCGTACAATGGGGACACCGGTTTTGGAAGGGGCAGCCCTCCGGAATCTCTAGGGGGCTGGGCGCTTCGCCCTCTATGCTCTCGATCTTCTTTCCCTGCTCCATGTGGATGGAAAACTGAGCACCCAATAGCGCCCGGGTATAAGGATGAAGGGCCCCCTTGGCCACCTGCTCTCCAGGAATCATCTCCACAATGTGGCCCAGATACATAACCGCAATTTGGTGTGCAAATGCCCGAATTAAGGCAATATCATGGCAGATGAACACAATGCTAATCTGCTTTTCCCTTTGAATTCGAACCAAGAGCTCAATGATGGTCTCTTGGATGGACACATCCAAAGCACTGGTGGCCTCATCGCAGACCAGGATTTCCGGCTCCAGCGCCAAGGCACGGGCAATGCCGATGCGCTGCCGTTGTCCGCCTGACATATTATGGGGATAGCGGTAGATGAAATTCTCCGGCAGCTCCACCATACGCAGTAGCTCCCTGGCTTTTGCCTCCCGATCCTTCCGCTTTATCCGGCCAAAGTTCATTAGCGGCTGGGTCAGAATGTCCAAAATTTTCATCTTAGGGTTGAAGGAAGCCAGCGGGTCCTGGAACACCATCTGCAAATTCTGCCGGTTCAGGCGGCGTTCCTCCCTCTTCAGGTGGATGATATCCTTTCCGTGAAGCAAAATCTCCCCGGAAGTCGGGGTGTCCATCTGGGTGAGCATCCGGACAAATGTGGACTTGCCGCAGCCGCTTTCTCCCACAATTCCCAAGGTTTTCCCCCTGTAAACGTTCAGGGTGATGTCGTTGCAGGCCGTCAGCGTCCGTCCGCCCGATGCGGGGAACTGTTTGACGACATGCTTTGCCTCTAATACAATATCGGATGGACTAAACAAAGCGTTTCCCCTCCAATTCTGGTACTGACTGCAGCAATTTCCTGGTGTATTCACTGGTGGGATGGTTCATCACCTCATCCCGTGTGCCGCGATCTACCACCTTGCCATGCTGCATAACAATCAGCTGATCCGCCATGTAGGCGGCAACCCCCACGTTATGCGTTACGATGATGATGCCTGTCCCGAAACGATCCCTCAGCTCCATCATCTCCCGCACAATCTGCGCCTGTGTCGTCACATCCAGAGCACTGGTGGGCTCATCCGCCAACAGCAGCTCCGGGTTAAAGGTCATGGCAATGGCAATGCCGACCCGCTGGCGCATCCCGCCGGAGAGCTGGTGCGGATAACTCTTCATGATGTTTTCGCTGTCTGGCAGGCGCATTTTTTCCAGCATGGATTTGGCCTTGTCCCAGGCTTCCTGCTTGCCCATGTCTGTGTGAATCCGGATATACTCCACGAACTGGCTGCCAATCCGCCGGATGGGATTCAACGTACCACCGCAGTCCTGAAAAATCATGGACATGCGGCTGCCCCGCAGCTTGCGCCACTCCTCCGGCGATTTGGCCAGCAGGCTCTCACCTTGAAATCGGATATCGCCCCCCGTGACGCGTCCCGCGCCGGGTAGCGCACCCAGCACGGCCCGAATCACCGTCGTTTTTCCGCTGCCCGATTCACCGACGACGCTGATAACCTCGCCCTTTTTCATAGAAAGGTTAAAATGCTCCACCGTAGGGGGCTGCGCGCCATATTGAATGGTCAAATCGTTTATTTCCAGCATAGCCTTCCCCTTTACGCCGCCAGCTTGACATCCTTGGTCAGCCAGTAGTAATCCATGGGATACATTGTTACGCCGGTTACACGGTTGTTATAAAACAGGTAGGTTGTCTCGTAGCCGAAGAATACTGTGGCGGCGTCATCCATGATCTCCTGCTGTATCTGGATGACCAAATCCCGCCGGGCGCTACTGTCAAACTCACTGGCCAGCTGATCCAATAGCTTATCCACCTCGGGATTGGCATAGCCGCTGGTATTGTTGGCGGAGGTGCTGTACCAGTTCTCCCGCAGATAGTTTTCCGGGTCGCCGGTGTTGGCCACCAGCACATTCCAGATCAGCAAGTCATACTGACCGCTGTCGCGCATGTCCAGAAGAGTCTCGTAGCTGACCGTGTTCAGCGTAACCTGAATGCCGATGTCCTTCAAACTGGCCTGCGCTGCCTGCGCGTAAATGCCAAGCTCTTCCCGGCTGGTGTAAATCACAAATTCCAGATTCAGCTTTTCCCCCTCGGGCGTCTCCACGTAGCCATCACCGTCGATGTCCTGGTAGCCGGCACCGGCCAGCAAAGCCTTTGCACCCTCGGGATCGTAAGCATTTTCATCCTTCAATTCGTCAAAGCCAAAGTCCAGGGTGGAGGGAACCGGAGCCTTGCCGGGAGTTGCGCCGCCATCCAGCAGGTCGCTGCAATAAACCTCCTTGTTGAGACCCCGCAGCAAGGCCTGACGCAGAGCCAGGTCACTCAAAGGTCCATTTTGGTTCATAAAGGCGTAGGTGGAGCGCAGCGATTCCAGCTGCTTGATGGTGATATTGCTGTTATTCTCAAACTCGACAATGTTCTCGTTTTTCAGATTATAGGCAATGTCGATTTCTCCGGTCTGCAGAGCCATGGAACGGGTGGTCTGGTCATCCACACATTTCAGAGTCACCTGGTCAAAGGGCACCTCGCCGTCCCAGTAATACGCATTGCGGACCACCACGCAAGATTCCGTGGGGCTAAAGGCTTTCACCGCATAGGGACCGGTGCAGATAGGGCCGGACATGGCAAAGGTGCTGTCGTCCACCTTGGTGTTCACAATCAAAAACAGGGGATCGGCCAGACTGCCGGGCACCCTGGCGCTGGGAACCTTGGTGGTGATGTTCAGGTTCTGGCCTTCCACCTCCATGGAAGCGGGATCGAAGAAGCCCACCGCGCGGTCGCTGAGCCGGAAGGTACGCTCCAGAGATGCCTTGACCAATTCCGGTGTCATATCATCGCCATTAGAAAACTTTACACCCTCCCGAATCTGGAAGGTCCAGGTCAGCTTATCCTCGCTGACGCTCCACTTCTCCGCCAGGCAGGGAACCAGTTCGCCGCTCTCATCGAACTTGAGCAGCGTCTCGCCAATGGCGTAGCGGGAAACTACCCAGCTGAAATATTGCTCTGTTGGCTCCAGGGTATCTGCAAAGCTGGTCACGCCGATGGTAATTTCGCTGCTTTGTGCGGAGCTACCGCCATTGGATTGCTCATTGCCGGCGCTGTCAGACGGCTTATTGCCGCCGTTGGGCTGCCCGCTGCAGCCGGCCAGCAGGGATAATAACATCATACAGGCCAGAGCCAGGCATCGTACTTTCTTAAGGTTTGTCATATGAAACACTTCTCTTTCTTTTAAATTATCGGTCACTTGTGGAAATCATTCCCAAAAGCGCGTTACTCCTGCTTGGGGTCTAAAATATCCCGGATGCTGTCGCCCAGCATGTTGAACACCACCACAACAATCACAATTGCAATGCCAGGGTAGACCATCAGCCACGGCGCCTTCGTCAGGTAGGTGCGTCCCTCGTTCAGCATCAGTCCCCATTCCGGTGTGGGAGCCGTTGCTCCGAAACCCAGGAAGGACAAGCCCGCCAGCTCCAGCATCATGGTGCCGATATCCGTGGCCGCCGTAACAATCAGCGTGGTAATCATATTCGGAACCACATACCGCTTCAAAATGTTCAGTGTACGGGTGCCCGTCACCACCGCCGCCTCCATGTACACTTCATTTTTGATTTTCAGTACCAAGCTCCTAGCCAGACGGGCGTATTTGGTCCAGCTCACCGCCGAAATTGCAATCACCGCATTGACCAAGTTTGGCCCCAACATTCCGGCAATGGCAATGGCCAGTACCAGACCAGGGAAGGAAATCATCATGTCCGCAATCCGCATGATCACAGCGTCCACAGCACCGCCAAAATATCCGGCCAGGATACCCAGAACCGTGCCTACGACAAAGATGACGGCAACCAAAATCAGCGTCATCGTGAGCGAACTCCGGGTCCCATAGATCACCCGTGACAGCACATCCCGGCCCAGCTTATCTGTACCGCAGAGATGCTGCCCATCTGGAGGCAGGAGAGAATCCCCCATTTCAGCCTCATAGGGGTCCGCCGGGGCAATCACCGGGGCCAAAATCGCCACACCTACAATCAGCAGAGCCAGTACCAGAAAAATCGTAAATTGAGCATGGCTCTTCAAAAAACGTAATTGCTTCAACTCATACAGCCTCCTTCAAGCGGGGGTCCAACCGTCTGTAGGAGAGGTCTACCACCAAATTAATGCACATGTACAGCAGGGCAATCCACAGCACATAGCCCTGCACCAGGGGATAATCCCGGCAAGAGATTGCCTTCACCGCCATAGCGCCCATACCAGGCCAATTGTAGATAATTTCCACCACAGTGGTGCCGCCCAACAGGCTGCCCAGAGACAGGCCCAGCAGAGTAACCAGGGGCAGCATCGCGTTGGGCAGAACATGCCGCCAGAGGATCTGGCTCTCCTTGCAGCCCCGCATACGGGCACCAGTCACATAATCCTTGCGCAGCTCGTCCAAAACCGCAATCCGCACTTGCCTGGTGTACTTGGCGGACATAGAAATGGCCAGCGTAACAGCAGGCATGATCAAAGACTTGAAGTCTGTGGACCCACCGGATACCGATACCCAGCGCAGGTTCACGCCAAAGATCCGCAGCAGAATGAGGCCGATCCAGAAGCTGGGGATAGACACCCCCAGGAAGGTTAGTGCCCGCACAAGATAGTCCACCCATTTGTTCTGGTGGACCGCCGCCAGAATGCCCAGCGGAATGGACACAACGATCATAATGAGCAAGGACAGCAGGGCCAACTCCAGCGTGGGCCAAAAGCAGCTGATCAGCTTGTCTACCACCGGAACCTTAAAGGAATAGGAAGTCCCCATGTTGCCGGTGACCACGCCCTTGAGCCAATTGCCATACTGGACCAGGAACGGTTTGTCCAACCCCAGCTCGGCCCGGGTTTTGGCCAGCAGCTCCGGCGTAGGCAGATTGCCGCATTCAGTCAGCATGATCTCCGCCGGGTCGCCGGGTGACAGGTAAGTCAGCCCGAACGTGAGGAAGCTGATGCCGAACAGGACAATGAGCACTTGCAGAAGGCGCTTGCCAATTTGTTTTTTGTTCAACTCTTTCTCCACCTCCACAAATTTGACTTTCCCAGCAAACAAAACAGGACAGCCAATTGCTGGCTGTCCTGACTCTTGATATGGGATGCTGCATATGGGCGCACAATTAACCCCGGAAGTGCATACACCTCCAGGTACAAGCCACCCGCAGCAAAACGCACACAAAAAATGCGCCCATCAAGAGCTTCCATCAGCCGTGGAAAGCATCTTATGTAGATATAAGCAGTTCTCCTGACTTCAGTTCACCCAATCAAGGCTCCTTCCCAAACATTTCTGTTCAGTGGTTACTTGCCTGATTGTCCCTGTTACAGTGGCGGGACCGTGCCGGATTTACACCGGCTTCTCTATGAATGCTTTCGCAACTTATATCTAATGAAATTATACGCCTACCTGTCAAAAAATGCAAGCCCTTTTTTGACAAATACCGGGGCTGCCCTCCCTCTATGGAGGCATCCCAAAAACATGCGGAGCGCCCCCGTCTTCCCCCCGGGGCATACACAGTAAAAGAGCCTGCTGTAGCAGTGGGGAAACCAAGACATTTTCTACAACAATTAGTAGGAAATGGTTTGGTCCTTCCCATTTTTACAGCAGGCACCTTTCCGTACGCTTGAATCTTACACCAGACGGCTGCCCGGCTGGATGCTGCCGTCCAGCATCAGAAGCTTGAGCCTCTCTCCCCGCTCGGCGGACAGCAGCATGCCGCAGCTGAGCTGGCCCATCATTTTTCTGGGAGCCAGGTTGGTCACCGCCACCAGGGTTTTGCCCACCAGCTCCTCCGGCTCATAGTACTTGGCAATGCCGGAGAGAATTTGCCGGGGAGTCCCGGTGCCGTCGTCCAGCTGGAACTTCAGAAGCTTCTCACTTTTCTTCACCTTTTCACAGGCCAGGACCTTCACCACCGTCATTTCCACCTTCTCAAACACGTCAAAGGTGATTTCCGGCAGAGGCTCCGGCAAGGGGTCCTCCTCCGGGGCCGCCGGGGCGCTGAGGAGCTGCTCCAGGGCCTGGAGCTCCTGCTCCACATCAATCCGGGGGAAGAGGACCGGCCCGTTTTCCACCGCAGCCTCCTCCGGCAGGCAGCCCCAGACACCCAGGCTCTCCCAATCCGAGGGGGCGCCACCCAGACGCTTCATAATCTCATCTGCGGTGGACGGCATGAAGGGGCGCAGCAAACCGGCGCACACCCGGATGGTCTCCAGCAGGTTGTACAGCACCCGGGCCAGTCTCGGCTTCTGGGCCTCATCCTTGGCCAGCCGCCAGGGTTCGTTTTCGTCGATATATTTGTTGGCCCGGCTAATTACAGCAAAAATCTGGGACAGGGCATTCTGGAAGGCGTATTTTTCCATCTGCTCCTCATACCGTCCCCGTAGGCTTCCTGCCATTGCCAGCAGCTCCCCATCCTTTTCCTCCCGGGCCTCCTGGGCGGCGGGCAGACGGCCGCCAAAGTACTTCTGAGTCATGGCCACCGTCCGGGACACCAGGTTGCCCAGGTCATTGGCCAGGTCCGTGTTGATGCAGCCAATCAGGGACTCATTGGAGAAGTTTCCGTCAGAACCAAAGGGGAAGGTCCGCAGCAGGAAAAACCGCAGGGCATCTGTGCCGTACCGCTCCGCCAGGAGGTACGGATCCACCACATTGCCCTTGGATTTGGACATCTTGCCCCCGTCCAGCAGCAACCACCCGTGGCCAAACACCTTCTTGGGAAGGGGCAGGCCCATGCTCATGAGCATGGCAGGCCAGACAATGGAGTGGAACCGGACAATCTCCTTGCCCACAAAGTGCACATCCGCAGGCCAGTACTTGTCATAGTCCCCGTATTGGTCGTTGCGGAAGCCCAGAGCCGTGAGATAATTGAAGAGGGCATCTACCCACACATACACCACATGGCCTGGGTCAAAGTCCACAGGAATGCCCCAGGTGAAGGAGGTCCGGGAGACACACAGGTCCTCCAAGCCAGGGTCGATGAAGTTGTTCACCATCTCATTGACCCGGCTCCGTGGCTCCAGGAAATCGGTGTTCACCAGCAGGTCCCGCACTGCGCCGGCATATTTGGACAGTCGGAAGAAATAGGCCTCCTCCTGAGCCGGTTGCACCTCCCGCCCGCAGTCGGGGCATCTGCCGTCCTTCAGCTGGCTGGCTGTCCAGAAGGATTCGCAGGGGGTGCAATACATCCCCTCGTAGGTGCCCTTGTAGATGTCGCCTTTTTCGTACATTTCCTTGAAAATTCTCTGAATGGCGGAGACATGGTAGCCGTCCGTGGTGCGGATGAACCGGTCATTGGAAATGTTCATCAGCTTCCACAGGTCCTTAACCCCCTTCTCCCCCTCCACGATGTTGTCCACAAACTCCTTGGGCGTGACGCCAGTCTCCTTGGCCCGGGTCTCGATCTTTTGGCCGTGCTCGTCGGTACCTGTGAGGAAGCACACGTCGTATCCCTGGAGCCGCTTATACCGGGCCATGGCGTCGGTGGCCACGGTGCAATAGGTATGGCCAATGTGGAGCTTGTCGGACGGGTAGTAAATAGGCGTTGTGATATAGAATTTGCCTTTGCATTTGTCGCACATAGAAAGGTCCTCCTGACACAATGTGAAAATAGTATTCCAGATTACAAATAAAAAACGCCCTTGAGAAGCTCTCAAGGGCGGGAATCCCGCGGTACCACCTTGGTTCGCGTCAACTTCGCAGCAGACGCCTTTTGGGGTACAGACGTACCCTCTGCGCAATAACGGGCGCATCCGGCCCGGCCTACATCTCTTCAACCGGGCAGCTCCGGGGCCATCTTCCGCCGCCTGTCCCGCACCCCATCTCACCAACCGGAGCTCTCTGACCGGGCCGAAACGGCGTACTCTTCCCATCTCCGCCAATTTCACTATGATGGCGAAATCGTATCATGTTTTCCCCCAATTGTCAACGGGATTGGGGCATATTTCAGAACGGCAGTATGTACTTTTTCAGCAGACCATTCCGTAAGTGAGAGGGGACACCGGGCCATGTCACGAACTTAAGGATAAACACGCAGCTTCTCTTTTCCACACTGGCACGGTACTCCCCCCTTAGCTGCACGCATATGCACCCGGGGGGACACCAGAGGAGCCGGTGCGTCAGAGCTTGGTTCTATTTTGTCAAACGGCCTTCCCCACCCATAAGCAGGGCCAGCTCCTCAACCCGTTTCAAGGGGAAGAGAGGCTGGCTCAGGGGCTTCATAGGGTTGCTGTCTGCCGCCGCACGGGTACCGCACCAGCGGATAGCGCTTTTCTGAGAATTACAGTTCCGGACCTTGGTTGGCCCGCTCCAGCGCAGCTGCTTCCCTCTGCTTTTTCCGCAGGGCAAAGGCATTCGTGGCGCCGTTGATTAAATAATACAGCATAGCCACATGAAACACAATGTCGATTAGGTAGTTGGAAATGGGCTCACCCAGACAAAGCCAAACCAGAAATACACAATCCAAAGCAAACAGGACCAAGGCGGCAACCGGGAAAGCGGGGTGCTTATCCCACAGCAGGAAGAGCACCAGGTAGACCAGCAAAACAGCGCCGCCCGCTACCATGAGGGCAGAAATCCCTTGGAAGTACCCAAAGCCAAAAAGCCAGTAGGGCAGTAATGCAGAAAACAAAAAATATGAATCGGCATTGGTGAAAAGCAGGACCATGTTAACTGCCGTGAAGGCAAGGATCAGCAGCAGGTTCATCCTGCGGTTGCGGTTGCGGGCCTGTAGATAAGGCAAGCTTCCCTTCTCTGCCGCCTGGGTCTGGTTGACCGGTTTGGTGTTGAACATATCAATACCTCCTCTTTGATTTACCGCCATAGCGGCTTACACGTCCATATCATATTAGATACCGGAAGAAAACGCAAGACTTTTTTTCGCAAAAGTCTTTCCATTTTTCCCAGTTCCGGGTAAAATGGAGGCACTCGCTAAGACAGGAGGAATTTCATGCTTCCGCCAGCATTTTTAGACCGGGTCCGGCAGCAGCTGGGGCCGGAATACGAGGCGTTTCTAGCCTCCTACAACCGCCCCAGAGCCTTGGGACTGCGTTTAAATCCATTAAAAACTGACTGCCCCCCGATATTACCCTTCACTCTTTCTCCCCTGCCCTGGGCCGCCTACGGCTTCTGGTACCCATCAGAGGAGCGGCCCGGCCTGCACCCCTGGCACGAGGCAGGGCTATACTACCTACAAGAGCCCAGCGCCATGGCCCCGGCGGAGCTGCTGGGGGCAGAACCGGGCCTGCGGGTCCTGGACCTGTGTGCCGCTCCTGGCGGCAAGTCCACTCAGCTGGCGGCCAAGATGCGGGGGCAGGGCCTGCTGGTATGCAATGAGTATCACCCGAAACGTGCCAAGATTTTGTCCCAGAACGTGGAGCGCATGGCCATTTCCAACGCCCTGGTACTCCAGGAGACGCCGGAGCGGCTGGCCAAACGGTTTCCCGGCTGGTTCCACCGGGTGTTGGTGGACGCCCCCTGCTCCGGGGAGGGGATGTTCCGAAAGGAAGCGGCAGCGCTGGAAGACTGGAGTCCGGAGTTGGTGGAAATGTGCGCCCGGCGGCAGGCCGGGATTCTGGATGCAGCGGCAGAGCTTCTGGCCCCCGGCGGACGTCTGGTGTACTCCACCTGCACCTTTTCTCCCCAAGAGGACGAGGAGGCTGTGGCGGCGTTCCTGGCCCGCCATCCGGAATTTGAGGTGGAGGCCTTGGATGTCCCCTGGTTCTCCCCCGGGGACGGCGAAGCCGGGCCGGGGCTGGAGCATACCTTCCGGCTCTGGCCCCATAAGCTCCGGGGGGAGGGCCACTATGCCGCCGTGCTACGCAAAGAGGCGGGGGAGGCAGCCCCGCCACCGGCTTTCTCCCGGCCTGACCGGCTCCCGGCCCCCTGGGAGGCTTTCGCCCGGGACCTGGGGATTCAGCTCCCAGCCGGGAAGGCCCTAGCCTTTGGTCCAAGCTGGTTCTGGGCCCCGGAGGAGCTGCCGGATCTCACAGGACTCCGGGTTCTGAGGCCCGGTCTGGAGCTGGGCCAGTGCCGGGGAGAGCGGTTCCTGCCGGCCCATGCCCTGGCCCTCTGGCTCTCCGGCGCCAGCCGGACCTGGGACCTGGACCCCTTAGGCCCGGAGGCAGCCCGGTACCTGGCAGGTGAGGAGCTTCGGGGCGGCCTCTCCGGCTGGACCCTGGTGACAGCAGGCGGCCTCTCCCTGGGGTGGGCCAAGGGCTCCGGCGGAGTCCTGAAGAACCACTATCCCAAGGGCCTGCGGCGGCGCGTCTCTTCCCCCCGAACCGACTCGCCGTACTGACCGCGCGAAACCGCCTTTGTCCAATGAAATCCAGTAGAAACAGCCGCAGGCGGTGTCTCAACGCTTTTTCTTATCAGTTTGTCCGGGTTTCTATTATGGTCCCGCCCCCCACAACCACATCTCCCTGGTACAACACAATCGCCTGGCCCTTGGTGAGGGCCCGTTGTGGTCGATCGAAGGTGACTTGGACCCGGCCATCTGGAAGGGGAGTGGCGGTGGCCTCCTGCTCCGGTTGGTGGTAGCGGGCACGAGCTTTGACCCGGATGGGGAGCGCTGGAGTCTCCAGGGCAATCCAATTGAAGTCCTTGGCCACTGCCGTTCGCTCATAGAGGCCGCAATCGTCTGCCAGGACCACGGTGTTGTCCTCCGGGCGGATTTCCTTCACATAGAGGGGCCGTCCGCCGGAGACGCCCAGGCCCCGCCGCTGGCCGATGGTGTAATGGATGATCCCCTTGTGACGGCCTAGGACGAGTCCCTCGGGGTCCACAAAATTGCCCTCCGGGTAGGTCCTGCCGGTTCTGCGGCAGATGAAAGCGGCATAATCTCCGTCGGGAACGAAGCAGATGTCCTGGCTGTCCCGCTTTTTGGCATTGACAAAGCCCTGGGCTTCGGCAATGGCCCGGACCTCCTCCTTTCGGAGCTTACCTAGGGGAAATTGGGTGTGGGCAAGCTGCTCCTGGGTCATAGCGTAAAGGACATAGCTCTGATCCTTCTGGGGGTCCGGCCCCTTCCGCAGGAGCCAGCGGCCATTCTCACCCTGCTGAATTCTGGCATAATGCCCCGTTACCACATAACCAATGCCCAATTCCCGTGCCCGGCGGTACATCCGGTCGAATTTCAGGTACCGGTTACAATCAATACAGGGATTGGGCGTGCAGCCCGCCTCATAGGCAGATACAAAGCGGTCCATCACCTGTTGGCCGAAGTCCTCTTTAAAGTTGAATACATAGTAAGGCATCCCCAGCCTGGCCGCCACTGCACGGGCGTCCTCCACATCCTCCAGAGAGCAGCAGGTCCCCACTCGGGGCACTGCCATGTCCTCATTTTCATACAGCCGCATGGTAGCTCCCACGCAGTCATACCCCGCCTGTTTCATCAAATAGGCCGCAACGGAGCTGTCCACTCCGCCGCTCATGGCGATGAGGGCGCGGTTTTGGTTGATGGTTTCCATTGTAACACCTCTTTCATGGTGCAAAGCCATGGTGTTCGCCACGGCGGCTCTCAAGCCGTTGGCCCCTCGTCCTTTGAAGCGGGGTCATCTTCTGGCAATTCTCTTTTCGCATAACGGCAAAACATATTCACATATTCCCGATGGGGGAACAGCATGGGATTGTTAATGAGCATGAGAAGTTGGTTGAATTGGAAGTTAAAGGAAAGAAGGGAAATGTTTTTCCCCTGGCGGTCTACAACCATATATGCTTCCAGTGGCATATTTTGCAGTTTTTCCGCTGTCTCTGGGGCAATATTCGGACTGCCTACCTGATTAAAGTTTAAATCCTTGTAATATAGATAGAGATTATCTCTTTTTCGGTTTGCCCTAATATCAATGTGCGCACGCTTGCCCGTTTCTGTGTCTTCATCAATTGCCATAAGCACAAAGTCGAACATCTCCTCCACATGCGACACCGCATCCGTCAAAGTACACAGAATGCGTATGGGCCGTGTGCTCTTTTGGGTCGGAACCGGACCAGTTGCAATCCCGCTAGCAAGTCTTGCAATTGACTTGTCTGCAGTCTTCAGCGCCGCAATACTTTCATACCACGTTTTGAGCTCGCCTTGTGAAACTGTCCGGCTCTTACACTCCACCACTGCCGCTACCGCCTCAATGGGGATAAACTTCAGCCTTCCATAGTGAAAAATATAGGGAGTATACGTCTCATCCACAATTGCCAAGTCCACCTCATGGGAAATTCCCTCCTTGGAGTCGATGATAAAAACGGACTGTTCCATGACGAATTTCTTTGGCACAATCATCTCAAACAGCCCTTTCCACACATCCTCCCGCATAGACCCGGCCGTTCCGCCGTGTAAGGTATGTTCCATGTGAAGCTGCTTGACAATGGTCTCTTCCGCCTGCCGGTAGTTTTTTAAAATGCTCCCCAGCACTCTGTCCTTTCTGCTGCTGTTCTCCGATGCATGTGCCATAAACATTCATCCTTTCGTATCCGTCCAGCCCCTATTTAGCTGGGTTTTCGTCAATATATCTCTTAATTCGCAGATCGTTTTCTTCGTTTTTCATGATACGGTCATGAAATGGCTTTTGCCAGGCCATCAGCTCTGGACATATTCCGTGAATTTCCCTGGGTGCACCCGATTGGCTGCAGAAAACGGTCAAGACCGGCACCTATAAACCATGGCATGTTTTGCATGGAACCGCTTCCGTATACCTTTCAAACTTCAACAACCAAAATTCCACTGCTTCCGGCAGGCGCTTCCTTTGCGATGGTGCCGCTTTTGAAATATGCCGCACCCCCGCTGGCGCAATCTGTTGCGCCGGGGCTGGCACAGAAGGGATTCACCAGCAGCACTTGCTCTCCGCACAGGGCCGCTTGCTCCGCATACTCGTGCTTGACGCTGCAATTCCATTCATCCGCACGGTAGTCACACCACACCGGCCACAGAACGATATCCGCATGTAGGCTTCCCATTTCCTCCGGCCTGCCATCCGTCCAGAGATCACCGCACAAACCGATGGCAAATCGCTTTCCCTTGTAGGAGAAGGCTTCAAAATTGGCCCCCTCCCGATAGTGATCATCGGTGTGCCAATACTCCTTCCAGCCAACACTAACCCGGTGGAAGTTATGGATGATGGAACCCGAAGCGTCTATCACAATCTGACTGCTGAACAAAAAATCACCAGCCTGTTCTATGTAGCCAAAGGAAACCGCGATGTCGTACTGCTTCGCCGCCCGGCAAATCTGTAAAATGGAATTGTCCGTCTGAGAAACCGCCATTTGGCGGTCCGTTTCATAGTCCCAAGTCAAGCTGTCAAATCCTTGCAAAACGGATTCTCCAAACACCACCATATCCGCTTTTCCCCTGCACATTTCCACCGCTTGCAGGATGGACCTAAGGTTTTGCTGGATATCCTTGTCAATGACTGGCGCGGATGCCAATGCGATTTTCATAATCTATGGTCAACTCCTTATATTACAATTTTCCAATCGATGCTCCCGCATTTCCGCTTTCCTGTACCACATACTCAGAAGATCCCCTTCATCCGGTCTGTTCCCGTACTTTTTCCTTGATCTGCCTGGGTGAACTCCCCGCTAGCCTTTGGAAAACAATCGCTCCCAAATCATTCGACAGGCCGAAACGGTTACCTAAGGAACCTCTGAAATAAAATAAATAGGCGCTCTGGGTTCCACTATTGAAAAATGTTTGTTTTTGATGGAACATATGCGGAAAACGTCTTTGTGTGAGCATATTTCCATCCCTTTTTCGTCCATTTTTCTGAAAAAGGGTATAGTACCTCTATCAGGTTGTGGATAACCTTCGCCCAGCAATTGCCAGCGAGTACAGATTGGCACAGGCAAACATGGCGTACAGTCGGTTCTCATTCTTCTAATCCACGGTACACCGTTTTCTTGTAGCCAAATTGGCACTTAATGATTCGGAATGCGTGTCCGACCTTGCAGCGCACAGAGGACTTGCGATTTTCAATATATCGTTCCCAATCTATAGCGTTATCTGATACTTTTGGCAGTTGGCTCGGACGGCAGTTGATACAATAGTCAATACTGGTTCGCACCTTGCGAAAACCAAGTGATTCGTAAACGTACTGCGCTCTTGTGTTCGTCAAGTTGGTATCGAGGACGATTTTGGAATAGCCGTTTTTGAACAGCTTCCATGTTTGCATCATAAAAATAGTATCTCCGCCACCTACATAAATGATGTCTGCCCACAACAAAATGGAATCTATTTCATCATCGCTGTAAGAACTTGTTACTAATCGAAGATTTTTCACATCACAGCCAAAAAACGTGTATTCTTTAGTGATAGATTTGATATAGCCCTCTGCATCGTGGCTGGCGGTTCCAATAAAAAGAACATTCGGATTCCTTTTATTGCTCACTTTAATTGTATATGTATTTAATTGCCGAGTTGATAACAAATCACCACCGGCAATAGCTACAATCCTTCCCATAGCTCCTCCCATTTATCTTGGATGTCCGCAAATTCCGGGTTTTTTATCCAAGTGCCATCTTCATTTTTCAAAAAAGGAAGAACCTGCATTACTGCATCATTATTAACCAAACCATAGATGTGCGGATAAGCACTTCCACAATTATCGCCATCCTCATACCGAACCTCCGATTTTAATTTGCCTTCATCGTTTATATTGCGTTGTCCCACCCAACATTTCTCATTTTCTTTCATCTAATGTTGTTTTCTTCATAAAATATAAAATCATATCTTATCCTCTCAACAATCAAATTTATGCTCACCGGCTATAATTTTCTGCGTCAGCTTTTCGTCTTTGTACGGCTTGCGGATCTCAATTAAATTTAGAACCGTATAACCACGCTTCCGTAGAAATTCGATCATTCGGTGATTGTTGGGGTGAACGTAGTTGTAAACTGTATCATCCCCATAAGAAGTGGCGATTTCCTCCGCCTTGCTGTGCAGAGCAGTTGCGACACCATGACGGCGGTATTCTTCTTTTACAAAGATGGATTCCACCCATACAACCTCGCTATCGACTCGGCAAACTACATAATTGGGCTTTGATACGATGCCTTTATAGGAGCGCAATTCCACCCGAAACAGGGCAACCATTTCTGCAAGTGCATCATTTTCTTGCTTTATCTCTAATATCTCCACCAAAAGCCCTCCTTACTGGCACAAAAATCCATAATAATTATAGCGCAAAAATGTAAAAAAATCTACCACATACGCAAAAATCCCGCCCGTCCAGACAAAAGGTTGTGGTCGAAACAGGCGGGACACAGTTAATCAAGCGATTTGTACTCGGTTACTGCTTTCAAATACGCTTCGGGATCACCGTTCAAAATAAGGTCTGCATATTCAAGCGGTGCATTGTAGATCAGATAGTCAAGCTCTGACCGCTGATACATATTGTCGGCAACCTCGTTCTCCACGGCGATTGTGTCAATGGCAATCGTACTGCCGTCGTTGAATTTTAGTTCCACACAGGCAGTATCTATGTTGAACTCGCAAGAAGTAAACGCTTCATTTTTACCTACTTAAATCATGCCGAAGTGCAGAAGCGCCTCCTTGATTGCTTTTTCCTTATCGGGTGGGCATTGGGGCTGTTTTGCATCCTCGGACTTCGGTTTATTGTAATTCTCTCGCTCAATGATGCCGCATTTCTGCTTCACCTGAGCGATATACAAGCTGCTGACCTTGAGTCCGGTATGCTCCAGCACATAGTCCTTGATTTCTTGATAGGTTGCTTTCTTCTCCGCATCGGTAAGATCAAGTTCGTCCATGTGGATATCTGCCTCGATATGTTGCTTGGTATTAAGTTTGGACAATAAACATACCGTCTCCACGTGGCACGATAGGATAGAAAGTACGTCAAATTCCTTTGCACTCCGTCCGACTTAATCCACCGCTATTTTTAGCGTTGCGGTCGTAGGAGGGAACATATCATTTCTATTGCAGCATACTTCAATTTTCAACACACAAAAATCTAAACTATATTATAGTAAAACATGCATATTTTATAATTACCGCACCCGAAGTTTTCTATGAATAAATATGAAAAGCACCTCAAATTCTGAACCATCCCCCAAAAGTTATACATAAAATCTAACAATTGGAGATTGGTTCAGATAAGTATGACGCTGTTAAATATTTATTGCCATTTCTTAAATATCAAGATTTTTTGTGATATTTTGTGGATAATCGGTACCCCTGCAATTAGCTTCAACGCCGGGAACATCACCGTCATGCCCCTGACAATATCATCGTCTTTTATCTTGTGAAAGCCTTGAGCAATGTCCTTGATGTCATCAAAAGAATCCGCTCCAAATACGAATTTTGCTCCGGTGTTTTGTATGGACTTTTCGACATTTTCTTTCGATACCCACCTTTTTGCCAGACACTCCATAAGGACAAATGCATTGTCAAAATTCTCCCGAATTATACCGAGCATTCGGGCATTTTCCTCTCGTGTCAGGTACATCGACAATCCTTCGATAATAAACATCATCTTTCCGCGCACTTTTATTTTTTCCGCCCATGCCGGATCAGTCGCTGAAATGCCAATTGACGACACCCTGCCGGATTCCCCGTAAATCTGATTTCTTACTTCGATGGTTTCGGGCAAATCTACATTGTACCATGTAATTTTCCCATTATCCATGCGATAAAACCTCGTGTCAAGTCCACAGGCAATGTTGACTACCGTGCAGTCGGGATTCTCGTCAATAAACGCTTTTACAAGTTCATCAAAAACAAGCGTTCTTGCAATAACGCCGTTACTCATGGTAGAATCCTTTGCGGCAACGTCAAAATCATAATTGATTTTTTCTACTAATTCCACTGCCTTGGCATCATAGAATTTATGCCCTTTTCTTCTGGAATACTGCGCCCTTGCGTAGAAGCTTTGAAGCATCGTTTCCGCAGAGCCGTTCAAAACAGGTTTTATTTTTTCAGGCATTTTTAACCCTCCCTAATACAGTTCTCGTCCGAAAATACCGATTTGTCGCTCCATTGATTAGCGGTGACTAACTGACAGTATACCACCAAATCATGAATTTTTCAACCTGCTGAAAAGAGCCTATCTGGATTTTCACAGAAGTTCTATCTCTTTCACACGGGATTATCACCATCTACCATCTGCTAAATCTCAAACAGCACCCTTGCGGATTTGCCTTCCTCCAGCGT
>ENA-UONY01001441-UONY01001441.1-human-gut-metagenome-genome-assembly--contig:-CS9-NODE-1441-length-20154-cov-6.002189_pt1 | contig 20154 bp, 14 predicted proteins | sample MGYA00242465_ERZ724012 | MGnify/ENA metagenome assembly ERZ724012 | reverse complement strand
ATAGGAGCAAACAGATTGCACCGAGAGGAGTTTCTATGCGTATTGATATGTCGAACGGAGCCATCGAAACGATTCCGAATGAGAAGGTGCTTGCCTCGATCGGCGACCACATCGATAATCCCATTCCTGATCCACCCACGCCCAAGCTGGCTGCAACGGTCATGCTCGTGCGTGATTCCAAGCCTGGTCAAACGAAATATCGCATCGACGATGGCGTGTTCCCGCCCGATTTCCCGAACAACCAGAACGTCGAAGTGTTCATGCTGCGTCGTGTGAACACGATGGACTTCTTGCCCGATGCGGTGGTGTTCCCTGGTGGTCGCGTGGACGAACGCGATTCGAACCCCGATCTGCCCTGGTGCGGTCCCAGCCCGAAGGACTGGGCTGAACTCCTTGGCGTCTCCGAAGATGATGCCCGTCGTATCGTGGTTGCAGCAGCCCGTGAAGTGTTCGAGGAGTGCGGCGTTCTGCTCGCTGGACCCGATGCAACTTCCACGGTGACCGATCTTTCCGACCCAAGCTGGGGTGCGAACCGCGAGGCGCTCGTTGCGCACGAGATCGCCTTCGCTGACCTGCTCGTCGAGCGCAACCTGGTCCTGCGTACCGACTTGCTCGGCTTGGTTGCGAACTTCTGCACGCCCACCTTCGAACCGAAGCGCTATGATACCTTCTTCTTCTCAGCGCTCATGCCCGAAGGCCAGCATGCCGACGATAACACCTCTGAAGCGCAGATCGCCGATTGGGTCACCCCGTCCTATGCCGTGCGCGAAGCCGACGAGAACCGCTGGCTCATCGTTGCACCTACGCTCTTCAATCTCACGCGCATCGCTGAAGCACCTTCAGCTGAAGAGTTCGTTTCGAACCGCCGCAAGGTGAAGAAGATCATGTTCAAGCCGTTGCGTAAAGAAGACGGCACGATCGTACTGCATGCAGACTTGGATTAAGAGCACTAGCGGAGCATGTTTGGAAGGCCAGTGGGGATGGCTAATGCGAGAGAGGTTGAGCAAGAGCGCTCTGAGAGATCCACTTTTGCGATGATCCATTTGCAAAAGTTAGTTTGAGGGCGCGATGCCTCGAACGAGCGTTAGCGATCTCTGCTGGCCTTCATGATTATGATTCTTGGCATTCATTCGAAAAGGAGTTCATATGGGGTTCATCATCGACGAAACGCCCTATGCGGGCGGTAAGGAAAGCGAGCGCGTGTTCTGCGTGCGCGCCAACAATCCTTCACCCATGACCTATACGGGCACGAATACGTGGGTGCTTGCCGAAGCCGCTTCGCCCGAATGCATCGTGATCGATCCTGCTCCTGCGGGAGAGCATGTGCAGAAGGTGCTCAATGCCTGCATCGACCAGGGGTTGCGCGTGGGTGCGGTCGTGTGCACGCACATGCATGCCGATCATACGGAAGGCGCTGAAGAGCTTGCGGATATTTCAGGCGCACGCGTGTATGCGCCCTTCGATGGCACGTTGCTTCCTGGTGAATTTTGTCCGATCGAAAACGGTCCGGCGCTACGCGTGGTGCCGCTACCAGGCCACTCAAGCGACTCGGTTGGGCTCGTGTATCCTGCGGATCGCTCGATGTTCACGGGTGATGTGGTCTTCAAGCATGGCCCCACGGTGGTCTACTATCCCGATGGCAACTTGGGCGACTATATGGCTTCGCTCGATGTGCTCGAGCGCATCGTGAAAGAAGAGGGGATTCGTGTGCTCTATCCAGGGCACGGCTATCCCATCACCGATCCGTTGCAAACCATCGAAGCCACGCGTCAACACCGCCTCGAACGCTTGCAGCAGATCAAGGACGCGCTTGCCGCAGGCGTTGCGCGCGATGCTGATGCTCTGGTGGATGCAGTGTATGTCGATATCGATCCAGCATTGCGTGAAGCAGCACTCCGTAGCGTCCAAGCCCAGCTCGTCTACTTGGACGAAGAGTAAATAGTACAAAGCATCGCACGAAGCATCGCAAGAGCGTGCGCACGAAAAAAGGGATTACAGCTTTTGCCGTAATCCCTTTTTGAGTAGTAGAGCAGGAATCTTCGGAGCGTCCCTCTCTTACTGGTTCCTTATGCGCTAGTACAAATACCCGAGCTTCTTCGCCTCATGCGTGAGTTCATCGCGGAAATCGGGGTGGGCGATGCTGATCAAGCGGCGGCAACGCTCAGGAATGTCGCAATACATCAAGTTCACGCAGCCATATTCGGTCACGAAATACTGAACATCGGTGCGCAGCGAAGTGACCACGCTGCCAGCCATGAGCGTAGGAGCGATCTTCGAGACCACGCCGTTCTTCGTCTTCGTGGTGGAGGTCATGGCGATGATCGCCTTGCCGTTCTTCGCGAGCGTCGCGCCACGGATGAAGTCGACCTGTCCGCCGGTGCCGGAATACTGGCGCGTTCCGATGCTCTCAGCGCAAACCTGGCCGGTCAGATCGACCGAAACAGCAGAATTCACGGAAACCATGTTGTCATTCAAGCGGATGAAATCGGGGTTGTTCACGTGGGAATAGGGCGTGAAGAACATGCCCGGGTTGTGATCGATGAAGTCGTAGAGATACTGCTGGCCAGAAGCGAAGCCCGCAACGGAAACGCCGGGCAGGTAGTTCTTGCGGCTGTTGTCGATAACGCCGAGCTCCTGCAGCTCTGCCATGGCATCGTTGAACATCTCGGAGTGCACACCCAAGTGCTTGCGCGCTTTCAAGCCTTCAGCGATGGCATTCGCGATCGAGCCGAATCCGAGTTGGATGCACGAGCCATCTTCGATGAGCTCGCAAACGATATCGCCCACGATCTTCTCTTCGGGCTTTGGCTCAGCGATCGGCATCTGCGTCATGGGCTGGTCGATCTCAACGAAGGCATCGATCTGCGAAACATGCAGGTTGCGTTCGAGGCCATTCACCCACGGCACGCTCGGGTTGATCTGCGCGATAACGTGCTTTGCCGTGCGAATGCCTTCAGGGCGGCAACCAACGTGACCGATATTGCAGTAGCCATGCTTGTCGGGAGGCGTCATAGCGATGAATGCTACATCGATCCCGTCATTTTCAACAAGGTTCTTCGTACGATGAAGGTGTAGGGGCACATAGGCAGTGTGACCAGCAGAAATGCCGTTGCGCTCGTTGCCACCGGTGAAGTAATTGTGGTAATGGAATTCGTCGAAGCCAACGGTCAATTCGTCGAGGTGCAGATCCTCGCTCGTGATGCCGCCATACATCGAGATGCCATGCAATACCCCGTCTTGAATGCGCTTGAGCATCGGGCGGATAAGGCCACCGGCCACTTCGAAGGTTCCTACGAAAACGGATGTGCCATCGCCCACGAAGCGATCAAGCATCGTCTCAACATCCATACTGCGATCCTTATAGATCTGCTGCCACTCCATATAAGCCCCCTTGGGTTCAAAAAACATGTTCACATAAGCATACAACCTCTTATGCGCCGCGGTGCAGAGCGATTTATCGTAAATGAAAATAGGTTAGTGCGGATTTGGATTGGTTTTGTGTTGATGGGGGCTTACATTACAGGTAAAATTTTGCCCAGTGTTCTCATGAACACGTTCTAACCTCATAAAAAAGGAAGAGGGACTATGATTACCGATCTTAAGATCAACGAAGAGAACAAAAAGCGCTATTACGAGCAAGGTTATTGGACCGAAAAGACGGTCAACGATATTTGGAACGATCGTGTTGCGGCTCACCCCGATCGTGAATATATCTCCGACGACATGGGTGTGCGCCTTACCTACGCCGAAATCGACGATAAGGCCGCGCGTCTTGCTTCATGGCTGCGTGAACAGGGCATCCAGAACGGTGATGTGGTCACCTTCCAGATGCCGCCCTGGTCTGAGTTCGCTATTCTCTACGTTGCTTGCCTGAAGGTCGGCGCGGTCATCCATCCGCTCGCGGTCACCTTCAACGGTGAAGACCTCGTCTACGCCATGAACCTTGTTGAATCCAAGGCGTTCATTGCTCCCACCTTCCATCACAAGACCAACTTCGAAGATCAGATCTTCTCTGTGGTCGAGCGCATTCCTTCTCTTCCGATCAATGCGATCGCCGTTCACGACAAAACGGTCGATGCAAAATCTGCCACCACGCTCAAAGAGATCTTCGAGAAATACGAACCCTATACGGGCGAAGCAGGCAGCAAGTCCGATGAAGTGGTGCTCATCCTTTCCACTTCCGGTACCACCGGTCGTCCGAAGGCGGTGCTCATCACGCACAACGCGCTGCTCTTCTCCGAACGTGCATTCTCGACGGGCCTCGGCCTTACGAAAGACGATGTCATGTTCATGCCGGCTCCGCTCAATCATGCAACGGGCTTCAATCATGGTCTCATCACGCCGCTGCTGCTCGGCGGTCGTGTCGTAGTCGCGCATCACTTCAACCCCGAAGAGGCGATCAACCAGATGAATCGCGAAGGCGTTACCTGGTCGATGGGCGCTACACCGTTCATTTACGACATGCTGAACACAGCAGATTCAACCGATCTCGATTTCGAATCGCTCAAGCTCTACATTTGCGGCGGCGCTCCCGTTCCGGGCTCCATGGTCGAGCGCGCTGCGTCTCATGATGTGGTCCTCTGCGAATGCTATGGCTCCACCGAAAGCTGTCCGCACCTCTTCGTTCCGCCGGCAAAGGCGCTCGAATGGGATGGTGCTTGGTCAGGCGTTGCTCCTGAGGGCATCGAGGTCAAGGTCGTCGATGAGTTCGGCAACGAAGTTCCTCACGGCGAACAGGGCGAAGAACTTTCGCGTGGTCCGCACATGTTCGCGGGTTATCTGAAGAACCCTGAAGCAACGGCTTCGGAGCTTTCCGACGACGGCTGGTTCTCTTCAGGCGACCTCTGTTACATGGATGATGAAGGCCGCATCCGCATTAACGGCCGCAAGAAGGAGATCCTCATTCGTGGCGGCATCAACATCTCTGCCAACGAAGTCGACGAGAACCTCATGGGTTGCCCGGGCGTTGGCGATCATGCCACCATCGGTTTGCCCGACGATCGCTTGGGCGAGCGCATCTGCACTTTCATCGTGCTCGAAGATCCGCATGCAGAGCGCCCCACGCTCGACTCCATCGCTGATTACCTTACCGCGAAGGGCATTGCGAAGCGTCTGTGGCCAGAACACATCGAGTTCATCGATGAGATTCCTCATACGGAAAGCGGCAAGGTGAAGCGTCACCAGCTCGCCGACGAACTGGACAAGCGCCTCAAAGCCGCAAAGTAGATGACAAACTACCCGGTCGTTCGTCACCTTTTTTGCGCGACAGAGTAGCTGAATGCAAACGGGCAGGGATAATCCCTGCCCGTTTTTTCTTGCCTAGAAGGTGACAAACTACCCGGTCGTTCGTCACCTTTATTTGATGAGGCGAGCTGCCATGAAGTCATTGGCGTTCAGTTCGACGGTGTCGTCGAGCACTTCGAGCTTCACTGGCTGGTCGAACTTGCGTGAGAGTGCAGTTGCGATGAGCCAATCGGCCACCTCGGGGTTCTTCCCTAAAAGCGGTCCATGCAAGTAGGATCCGATCACGTTCTTGTAACGTGCGCCATCGGCGCCTGATGTGTCGTTGTTGCCGTGCCCAGTCGTTGAGATCACCTGCCCGAACGGCTCAAGACCTTCGCCGAGATGCGTGCGTCCTGCATGATTCTCGTAGCCGATCACGGGGTGCGAGGCGATAGGGGAGACGAGCGCAATATTCTCGATCAAGCGATCGAAGCCTTTGTTCGCGCGCTTGGTCTCAGCATCGATGATCGAAAGCCCTTCAACGATCTCATCGCCCATCAGCCAGTTCTTGCCCAAAATTTGATACCCACCGCAGATGGCGAGCAACACACCACCGTCTTCGACGTAGGTGGCAAGCTGCTCTTTGTTCTTCAAGATCTCCTGTGAGGCAAGATGCTGTTCGCGGTCGGGACCGCCGCCCATGAACACGATATCGGCTTCCGAAATATCGAACTCATCGCCATAGTGAATCTGTTCGAGCTGAGCAGGGATTCCGCGCCAGGCGCAACGCTGCATGAGCACCTTCAGATTGCCCCCATCGCCGTAGAGGTTGAGCAGGTCGGGGAAGAGATGCACGATGCGTAGCGGCTCCTGTTGGATGGGCGGGATCGTGTTCGCCATGACCGCAGGCGTAACGCTGAGCTTGCCTTCGCGCGCGGTCGCGACCTCAGTGCTATCGGCGCGTTCCATCAGCGCGGCGCGCACCGCGGGCAACGCCGTGTAGTTCGCGATCGCGTACATGTTCCAATCGGCGGGCATGTCGAGCGCGGTGTCGACCATATCGTTCACGCTATTGATGAGTCGTGCCTGGATACCGGCATATTTCAGACGCAGCTGCAGGTCGTTCTTGCGCGTGCCGCCAGCATAGACCACGAGCTCCGGCTGGCTTGCGAGCTCTTCGAAATCGCAATCCCAGATCCATGAGATATCGTGCCCGTCCGCTTCATTGTCATTGATGAAGAACGCTACCACCTTCTTGCCTTCATCAGCAGTAATGATCTTCAAGTTCTGATTGAATCCGGTGGGGTTCTTCGCAAGGTTCAGAAGCAGCGGACGCCCCTCGATCGTAAGGTGCTGCAAGCGCCCATTCTGCGGATCGAACGCGCTCACACATTCCTGAATGGTTTCGTTATCGATACCGAGCTTATGCGCGCAGGTCCATACCGCAAGCGTGTTGTAGACCATGTAGGGACCGGACTGCGCGAGGCGCATGGTGGCCTGCGTGGAATCGATCGTGTCGGTGATCGCGTAGGTGATGCCACCATCGAAGGTCACATTATGCGCATGAACATCCAATTCGGGGCGCGCAAAGCCGCAGTTTTCGCAGTGATAGGTACCGAGCTGCCCGTACTGGCGATAATCGTAGGTGAACATGCCTGAACAGCGCTGACACATCTGCGCATCGGCAACGGTGTTCTGCGCGAGATGCATGTCTTCGCTCACACCGAAGGCGATCGTCTTGTTCTCGACCTTCTCGGCGATGATCGCGCACAGGGGATCGTCGGCGTTGTAGATGAGCGTGGATTCGGGCGAATGCTCAAGCCCTGAGATGATGGCATCCTGTACGCGGTCGATCTCGCCACAGCGGTCAAGCTGGTCGCGGAAGAGGTTCAACAGCACCACATAGGTGGCTTTCACCTGCGGCAAGATGCGTGCGAGCCAAAGCTCGTCGGATTCGAACACACCCCAGTCTGCCGGCTCGGTCTGTAAGAGCGTAGCCGCCACGCCATAAGCCATGTTCGCACCCGTGCGATTGCACGCTACGGTCTTGCCGCTTGCTTCGATCACATCGGCGATCATGTTGGTTACGGTGGTCTTTCCGTTCGTGCCCACCACGACGATCGAACCCTCCGCGATCTTGCTCATCTCTTCGGAGATGATATCGGGGTCGATCTTGAGCGCGATCTTGCCCGGCATGTTCGCTGCCGGACGATGGGCAAGGGTCTTCAGCCCCCAGGTGGAAAGCGACGATGCCAAGCGGGCACCTGTCTTACGAAAGCTCATGCTCGCTCCTCACTCTTAGTACGAATCATTCTACACGATGGTCTTGCTTGAGCGCGCTTGCGCAAGCGGGTATCATCGAATGGACGGTTTGAGCGTGCTGATGCTGATGCAGTGGCTCCTCATTGCCCTACCGGATCGAAAGGACGAAGCAATGCCCAGCTTGAAGAATGCGATCGAGAATTTGACCAAGGAGCAGCTCATTGAGCTTTTGAGGATGGCCTCGAAGAACCTGGTCGCCATGGATGGCACCTGGTTCCAGATCCTTGAAGAGCGCGAGGGCATGGATTACGCCATGGAGATCGATATTGCTGTGTGGGAGCGCTATCCCATTTCCGAGGCAAGGCGCCTGAAGAAGTTCCTCAACCTTGCTGAATATCCTGGGCTTGAAGGCCTCGCGCAGGCGCTTCCGCTCTACTACAACACGATCGCGAACGAGACGAGCATGCACTGGGAAGACGACGCGCTCATCTTCCGCACCGATGTGTGCCGCGTTCAATCGGCCCGCTCGCGCAAGGGCATGGAATTCCATCCGTGTAAGCCAGCTGGCATCAACGAATACACCACGTTCGCCCAGACGATCGACCCGCGCATCGAGGTCGAGTGCCTGAGCTGCTACCCCGAGATCACGGATCCGACATGCGGTTGCTCATGGCGTTTTACCCTGCCGAGCGACTCTGCAGACGAGGCCGATCAAGGCAAGTAGCCACGATGAAACCGGCACAAAAAGGCTTCTATTTTGTACGAGAAACCTTACAAAATTCATGGGCTCAACACAATTTTGGAGAAAAAACGCTAAATACGCGGAGTTCTTGTTTGTTACCCGATAAACGATTGCGTAACAAATAGAGTTTGAGCATTATATACTCATGATGAAATCGCGAAAAAAGTCTGGGCGCCACGCCGCCCACAGTGCTGAGAGCTCGTCATACAACGAGTCTTTCACATCGCCCTATGATGTGAGCGCCTATTCTCGGCATGGTAATGCTGAACAATATCACGATGCTTCGCGCAAGCAGAAGAAGCATCACAAGCGCAAGATCGGCATGACGGTCGCGGCCATCTTCTTGGTGGTCGTACTTGCGGGTGTCGGCGTTGCGTTTGCCTTCATTTCCAATATCGATCGCAATCTGCAAGACGGTCTCGACGATGATCTGCTCGCCTCGCTCACTGCGTCCGATTCTCCGAGCGAACCGTTCTACATGCTCTTGATCGGCGTTGATAAATCGGAAGAGCGTGAAGAGAGCGATATTTACGGCGGTGCGTATCGTACCGACTCCATGATCCTCACGCGCGTCGATCCGCGCAACACTAAGATAACCATGGTTTCGATCTATCGCGATACGATGGTCGAACTACCAGGCTACGGCAAACAGAAGATCAACGCAGCGTATGCGTTCGGCGGCCCTTCGCTCGCGGTCAAGACCGTTTCTGAGCTGGCGGGCGTGCCGATCCACCATTACGCAGAGATCGACTTCAATGGCTTTGAAGACGTGGTCAACGCGCTCGGTGGCGTTGAGGTCGATGTGCCTATGGCCATCAACGATCCCCTTGCTGGCGAGCCGCTTGAAGCTGGCCCTCAAACACTCAATGGCTCGCAAGCGCTCGTGCTCTGCCGTTCGCGCCATGCCTACGATCAGTACGGTGATGGCGATCTTATGCGTGCAGCGAACCAGCGCATGGTCATCTCGGCTATCTTGAAGAAGATCATGTCTTCCGATGTGGCAACCATGACCAACACGGTCAACACGCTTGCCGATTACATTACTACTGACTTCTCAGTCTCCAGCATCCTTGGTTTCGCGAACACCTTCAAAGATATCAACGTTGAAGAAGATATCTATTCGGCTATGGAGCCCACCACGCCACTGTATGAGAATGACATTTGGTGGGCGATCCTCGATGAAGAGCCATGGCGCGAGATGATGAAGCGCGTCGATGCGGGATTGCCTCCAACCGAAAAAGACCTGGTCGATCCTAATACCGGCGTTACGCTTGCGGTTGTTGGTGACGGCGGCAAGAACGCTTCCTCAACGAATGGATCCAGCGCTTCCAACTCCAGCCTTTCGGGCGTTAAGATCGCGGTTCGTAATGGCGCAGGCATAAATGGCGTTGCGGCAGAAGCAGCAGGAAAGCTTTCGGACAAGGGCGCCATAACCGATACGGGCAATGCGGACGATTCTAAGTACAAGAATACGCTCATCATCTACAATGACGACTCTGACAAGGCGCAAGCGCAAGCGATCGCTGATGCGCTCGGGGTAGGTCAGCTGAAGAAGAACACAGGCGGAACCTATTCCTTCACAACCGACTTCCTCGTGGTGATTGGCGCCGATTGGAATTGATGACAAACTACCCGGTCGTTCGACACCTTTATTTGTGGTAGGGCTCGCGCTTGATGATCTTGAAGGCGCGATAGACCTGTTCGAGCAGAACCACCCGCGCCAAGTTGTGCGGAAGCGTGATCGGCCCGAAACTCATGCGCAAAGAAGCGCGTTCTTTCACCGCATTCGTAAGACCGTCTGATCCTCCGATCACGAACACCAGATGTGATACTCCTTCAACGGTGTAGCGCTCGATCTGGCTCGCAAGTGCTTCGCTCGAGGTTTCTTTCCCTTGGATATCGAGCACGATGATGGTCGCATTTTCGGGCAGTGCTTCCAAAACGAGTGTGCTTTCTTGCTCACGATTCGAATCAGCGATCTCTCGCACGGTAAGGTTGCAGTAGCCACCAAGCCGCTTGCTATATTCAGCGCACGCATCGCGCCAGAAGCGCTCTTTCAATTTGCCGACTGCGATAACGGTGATTTTTAGCATGGAGAATCCCCTTCATGAATCGTTAACTCCATCTGATTGTTTATACTACGTTCTATACGTTTCCATGAGCGCGTGGGGGAATAAAGCGCCCAAGAATCGCGGAACGTAGAAGATTCAACGAATCATCCAATCGACAGCGCACAAAGGGGAGGGTTATGCGTCATATGATCGACAAGCTCTTCCGTGCGACCCTTGATCACCCCAAAGGGGTATTGGCGGCGGCGCTCCTGTTGTGCGTTGCCTGCGCGCTTTGCATCCCGCTGGTGAAGATCAACTACCAGTTCTCGGACTACTTGCCCGAAGATTCTCCTTCTACTGGTTCGCTCCAAACGCTCGAAGACGCTTTCGGCGCGAACTTACCCAACAGCTACATCTATGCCCAAGGGATCGATCTCATGCAAGCCGATGCGCTTGCCGCTGAATTCGCGGCGATCGACGGCGTGGATGACCTCATTTGGCTCGGCGATGTGGTGGATATCCGCCGACCGCTCGAAACCTACGATACTGATGTCGTGAAGGCATGGAAGAGCGATGAGGGTTATCTCTATCAGGTCGCACTCGATTCAACGAAGTCAGTCGCGGCACTCGATGCGATCAAGGAAGCGGCTCAAGCAGGAGGGGCGAGCGCGGTCGCACTTTCAGGTGACGAAGTGAACACGGCGGTCGCGCAGGGTTCGTCGGACTTCGAGATCCAGCTCATCCTGGTCATGGCAGTCATCGTGATCCTGGGGCTTTTGCTCCTAACGAGTGAAGCCTGGTTCGAGCCGGTACTCTTCCTTTCGGTCATCGGCATCTCGATCGTGTATAACCTCGGCACCAATATCATCTTCGGCGAGATCTCGTTCATCACGCAGATGTGCGCGGCTATCCTACAGCTTGCGGTCTCCATGGACTACGGCATCGTCATGCTGCACGAATACCGCCACTTCAAGCAAGAGGGTCGCTCGTCCTACGATGCCGCACTCGCGGGCATGCACAAGGCTTCGGGTGTCATCGCTTCGTCGGCTGCGACCACGTTCTTTGGATTCCTCTCTCTCTGCGCGATGGCGTTTCTCATCGGCGCGGATATGGGCGTGGTGCTGGCGAAAGGCATCGTGTTCAGCTTCCTTTCGGTGCTGTTCATCTTGCCCGTCATGGTCCTGCTTTCCGAAAAGCTGCTGCAGCGAACAGCGCATCGCAAGTTCTTGCCCTCGTTCGACAAGTTCGCGAAGTGGTGCATGCGCTTGAGCATTCCTTTCACCCTTATCGCGGCGCTCATTGTGGTGCCGGCGTTCTTAGGATCGCGCAATACCGAATATGTGTATGGCGCGAGTGGGTTCGTGGAGCCGGGCAGCCAGCTCTATGAGGATACCGAGCTCATCGAAGAGACTTTCAACGCTTCTGGTCAGTGCGCGGTGCTCGTTCCCGAAGGCCAGTGGGGCAAAGAGAAGGAGCTGGTCGCTGCGCTCGATGCGCTGCCGCACGTGAGCTCGATCACGTCGTACGTGACCACGGTCTCGGAACGCATCCCTACCGATATGGTGCCTCCTGCAAGCCTCGAATCGCTCATTTCGGGTGGTTATTCGCGCATCATCATCGCGACCGATTTGCGCGGCGAAAGCCCCGAAGCGTTCGAACTCGTGCAGCGTATTCGCGATCTATGTCAGCTCTACTATCCCGATGAAGCGAAGCTCGTTGGTTCCACGGTAACGAGCTACGATATGTCGCTCATCGTGAACGACGATTCTGCGCGTGTGCTGTTCGCTTCGATCATAGCTATCGGACTCGTGCTCTTGCTCATGTTCCGCAGCCTGTCGATCCCGCTCATCTTGTTGCTCACGATCGAGAGCTCCATCTGGATCAACCTAGCCATTCCCTATTTTGCGGGCGAGACGATCCAATACATCGGCTACCTCATCATCAGTGCGATCATGCTGGGAGCAACGGTCGATTACACGATCATCCTCACGCGTTCTTACCTCGACAAACGCCGTGTGCAACCGAAGCGCCAGGCCATCACCGAAGCGATCTCGCGCAGTGCGATCACGATCCTTACCTCAGCGACTATCCTTACGCTGTGCGGTGCGTTCATCGGTCTCATCTCGAGCAACGGGGTCATCGCGAGCCTCGGAACGCTCATCGGGCGGGGTGCCTTTATTGCAGCGCTCAACACGTTTCTGCTCCTACCGATGCTCTTCATGATCTTCGATCGCGTTATCGAAAAGACAACGCTTGGAACGCATTTCTATAAACAGCCTTACAAACAGCCACTCGAAGAGAAAGCGGGCAGGTGAGAGCCATGACGCTACGAAGAACGGCATTAGCAATGGCGCTTTGCGTGCTATTGATCATCGCAACCGCCATCACCGAGATCGCTCCTGCGAATCTTGGGTATGCCGCAGAAGAACAGCAGACCAATGCGGCCGAGACAGAGAGCGCGACCAATTCTACGCTCGCTGCGCCGCCTTCAACCCTGCTCGAGGGTACGTGCGAAAAGCAAGAGGTCGTGTATGCGAGCATGACGGCTGCAGGTGCGGTGAAGAGCCTCTACGTGGTGAACGAACTGTTCTCCGAAGAGCCCGTCATGGTGAAGGACTTCGGCACCTACAGCGAAGTGGTGAACCTGACCGATGGCACGAACATCGCGCGCGAGTCTGATAGCGTGCTGTGCACCGTGGAGAGTGAGTCGTTCGCCTACCAGGGCAATCTCACCTCGACCGATCTGCCTTGGAACGTGAGCATCACCTACGAGCTCGATGGTAAGGTGTGCTCGCTCGAAGAAGTTGCCGGCAAGTCGGGTGAGCTGAAGATAACCATCGAGACCACTCAGAATCAAGCGATCGATCCGCTCTACTTCGCCAATTATCTGTTGCAGATCACCTGCACGCTTCCGATGGACCACGTCTCGAACATTGCCACGGACGAGGGCTCCATTGCGCTCAATGGTTCTAACACCGCAGTCACGTTCAGCGGTATGCCGGGCAAGACAGGCTCCTATGTGCTCACGGCCCATGTCGAAGACTTCGAGATGGAGGGGGTGAGCATCGCCGCCATCCCGTTCTCGATGGCCATCGAAGCACCCGATTCGAGCGCGCTCATCGCACAATTCGATGAGCTCATCAAGGGAACGGGCAAGCTCGATACTGGTGCGGAAGATCTTGAAGAGGGCACAACTGCGCTCGCAGCGGGAACTCGTAAGCTCGAGAGCGGAACGGCTCAGTTGCAAGGGGGCGCTCAAGAGCTCTCTGCAGGGGTGGCTGCCTATGTGGCAGGCGTCGCGCAGGTAAGCGATGGCCTTGCACAGGCGGCTGCAGGGTCGAAGACCTTCGCCGAACAGCTCGAGGGGCTGAGCCAAGCGAGCGCTGCTATAGTGCGTTCCCTCGACCAGACACAAACGCAGATGCAGCAGCTGGTGAACGCTATCCAAACAAGCCCCACGATGTCGCAAGCTGAAAAGGATGCGATCGTTGCCCAGCTTTCAGGCATGTCTGGACAGTTCAGCCAGCTGAAAGACTATGCCGCGGGAGTTGAAGGGCTTGCAGATGGCTATGCGCCGCTCGACAGTTCGCTCACCAAGCTTTCAGGTGGCCTTAGCGAGCTTGCCCAGCAGGGCGATGAGCTTACGAGCGGTTCTGCCGCGCTCGATGCGGGTGTGAGCGAACTTGCGGGTTCGAGTGGAAGTCTTGCACAGGGAGCTGGCAAGCTGAGCGATGGAGTCTCGGCGCTAGCTGAAGGAACGGCTACGCTCCATGAGGAAAGCGCGACCATCCCCGACAAGGTCCAAGCTGAGATCGATGCCATGATGGCCGAGTACGACAAGAGCGATTTCACTCCGAAGAGCTTCGCGGATGCGCGCAATGCCAACGTGAACCTCGTTCAGTTCGTCATGACTACTGAAGCGATCGCACTGCCTGAGCCCGAGCCTGAAGAAGTGCAGGAAACCGACGAATCGTTACTATCGCGTTTCTTCGCTTTATTTTCGTAGTCCTACCTATTACTATGGGGTAGATACGGATAAGTTAACCTCATATAACTAGCATATCGAGCGAGACACGAAAGAAAGGGCTCCCATGTCGCTTCCAGCACCAAAGCATGATGTCGAACCTGATAATCTCACCACCATGGAACTAGGCGAATGCCTGCCGATGACCGCTGAGGTCATCGATGGCCATCTTCATATCGGTGGCGTGGACATGGTGAACGTTGCCGAAGAATTCGGCACGGCGCTCTACGTGTACGACCAGGCAGACCTCGAGAGCCGCATGGAAACCTATCGCGATGCGTTCGCTTCGCGCTATCCCAATTCCGATGTCATCTATGCTTCGAAGGCGTTCTTGAACAAGGCGGTCTGTCGCCTCGTGAATGCGCACGGCCTCTGCCTCGATGTGTCGGGCGGCGGCGAGTTGGCGCTGGCGCAAGCTGTCGATTTCCCGATGGAGCGCGTGTTCGTGCATGGCAACAACAAGACTCCCCAAGAGCTGCGCGAAGCCATTGCGGCAGGCGTAGGGCGCATCGTGGTCGATTCGCGCATCGAAGCACGTCGTGTCTCCGAGATCGCAGGCGAGCTAGGCAAGACGCAGGATATCTACATGCGCATCACGCCAGGTGTCGAGGCCGACACGCACGAATATATCCGCACGGGTTGCGAAGACTCGAAGTTCGGCTTCACCATGCGCGAAGATTTCGCGTTCAACTGCGTAGCCGACATCCTTGAGCTTCCGAACGTGAATCTTGTGGGCTTCCATATGCACATTGGCTCGCAGATCTTCGCACTGCATTCGTTCGACGAAGCCATCAAGGTCATCGTCGAATTTGCGGCGCGCGTTAAGGGTCACTATGGCATCGAAGTGGGCGAGATCGATGTGGGCGGCGGCCTGGGCATTGCCTACACCACCGAAGAGAACCCCTCGTCGATCGATGAATTTGCTGAAGTGGTCACCACGGCCATGAAGAAGTATTGCGCCGAGTTCTCCTTCGCTGAGCCACGCCTGCTCTGTGAGCCGGGTCGTTCGATGGTGGCTGTGCCAGGCGTTACGCTCTACACGGTGGGCATTCTGAAGACGCTTCCCGGCATCCGCAAGTACGTGGCAATCGACGGCGGCATGTCCGACAATATCCGCACGGCGCTCTATCACGCAGACTACGAACCGGTGGTTGCGAACAAGGCCGACCAACCGCGCACGGAGATCGTGACCATCTGCGGCAAGCACTGCGAAAGCGGCGATGCGGTCGTGCTCGATCGACCGCTGCAGCATCCTGATTTGGACGACGTCATCTGCGTGTTCGGCACCGGTGCCTATTGCCATTCCATGGCGAGCAACTACAATGGCCAGCCGCGCCCAGGCATCGTGTTCGTGAAGGATGGGCAAGCCAAGCTCGTCACGCGCCGCGAGACCTATGCCGACCTCATGGCGTGCGACGTGGATTAAGCGCCAAAGCGCCGCAAGACAATCGAAAACGCTATCTTATCGAGCGGCCCGCGATCTGGCCGCTCGATGTGTCTTCTAGTAGGTATAATCACGGGATATACGATTTTGAATGGAGTGGATCACATGGCAGTTAAAGTCGGCTTGGTTGGAACCGGTACCGTTGGTGGTGGCTGCATCGATATTCTGCACAACCACAAGGGAGATTTCCTGCGTCATTACGGCATCGATATCGAGCTCGTGCGCGTTTGTTCGCGTGAGCCCGAGCAAGCTGAAGCACACGGCGTGGCCGACCTCTTTACGGAAGACTTTAACGACATCATCAACGATCCTGAGATCGATATCGTCATCGAGCTCATCGGTGGTACGGGCATTGCTAAGCAGGTCATCCTTGACGCGCTCAATGCAGGCAAGAACGTGGTTACCGCGAACAAGGCGGTCATGGCAACTTCAGGCGAAGAGATCATGGCACTCGCGGAAGAAAAGGGCGTTGAGCTGGCTTTTGAGGCAAGCGTTGGCGGCGGCATCCCTATCATCGGTCCGCTGAAGCACTCGCTGATCGCCAACGAGATCTCTGCGGTCATGGGCATCGTGAACGGCACGACGAACTACATGCTCACCCGCATGGGCGAAGACGGCTTGAGCTACGATGAAGCACTCGCTGAAGCCCAGGCAAAAGGCTTTGCGGAAGCCGATCCCACAGCCGATGTCGGTGGTCACGATGCGGCAGCGAAGATCGCCATCCTGGCTTCGATCGCGTTCAATTCGCGTGTGGTCATGGACGATGTCTATACCGAAGGCATCCGTCGCATCTCGCCAGTCGATCTGGCCATGGCGGACACCATGGGCTATGCCGTGAAGCTCGTTGCGCATGCTCATCGCACCGATCACGGTATCGATGTGCGTGTTCACCCCACTATGATTCCGCTCGACCATCAGCTTGCGAAGGTCAATGGCGTTTACAACGCGATCTACGTGATTGGCGATGCCGTAGGCGAGACCATGTTCTTCGGTGAAGGCGCGGGCGCTGGTCCTGCAGCGAGCGCGGTCATGGGCGATGTGCTCGAAGTGGCGCGCCATCTGCAGCTGGGCGTGAAGCCGATCGTTGGCTGCACGTGCACGGATAACATCCCGGTCATCTCCGTTGAAGAGCTGCAAACGAAGTACTACCTGCGCTTCCTCGTGGAAGACCGTGCAGGCGTTTTGGCAGCATGTGCAGACATCTTCGCGAAGTACGATGTCTCGCTCCAGTCGGTTCAGCAGCGTGGTACGAAAGCGCGCGATGCGGTCAACCTCGTGTTCGTCACGCATACGGCTCACGAAGACAGCGTTGCCAAGGTCATCGACGAGATTCTCGCGCTCCCCAATGCAGTCATCGGCGGCTATCCTTCCGTCATCCGCGTCCAAGATTAAGGTGACAAACTACCCGGTCGTTCGTCACCTAAGAGTGATGAACGTCGCAGTATGAAAAAGCTCCCCAGCTGGGGAGCTTTTGTTTTGCTTGCTGCAGATGACAAACTACCCGGTCTTTTTTGTCATCTTGTCTCAAACCCTTCGGCATTCCTTGCTCTTTATCAAGGTGTCGAACGATCGGGTAGTTTGTCATCTCCTAGACCGCTTCGAGTGCCTGAGTAAGATCGGCGATCAGATCCTCGGCGCTTTCGATACCGCAGGAGAGCCTGATCAGATCAGGGCTGATGCCCGCTGCTTCCAGTTCTTCATCGCTCATCTGGCGATGCGTTGCGTTCGCGGGGTGCAATACGCAGGTACGCGCATCGGCAACATGTGTGGCGATCTGTGCCATCTTGAGCGCTGACATGAAGCGCTCGGCTGCTTCGCGCCCGCCAGCAACGCCGAAGCTCACTACGCCACACGTTCCATTCGGCAGGTACTTCTGCGCAAGCTCGTAACTCTCATCGCCGGGCAGGTCGGCATAGCGTACCCACGAGATCTTCGGATGATCCTTCAAGAACTGCGCGACCGCCAGTCCGTTCGCCGTGTGCTGTGCCATACGCAGATGCAAGCTTTCTAAGCCCATGTTCAACAGGAACGCATTCTGCGGCGACTGGATCGAGCCGAAATCGCGCATGAGCTGTGAGGTTGCTTTCGTGATGTAGGCGCCAGCCTGGCCGAATTGCTTGGTGTAGATAACGCCGTGATAGCTCTCATCCGGCGTGGTCAGCCCAGGGAATTTATCAGCGTGCGCATCCCAGTCGAAGTTGCCTGAATCAACGATGCAGCCGCCAACGGCAGCGCCATGGCCATCCATGTATTTCGTGGTGGAATGCGTGACGATGTCGGCGCCCCATTCGATCGGACGGCAGTTGATGGGCGTGGGGAACGTGTTGTCAACGATCAGCGGTACGCCGTGATCGTGCGCCGCCTTCGCAAAGCGTTCGATATCGAGCACTGTGAGCGCAGGGTTAGCCACCGTTTCGCCGAATACTGCTTTGGTGTTCGGTTTGAACGCGGCCTCAAGCTCCTTATCAGAGCAGGTGGGGGATACGAACGTGAATTCGATGCCCATGCGCGCCATAGTGTGCGCGAACAGGTTGTAGGTGCCGCCGTAGATGGAGGTGGAGCACACCACATGATCGCCGCAGCCAGCGATGTTGAAGATCGCAAAGAAGTTCGCGGCCTGACCCGAAGAGGTGAGCATGGCAGCGCTGCCGCCTTCAAGTTCGCAGATCTTCGCGGCAACGAAATCATTCGTGGGGTTCTGCAGACGCGTGTAGAAGTAACCGGATTCCTCCAGGTCGAAGAGCTTACCCATGAACTCGCTCGAATCGTATTTCCACGTGGTGCTTTGATAGATAGGGATCTGGCGCGGCTCCGCGTTGCCGGGATGGTAGCCGCCTTGAACGCAAGTGGTTTCGATTTGAGTAGACATGCAAGCTCCTTGTTCTTTAATTTGGGTAAGGTCGTTCAGGCCAGGCTGTACGACCGTATGCCTTTGCAGCTCATGGTATCATCTGCATTTTTCTCTCCGCTGTTCAGCGGGGTACGTTTCGTTCTTCGGGGCATCGCTTTTCGTGATAGCCAGCACTAAGAACAACCGATAGCCTTGCGCTTCATGATTCGCGCGGCGAGCAAAAATGCCCTTTCAAAAGCTGTTATGATGAACACCGAAGAAAGGATGTTAGCTATGCCGATTAGAATTCCTGATGCGCTACCTGCAACAAGCGTGCTTGAAGGTGAGAATATCTTCGTGATGACCGAACATCGCGCGATTCATCAGGATATTCGCCCCCTGCGCGTGCTCATCTTGAACTTGATGCCCACCAAGATCGAAACGGAAACGCAGATCCTGCGTAAGCTTTCCAATACGCCACTGCAGGTCGAGGTCGATCTTCTGCAAACGGTCAGTCATCGCGCCACGCATGTGCCAGCCGAGCATCTGGAATCGTTCTATGTAGGGCTCGACGACATTCGCCACAAGCGTTACGACGGCATGATCATCACTGGTGCGCCGGTCGAGCTCTACGATTTCGAGACGGTCGACTATTGGCCAGAGCTGTGCGAGATCTTCGAGTGGGCGAAAACGCACGTGTTCTCCACGTTCTATATCTGCTGGGGAGCACAGGCGGGCATCTACTATCACTTCGGCATCGACAAGCACATCCTCGACAACAAGATGTCGGGTATCTTCGCGCACCAGATCGTGAAGCCCTCAAGCCCGCTCGTGCGCGGTATCGATGACATCCTTCACGCACCACATTCGCGCAACACCGAAGTCCATGTGGAAGACATCGAAGCGCATCCCAGCCTTGAGGTGATCGCCGTGTCGGATGAAGCGGGCGCGTTCATCGCCAAGAGCACCGACAGCCGTCACTTCTTCGTGTTCGGTCACCCCGAATACGATACGGAGACCCTTGCCGAAGAGTACTTCCGGGATGTGAAAAAGGGCATCGACCCTGAAGTTCCCAAGCATTATTTTCCGAACGACGATCCCACGCAAAAGCCGCTCTCGAATTGGCGCGCAGCCGCCCAGCTGCTCTACACGAACTGGCTGAATTACTACGTTTATCAGGCAACACCCTACGATATCGACAACACCGATCTTAAAGCAGACTAGCCATTCGTGCGCTGTCAGGGCTCCATGAGCTAATGACCCTTAGCGAGTCAAGGGGACGGTTCTCCTGACTCACAAACGGCAACAACAGCGAAGGCTTCAGGCATCTCCGCTTCCGATATCTTTCCAAATCGACCTTTCAGGCCTATCTCGTGCACGAATCGATTGACTTCACGAATGAAAAAAGCTTATTATGCAAAGGTTCGCTTTCAAAAGCCCCGTGTGGCTGTGCGGTCTGAAGCTTTTGGCACGGTAGTCCAGAACCAAGCCAGAAGAAAGCGAAGGGGTAGGATCCTTCGCGCTTTTCAGGCAAAGCAAGCAACTTTTGAAAACAAACATTGTTACTTTTTTTGGAGG
>ENA-UONY01001440-UONY01001440.1-human-gut-metagenome-genome-assembly--contig:-CS9-NODE-1440-length-20161-cov-7.063911_pt1 | contig 20161 bp, 17 predicted proteins | sample MGYA00242465_ERZ724012 | MGnify/ENA metagenome assembly ERZ724012 | reverse complement strand
ACAAAAAATTCTTCGGCGAATGGCTGCAAACAGTTTTCCCCCCGCAGACAATGTCTGCGGGGGGAAAATCTATGTTTTCTTATTCGGACTCCGCTTTGCGGGATGTCTGTTTTGTGTAAATTCTACCGTAAAATCTCTTCAGCCACGACGCGCTTTGGTACGCAGCGATCCATGGCCTGCTTTTCGATATAGCGGTGGGCGTCCTGCTCGGACATGCCCTGCTTTTCGATGAGCACCCATTTGGCGCGGTTTACGAGACGGATCTCCGCCATTTTATCCTCAATGGAGGCGCTCTTCTGCTCCATGCGCCGCAGGCGCTCGCGCGTGCCGCAGAGAAGCTCCATGCACTGCAGCATCAGCTGCGGAGACGTTGGTTTCTCAAGCGTCAGCACGCCGAGGGGCGTCACCTGCGCGGAGACATCGGAGAAATACTCCGGCTTCACCAGAAGGAGAATCCCCGCGCCGGAATTTTCGGCAAAGTGCTGCGCGAGGTGCGTGCCGAATTCGTCGCGCAGCGGCGCGCTGATCACAATGATATCGTACCGGCTTTCCAGAATGCGCCGCCGGGCTTCCGCGGCGTCGAACGCGCTGTGGACGGGATCGTACCGCCCGGCAGGGAGCAGCTCGCGCAGGGACGTATGAAATTTTTCCGCAGCGGCTACGGACAGCACGCTGTAATTTCGCGGCAGATACTCCACACGCACCCCTCCTCCCGAAAAGCCTGTCGGCGCTTTTACTTCGTATAATACTCGATGACCGTCCGCGGCAGGGACGAGGCGATAAATTTGCTCGCTCGCGCCGCGGCTTTCGCGTCGGCGAGCGTCGCGGGCAGGGTCTTATACTGCGCGCGGATGTCCTCCGACGCGGTGTAGAAGTTGATGTCTGCGCTCGCGGGCAGTTCTGCGCGGCGGCGGATGCCGTCGAGCCCGGCGTAGATGAGGAGCGTATAGGCAATATACGGGTTGCAGATCGGGTCGGGGGAGCGGAGCTCCGCGCGGCGGTACTCACCCTCGGCGGCGGGGATGCGGATGAGCTGGGAGCGGTTCTCGCTCGACCAGGAGATATACCGCGGCGCTTTGTAGCTGCCGAAGCGCTGGTAGGAGGCCGCCGTGGTGTTGAGGAACGCGGTCATATCGGAAACATGGGAGAGAATGCCGGCAATCACGTGCGGCATGATGTCCTCGCCGGATTCGCTGCGGGCGGAGAGATTGATGTGCATGCCGTTGCCCGGCTCGCTGCGCAGCGGCTTCGGGGAGAAGTCGGCGGCAAGACCGTTGCGCACGGCGACGGTGTTCACGACCGTGCGGAACGTGACTGCGTCGTCCGCAGCCTTGACGGGCTCGGCGTACCGGAAGTCGATCTCGTTCTGCCCCGGCCCCTGCTCGTGGTGGGAGCACTCCGGGCGGATGCCCATCTGCTCGAGCGTCAGGCAGATCTCACGGCGGACGTTCTCGCCCTTGTCCTCGGGCGCAATGTCCATGTACCCGGCGCGGTCGTAGGGGATCGTGGTCGGCTCGCCGTTCTCGTCGCGGCGGAAGAGATAGAACTCCATCTCCGAGCCGAACGCAAACGAAACGCCCATCGCCGCGGCATCGTCCACCGCCTTTTGCAGAAGAGCACGGCAGTCACCCTCAAAGGGCGTGCCGTCCGAGTGCAGGACGCGGCAGAAGAGACGAGCCACGCGCCCGTGATCTGGCCGCCACGGAAGCAGGCAGAGTGTCGAGGTGTCCGGCTGCAAAAAGAGATCCGAGTGCAGCTCATCACCGAAGCCGGGGACGGCGGAGGCGTCAAACGCGATGCCGGTGGAAAACGCGCGGTCGAGCGCGTCCGGCAGAATGGACATATTCTTCTGGTTTCCGGCCATATCAAAAAACGTCATGCGGAGGAATTTAACGTCCTCTTCTGCGACATATTGCCGGATCTCGGACTCGGAATACTTCATGCTGCTCCTGCCTTTCTCAATCGGAAACGTACATCTGCTTATAGGGGTTCTTGCTGTCCGGCGTGACGACGGTATAGGGATCGCGGAGCATGGCCTCTGCGTCGCGCCCGAACAGACGGCAGTACTCGCGCACATAGGGCGCAAATTCCGCCATGTCCGCCTCGGTGGCGGCGTGCGCCGTCACCTGGCTCGGGAACGGCACGCGCGATACATCGCCGCGGAAAATCATTTTTCCGCCGTGCATGCCGGTGCAGGGAAAATAGCCGGTGACGGGTTTGCCGTCCGTATGCAGCGCAAGCACAAGGATGAGCCCGCCGGCCTGGTATTCGCCAAGAAAGCTCCCGGCGCGCCCGCCGATGACGATGACGGGCTTATGTTCTTTGTATTCCTTCATGTGGATGCCGGCGCGGTAGCCCGCGTTGCCCTCCACGAAAATCTCGCCGCCGCGCATGGCGTATCCGGCGGCGTCGCCGATGTTGCCGTAGATAACGATCCGTCCGGCGCTCATCGTGTCGCCGACGGCGTCCTGCGCGTTGCCGTGGACGGTGATGTCCGCGCCGTTGAGGTATGCGCCGAGCGCGTTGCCGGGGATGCCGTCGATCTCAATGCTCTTGCGGGACATGCCGGCGGCAATGAACCGCTGGCCGAGACACGCGCTCACACGGCATTTCGCCCCGGCGCTGCGGATGGTCTCGTTCAGCTCCGAAAAGGAGAGAGAGCCTGCTTCTATATAATCCATAATATCACACCTTTCCGCGGTTTTCCACCGTCATTCTCCGGCGTGGGCGACGCCGAGAATTTCGAGCTCCTTCTCCGTAAGACCGATGCCGCGGAGCATCACGCGGTTGCCGCGCAGCGCCTCGATGGAGTTGATGCCCATGCCGCCCATCATTTCCTTGATCTCGCGCTTCCACGCTGTGACGAGATTCACGAGCCGTTCCGCGCCCACGTCGGGGTCAAGACGCTTGACGAGCTCAGGATTCTGCGTGGCAATGCCCCAGTTGCACCGTCCCGTATGGCACGAGCGGCACAGATGGCAGCCGAGCGCGAGCAGCGCGGCGGTGCCGATGTAGCAGGCGTCCGCGCCGAGAGCGATGGCCTTGACGACATCCGCGGACGAGCGGATGCTGCCGCCCGCGACGAGCGAAACGCTGCTGCGGATGCCCTCGTCGCGCAGCCGCTGATCCACGGCGGCGAGCGCAAGCTCAATGGGGATGCCAACGTTATCACGGATGCGCGTGGGCGCGGCGCCCGTGCCGCCGCGGTAGCCGTCAATGGCGATGATATCCGCGCCGCTGCGGGCGATGCCGCTCGCGATGGCGGCGATGTTGTGCACCGCCGCGACCTTTACGATGACCGGCTTTTTATACTGCGTCGCCTCCTTGAGCGAGTAGACGAGCTGGCGCAGGTCTTCAATGGAATAGATATCGTGGTGCGGGGCGGGGGAGATGGCGTCCGAGCCCTCGGGAATCATGCGGGTTTTGGATACGTCGCCGACAATCTTCGCGCCGGGCAGATGCCCGCCGATGCCGGGCTTTGCGCCCTGACCCATTTTGATCTCAATGGCGGCGCCCGCGTTCAGACAGCGTTCCTCGATGCCGAAGCGGCCGGAGGCCACCTGTACGATCGTGTTTGCGCCGTACCGGTAGAAATCGCGGTGCAGGCCGCCCTCGCCGGTGTTGTAGTAAATGCCGAGCTCCTCGGCGGCGCGGGCGAGCGCGGCATGCGCGTTGTAGCTGATCGAGCCGTAGCTCATCGCGGAAAAAAGAATCGGCACGGAAAGCTCCAGCTGCGGCGGGAGCGTCGTGTCGAGCGAGCCGTCGGCGCGGCGGCGGATCGTGTCCGGCTTCTTGCCGAGAAATACGCGCGTTTCCATCGGCTCACGCAGCGGGTCGATCGAGGGGTTTGTGACCTGCGAGGCGTTGATGAGAAGCCGGTCCCAGTAGCCCGGCAGCGGCGTCGGGTTGCCGCCGGAGGAGAGAAGAATGCCGCCGGTGGCGGCCTGCTTATAAACCTCGCGGATCGTGTCGCCCTTCCAGTTTTCGTTTTCGCGCAGGCAGCAGTCGGTTTTTACGATCTTGATCGCGCGCGTCGGGCAGAGCGCGACGCAGCGCTGGCAGTTTACGCACTTGGATTCATCCGCGAGCATGATCTTTCGCTCGGCGTCGTAGGTATGGACGCCGTTCGCGCATTGCTTTTCACAGATGCGGCAGCGGGTGCACCGCTCATCCCGCCGGATGACCTCAAACGGCGGGTAGATATATTCGATAGCCATTTAGTATGCTCCTTCCTTCACGCGCACGATGACCGGCTCGCCGCCCATCGGCGCCCAGACATTGCGCGCATCCGGCTCCATCGCGCGGATGGCGGCCTCCTCGCTTGCGATAAACACAAGATCGTCTTTCTCTGCCGTGACCATCGAGCGGAGCTTCAGCCGGTCGTTGAGCGCCATCAGCCCGCCGTTGAAGCCGAGCACGATGGAGAACGGCCCCGTGATGAGAAGACTTGAAAACACCGTGCGCAGATACGTGAGCCGGTCGGCCTCGGACGCGGCCTTGCCGCGGATCGTGCTCCAGAACGGCGCGGCGATGACGTTTGCCGTTTCCTCGAGCGACAGCCCCTGCCGGCGGAGCAGATAATCGGCGATGTAGGTGATGACCTCGGTGTCGGTTTGCAGCGTGCATTTGTAGCCGAACATCTCGATAAAGCGGCGGTTCGCGTCGTAGGACGAAATTTCGCCGTTGTGGACGACCGTGTAGTCGAGCAGCGCGAACGGGTGCGCGCCGCCCCACCAGCCGGGGGTGTTCGTCGGGTAGCGGCCATGCGCCGTCCAGCTGTAGGCCTCGTATTCATCGAGGCGGTAAAACCGTCCCACGTCCTCGGGGTAGCCGACGGCTTTGAATACGCCCATATTCTTGCCGCTGGAGAAAACATACGCGCCCTTGAGCTTCGTGTTGATCTCCATAACGGTGCGCGCGACGAACTCCTTCTCGTCGAGCTGAAGGCGCTTGAGCACCGACGGCAGCGGGGAGACAAAGTAACGCCAGATGTATGGCACGTCCGTGATCTCCGGGATGATGTGGATGGGGATCTGCTCGGCCTGTACGAGCTCGAAGCCCTCCTTGAGATGCGCCTCACACTCGCGGCGCGTCGTGTTGTCGTCAAAGAAGATGTGGAACGCATAAAAATCCCGGTAGTCCGGGTAAATGCCGTAGGCGGCAAAACCGCCGCCGAGACCGTTGGAGCGGTCGTGCATCGGAACCATGCTCTTCATGACCGCTTCGCCGGTCATGCGCCGCCCCTCCCGGGAGATGACGGCGGAAATGGCGCATCCGGAGGGAATGCGGATTTCTCCTTCCCGCTTCATAAACTTCGCCTTCCTTCTGAAAAATACGAAATACGAAAGGAGTTCATTTCCCAAGAGGATAGACTCCTCTTGGGAAATGAACTCCTTTGCTCATTAACGCGAAAAATTATATCACCGCGTGAAAAGCGCGTCAACGAAAAAAACCGCAAAAAATCGAAAATAGGGAATTGACAAATCCGTGCAGGGCGCATATAATTTCGCCCATCGAAGGCAAAGGCGTCTTGGAGAGCGATCTCCGAGACGCCTTTTTCATTATTTTTTTCCGAAAAAAGGAGTGGGATGCATGAGCACCGTACCGGAGTATTTTGGGAGTCTTGTGTTTGACGACCGCATGATGAAAGCGAAACTGCCGTATGACGTGTATGTCTCGCTGAAAAAGACGATGTATGAAGGCGGCACGCTGGATACGGCGGTCGCCAACGCCGTGGCCGACGCCATGAAGGAATGGGCGGTAGAAAAGGGTGCGACGCATTATACCCACTGGTTCCAGCCGCTCACCGGCAGCACCGCGGAGAAGCACGACAGCTTCATTTCCCCCTCGCCGGATGGCGGCGTCATTATGGAGTTTTCCGGCAAGGAGCTCATCCAAGGCGAGCCGGACGCCTCCAGCTTCCCGTCCGGCGGTCTGCGCGCCACGTTTGAAGCGCGCGGCTACACCGCCTGGGACCCGACGAGCCACGCTTTTATTAAGGACAAAACGCTCTGCATTCCGACGGCGTTCTGCTCCTACGGCGGCGAAGCGCTCGATAAGAAAACGCCGCTGCTGCGCTCCATGCAGGCGCTCAACAAGCAGACGCTGCGCGTACTGAAGCTCTTCGGCATGGACGATGTGAAGGTAGTCCGCCCGCTCGTCGGCCCGGAGCAGGAGTATTTCCTCGTTGACCGCGCCATGTTCGATAAGCGCGAGGATCTTATGTTCTGCGGCCGCACGCTCTTCGGCGCAATGCCGCCGAAGGGACAGGAGATGGACGACCATTACTTCGGCGCGATCAAGCCGCGCGTCGCGGAGTTCATGGCCGATCTCAACGAAGAGCTGTGGAAGCACGGCGTGCTTGCCAAGACCGAGCACAACGAGGTTGCCCCCGCGCAGCACGAGCTCGCGCCCATCTTTACGACCGTGAATATTGCCACCGACCAGAACCAGCTCACCATGGAACTCATGAAAAAGGTCGCCGCGCGCCACGGCCTTGTGTGCCTGCTGCACGAAAAGCCGTTTGACGGCGTGAACGGCTCGGGCAAGCACAACAACTGGTCGCTCTGCACCGATACGGGCGTGAACCTCCTCAAGCCCGGCGACACGCCGCACCAGAACGCGCGGTTTCTGCTGTTCCTCTGCGCCGTTATCCAGGCTGTGGACGATTATCAGGATCTGCTCCGTCTCTCCGTTGCAACGGCGAGCAACGACCACCGTCTCGGTGCGAACGAAGCGCCCCCGGCCGTTATCTCCATCTTCCTCGGCGACGAGATCGCCGCAGTGCTCGACGCGATTGAGAAGGACGCGCCCTACAGCGGCACCGAAAAGATCATTATGAAGCTTGGCGCGCATGTGCTGCCGCGCTTCGTGCGCGATACGACCGACCGCAACCGCACCTCGCCGTTTGCGTTCACCGGCAACCGCTTTGAGTTCCGCATGGTCGGCTCGTCCGACTCCATCGCGTGCTGCAACGTCATGCTCAACACCGCCGTGGCGGAGTCGCTGCGCCAGTACGCCGACGAGCTGGAAAAGGCGGACGACTTTGAAGGCACGCTCCACACGCTCATCCAGCGCACGATCCGCGCGCACAAGCGCATCGTCTTTAACGGCAACGGCTACGACGACGCCTGGATCGAGGAGGCGACAAAGGTCCGCGGCCTTCTCAATCTGCGCACGACGCCGGATGCCCTGCCGTATCTCACCGCGCCGAAGAACGTGGAAATGCTCACGCGCCACAAGGTCTATTCCGAGACCGAGCTGAAGTCCCGCTGCGAGATCAATCTCGATAACTACCGCAAGACCGTCCACATCGAGGCAAAAACGATGCTCGATATGGCGCGCCGCGAGATATTGCCCGCCGTGACGGCGTATGCTGATACGCTCGCTCTCGGCGTGAACGCCCGCCGCGCCGCGGTCGGCACGACCGTCGGCGGTTATGAGGCGCGGCAGATCGAAAAGCTCTCCGCGCTCGCTGAAAAGATCAATGCGGCGGCGGAAGAGCTGGAAGCGGCGGTCGAGGCTTACCACGCCATCAGCGACGTGCAGAGCGCTGCGGAGTTCATCCGCGACAGCGTCCTGCCGAAGATGGCGGCGCTGCGCGAGCCCTGCGACGCGGCCGAAAAGCTCATCCCCGCGAAGAGCTGGCCGTTCCCGACGTATGCCGAGCTGATGTTCGGCGTGAAGTGACCTCATACCGCAAATACAAGCGCCGCGCGCCGGACCGGTTCCGGTGCGCGGCGCTTCTGCCTGTTGCGAAATCATGCCGAGTGTGGCATAATATAAGATACTTTTGTGAAATTCGGAGCAAAACCACATGCCTTCATCCACCCGCGCCGTGCGATCCCAGATGTCTGATTCGCTGCTCACGGCGTCTTTCATCATTCTCTCCGGCGGCTTGCAGGACGCCTATACGTATCTCTGCCGCGGCAAGGTGTTTGCAAATGCCCAGACCGGAAACATTGTTCTCTTGAGCGCCTATCTCTTCGAGGGCGATACGGCGCGCGCCGCGCACTATCTTGTGCCGGTGCTCTCGTTCGCGCTCGGCGTGTTCGCCGCCGAGTGCATCCACCGGCGCTTTAAACGCATGGAAAAGATCCACTGGCGGCAGCTCATCGTCCTTTTGGAGATCGTGCTGCTCTTTGCCGTCGGCTTTCTGCCGCAGGAGCGGAACATGGCGGCCAATATGCTCGTGTCGTTCGTCTGCGCCATGCAGGTGCAGACGTTCCGCAAGGTGCGCGGCCATGCCTACGCAAGCACGATGTGCATCGGCAATCTCCGCAGCGGTACGGAAGCGCTGTGCGAGTATTTCCACGATAAAAATCCCGCCGTTCTGCGCCGCGCGCTGACCTATTTCGGCGTGATCGGCATATTCGCTCTCGGCGCGGGCGCGGGCGCCTGGCTCACGGCGCGCATCGGCGAGCGGACGATCTGGATATCGTGCGTCCTTTTAACGGTGAGCTTTCTTCTTATGTTCCTGCGGGAAAAGCGTGCGGAAGGAATGGAACAGCTATGACAAAACCGATCATCCTCGCCCCCGCGGGCGGCTTTGCCGCAGTCACGGCGGCGGTGCGCTGCGGCGCGGACGCCGTGTATCTCGGCGCGAAAAACTTCAACGCCCGGCGCAACGCCGAAAATTTTGACGATCTCGCCCTGCCGGAAACGGTAAAATTCTGCCACGAGCGCGGCACAAAGGTGTTCGTCACGGTCAACACCCTCGTGACGGACGGCGAAATGGACGCGCTCATCGAGGAAGCGGACGCCATTGCCGAATCGGGCGCAGACGCCGTCATATTGCAGGATGGCGCCGTTATGCGCCTTTTTCGCGACCGGTACCCGACACTGCCGCGCCACGCCTCCACGCAGACCGCCGTGCATAATCTGGACGGCGCACTGTATTTGCAGGATCTCGGCTGCAAAACGATCGTCCTTGCGCGCGAGCTGACGCTCTCCGAAATGGAGAAAATCGCCTCCCGCCTCACGACGGCGGGCACGGAAGCGTTCGTCCACGGTGCGCATTGCATGAGCGTTTCGGGCGCGTGCTATCTCTCGGCGATGCTCGGCGGACGCAGCGGCAACCGCGGGCTGTGCGCGCAGCCGTGCCGGCTGGACTGGCGCTGCGGCAAGGCCGGCCATGTGCTCTCGCTCAAGGATATGTCTCTTCTCCGCCACGCGCAGGAAATGGCAGATGCCGGGATCACAACGTTCAAGATCGAAGGGCGCATGAAGCGCCCGGAATACGTCGCCGCCGTCGTGACAGCCTGCCGCGAGGCGCTCGCAGGAGAGGCTTACGACGAGGAAACGCTCCGCGCCGTATTCTCCCGCAGCGGCTTTTCGGACGGGTATCTCACCGGCAGACGCGATACATCCATGTTCGGCTACCGCACGAAGGACGATGTCCAGAGCGCGGACAAGGTGCTGAAGTCTCTCGCCGCGCTCTATGAGAAGGAGACGCCGCGCGTCGGCGTTTCGATGGCGTTTTCGATGAGCGATGCAGCGAGCACCCTCACCGTTTCGGACGGCGAGCATACGGTCACCGCGGCGGGCGCGCAGCCCGAAGCGGCGCTCAACCGGGCGCTTGACGCACCGGGCGCCCAAAAAAATCTCGTCAAAACCGGCGGTACGCCGTTTGCCGTGACGGAGTTTTCCGCGGATATTACGCCGGGATACATACTCCCGGCGAGCGCGCTCAACGCGCTGCGACGCGAGGCGCTTTCTCAGCTGCTGGAAGCGCGCGGCGCGGCGAAGCCATGGCCGCGCTCCGACGCACCCCAACCGATGCTCCCGGAAAAGCGGGATCGTGACCGCACCGGCGAACTGTGGGCGCGCTTTGCCGATCCTTCGCAGATACCCTCGGGGGAGAGCTTTGCCAAAATTCTCCTACCCGTGGAGCGCATCACGCCGGAGATCATCAAAACGTTTGGCGAACGGCTCATCGGCGTTCTCCCGGCGATCCTCTGGCCTGCGGACGAAGAAGCGTTCGAAGGGCGTCTCGCGGCGCTGAAAGACGCCGGGCTGCGCGAGGTGTACGGCGACAACATCTATGCCATTCCGCTCACGCGCCGTCTGGGACTCACGCTGCATGGCGGCGCGGGACTCAATATCCTCAACACCGAGGCGCTGCGCCACTACGAGGAAGAGGGGCTTTCGAGCGTTACGGCGTCGTTTGAGCTCTCCATGCGCGGCATCAAAGCCTTCGGCGGGCGCGTCCCTATCGGCGCGATCGTCTATGGCCGGTTGCCGCTCATGCATTTCCGAAACTGCCCGATCCGGGCACAGATCGGCTGCGCGGCGTGCCGCGCGCGAGGCGAGCTCACCGACCGCCGCGGCGTCAAATTCCCGGTCGAGTGCGGGGAGAAAAAGTATTCAACGCTTTTGAACAGCGTGCCGCTGCACATCGCGGATAAGGACCTGCGCGGACTGGATCATCTTATCTTGTGGTTCACGCGCGAATCGGCGGCGGAGTGCGCCGCCATCGCGGCGGACTACCGCGCGGGGAAAAAGTCGGAGCGGGAGCGTACCGGCGGACTGTACTACCGGGAACTTCTGTGACCGGAGAAAACAAGGAGGAACGACCTATGGCGACAGGCGCGGAATTTTTCGCCCAACTGGAAAAACGCTTCAACCAGCTTCCTGCGGAGGAAAAGCTGGATAAGATCGTGGAATATCAGAAAAAGCTCACTGCCTTGAAGGAGCAGGGACTTTCCGAGGAGGAGGCCGTGGCGCAGCTCGAGAGCGAGCTGCCGCTGCCGAGCCCCGTGCCGCCGGAAAACGACGAATATGGACGCATCTCGCACCCGAAAAAGCCGCTCGTGACCGGCACGCTCTATGCCGTGGCGCTCGCCGCGGTCGTCGCAGCGGCGGTGCTGCTCTCGAAGATATTTTAAAACCGGAATATTTAACGGGGTATGACGAAACGTCATGCCCCGTTCCGACTGTCAAAGGCGCTGGGGATGAAAAGATGAAATACGAAACAATGCAGGAAATCGGAAGATCATGGGGAAGCATTATGAATGATTCCGATGCAATTCCGTAAATGGCTTTGTGCTGCACGAATATGGATACGAAATCAAAGTCTGATCCGTGTGGAAAGAAGGAAATACCATGAAAACGGAAATCAAAACAAAGAGATTGACGCTGTGTCCCATGTCGGACGCGGAGATCGAAGCGCTGATGGAGCGCATGCCTTCCGAGGAGCTCCGCTCCGCGTACGGCGAAATGCTCTCCGGCGGCAAAAGTGATCCGGAGAATCGGGTCTGGTATGCGCCGTGGGCGATGACGTTGAAAGACTCTGCAACCTGTATAGGCGACCTTGGCTTCAAAGGGCCGGTCAAAAACCATGCTGTGGAGATCGGGTACGGCGTTTTGCCGGAGTACGAAGGGCAGGGCTATACCACCGAAGCGGTGCAGGCCATGACGGCGTGGGCGTTCAAACAGAAAGACGTTGTATTCGTGGAAGCGGAAACCGAGGCGGAGAATAAAGCTTCCCAGCGGGTACTGGAGAAGTGCGGCTTTGTGCCGGACGGGACGACGGGCGAGGAAGGGCCGCGCTTTGTGCAGGAAAGTCCACTCCCCAGCCAAATATCCACGTATATGCTCTTCGGCATCGCCATTGGTATGTCCGTTGGGCAGATGTGCGGCCAGATGATCTGGGGGCTGGCGCCGGGCATCAGCCTCGGCATTCTCGCCGGTGTGCTGCTCGACAATACCGCAAAAAAGAAACGCGAGGAGATTCGGCAGCAGCGCCGGTCTTGTGACTAACTCATGGCCGAGGGAGAAACATGGCAAAGAAAATGACGCTGACCGCGGCGCTGTCTCTGGCAGGCACGGTCATCCTGTCCCTTTTGTACCGGAATACACAGCAGGAAGCTCTGCTGTCGCTTGCCATCACCTTTGGTACCATTTCGTATCATATCATCATGCGGCTGCTCGTTGGGCGGGCATATCACGTGGGGATGCGAAACAAAGCGGAGTACCGGAGGCGCTGGTATCGGGTGGGAGAACGGGAAATGGCAGTATACGAAGCGTTGCATGTGAAGAGATGGAAGGCCAAAATGCCGACCTTTGATGGCGCGCTCTTCGATCTGCACGCTCATACCTGGGACGAGATCGCGCAGGCCACCTGTCAGGCGGAACTCGTGCATGAGACGAGCGCTGTGCTGAGCTTTCTGCCCATCGCGGCGGGCATCCGGTTCGGCGCGTATCCGGTGTTTATCGTGACCTCCCTGCTGGCAGCGGCGTTCGACATGCTGTTCGTAGTAATGCAGCGCTATAACCGGCAGAGAATACTGAAACTGCTCCAGCGGGAAAAGACAGTAAAGTGACTTTTTTCGCACCTTGCTATTGACAGAGGAAATGCAAAGTGATATATTTACCACATCAAATGTGATAAATATATCACTTGCTTTATTTTATGGAGGCGCAGTATGAAAAAAGTATCGTTGCGGGAGCTTGTTGCGGATAAGATTGTTTTTGCTGTTCTGCTCGCCATGACTTATTGGCTGTGGGCGCGGAACGACTGGAAGGACTATTATACGACCATTCAGTACGTCATTGACGTTTTCGCGTTCTTTTATTTTGTATCCCGCTCTATCCGCGTCAAAAAATATAAGCAGGAAGAGCCGGATGAAATGTCGGAGGCAAATCTCAAACGGTGCGACGCGATATGCCTGAAGATCATCGTTGGACTGATCGTGGTGCTCGGCTTCGTCTGCGCCGCCGGGCGATTCGCAATCTCCACGGAGATCATCGGCTACGGCCTGATGGGAACGCTCGTTTTGCTTGCGGTAATCCGCACGGTTTTGTTCTGCGTTATGGATAAAAAAGGAGTCTGAGCATGGCGCTGACAACCAAAATCAAAGAATACCGGGAAAAGCAGGGGCTCAAACAGTCGGAGCTCGCCGATCTCGTCGGCGTCCGGCGCGAAACGATCGTCAATCTCGAGCGGGGGCGCTATAACCCCTCGCTGAAGCTTGCCATGGATATCGCCAAAGTCTTTCACACAACGGTGGAAGAGATATTCTCCTATACGGAATGAGAAAACGCCGACGTATCCCGCTCAAGTATCGCCGAGAGAGCAATCTCGCCCCGCCGGACACAAAAGCGTGAATATGGCTTGTGAGATGAGAAAAAGTCTTCCATAACTCTCCGGATACATCGATTGACAAGGGCGCACGCGGCTCATTTACACAATTCCTCCGGTGTGATATGATACAATTCAGCAGAGAAAGTGGATAAGGAGGCGTGCAATATGAGTTCCAAATTTGAAAAACTGGCAGATGCGGCCGTCCGGTGTGCTCCCGCAAACTGCCGGGCGGATAGGGAAGCGCTGAGTGTCTGGCTCCAGAGTAAACAGGATGCCGTTCTCGAGAGGCTCTTTATTGGCGAGGATCGGCGCATTTCACGGAGAACCAAGATCCTGGCCTACTGTATCGCCGCCCAAAGAACCCCGCGCGAAGCCAACAAGCTCCTGCGCATTTACGGTGCGGAAGCGCTGTATGTGCGGAATCTCCCGGATATTACCATCATGCGGGCGCTGGCGCTCCATTACAGCGCAGCGGAGCTCTGCGAAATCATGGCGAAGATCGCGCCCCTTGCGCGGCAGCTTCCGACCGACGAATACTTTACGCGCAGAGGGCGCTTCTTCTGCACGGCGGAGGGCATGGAGGCTTATCTTGACGCCGCCTGCTGCCCGGCGCCGGAAGAGCCAGGCAGCAAAAAGACATGCGCACTGACATCAGAACTGCAGGCGGCGTTCGACGAGCTTTTAGAGGAAGATAACGAGACGTTTCTCGCCATGGTGAAGGATTATCTCCCGATGTTTTCAACCATTCGTGAGCGCACGCGTCGCGAATTTATCCGATATCTCTGCCGGTATGCACGCTCGGTAATCCGGCGCGGAAACGCGGACGAAATGGACTCGCTGTTTATGAACATGGATACCGAGCCCTGCGCAGGAAAACGGCCTGTGAACTTCCCTGAGCTTTCGTTCCACGTGAACGACAAAATGTATCTGGGATATCTTTTCAGCGCGAGGGATGCAACAAGTAACGTCGAGGACGATGAGGAAGTTATGAAGGAGAACCGGAAGTGCGCCAAACTGCTCCAGGGCTTCCTTCTTGGAAAAAATGATATCAGCCGCACGCTGTTCACAGCATTCCTTCTTTACTTTCTGCGAGGCAGCACGGAGGGAACGCTGGACATGCAGCAGGTAAACGATGTGCTGGACAAATGCGGCTGGCGGCAGATCGATGTCGGCGGTGACGATCCATTTGACCGGCTGGTTCTGGATATGCTGGATAATCAGGAACTCTCGGACAACGATTATCTGAAAATCCTTTTCCAGGATCTGGAGGACCCGGAGGAACCGGTCTTTGAAAAGTATGAGGGCGAGGATGCATATCTGACCCGCAGCACGGCGACGGTCAAGGCGTTGCAGGAGAGGTGAAATCGTTGGACAGGAATACAGCCGGGGAAACCGGCGTGACGTGTCCCAGCATGGTGTACGAGGATGGGCGGTATATTCTCCTCTCCCCAGACAGAATGTGGAAACGGGAAACGCTTCCCGTCCTTCCCAGCGGGCAGCCGTGGACGGTCGTGCACGCGGAAAAAGGCTATGCTGCAGCATCGTCGGACGGACGGCCTCTTCCCGGTCTCACAGAACTGGGAGAATATCAGGTCGTGGAATTTCTTGCTGCCGGGGGGAGCAGCCTCTGCTACAAGGCCGTCCACAAAGGAACCGGCCACATCGCCGTACTCAAGGAGTTTTACCCGTATTCGCTCGCGAATCGGGGCCTTGTTTACCGCAGCGGGCTCCGCATTCGGGAAGCCCCTGGCCTCACCCTGCGAGACAAACGGCGCATCCGCACGGCGGAAAAGAACTTCGACAGCGAGCTTCTTGCCGCTGACCAGCTTCGCTACCGCGAGGATGCGGCGGGCGGAGTTACGAACGATCCGCGGTTTCTGGCCGTGACGAAAGTAATGCCGGATGTGGGAGACAGCGCGCTCAACCGATATCACGCGATCGATACGCACGCCGGGACGTTTCTGGACAAACTGTCGTTTTCCGGCGAAGGGCGCGAGCGGGTTCTGGACGAGCTCTCGCTCGTAAAACAGGTGCTGATCGCGCTGCGGGCGCTGCACAGGCACAAAGCACCGCGCGCCCATCTCGATCTGAAACCCGAAAACATTCTTGTCAGCTATGTTCATGTCAATGACGGGGATCGACCGGGCAATCATCCAGTGATCCTTCTAGATTTCGGCAGCTCCTTGCCGATTGACGAACGTGGGATCATTAAGACCGGCGGTGCGGATGTGTTTTTAACAAGCACGCGAGGGTATGCTGCTCCGGAGCTTATAAATTGCGATTATGACAGGATTGGCATCCGATCGGATATCTACTCCGCGTTTGTCATTTTGCAGCAGCTGCTGCTGTCTGACGTGGAAGAAGGCGGTGAGGATTTGCCGTTGTCGTTGTATGAGCGCATCCGGCAGAGCAGGAGTGTGCGGGTCCTGACCGAAAATGAACAAAAGCTTCTCGCAGAGTTTCTCTCTCGCGGGCTTTCCCGCCGCGATATCGATACGGCTGAAGCGTTCCTTCAGGAGTTGGACACAGCGATAGATGTGTTGCGCTGCTGCGGCGTACACCCGGCCATTCTCCGCGCCTCTGCGGAGGGGTTTTCCAAAGCATTTTCACGCCGGGAGGCGGTTTCTCCCGAACCAATATATGAAGTGGTAATCGAATAAAACCGAACGAGGGAACCAGTCCCCGGCTGTGTGCAGCTGGGGACTGGTTCATTTTCCAATTTCCCCGCTGCCAATGGTATGCTGTAAATGAAAAAACCAAGGAAGGGAGACCAACCGCATGAACAACAAGAGTTATTCCCCAAAGATTGCGGCAGCCATTCGTACTTACCTCGCGGAGGAAAACAAACAATTTCGATTTGATGAGGATCGTGGTGCCTTTGAGTTTGAGGGCACTCTTTCCGGGCCGATAAAACGCGGGCAGTTTGAGATTACAGTAAACGCTACCTCCTTTACAGTGTATTCCAGATGGCCAATCACCGCTGATTTCTGGGATGAAAAGATAATGAAGGCGCTGGCTGCCTATCTTCACAAGGTAAACTTCCGTTTGGAGCTTTCCAAAGACACCGGGTTTTTCCTGCTGGATGATACAGACGGCGAGACCCGATATAAACTCTTTCGCGAATGCTACGGCATTCCGCCTACGAGCCGCATGATTCGCAGCAACATTCAAGCGGCTGCCGAAGTATACGGCTGGTGCGGCAGCGGGCTTCTCGCGGTTCTCTTTGGAGACAGGGAAAGAGCACGAAAAGCGACAGAAGAGATCAACCGCAAAGCTGGTTGGCAAGAATTTCGTGCAAGAAGGGAAGCGCTCCGAAGACAGCTTCAGCACATGTCCAACGGTGACGATCCCCTTGACGCTGCGGAGTTGGAGGACGAAAGCCTGAAGGAGGGAGAAAGCGACAGCCTGACGGCAGCAGCCGCTGCGGAGGCGCGCCGGAATGCGGCAATGGCATTTGCAGAAGCATGCCGGAAGGCAGCGATGAGCGGGAATCCGAAGAAGGATGAGACAGAGGAAGCTCCGGAGGCCGGGAAGAATGTCCTGGGCTCAGAAAGAGACTCAAAGCCGGAATCCGAGCGAGCCAGAGAACTGTTTGAGCTGTTTGTCAATGAAGAAAAAACGGACGAACAGGACGAACGGGATGAATAAGTGGCGGTTTGCCGGGCACAGGGAAGCCGCAGGAGCGCGGAGGGGTTGCTTCCGCGCTCCTCTTTATCTGCTATATGTGGTTATATGTGCATTGCGGCAGAAACCCGCTGCCGGACGGTGTCCAGCAGCGGGGCGTCAATCTTATTCTGCTGCTTGCTGGTTGATCTGGCGAAGAATGTCCTTTAGACGGCTCAAATCTTCGAGACGGCAAGGCGCGTTGAACCGTGCCTTGATCTCATCTGTGTAGTACCGGCCCAGGACGTCCGTCGCAAACTGAACGGTATAGGATTCTTCCCCGCAACTCCAGTGAAACACGGCGACCGCATCCGCCCGCAGAAGGTTCCGGCGGCTGAAGACGCAGTTATGCTGATAGCGTCCCTCTTCGGCGAGACGAGCCGCCGTTCGCACACGCTCGAACTCGTTCGGGCAAAGAGCATCCAGCCACTGCTCCAGCGCATCGAACTGTGAAGGTTCGGCAATCAGGGGACTGGCGTTTTCCCACGCTATCAGGCGCTCACGTTCTATGCGGGCGACCTCATCGTGAGCACGGAGAAGTAGGCGCGCGTTGCTGCCAAAGCGCACCGGCACATGTGTATCGGCGCACATTCCGAAGTAATCCCGTGCCACGATCTTCCACTCATGCCATCCAAAGAAGAAATCCTCCTCTTCGAAAGTGAGGGCAAAGCTGCGCTGAAGATACATTTTCCGCCCGTCCGGCGTACCCAGCCCGTCAAACAGAATTCCGGGGGTGATAACGCGCTTTACCTCCTCGGCCGTGAGGTTTGAAAGATTTACCCGATCGCGTGCATCCACAAGAGGGAGCAGTGCTCCTGCGACCCAGCCGGCATTGATATCCATGGTGTTCAGATTCCGGTTCAGCGCATCGCGTGCTGGGAGCTGCCTGGCGATAACATCGCCCGGCGTGCGGCAGGAAAGAAGCTCCGGCAGAGATATTTGCGGCAGAAAGAAGCCGCAGCGGTCGATGGTACGCGCCGCGTCTTTCAGAATGTACTTTTTCTCTGCTGTGCCGAGCATGGAAAGAAAATCGACCACAAAGCCGCGAAACGCCGGGTTATCGTAGAGATTGCGGTTGATCCGGTACGGCATTCCCTCGCCTCTCGGATAATCAGAGTCCGTCTTCTGCCCCGGAAAGTTCCAGAGCCCATAGAGGAGCTCCGGCCATACCGAGGAAAGCGGAACGAACGGATGTTTGCTCGTAATCAGTGTGGCGGCGATTGCGCCGCCATATGTGCGGTGGTACTTCACACGCTCTACCCGGAAGAAGTCCGCGTACCAGTGCCCCTCCGTTATCCGAAAGCGCACGCACCGGAGAACCTGCCGCCGGTCGGCCGGTTTTACCGGTTCCGGCCGGATCATCTCGGGAAAAACGGCTCTTTCTTCGCTGGAAAGAGCACGGTTGAATGTATCCCGAAGCGAGCATATCTGTGCATCGTCGATCATCTTATGGAAAAAGTATAAGGTGTTCCCGGAGCGGCGCGGCGTGCCGAGCGTTAGAGAGCGTTCCGGACGGCCGAAGTGCTTTTCCAGAAGTTCCCGCACCTCTCGGGCGTAGGGAGCCGTTGCCCCCTCGCAGGCTTCCGCATCGAGTCTCTGGCGCGGCTCTTCTGTCCAGTGTACTACGTCCGAAAATCTCGCATCGAGAAACGGAGTTTCCTCAAGCGGCATATCATGCGGCATAAATTTCCCTCCCGCATGCTGTGTTTGAGAATATTATTGCATATCCCAGACCGGAAAACGGAAAACGACCCGGCACAGAACGCAGAGGGACAGACAAAAAACTATCCCCGGCAGACGAAACGGCCTGCCGGGGATCTTTGTTTAGGAAGTGAGAAACTCTCCGCCGGAGAAGAAATCGCTGTTGCTGAGAGCTTCCTCAAATTGGAGCTTATACTTTTCCAGACGGCCGTTGGCAAAGATATAGTGCCAATAGATGCCGTCGCTTTCCTGAAAATAATCCGGTTTTCTGAATGAAACGCGGGCGCGCTCAAATGCGCTATCATCTTCAGCGACCAGGACGAAAAACAGCTGTGTAAAGCGGCTGTCCTCAAAGCCGGAGGCATTGTAGACCGCTTTGATCTGCTCCAGCGCCGTAGCCGACAGATCCCCATCAATATAAATATCTAGGCAAATCTGAACCTCGCCGGGTTTCGGAAAAGACACAGACGCAGTAGGGACAGCAGCACAAATCGCATTGGAGATCGCTGTTCGGTCGGCATAATAGGGACTGCTTGTATAAACCTGTTCCGCAGCATCTTCTGAGGAATAGGACACCCCCTCTGGGGTAAGCGTTATCGGAAAAGAGGCTTCCAACAATACTTTGACAAAATCAAAGATCCAGCGCTCTTCTTCGTTGATATTCTCCTGTGCTCTCCCATACACGTGATGGAATTCGACGGTTTTGTCATCGACTATATCGTCTTTCGTCGCCGCAAGCAGAGGCAGATTGCCGATACGCAGAAAAAGCCCCGGCTCCTCCGGTGTGCATACACTCTCGGCATAATCGGCAAGGGATAGGACGGGGTCACTGTCAAACAGGTTGTTTACAGATACACGAAGGGCAAAGGCTCCATTTTCTTTTGCCGTGACATGCGGCGAGAGGAAGTAGGATGTCCCGCAGGCACGATCATAGCTCTCTGTGCCATGGACCAGAAATTCGGTATCGTATCGTGATTTCACCAGCAGGTGTGCAAAAGCCGGCATATAGGGCGCAATCCAGGACGATCCGGTCTTTATCAGGACACCGGCATATCCGCCGACCTCCTGCGTTCCGATGGCGTAAGGTTGACCAACGGCGTCAAGACGCGCCTTGAGCGTCAGCATGGCATCGAGCCAGTCGCCAGAAACCATGTCTTCGGTGTAGCTGCTGTACGTAATGGTCACGAAGGGCTTTGTGATCTCCTCTTCCTTTACCTGATGTTCCCCGGCGCGCAGCGAGGCGGCAGGATCCTCCCAGCTGACAGCAGTACTGTAGGAAGAAATGAAAAAGGAACCGGGGAGCGGGTCATGCGTGTAATCGTACAGCGTTGTCTTTACATAGTTATCCAAAAAGCTTTCTTCTAGAAGCCGGAAGGTCTTTCCATCCGGATCGGGAAAGGTTTCAGAGTAATATATTACATTGTTTTCGGCTGATATGTCCTGCGCGAAGATCGGGTTTTCCCAGCTGGCAAGCTCCTCGGCATGCTGCGCGACGAAGTCATCACTCAATACGATCTCAATGTATGGGTAGGTGTCTCCCTCATAGTCGTAAGTTAATGGATCGACCCCATCAATAGAACCGTAAACCAGACGAACTGACGCCAAATCGCTACGGGAAACCGGAATAGTCCCAAAGTTGGAGGCGTGTATTCTGGTCATAAAATACAACGCGGTGGGGCGTGCTATGTAGCAGTACATTGCTTCTTCCATCGT
>ENA-UONY01001428-UONY01001428.1-human-gut-metagenome-genome-assembly--contig:-CS9-NODE-1428-length-20261-cov-4.745769_pt1 | contig 20261 bp, 20 predicted proteins | sample MGYA00242465_ERZ724012 | MGnify/ENA metagenome assembly ERZ724012 | reverse complement strand
ACCGAGCTGGCCGCCCAGCATATCAGCCGGTTCATCTATGAGGAGGACTCCCCCTACTACACGGGAGCCTGAGAAATCACAAAGGAAGTGCGAGAGTTATGAGCGAACCTGTATTGGTCATTATGGCGGCGGGCATGGGCAGCCGGTACGGCGGCCTGAAGCAGATCGACCCGGTGGGGGCCTGCGGGGAGAAGATCATCGATTACTCCCTGTACGACGCCCGGCTGGCGGGCTTCCGCAAGGCGGTGTTCATCATCAAAGAGGAGCTGCTGGGGGACTTCCAGGAAGCGGTGTTCTCTCGGCTGGAGGGCCAGATGGAGCTGGAGGTGGTCTTTCAGAAGCTGGAGGACGTGCCTGCTGGCTTCTCGGTGCCGGAGGGCCGGGTAAAGCCCTGGGGCACCGGCCACGCGGCCCTGTGCGCCGCCCGGGTGCTGGGGGACGCCCCCTATGCCGTTATCAACGCCGATGACTTTTACGGCCGGGAGGGTTTCCGGAAGATCTACGACTTTTTGAAGAACGCCAGGGATGGGGAAGTGCTGGACCTGGCCATGGTGGGTTTTTACCTGCGCAATACCGTCACCGAGAACGGCTATGTATCCCGGGGTGTGTGCGCGGTACAGGACGGCATGCTGGAGAGCGTCACCGAGCGCACCCGCATCGAGCAGCGGGAGGATGGCATCGCCTACTCTGAGGACGGCGGCGAGACCTGGACGCCCCTGGACCCGGACACGGTGGTCTCTATGAACCTGTGGGGCTTTGCCCCGGGCTTTACCGCCGCCCTGGAGGAGGACTATGCCCGCTTCTTCCGGGAGGATGTGCCGAAAAACCCCGAGAAGGCCGAGCTCTACCTGCCCTTTGTGGTCAACCGGCTGCTGGACCAGGGAAAGGCACAGGTAACAGTGCTCTCCTCCGGGGACAAGTGGTACGGGGTCACCTACCATGAGGACAAGGCCATGGTACAGGCGGCCATCCGCGCTATGACAGAGCGGGGGGACTACCCCTCGCCCCTGTGGCAGTAAGGCGATAAAAAAATCAACCCCTTGGGCGCCGCTGATTTTTCAGACGGCCCCAAGGGGCAAGCGGCCGGGACCCGGCAAGGGCGAAGATTTTCACGAGGCCCTTCCGGGTCCCGGTCCTGTTGGACGATCTTCGGATTGCCTGGTGTGCAAACGCACCCGGGCCGCTTGCCAGTATCCTGCCCGGCGGGAGGGCCTTTATGCGGGTGGGTAAAAATTTTTTGAAAGAATTTCGAGAAATTGCGGCCCATCCCTTGCAATCTCACAGAAATCGTGGTATCATATTCTAGCTGTTTTACATGCTTGTCCCAAGTTCGAAAGTTCAGGAGGAATTGACCAAATGGGTGCTCTGGAGATTATTTTCGGTATTATTTTGCTGCTGTTTTCCTTGGCCATCATCATAGTGGTGCTGCTGCAGGAGGGCAACCAGAAAAACCTGGGCGTTGTCACTGGCGGCGCCGACACGTTCCTGTCCAAGCACAAGGCCCGCTCGGTAGACGCGTTTCTGGCCCGCTGGACGAAGTTTATTGCCATCGGCTTTTTTGTCCTGGTCATTGTTGTGAACGTGGTGCTGTACTTTACCGCTTAAAGAAAGACGGACCCCGCGCCCCGCTGCATGGCGGGGTGTTTTTCTGTGAAAGGAGGGCTGGCCGGTGATCGTACTGGCAGAGGAAAAGGGCGACCAGGAAAAGCTGTTGGCCCTGTGCGAGAAAACGGCCTTCGGGTGCAAGATCGCCTCGGTGGCGGGCTGCTATGGCTTTGACAAGGGCTTTGCCTGCTTTTGGCTGGACACCACCAGCCAGGCGGTGTACTGCCTGGTGGACGGGGTGATGCTCCTCTCCGGCACGGTATTGGACGGAGAGGAAGCCCTGGCCTTTTTGCGGGCCGTGGGGCCGGAGCAGGTGTTCTGCGCCGTGCGCAACGCGGAGGCCTTGGGGCTGCGCCCCCAGGCCGTCGGCGACGTGCTGCGGCGGCAGGTCCCAGCCGGGGAGGCCCTGCAGCCGCCTGGCGAGGTGAACATCCGGGAGCTCTACGGCCTGCTGGAGGAGACCGGCATGGTGGAGGAGTTCGAGCCCTTTTACCTGGATTTGTCCCACAAGCTGCGCCACGGCGGCGCGGTGGCCCTCACCCGGCGCCAGGAGGGGGAGCTGGCAGGCTGCGCGGTGGTGTCCGCCATCAGCCGGAAGGCGGCGGTGCTCTCCGCCGTGGCGGTGGGGGAGCGCTTCCGCCGCCAGGGGATGGGCTCGGCCCTGGTCCGGCAGGCGGAGGCCTGCCTCCCCGGCAAAAACGTGTATGTGTTCCGGGAAAAGGAAAAGAACCAGGAATTTTACCGGAAGCTGGGCTACAGCAAAATCGACACCTGGGTCCAGGCCAGGCTATAACAGGAGGATACCTATGTTTCCCTATTTTTCCATCGACCCCCGGCTGCAGGAACTCTCTCGCCAGGCGGAGGAGGAGATCCGCCCTCAATTTGAGAAGATCGAAGAGGTGCAGCGGTACAACCAGCAGAAGATGCTGGCCGCCTTTAACCGGGCGGGGGTGAGCGAGAGCCACTTTGCCGCCAGCACCGGCTACGGCTACGGCGACCGGGGCCGGGACGTGCTGGATCAGGTGTACGCCTACGCCCTGGGGGCGGAGGACGCCCTGGTGCGCTATAACTTTGTCAGCGGTACCCACACCTTGACGGTGGCCCTGTTTGGCCTGCTGCGGCCCGGGGACAAGATGCTCTGCGTCACCGGCACACCCTACGACACCATCCAGGGTGTCATCGGCCTCCCGGGCCGGGAGGAGCCCGGCTGCCTGAAGGAGTTCGGCATCGGCTATGAGGAGCTGGACCTGCTCCCCGACGGCACCCCCGACTACGGCGCCATGGAGGAGAAGATCACTCCCGCGTACCGGATGGTCTACATCCAGCGGTCCCGGGGATACAGCCTGCGGCCCTCCTTCTCCGTGGCGGAGATCGAAAGGATGGCCTCCATCGCGAAGAAAAAGGCCCCGGATTGCATCGTCTTTGTGGACAACTGCTACGGCGAGTTTGTGGAGAAGGAGGAGCCTACCTCCCACGGAGCGGACATCATGGCCGGGTCCCTCATCAAGAACCCCGGCGGCGGCATCGCCCCCACCGGCGGCTATATCGCCGGCCGCCGCGACCTGGTGGAGCTTTGCTCCTACCGGCTCACCACCCCGGGCACCGGGCGGGAGATCGGCTGCACGTTGGGCCACAACCGGGAGCTGTTTCTGGGCGCCTTCCACGCCCCCCACGTGGCCGGAGAGGCGGTAAAGACCGCCGTGTTTGCCGCTGCCCTGTTCCAGAAGCTGGGCTACGGCGTCACCCCCAGGCCGGAGGAGGACCGCCACGACATCATCCAGGTGGTGGAGCTGGAGAAGCGGGAAGCCCTGAACGCCTTCTGCCGCGGGGTGCAGAAGGGCGCGCCGGTGGACTCCTTTGTGGTCCCCGAGCCCAGCCCCATGCCCGGCTACGACTGCGACGTGATCATGGCCGCCGGGGCTTTCACCCTGGGGGCCTCCATCGAGCTCTCCGCCGACGCCCCCCTGCGGGAGCCCTATGCCGCCTGGATGCAGGGAGGGCTCAACTACCACAGCGGCCAGCTGGGGATGCTCCTGGCTGCCCAGGAGCTGCTGGACGAGGGCCTGCTGCGGCTGTAAATCGATATGGGCGCAAACAAAATGGACAGGGGAGCTTTCCCTGTCCTTTTCCTGTAGTAGGGCCGTTACAGGCCCTTTTTCTCTTTTTTGCAGTTAGAGTTAGCGCAGCAGGTGCAGCCGCTGCCGCCGCAGCAGGTGCGGCCGTTCTTCTTGTCCCGCCAGAGCTTCCGCCCGGCCAGGAACACTCCCGCCGCCAGCAGGAGAACCACAATGGCGGTGCCGATGATCTCGCCCATAGACGCCTCCTTACGCGAACAGCAGGCCGATATGGTACACGGCAAAGGTCACCAGCCAGGCCACAGCGATCTGGAATACTGCCACCAGGCCGGTCCAGCCCCAGCTGCCGGTCTCCTTTTTGATGGTGGCCAGGGTGGCCGCGCAGGGGACGTAGAGCAGGGAGAAGGTCATCAGGGCGTAGGCGTTCAGCGCGCCGAAGCCCAGGGCCCCCAGGCTGCCGGAGAGGGCGGCCATGCCCGCGTCGGAGGTGACGCTGGAGATGCCGAAGAGCACCGCGCAGCTGGAGACCACCACCTCTTTGGCGGAGATGCCGGCGATGAGGGCCACCACAATCTGCCAGTAGCCCAGGCCGATGGGGGCGAAGAAGGGCACAATCCACTTGCCCAGGATGGAGCCGAAGGTGTCGGCCATGTCGGTGGAGTAGCCGGCGGGGCCGAAGTTTAAGAGGAACCACATGATGATGGAGGCCAGGAAGATGATGGTGCCCGCCTTGGTCAGGTAGTCCTTGACCTTCTCCCACACGTAGATGGCGATGGTGTGGGCGCTGGGGGCCTTGAATTCCGGCAGCTCGATGAGCAGCTGGTCCTCCCGCTCCCGCTTCCGGTCCGCCAGGTGGAGGAGGAAGGCGATGAGCACCGCCACCACCAGCCCCAGCACGTACAGGGAGAAGGCCACCAGCATGGCGTTCTCCGGGAAGAACATCTGGGAGAACAGCACGTAGATGGGGAGCCTAGCGCTGCAGGACATGAAGGGCGTGATGAGCATGGTCTTGTACCGGTCCCGCTTGCTCTCCAATGCGCGGGAGGCCATAATGGCCGGCACCGTACAGCCAAAGCCCAGCACCATGGGGATGAAGGACCGGCCGGAGAGCCCCAGCCTGCCCATGATGCTGTCCATCACATAGGCCACCCGGGCCATATAGCCGCTGTCCTCCAGAAAGGCCAGGGCCAAAAACAGGATGAAAATGTTGGGCAAAAAGGTGAGGATGCCGCCTACCCCGGCGATGATGCCGTCCACCAGCAGGGAGATGAGGGGCGGCGCCACGTGGATGGCCTCCAGGCCGGAGCGGGCCCCGCCGGAGAGGATCTCCAGGCCGGTCTCGAAGTAGCCCTTCAGCCAGTCGCCGATGGTGAAGGTGAGGAAGAACACCAGGGCCATGATGACCAGGAAAATCGGCAGGCCCAGCACATTGTGGGTCAGCAGCCGGTCCGCCTTGTCGGTGAGGGCGGCTTTTTTCTCCTTGTTCACCAGCACTTCCTGGATGATCTCGTCGATAAAGTCGTACTTCTGGTTGATGATGTCCTTTTCGTAGCTGCGATCCAGCACGTCGGGCAGGTCCACGGGGTAGCGCTCCATAATCTCCTTGTCCCGCTCCAGCAGCTTTAAGGCGTGCCAGCGGTAATTGTTCAAATCAGGGTAGCGCTTTTTCAGGGCGTCGATCACCAGGTCGATTTTGTCCTCCAGCTCGTCGGAGTACACCATGGTGTATTCCGCGTGGTGGTGGTGCCGGTGCTTGGTCTGTAGGGTCTGGGGTTCCTCCTCCCCATGGTGGTGGATGAGGGGGATGTCGTGGCGGTGCTCCTTGTGGTGGGCCGCCGCGTGCATCAGGATGTCCAGGCCGGTCTTGCGCCGGGCGGACACGGGGATGACCGGGATGCCCAGCATCTCCGGCAGGCGGTGGGTGTCGATCTCCATGCCCCGCTTTTCCACGATGTCCATCATATTCAGGGCCAGAATCACCGGCTTGCCCAGCTCGATGAGCTGCAGCGTCAGGTACAGGTTGCGCCCCAGGGCGGAGGCGTCCGCCACGTCGATGATGACATCAACGTCGTCGCTCATAATGTACTGCCGGGTCACCTGCTCCTCCATGGTGTAGGAGGTAAGGCTGTAGGTGCCGGGCAGGTCCACCAGCTTGTACTCCTGGTCGTGGAACTGGAAGCGGCCCTCTTTTTTCTCCACGGTGACGCCGGGCCAGTTGGCCACCTTCAGGTTGGCCCCGGTGTAGGCGTTGAACAAGGTGGTCTTGCCGCAGTTGGGATTGCCCACAAATCCGATGGAAAGCTCTTGTGCCATGTTCATCCCCTCACTTTCACATGCTTTGCGATGCCCAGCCCCAGGGCAAACCGTGTGCCCCGCACTTTTACGATCACCGCGCCCCGCCGTTTTTTCTGCAGCACCGTGACCTGGGTGCCCTCCAGCAGGCCCAGGGCCTCCAGCCGGCGCTCCAGCTCCAAAGGCAGGGCGATCTCCTCTACAACATACTGGGAACCAGGGTTCCCCTCCTGTAATGTCATACGGTCCTCAACTCCCTTGTGGTAGACGGGTACGCTGCTCGCGTATCCACCCTATAAAGTTAGCAAAATCTAACTTTTTTGTCAATGGCTTTCTGCTTTTTTTCTCGCTGGCCCTTCCCAAATGGGGATTTTGATGGTATAATCCATTTTGTAACCAATTTGTAACGTGACATAACTTTCCGGGAGGGCCTTCTCATGATCGACCTGCACCTGCATCTGGATGGTTCCCTTTCCCCGGGGCTGGCCGCGGCGCTGGCCCGGGAGCAGGGCCTTGCCCTGGCGGAGGGTGAGATCGAGGCCAGACTGGGCGTCCCCCAAAACTGCGGGAGCCTGGAGGACTACCTCTCCTGTTTTCAGCTCCCGGTACAGCTGCTGCAGAGCCGGGAGGCTCTGGCCCGGGCCGGGTACGACCTGGCCCGGCGGCTGGGGGACCAGGGCTTGCTCTACAGCGAGATCCGCTTCGCGCCCCAGCTCCACACCCAGCGGGGCCTCAGCCAGTCCCAGGCAGTGGAGGCCGTTTGGAGCGGCGTGGCTCAGGCCATGGGGGAGCGGGAGGGCTTCTCCGCCCAGCTCATCCTGTGCTGTATGCGGGGCGGGGAGGAGGCCGCCAACTGGGAGACCCTCCAAGCGGCCCAGCGGTTTTTGGGCCAGGGGGTCTGCGCGCTGGACCTGGCCGGGGCCGAGGCCAGCTACCCGGTGGAAAATTACCGTGCCCTCTTTACCCAGGCCAGGGAGGCGGGGGTGCCCTTTACCCTCCACGCCGGGGAGGCTGACGGGCCCCAGAGCGTCTGGGGCGCGCTGGAGCTGGGCGCCAGCCGCATCGGCCACGGGGTGCGGGCCATGGAGGACCCCGCCCTGGTGGAGGAGCTGGCCCGGCGGCAAATCCCCCTGGAGCTGTGCCCCACCAGCAACCTGCAGACAAAAGCGGTGGCGTCTCTCACGGACTACCCGGTAAGGGAGTACCTGCGCCGGGGCCTGCGGGCCACCCTGAACACCGACAACATGACCGTTTCCCGCACCACGCTGCGGGAGGAGTACGAAAAGCTGGAGCTCACCCCGCGGGAGCGGGACCAGCTGCTGGAAAACGCCGTGGCCGCGTCTTTCCTGTCCCCGGCCGCCAAGTCCGCCCTGGGGCAGCGGGTGCGGGAGAGGCGGGGGCTCTGGCTGCCCTGCCCGGCGGACAACGAAGGAGGATGTGATCTGACATGAACAAGAGGATGAGACAGCTTTGCCGCGTTTTGGCCATGACCCTGGCCCTGTGCCTGGCCTTCCCCCTGGAGGCCACCGCCGCCACCATCGACGAGGTGAAGGCCCGCCAGGAGGAGCTGGCCCAGGAGAACGCCCAGCTGGAGGAGGAGATCGCCCAGCTGAAAGAGGACGAGTCCGCGGCGCTGGAGTACCAGGCCGCCCTGGAGGAGAAGATCGGCGTGACAGAGCAGAAGATCGACGCCGCCAGGGAGAGCATCCAGCTGATGGACGACGAGATTCTGGTGCTGGAGCAGAAGCTGGACGCCGCCCAGGCGGAGTACCAGGACACCCTGGACGAGTTCGCCCAGCGGGTGGTGGCCCTGTACCGGATGGGGTCCATCGACACCCTGGAGATCCTCCTGACCTCCGAGAGCTTTGTGGACTTCGCCCTGCGCACCGAGATGCTCTCCGCTGTGGCCCGGCACGACCAGGAAATCGTGGACCGACTGGAGGAATACCAGGAGGTCACCCGGGCGGACCGGGAAGAGGTGGAGCGCCTGCGCCAGGAGGTGGCCGCCAATAAGCGGGACCTGGAAGCCAGCCAGGACGAGCTGAAGGACCTGAACGCGGAGAACGACGCCCTCATCGACCAACTGGTGAGCCAGCAGCTTATGGCCGAGGAGACCATCCAGATGAACGAGACTGAGGACGCGGAGCTCAACGCCCAGTTGGAGGCCCTGCTGGAGGCGGAGCGTAAGCGCCAGGAGGAGCTGGCCGCCCAACAGGCCGCCCAGCAGCAACAGCAGCAGCATCAGCAGCAGCAACAGCAGGGCGGGGAGTCCACCGGTGAGGAGGGCGGCTCCTCTGAGGGAGGCACCTCGGAAGGCGGCCAGGCCGTCGAGCCGGTGAACCCCGGCCTGCAGGACGGCTTTAGCCCCATCTGGCCCTGCCCGGGCTATGCTTACATCAGCGGCCACTTCGGGGAAATCTACCCCGACGGCAACCCCCACTACGGCCTGGACATTGCCGCGGTGTACGGCACGCCTATCATCGCCGCCCAGGCGGGCACGGTCATCTACGCCGATTACCACTGGTCCTGGGGCAATAACGTGCTCATCAGCCACAACGCCACCTACGCCACTCGCTACGCCCACTGCAGTTCCCTGGCGGTGAGCGTGGGCCAGTACGTGGAGCAGGGCCAGATCATCGGCTATGTGGGCAGCACGGGGAATTCGGAGGGCAACCACCTGCACTTTGAGGTGTACTACAACAACGTCCGGGTGGACCCCGACCCCTATCTGGGCATCTGAAGTTCGGCGCGATCTGAAAGCCCCCCGGCAGCAGCCGGGGGCCCTGTTTTTTCTCCAGCCAGCGGAAAAGGGCCCCTGCTTTTGCAGAGGCCCTTTTTGCTCCACGGGAAAAAACTTACAGCATCAGGTCGCGGATGTACTTGATGGTGTACTTGACGCCCTTTTCGCCCTTTTCACCCTGCCAGGTGCGGGAGTGGGGCTCGATGGCCAGGTAGCCGTCGTAGCCGTGCATGTACAGGATGGCGAAGAACGCCCGCCAGTTGATGCAGTCGATGCCGGCCGGGGGGTTGTCGTAGTTGGTGTTCTTGGGGTCGTACATATCGGCGCCCAGGATGTCCTTGAGCTCGGGGTGCTTCATGATCAGGTCGCGCTTGGCCCAGGTGTCGGGCTCCTCGGACTCGCCCCGCTGGATGACGCCCTTGATGTGGCAGTACTTGAAGTGGGAGCCCCACTCCATGCCCTCGTCCATGTAGGCGCCCTGGGGGCCGCCGTGGACGAAGCTGTGGGAGGGGTCGTACTTGATGCCCAGGCCGGGCACTTCGCTGAGGACCAGCTTCCACTGCTCGGGGGTGCGGATGTAGTTGTCGCCCATCATGCAGTTGACGATGGCGCACTCCATGCCCCGCTCTTTGGCGGCGGCCACGATCTGGTTGAGCACCTTGATAGCGGCGGTGATGTTCTTATAGTAAGACAGCTCCTTCACATAGGCCACGCTGCACAGGTAGTATTTGGCCCCCAGGTACTGGCCAAAGTCCATGACAGCCACCACGTTCTCCCACTCCTCGGGGATCACGTCGCCGTTCTGGTCCAGGATATGGCTGGCCCAGCGGCCCACAGCGCCCACCTCTACGCCGGTCTTTTCCGAGGCCTCCTTGATGGCGGCCTGGCGGGCTTTCAGCTCCTCTACAGGCAGTCCGAAGAAATCGGTGGGATTGCAGTCAAACTCCACGAAGTCCAGGCCCAGTTCTTTGGCGTGCTCCAGGCTCTCCGGCGCGGGCTGCGAGATGATACCAAGTTTCATTTCTGTTTCCTCCTAGCAAAATATTGAACGAAAGCGCATGGCTTTGTTTCCGGAATGGACGGGCCTACCGGGCGGCTTCCTTTTCCGCCGCCTCGAACAGGCCGTTGATGTAGGCGGCCCCCAGGGCACGGTCGTACAATCCGTAGCCGGGACGGCCGGTCTCCCCCCAGATCATCCGCCCGTGGTCGGGCCGGACATAGCCGGTAAAGCCGTTTTCCACCAGGGCTTTTACAATGGCGTACATGTCCAGGGAGCCGCAGCTGCTCAAGTGGGCGCGCTCCTCAAAGCCCCCGGGGAGGAGGGCCACGTTGCGCAGGTGCACAAAGTGGATGCGCCCCATTTTGGCGTATTTGGCGGCCAGGGCGGGCACGTTATTTTTCGGCGAGCACCCCAGGGAGCCGCAGCACAGGGTGAGGCCGTTGTGGGGGTCGTCTACCAGTTTGAGAAAGCGGTCCAGGTTTTTCTCGTCGGTGATGATGCGGGGCAGGCCAAAAATGCTCCAGCAGGGGTCGTCCTGGTGGATAGCCATGTTCACATCGCATGCTGCGGCCACAGGGATGACTTTTTCCAGGAAGTATTGGAGGTTGGCCCAGAGGTCCTCCTCGGTGAGGGCCTGGTACTGGGCCACCACGTCCCGCAGGCCCTCCCGGGTATAGCTGGCATCCCAACCCGGCAGGGTCAGGTCGCTGTCGCTTTTCAGGGGGTCTACCTGGGCCACCTGCTCCTGGTAGTACACCAGGGAGGTGGAGCCGTCGGGCAGCAGGTGGTCCAGCTGGGTGCGGGTCCAGTCGAACACCGGCATAAAGTTGTAGCAGATGCACCGGACGCCGGCCTCCGCCAGGCGCCGGATGTTCTCGCAGTAATTCTCGATGTACCGGTCCCGGGTGGGGAGGCCCAGCTTGATGTCCTCGTGGACCGGGACGCTCTCGATGACCTCGAAGGCCAGCCCGGCCTTTTCGGTGAGTGCCTTCAGCTCGGCGATGCTCTCCCGGCTCCAGACTTCGCCCACGGGCACGTCGTACACCGCGGTGACGATGGCCTGCATCCCGGGGATCTGGCGGATCTGCTCCAGGGTGACTTTGTCGTCTTTGCCATACCAGCGGAAGGATAATTTCATGCAGGGATACCTCGCTTTTTGCACAAACTTTATACTTTATTTTAGCACGTGATACGGGAGATTGCAACGAAAAAATGGGGAAGCGGGCGAGCAAAAGCAGCGTTTTAGAAAAAATAACATTCTATAATTCTAAAATAGAATTATAGAATGCGGCAAGTGGCATAAGATAGGGGAGAGGGTAGCACCCCACACTTTTGAGACTGGAGGACAAGAAAATGGATGTCTATGTTTGCGATGTTTGCGGCTACCGCTACGACCCCGAAGCAGGCGATCCCGACAACGGTATTGCCCCCGGCACTGCTTTTGAGGATCTCCCCGAGGATTGGGTCTGCCCCCTGTGCGGCGTGGGGAAGGACCAGTTCTCCAAAGAGTAAGAGACAGCAAAAAGGGCGGCTCCTATGCGGGGCCGTCCTTTTTTTATGTTGTGTTTTCGTTAGTCCAGGGGGCGCATTTCCAGAACCTCCCAGGTGCAGTCCAGCTCCTGGCGGCTCAGGCTGCGGTCCGGGTACTCCGCCTCGCCCTGCTGGTTGTCGGTGGGGTCGCTGCGCAGATGGTCCTTGGGCGGGTCAAACTCCCACTGAAATTGGGAGTTTGCCGCCATGCGGTAGGGGTCCAGGTTGCCGAAGTAGTGCTGGTGCAGCAGCTGGGACCCGGCCCGGTAGGCGCTGCCGCCGAAGGAGGGGTCCGCGAACAGCCAGCCGTAGGGGGCGATGTAGAACTGAGCCCAGTCGTGGCTGCCGGCTTCGTAGGGGGTGACGTACAGGCCGCTCTGCCACCGGGCCGGGATGCCGGCGCAGCGGCACAGGGTGATGAACAGCAGGGCCTGGACGCCGCAGTCCCCCTTTTGGTTCAGGGCGGCGTACTCGGGGATCTGGGTGATGGTGAAATACTCCCGCATAAAGGAGTAGGTCACCTTGGTGGTGCAGTAGTCGTAGAAGCGGCGGGCCAGCAGCAGGGGGTTGGTCTCCCCGGCGGAGAGCTCGCTGCACAGGGCCCGGAGGAAGGGGGTAAAGCGGATGTGGGGCGCCTGCTCCTGGGTGTGGAAGTCCGGCTGGATGGGGGAGACCTTCTCCGGGTCCAGGGCGTGGTAGGTTGCGATGGAGTCGTACTCGCATTCCACGGTAAAGGGGACGTTTTCCTCAGGGGCGCAGGCAAAGCAGATAGTCCGCTGGCCCGCGGTCTCCGGGGCGAGCACCGCCTGCTGCGGGGACCAGCCGGTGACGCGGATGTTCGCCATGTTCACCGCCGGGGCGGGGATGGGCAGGTGTACCCGCAGGGGCTCCCCGGGGCGGAAGGCCTCGTCGGCGACGCGCAGGGTGCCCCGCAGCCGGATGTGCCGGCCGGCCCGGCCCTTCTCCTGCATCTCGGCCACGGTCTCTTTCAACAGGCGCTTGTTGTTGGACTCGGCCTGGTCGGGCTCCCCGGCCCGGCGGGCGATGTCCGGGTACACGGTGATGAGGGTGTCGTAAAAGCTGTGGCAGAAGTAGGGCTTGCCGTCCCGGTAGATCCAGTCGATCTGGCTGTTGTCCTCCAGCTCCCGCATCTCCTCCGCGGTAAAGCCGGGGATGTGCTCCTGCAGGATCTTCAGGCCCTCCTCCTCGCTGTAGATGTAGTCCCGGGGCAGCCGGCGGAGGATCTCCGTCTCCAGCTCCAGGCGCTTTACCAGGGCGAAGGGCAGCTTTCCGGAATCCAGCCGCCGGCGGATCAGGCGCTGGGCACGTTCAAAATCGCCGCACCATTTGGCCTTTTCAATATCCTCCGGCAGGGGGATCTCCAAATAGCGCATTTGGTCTAAAGTCATAGTAAATTCCTCCCTTTTTCCCGATCATACCACGGCCCCGCCCAAAAAGCAACAGGGACGGGCGAAAAAAGCGGGCGGCCTGCTGGGCCGCCCGCCGGGCCTTACAGCGTCTCGTAGCCGTGGGCCTCCTGGAGCATCATGTCCTTTACCTTCATCAGGCGGATCTGGGTGGAGCGCTCGTTCTCGTCCAACTTCATGGAGATATACTTGATGTTCTCCTGCAGCCGGGGGATGACCACGTGCTCCAGGGCGTTGACCCGGCGCCGTGTCTTTTCAATCTCCGCCGCCATAAGCTGGCAGGCCTTCTCCCGTTCCGCCAGCTGGAGCATGGCGGGGAAGATGTCCGACAGGGACTGCACCGCGCCGTCCAGGTCGCTGGAGGTAAAGGCAAAGCCGTAGGAGAAGATGTCGTTTTTATCCGGGGTGCGGGTGTGGAAGGTGAATTTGGGGATCGCCACGCTCATCACGTTCTCCAAGGTGTAGTCCAGGGATACCCGCTGCTTGGGGGCCAGCAGGGCGGTGTTCAGCACCTCGTCCTGCATCCCGGCCCGAGCCAGGAGGAAGTTTTTGTTGGCCGCCTGGATGCCCGCCTCCACCTGTTCCCGCAGGGTTTTGTTCTCCCGCACCTGGTCCAGGAATTGACGCATCAGCTCATCCCGCTTATCCTTCAGCAGCTTGTGGCCCCGGGTGGCGGTGACCAGCTTTTTCTTCAGGCGGGTGAGCTCCATCCGGGTGGGGTTGACCTGTGTTCCGGCCAAGAGTCATCACACCTTTCCGTAGTACTGGTCCAGAAGGCTATCGCTGATGCGCTTGAGCTCGCTGCGGGGCAGGATGGACAGCAGCTTCCAGCCCAGGTCCAAAGTCTCCTCGATGTCCCGGTCGGTATTGTAGCCCTGGGACACGTATTCGTTCTCGAAGGCGTCGGCAAACTTGGCGTAGAGCTTATCCAGCTCGGTGAGGGCGGCCTCGCCCAGCACCACCATCAGCTCCTTGGCGTCCTTACCCCGGGCGTAGGCGGCGAAGAGCTGGTTCATGGTGGCGGAGTGGTCCTTCCGGGTCTTGCCCTCGCCGATGCCCTTGTCCTTTAACCGGGACAGGGAGGGCAGCACGTCGATGGGCGGCGCGATGTTCTTCCGGTACAGGTCCCGGCTGAGGATGATCTGCCCCTCGGTGATATACCCGGTCAGGTCGGGGATGGGATGGGTCTTGTCGTCCTCGGGCATGGAGAGGATGGGGATGAGGGTGATGGAGCCCGTTTTCCCCTTCTGCCGGCCCGCCCGCTCGTAGAGGGAGGCCAGGTCCGTGTACATATAGCCGGGGTAGCCCCGGCGGCCGGGCACCTCTTTCCGGGCGGCGGAGACCTCCCGCAGTGCGTCGGCGTAGTTGGTGATGTCCGTGAGGATGACCAGCACGTGGTAATTCTTTTCGAAGGCCAGGTACTCCGCGGCGGTAAGGGCCATGCGGGGGGTGGCGATGCGCTCGACCGCCGGGTCGTTGGCCAGGTTGACAAAGAGCACCGTGCGGTCGATGGCGCCGGTCTCCCGGAAGCTCTGGATGAAGTAATCCGACTCCTCGAAGGTGATGCCCATAGCGGCGAACACCACCACAAAGGGCTCGCTGGTGCCCCGCACCTTGGCCTGCCGGGCGATCTGGGCGGCCAGCTGGGCGTGGGGCAGGCCGCTGGCGGAGAAGATGGGCAGCTTCTGGCCCCGCACCAGGGTGTTCAGCCCGTCGATGGCGGAGACACCGGTCTGGATGAATTCCTGGGGATAGCTGCGGGCAGCGGGGTTCATGGGCAGGCCGTTGATGTCGTCCCGCCGGTCGGGGAGGATCTCCGGCCCGCCGTCGATGGGCCGGCCCAGGCCGTCGAACACCCGGCCCAGCATGTCCTCGCTGACCCCCAGCTCCATGCTGCGGCCCAAAAAGCGCACCTTGCTGCTGGTGAGGTTGATGCCCGTGGAGCTCTCGAACAGCTGCACCAGGGCGTTGCCCTCGTTGATCTCCAGCACCTTGCAGCGCCGTTTTTCCCCGTTGAACAATTCAATCTCACCCAGCTCGTCGTAGGCCACGTTCTCCACGCCCCGTACCAGCATCAGGGGACCGGCCACTTCCTGGATTGTGCGATATTCCTTTGGCATCAGTAGTCCTCCTTTGTCTGCTTGGCTTCGTGGAGCTCCCGCTCCAGCTGCAGGGACACGGCTTCAAAGGCCTGCCGCAGCTGGTCCGCCGGGGTGTATTTGAACCGTCCGATCTGCTCCCGCACCGGCAGCGCGATGAGCTTCTCGATGTCCGCCCCCTCCTGGAGGGCGGCCTGGGCTTTCTCGTAATACTGGAGGATCAGGAGCATCATGTCGTGCTGCTTCTCCAGGGGGGTGTAGGTGTCCACCTCGTCGAAGGCGTTTTGATGGAGGAAGTCCTCCCGGATGGAGCGGGCGGCCTCCAGCTTCAGGCGGTCCGGGGCGGACAGGGCGTCCATGCCAACCAGCTGGACGATCTCCTCCAGCTCCGCCTCCTCCTGGAGCAGGCGCATGAGCTGGGTGCGCAGCTGCACCCAGTCCTTCGCCACATGGCGGGTGAACCACTGCTCCATGGTGTCCAGGTACAAAGAGTAGCTGGTGAGCCAGTTGACCGCAGGGAAGTGGCGCTTGTAGGCCAGGGAGGAATCCAGCCCCCAGAACACCTTGACGATGCGCAGGGTGGCCTGGGACACGGGCTCGGAGATGTCGCCGCCGGGCGGGGACACGGCCCCGATGACGGACAGGGCGCCCTCCTGCTCCTCGCTGCCCAGGGTGACCACCCGGCCCGCCCGCTCGTAGAACTGGGCCAGGCGGCTGCCCAGGTAGGCGGGGTAGCCCTCCTCGCCGGGCATCTCCTCCAGGCGGCCGGACATCTCTCGCAGCGCCTCGGCCCAGCGGGAGGTGGAGTCGGCCATAAGGGCCACGGAATAGCCCATGTCCCGGAAGTACTCGGCGATGGTGATGCCGGTGTAGATGGAGGCCTCCCGGGCGGCCACGGGCATGTCGGAGGTGTTGGCGATGAGCACGGTGCGCTTCATCAGGGACTGGCCGGTCTTGGGGTCGATGAGCTCGGGGAACTCGTTCAAGACATCGGTCATCTCGTTGCCACGCTCGCCGCAGCCAATATAGACCACGATGTCCGCCTCGGACCATTTGGCCAGCTGGTGCTGCACCACGGTCTTGCCGCTGCCGAAGGGCCCGGGCACCGCCGCCACGCCCCCCTTGGCCAGGGGGAAGAGGGTGTCGATGACCCGCTGCCCGGTGATCAGGGGCATGTTGGGGGAGAGCTTTTGTTTGTAGGGGCGGCCCCGGCGCACCGGCCATTTCTGCATCAGGGTCAAGGGGACTTCATCCCCGTCGGGGGTCTCGATGACAGCCACCGTCTCCGTGACGGTATAGCTCCCGGCCTGGATGGACTTCACCTTGCCCACCACCCCGGGGGGCGCCATGATCTTGTGGGAGACGATCTCCGTCTCCTGCACGGCGCCCAGCACGTCCCCGGCGGCCACCGGGTCGCCGGGCTGCAGCGCGGGCACGAACTCCCACTTCGTCTCCCGGCCCAGGGCGGGCACTTCCACGCCCCGCTGCAGGTTGTTGCCGGAGATCTTCCGGATCTCGTCCAAGGGCCGCTGGATGCCGTCGTAGATGCTGCCGATGAGGCCAGGGCCCAGCTCTACGCTCAGCGGCTCGCCGGTGGAGGTCACCGGGGCGCCGGGCCCCAGGCCGGAGGTCTCCTCGTAAACCTGGATGGAGGCCTCATCACCGTGGATCTCGATGATCTCACCGATCAGCCGTTTATCGCTGACGCGCACCACGTCGAACATATTGGCGTCCCGCATACCCTTGGCGATGACAAGGGGGCCCGCCACTTTCTTGATGGTACCGCTACTCATGTTCTTCGTCACCTGTCTCTCTGTTCAAAATATGGACAGGTCACTCCCCGCGGAAGATGATGTCGGAGCCCACGGCCTGTTCTACCGAGCGCTTCACCATGGCGATGCCCATGCCCGTGTTGCCCCGCACCCCGGGGATGGGGATGACGGCGGGCAGAAGGCTCTCCCGGTAACGGGCCATCTCCTCCTCCAGGCCGGCGGCCAGCTCCTCGGTGATGTAGATCACCCCGTAGCCCTGGTCGGCCAGCTGCCGCAGGGTGCGGGCCCCGGCTTCCTTGTCCTGCACCGGGAAGATCTCCAGCCCCAGGGCGGCGAAGCCGTAGATGCTGTCCCGGTCTCCCAATACCGCGATCTTATACATAGGTGTCCCTCAGCCTTTCCCGGATCATCCCGTCGTCCAGCTGGTTGAGCTTGCCGGAGAGGATGATCCGCACCGTACTGATCTCGCTGCGCCGGGCCAACACATAGGCGAACAGGGGCCCGACAGACTCGTAGCTGTGTTTTTCCTCTTTGATGCGATCCATCACCTGGTCGTCGCACCACTTCTCAAAGGCGGAGCTGGACTCCTTCAGCCGCTGTGCCGCCTGGCTGTAGGGGGTTGCGGCCAGCAGGGCGTAGAGCTCCTCCAGGCCCTGGCAGGCGGCCGCGGCCAGGGCGTCCGTATCCAGGGTGGCGCAGGGGACCAGGGCTGCCCGGATGAACTCCGGGTTTTTCCCGGCCCGGCAGGCCCGCACCGCCACCTTGATGTCCGCTGCCGCGGTGACCAGCTCGGCGTACTCCGCCACCAGGCCGCCGGTACGCTCGCCGCAGGCCTGGATGGCCTGCAGGCAGGCCCGGTCCAGGATGATGTCGCACAGCTGGCCGTCCTGGGTGTTCAGGAAGCGGCGGTAGGCCTCCTCGGCGGCCTGGGCCATGGCAGGGGGGAGAGGGGAGAAGTCCTGCTGCTGCACGCAGCGCAGCAGCACCTCCGGCTCTATCGTCCCCCCGGGGAGGAACACGTGTTCCGGTGGGGCCCCGGTGCCGGCGCACTTGATGGCGGCTTTCAGGTTGTTGTAGTCCGCTGGGGCCAGCAGGGCCTGGAAGGGCTCCAGGTCCTGGGTCAGCTCCTTCAGGAACGCCCAGGTCTTTTCCTCCTCGGCGGCCAGCATGGCCTCGGGGGAGGGGTTCCCGTCGCCGGTACCCCAGCCCTTGTCGGTGAGGACCCGCAGGCACTCATCGCAGGTCTTGCAGGCCATCAGCTGCTGGATGTCCCCGGCCCCAAGCAGCCGCGTCTCCCGGGCGTGGACCCGGGCCACCCCATAGATATAATCCTCGCCCATAGAGCGGCACTCCTTTCTCGTAGCGTGGGCCACGGGTCATCCCTCGGCGAAGAGCAGCCTGCCCACCGCGTCCCGCAGGGGCTCCCGGAGCTCCTCAAAAATGGCCTGGAACGTACAGTTGATGTCGATGTCCCCGGTCACCAGCAAAAATCCGCCGCCGGTCTCCCAGGGCTTCTGGGAGATGGCGATGTCCGCCTGGGGGGCGGCCGCTTTCAGCCGGGCGGGGAAGTCGGCGGGCAGCCGCCTGAGGTCCCTGGCGGAGAGGCGCATTTCCGCCGGGCCTGGCTGGGCATAACGGGCGGCCAGCCCCAGCAGAGCGGCGAAGTAGTCCTCCGCCGGGGCCTCCTCCAGGGAGGAAAGCCCCGCCGACAGCGCCTCTTCGATGAGCTGCTGCTTGAAGGCCAGCATCCGGTTACGCTGCTTCAGCTGGGCGGCGGAGGCGGCCCGCTCCCGGATGGCCAGGGCCCGGGCCTCCCCCTGGTCCAGGATCTCCTGGGCCTTTTTTTCGGCTTCGGCCTTGGCGGCGTCCAGGAAAGCGGCGGCCTCCTGCCGGCCCTGGGCCAGGAGCTTTTCCGCCTCCTGCGCTGCGTCGCCGGTGAACTGGGCCAGAATAGACTCCAAACCGGTCATGGCTTTTCCTCCTCCCATCGTTTTCGCGGCATCCGGCTTATACGGGCAGCCCGCCGATGCCGAAGATGGAGAGGATGGAGATGAGCAGGGCCAACACGGCGTAGGTCTCCACCATAACGGGGAGGGTCATGGCCTTGCCGAACTGGTCGGGCTTTTTGGCCAGCAGGGAGATGCTGGCGATGGAGGCCTTGGTCTGCCATTTGGCGGAGATCAGGCCCACGATGGCCATGGGCAGGCAGGCGGCCAGGTACAGCAGCCCCTTTACGGCGCTGACGTTGGGATCGCCGCTCAGAACGCCCACCTGGGTGAGCACGATGAAGCCGATGAGCAGCCCGTAGATGCCCTGGGTGCCGGGCAGCAGCTGCAGCACCAGCACCTTGCCGAACAGAGAGGGGTTCTCGGTGATGGCGCCGGCGGCGGCCTGGCCGGCCTGGCCTACGCCTACCGCAGAGCCGATGCCCGCCAGGAAGGCGGCCAGCATCCCGCCCAGCAGGGCGAACACGATGCCTAGGGTGTTCCAATCAAAGGTGTTTGTTTCCATCTTACTTTTCCTCCATGATCTTAAAGTGTTTGGTGTTGGCGGCGAAGGGCTGGAATTTCCGCCCGCCGCCCTCGTAGAACTTGCCGAAGAACTCCACAAACTGCAGGCGGTTGGTGTGCACGTAGGCGCCCAGCAGATTGATGGCCATATTCATGGCGTGGCCGATGAGGAAGATGAGGATAAAGAACACGGCCCCCACCACGCCGCCGCCCAGCATGGCCCCCAACTGGTTGAACACCGTGGAGATCACGCTGGTGGCCAGCCCCAAGGCCAGCAACCGGGAGTAGGACAGGATGTCGCTTAAATAGCTGGACACCCCGTAGAGCCCGTACAGCCCCTTGAGGAACCGCTTTACCGGGCTGCGGGACTCCCGCCCGGCGGTGAACAGAATCCCGACGGCGCCGACGCCCGCCAGCACGGCCGCCACCGCTACCACCGGTCCCGGCACGGTAAAGGGCAGCTCGGCGATGTTCTGGAAGATCTCGGTGGACAGCAGCACCACGATCAGGCCGCCGATGAGCAAGTACCAGAACACCACGTCGTAAATGGCGTCGGCGTATTGCTTCCGCTTGAAAAGCTGGTAGAACTGCACCCCCAGCCCGGTGAACAGGTGGGCCACCCCCACGGCAAAGGAGAAGATGAGCAGCCGCATGGGGTCGGAGAGGGGCTCGAACCACAGGGCAGGCACGGTGACCTGGGTGTGGAAGAAGGTCTCGGCGATGACCGGGATGGCGTCGCCGAAGTAGCTGCCGAACAGCACCCCCCATACCGTGGTGGAGATGCCGCAGAACAGGAACATCCGCAGGGTGCGGCGGATGGAGGGCTCCATGTTCTTGAACTTCCAGAGGCCGATCCCGCAGCCGATGACTGTCAAAAGGCCGTAGGCCGCGTCGGAGAGCATCAGGCCGAAAAGCACGTAGTAGAACAGGCACATCACCTTGGAGGGGTCCACCTCGCCTTTGCCGGGCAGGCTGTAGCCCTCCACCACGCTCTCCACCGGGGAGGCGAAAAAGCCGTTCTTCAGCTTCACCGGCAGCTCCTCGTCGGGGCCGGGGTCCTCCACCTCCACAAAAGCGCGGTATTGGGACTCCAGCAGGGCCTGCAGCCCCGGCGCGTCCTCCTCGGGGATATACCCCAGCACGCAGAACACATGGGGGCTCTGCCACAAGTCACCCAGCAGCTGGTATTTCTCCGCCCGCATGGCGTAGTA